>FUFK010037506.1_pt1 | contig 31352 bp, 31 predicted proteins | sample 1021851 | NCBI WGS metagenome assembly FUFK01 (sample SAMEA51879418, study PRJEB19060) | metagenome | reverse complement strand
TCCTGATGGAGGAATTTCCTCTGTAGCCGAGGCTGTATTGATTGCCAATGGCATCATTGAAAGTAGCAAAAAAGATGTCAAAATTGTAGCACAACGCATCCTGGCCATGGATTCTCTACGGACTCTGTGTTAAAATGATTAATGCCTACAACCCTTTCGAAACCCTATCAAACACCATCGTTTGAATGGGTACCCTCTCGAATGGACCGCAGTTATTCGGATTCATCTAATCGCTTTCGATGGCGAATACCACTCATCACATGACGGTCCTCAACCTCAGCTAATTTGGACTTGAGGCGCCAAGACAGGAACCACACTATGACTCCAACCCCGATGATGTTGGTAAACCAAACCCAAATTGGAATCTCCATTCTTTCACCTCAAATCGGTGGCAAGATATCGATGTCAACATCTCCACTAGGAATTCCGATACAGCCTAATCTTGCTCCGTCTTCCACTATCTCTTCATCCAGACCAGGGGTTAGAGGGTCTGGCAAACTTACCTTGCCAGAAAGAAGTGTAACCATGCAAGAGCCGCAATTTCCNCTNGTACAATTTGTAGGAATGTCAACATTAGCAGCNTANGCATGCTCNACCAAAGACTTGCCTGGAATCTCTTTGGTCTGACCCAATAACTTCGCTCCACGAAGGAATCGAATCAATCCCATGGAAGCACCTCAACGGTCTTCCCAGCGTGACCAGCGGCCAGTCTGCTTGTTGAAGTAAAGTCCAGCTTTCTTCATCCACTTGTTGAACTTGGTTGCACCAGCACCAGTTCTTAGAATGAAATCTTCACGGTCTTCTTGTGCCTGAATGTAACTCTTAGCAGCCAATGTTTGGTCAATCCAATCATCGATGCTCATCAAGCCGCTGGTCAATGCTGATTGTTCGGCCACTTGTGTCATAGTGTCAGCATCTGCACCAGTTTGCTTCAACTCGTCTTGTACCAATTGGTTGATTGTAGCAAAGTCCTGAGATGCAGGCTTTGGAGGAACGGGGTTTCTTGGACGTGCATCTGGGTCGATGACAACTCTGCCGCCATTTTCCATAATCTTGTCAACAGCAAGTGAAAGCCCTGGAGAGAATGGTGTTTCACATTCCCAGCAGATGAATGACCAGTTTTCTGGATCGTCTGGGTTTCTGCTGGTCCTTGGGTCCATCTCTTCACCGCATTCTGGGCATGCGTGGAGAATCAAAGTAGGAACTATCTTTCTGCGGAAGTCTACAATGTCTTGTGGAGTGCCTTCCAATTCTAGCATTTCATGGTCTCTAGCAGCTTCTAGTCCACGGGTTTCTAATTGGTCTCGAATCTTGACCTTCTGGTCATCTTTGCCTTCATCATGTAGGTTGTTTTCCAACTTGACGATTAATTCCACAGTCTTACCAAGGCGGTTCATTACCAATTTCTTAGCGCGGAATGCCTCGACCTTTGCAAGTTTCAGCCTTTCCTTCTGTTCTGCTAATTCTGAGAGAACATCCTTCTGCTGACGCTTGAATTTCAATTCCTCAATCTTACTTTCAGGCTTTTTTTCTGGTGCAAGAACTTTGGATAGGAACCTTTCCTTTCCGTGAGACTGAGGGCCTGCTGTAATGATATCAAGAACACCTTCAGCGATATCTGGTTTCAATCCATAATTTTCAACCAGTTGTGCTTTGTCGATCTTTTTTAGATCTCCAATCTTGATTCCAGCATCGGCTAATTGCATTGCTGTTGTCTCGTCGATTCCTCGACGAAGTAGAGCCAGATATGTGTCCTTCTTTGCCATGTGCACCCCTCCGACGGGACAGGCCGAGCGAGCGGTTAGATGTCAACCCATCGCCTCACGAGCATCCTCAAGAAGTCGTGCTAATTCGAGCCAATCTTCAATTTCTAAATCCTCTGGCCTTTCTTCAAACAAATCCCAATCGAGGGACTGAATGGCCTCGCGATAGGCTTTTGCATGCCAGCCTTTAACTCGAGAGATTCTTTTTGGAGCTTTTGAAAGCGTATTTCGAAGTTTTTTGCGTCTTTGAGCGAATGCTTGCCGAATCAATAATTTCGCCAACTTGGAATTCGTCGGAGATTCCTTGCGCTTCATAGTTACTAGACGCGAATGAACTTGAGGTGAAGGCGTGAAACAATGAGGCCCAACGCGCATTTCGAAGGTGCAATCCCAATCTAACATCGTGCACATGCCTAAACTACCCCTGTCACTTTCCCATTCCACAACCAATCTTTCTGCGAATTCTTCCTGAACTAAAATGACGACATAGTCAATCGAATTGGTGCGAGTGATTACATCGATTAGAGGCGAAGAAATCTGATATGGGATATTTGCCACGACTTTGTTTGCCTTAGGCCATTTGACCTCAAGAGCATCACCTTCAACCAACTGTAAGTTTGGGAAATTATCTCTAAGGAACTCGCATACTTCAGCATCGATTTCAATCGATGTCAATTCACATCCAGTCTCGAGTAACCTTTCTGTCAAAACACCGGGACCGGGCCCGATTTCAATTACGTGGTCTTGTGAAGAAACCTCTGCTAGGCGCATCGTCTCATCAAGGATTTCCTCATTGTTCAAGAAATGTTGACCCAACGCTTTGACGTTGTCTTTGCGCATACGCAAGCGGTCAATCAGAATTCGGGCTCCATGGCCCATGAGGATCACTCATCCTGTCGCAATAGTAGGTCTAACAACCTAGGTTGCAATCCTCTATCTTCGATTTCCGATACGAATCGCTTAGCAAGTAATTCTGCAGCATTGATGTTACAATCCTCATCTAGTTGAGCGAAATTCTCCCAACCTACACGTCCTCTGCTAGCAACCATCTCCATAGCTTTCTTGTTTCCAACACCTGGTAACAATTCGAATGCATGCATCTTCAAAGAGAGGTTTCCTGCTCTGTTGAAGAATTGCTGAATGAAAACATCTGGCGATTCCTCGATGATTTGTTGAATCACGATTGGTAATTCAATCGATGCTGCATTAGACAAATCTCTGATTCTAGCGAACCCGAGTACATCCTGAACTACTTCTCTCTGTGCATGGTCAATTCCCATGTAGATTCTATCTCCAACCATCTGCAAAGCCGCACCTGGTTTTGGACGCAAGCGAATGACATGTAATGCTGGCTCAGTTACAACTACGATTGCAGCATCAGTTTCAGGGTGGTCGATAACTCGACACCATTCTACCTTGAGGAGGGGGTCGGGTCTATCGCGGGAATTCCTACGCTGCCCGCTACGATGGTCATTGCGCATGGTAATCACCAGTTGTCGGGTTTATTCATTCAACGCCAACATGTTGGCGGACGATGTCAAGAACTGCGCTTACATCTCCGCCGTCAATAGAGATACGGCGACTAGCGATTACAGCACGTACATCGTCTTCGTGCATTGGCATCAATTCTGCTAGTTTAGCTGCCAATTCAGGGTACTTCTGGAATAATTCAATTTCCATAATCGCACTGAAAATGTCGTTGAAGACCTTAGGGTCTGTGGAGTAACCATTGCGGTTACCGCTTGCAGCCCACTCTGCGTGTTGTAGAGCAGCCTTCTGTTCATATGTCAGGAATCCACGTCGTTCCTGAGCGTGTAGCAGCATGTCCCTTACGGATGCAAAATCTGTGAAAGTACCTTCTTCATCCATGAAAATCACTCCAATGGTCGCAGGTGCTCTGGGCGAGCGACGACGGTCTTGTGCATGTTGCCGTCCTTTACAGCGACGACCCAAGCCTTGCCTTGACGACCCTGAATAAATCCGGTTCGTCCTTGGAATCTGCGGTGAGGCATACCCATTTGTTGTCCACCGTCTAGAACGATAGCAACACGGTCGCCTTCGGAGTATTCATGCATGATGCGAGAGATGTTTACGCGGCCTCTTTCGTGGCGTCCGCGACGTAGGATTGTTCGGGTGCCTTGGCGCTGCCCTTTTGAGCTCTTCATGGTTATCCACTCCTGCTTCTCGTGTCATAAGACCATTCGAAGCAACCTGCCGACCTGCCCGACCCATATAAGCACCGCGACGCGCTAATCTGCATGAATATCGGCAACATCGAGCCATTCAACAGTACATTTTGCCTTGATTAAAGAAGCGATAGATGGCTGGGTTCTGCCGCCATCGCCATGTACTGTCTCTTTGACATAGGTTCCAGATTCGCACCTCAGGCTAAACTCCGCGAACAAGTTTCCATTCTCATCTTCTCCGATTGAAGGGTTTGAAGTTTCGATAACCATTCGCTTACGGATTTTATCGGCACGGCGATGAGCAACTCTTTCTGGGGTTCTTTGCGCTAATGTGCAACCTTGTAAATTGGTCATTATTTCCATCACATAATCTCTCTCAGGCAATGGTAGTGTTTCTTCTTTGAATGAAGTAATTCTCTCAATCAAGACGTCTTTGGTTCCGCTCTTAGCTAGACCCTTTTGCTCGCACAATTCTACTAATTCCGCCTTTTTCAATGAGGAATAATCGATTTCTTCCTCGACTTTAGGCTCAGGTTTCTTTCTGCGATGGCGGTTCTTTCTGCGGCGATTTCTGTCCTGATTATTGCTTGGAATTTCCATTACTTGAGTCAATTCATCAAGTTCGGACTGAGTGATTGGTTCAATCAGATATCTGATTGTGTATGATTTCTCTGCAGGAGTATCTTTCACTCTGACAACCTCGCTTCTATTGGAAGGTCTCATGTCCGAAACTTCGAGACGGCCTTCTGCGCTGGAATTGATAGCTTCCATGATGAGATTAGCGTCTACATTGCGCTTGTGTGGCCTTTTCAACTCGATAACAAACGGTCGGCCACGGCCCAGACACCTGACATCAATATCCTCTCTACCCATGCCGTGGAAAGCATGTTCTTCGCTACCAAATATTTCGAGGAGGGGGTCTCCGATCAACGCCTGGACTGACGATTTGTATTGCAGGCCAGTGTAGTCACATTTCTCACAGCCGCGTCCTTTGCAGGCTCGGCATGGCCACTTTGTCTGAGGGATTCCTCTCTCTAATTTTCGATATCTCCCATACACATAGTGTGAGCGAATATCAAGTTCTACCGTTAGTGTAAGAACATCGATTAGTGCAAGAATTTCTGGTTTTTCAACAACCAAGTTTTGCCCCATTCCAAGTTCACCGAGTTGGCGTGCAACCTCCTCCACTAGACTAGATTTGAGTGGAGATGAACCACCAGCACCAAATCTCTTGCGAAGATGGTCTTCAGCTTCGCTTTGGTCTTTTGGAATCCTTGCTCCCAACTGTAACCGGGAGCATTCTCTCTCACCAATTGATTCGTGAATCAATTCAGCAAGTAGTGGCGCCTCATCGAATAGATTTTCACAGAAGGGACATAGTGGAGATTCCTCTCTAGCATTTGCCATGGTTGAATCGGTTTCAACTACGCTTGCTCTAATCTCAATTCCGGATTCTAAGTTGGATTGACCGAATCTCTTCTTTCCACCAACTCGGCCCAGACAGTGGTTGCAACTACCTAGTCTTACCAGATGCTTGAGTCCTGCAGGTTTTGGCGCTGCAGGGATTTCTTCTTCACCCGTATCGAGTTGAAGGTTTTCTCCATCCCATTCTGGTTCAGCGACGATTTCTGCCTCTTGACCTGCATCGTCCCAAAGAGAATAATCGGTCGACCCAAAGCCTGCATTAGCGTAGGACATCCAGTCCTCTTCCTCATCAGGACCATCCTTTGAAGCATCCTTGTCGCTCATAACATCACCATTCCTAGAGGGGCCAACCCCGTACTGGAACAGATGTGGCGAAATGCCACCCCCTCAAAACTCCTTCCTTGGAAAAGCGATTATTCAAGAACCACGGACATCCAATGTAAACCATGGCGGGCGAGGCTGTCGAGGTAGGGCAATTTGTAGCTCTGGCCCGAAGTGCTCTGGTTAACGAACCATACCTGCGCAATGCTGCAATCATTGGCGAGTTGACCAAGTTCACTCTTGCTCGCTCAGGACATACATACTTCACGCTCACAGATAGCAAGGGTTCGATTGATTGCGTATTATTCGGAGGAAATGAATCTTTCATCTCTCAAAACATCAAGGAGGGTATGAAATTGATTGCTCTAGGTGGAATCGATGTCTATGTGAAAACCGGCAGAATGCAATTCAAAGCATCCAGAGTCCAGCCTGTAAAGAGCATAGGAGAATTGGAGAAGGCTCGCCAAGAATTGATTGAAAAATGGCGCCAAGATGGTACTATGGACAGACCCCGTAAGCCAGCACCTTTGATTCCGAAAAAGCTGCACATCATCACCGGCGCAGAGAGTGCTGCATTAGCCGACATGGAGAGATTAATTTCTGATCGCTGGCCTAATTTTTCTTACACTGTTATTCCTGTATTAGTTCAAGGCAATGATGCCCCCGGCCAAATTGTGCGCGCTATCAAGCATGCAGAGAAAAATGCGGACTTGATTATCGTAGGCAGAGGCGGAGGTTCTCCTGAAGATTTGTGGTCTTTCAATCTAGAATCGGTTTGTCAAGCAATCATTGACAGCCCGGTGCCAATAGTCAGTGCGGTCGGTCATGAATCAGATTACATGGTCAGCGATATGATTGCAGACATACGTGCTTCAACACCATCCAACGCAATTGAAAGGGTTGTACCAATCAGAGACGAGTTGATTGCAATGATTGCACAAGCTCAAGACCGTCTGGACTTTGCGCTTGACAAGTTATTTGTCAGGCAAAATGAGAAAATCTCAAACCTGATTTTCAGATTAAGCGCTGCTCCAATGCGAGGAATTTCTAACGCAAAATTACGACAATCACAATTGTCGGGCAGAATGGTTTCTTCAGTTGAAAGATTCTTCATGATACAGAAAAATCGCCACACTGGGTTCGAATCAATCCTAAAATCAACAAACCCAACCAGAGTACTGGAGAGGGGTTATTCCATGGCCATGGATGAAAAAGGAGCACCTGTGACGAGTATCGTCGGATTGAAACAGGGTGACCCTCTCACGGTGGTATTGAAGGACGGTCAAGTACAGACTGAGGTGAAATAATGAGTTATGCTGAAGCGATGAAAAGATTGGAAGAAATTGTGGCCGCTCTTGAGGCAGGAGGCACTGACTTAGACGAGACTTTGAAACTGTTCGAAGAAGGTTCCAAACTCTTGAAATCATGCCAAGAAGAGTTGGCTGAAGCCGAAGGTAAGGTCGAGAAATTGCGCTTGGAGGATGTTGAGTGAGTCGAAAACATGCAGCGCTTCAAAGAAGGGTTGCACGCCTGGCAGCGGAGTGGGTTGACCCCCACGATGAATTGCCATGGGCAAAAAGAGACATTGTTCAGAACATCGACGTAGCAGAAGACGGGGAAGTNNCAATCACNGTNNANCCNAGTAGACCACANTGNCCNTGTTGNCTNCTCGACTTNGACAATTTNAGAACCAAATTACTCGACACAAAAGGTGTGACCTTTGCGACCTTGAATGTAGTTGGAGTTCCAGCAAGTGATCGCTGGACAAGGACTCTTAATCGGGGTATGCAGTAATGGATGAGCAATGGAATGACCTTGCTCAAAGTGACAAAGAAGGCCCTTCTCTGTTAACTCAAGTCATACTGATTGTAGTGGTCAGTGTGATGGTTATGGTTTTCTTTTTGGGAATGTGATCATTGCCATCTTACCCATTCTCTGGTTTCTTGGTTTCTGTAATACCACTCGCCACTTCCGGTAGGGTGTTCCAAGTATTCATGACCGTCTTCTGGACTGATTCCACCGACCATGCTTGCATCAGGATGTGTGGCAACGACTGCCGGTGCGACAACTGGAGTGTGGTCGTAATCTCGCATGGCCAACTCTTGCTCGAGCAATTCAGTTCTCTCACTAACATCTGTAGTGTCGGCAAGGCCGAAATATGCCTCGCTGTTGGCTATAGCGCCTAACTGACTTTCATCCATGCTTTGTAAATCATCAATCAATGTGACAATCTTTTCTCTTGTCTGTTTCTTGATTTCATTATTCGTATAGCGTCCGGTCAAATCTGCTCGTAATTGCTCAAGTTCTTGATTCAACATACTAGAGTCATAATAGTAGGCCTGAACAAGAGATTGAAGATAGGTCAACTCCTTGGCTTCCTCATCAGTCAGCTTGTGTGAACGCCTCAGAACCTGTACCCACTTGAAAGCCTCGGGAAGCATTGCTGCAACCATGTTTGTCTGTAGTAAAGCAATAATTGCCAGCATTATTGCACCGAATCCAACCGTAGTTGTTACTGTATCACCATCACCAGAAAACAAGGATTCAATGAATGATTCTTCTGTTTCCGAATCCGATGACTCTTCTTCAGATTGAGTTGTTATTTCACAGCCATTTTCGTCTACAGAAACGCCTTCATCTGTATTAGGACAGAGATCCTCGCCATCTAGAACACCGTCTGAATCACCGTCTTGAGGGAGAGTGCCGTTGATTTCATCGTACTGGTCTGCGATTCCGTCTCCGTCACCATCAGAGCATCCAAAGAATCCATCAGCGGTTGAATTGCCACTGGTAGCTGGACAATGGTCTGGTTGTTCTGCACCCTCAATGAACAGCCCTGGCCACACGAATAATCGGGTTTCATTCCATGACGCATTACCCCAATTATCACCATAACCATCGCCATCAGAATCAGCCCACTGTGTGGCTAGATTAGGGAACATGTCTGGATTGTTTCCTGATTGATTATCTCCGTATCCATCACCATCAGAATCATTATTTTGAGTTGAATCTTCAGGGAATGCGTCTTCCAAATCTAGGATTCCATCATTGTCGGAATCAAGGAAATTGTCGACCAGAGGGTATTCATCAGCATTATCGCCGATACCATCGCCATCTGAATCTATGGATTCGTTTGCGTCATCAGGGAATACGTCTGAGTTGTCACCTACACCATCTCCATCGCTATCTACCGACTCATTAGCATCCTCTGGGAAAGCGTCTGCATTATCCCCAATTCCATCTCCATCAATATCGAATTGCTCCATTCCATTGAGTGGGAATGCGTCTGCATTATCACCAACTCCATCACTGTCAGTATCATGAGTTTCATTCGCATCGAATGGGAATGCATCGAATGTATTTGCATGGCCATCGCCATCAGAATCAAGGCATCCTAGGCCGGGGAAAGTAGAGTTACCATACTCATTTGGACAATCATCAGAATTGTTACCTAGAGGGTTGTCTCCATAGCCATCGCCATCGGTATCATTCCATTGGCTGGAGTCTGATGGGAAATAATCTGGGTTATTTCCGTTGATATTATCCCCATATCCGTCAGAGTCAGCGTCAGTGCATTGCGTTGCATCGTAAGGGAATTGGTCAGGATTTACTCCAACTGGATTATCGCCGCAGCCATCATTGTCATAATCACTAAACTGGCTAGGGTCGTTAGGGAAAGCGTCACCTGAATTGCTGTATCCATCACCATCGTTATCTGGACATCCGGTTAGGTCAATTGTCGAATCTCCATATGCTTGTGGACAGTCATCAGAGGAGTTTGGAATACCATCACCATCGGAATCATATGTCTCATATTCGAAGGTAACAGAGAGGTCGATTTTGCTTCCATTTGCTAGCCAAATTGCTAGGTCTACAACTTCTCCGTCAATATTTCCTGGAGGAGAGTTGAATGTCATCGTCTCATCATCAAGTACAGTAGCAGTTACGTTTCCGTAGCCAATAAACTCGACTTGAACCTCGCCAAGAGGTTCGTTTGTGTTCACGATTTGTTGAATCACCTTGAGATTAGAATTTGTGTCATCATAATATGAAATGTAGATGTTATCGTTTGAGTCGATAGTAACCGAAGGGTGCATTCCTCCAGAAGTATCTAGAGTTGAAATATTCCAAGATGATCCATCATTATACGCATACTTCAATTCTTGATTTCCATTATCGTAGTAAGCTACGTGCAGATTATCCTGTGAGTCAATGGCTATGGATGGAAACTTACCAACATCGCCATTGCTATCCAAAATTGTTTTTTGCCAAAGATTGGTTTGAAAATTGTAATCCGCATATTTCAGGTCGCCGTTGTCATCATCGTAGTACACAATGTGTTTTGCATCATTTGAGTCGATAGCGATGGATGTACCATTGTCAATTTCTCCTGAACTTCCAGAATCGATAACTGAATCTGACCATGTAGTAGTGCTGCTTCCAGACTTATGGGCTAATTCAAGGCGGTCCCATGTTTCTGAAACATAGGATATCCAAGGCTTGTTGTTTGAATCGAGAGCGATCGAAGTCCACTCTCCTGTAATTGACCCCCATTCAACAGTATAATCTGACCAAGTGCCGCCACTAGATGCTGATTTGGTTGCATGCTTCAGGTCCATATTTCGGGCCCAATAAGAAACATGAATCACATCGTTTGAATCAATCTCTAAAGAAGAATACATACCTGCTTGACCGTTGCTTCCTCCGTTGTCGATTGTACTTCGTGTCCATGAGCCCCCAACATTAGTAGCATATTTCAGGTCCCAAGAATTTAGGTTTCCATAAGAAATGTGCACCTTGTCATTGGAATCTACATCGATTGATGTATATCTTCCAATGTATCCTCCGCCATTATCTATTGGATAATTAGTCCAAGACCCACCTGCATTAGATGCGTACTTCAAATGACCATTAGTAACATCACGATAAGCGATGTGAAGTTNACCATTGGAATCAGCTACAATTGATGAGAATGTGCCTACGTCTGCTGAAGAATCAATAGTGAAATTTTCCCAAAGATCCGGTTCAGGGAAAAAGGATGAGAAATCGGAGCCTGTTAGCGTTATGTTGTCTCCTCCGAAGTGAGAACCTGAGCTTGGTGAAATTACCCAAGTTGTGCTACTCCCACCTTCGAGTTTGTCCAATTCCACATCCAGTGAATTGCTTTCTTCGACATTAAAGGCAATGCAAAGAGTTGTACTTGATGCCATGAGCAGTGCTAACAAAAACACAGCAAAACGCATGCATGCTGGTATGCTGTCTATCGTTTAAGACTTGGGTTACACTGCTGTAACCAACTAGGGCAATTAGTGTTAGGAGTGATATATCAGAAAACTGTGCGTGAATCGTTTCTATGACAGAAAATGAGTGTGACCCAGTTTATGGCAAGGTGGATGACCTCCTCGAATTGTTAACTAAATCAAAGGGATTGCATATCCTCTTGGAATTGCATCTTGCTAATCGAAACCTAAGTTTCACCGATTTGAAACGCCGAGTTGATTCTGCATCAACAACTGTATCGAGGCGTTTGACTGAATTAGAACATTCAGGATTTATTGAAAAGAAAAATGATGAGTTTAACTCTAAATCTACATACTATTCCTTGACAGATAAATCAAGAACTCTAGCACCGGTTATTCAATCAATGTACGATTGGTGCAAAGTCAACTAGTTAACTTTCAATTGCATTTTTCGCCAGGACAGCCATGTGTAAGCAGGTAGCGAGGTTAGTACTACAGAGATTATCCAACAAATCGTTGAGCCCGCATAGATTCCGTACTCAGGTAAAGCCCAAGGCGCAATCAGTGAATACATTGCAACAGAGGAGCCGCCCAACATCATCGGTCCTGCTGCACCTGTGGGGACATCAGAGCCCTGAGAGATCCATAACGCTACCATCGTAGTCAAGAATATCGCAGGGAAAACCGATGCTAAGCCTGCGATTATTGGCATTCCCATGCCAGAGAATTGTACAGCGATTCCAATCGCAGTGGCTGCTGCCAAACCTCTCATTGCAAGGACCATTTTCGTGACCGGATTCTTTCCCTTTGGCGCAGCCACAGGAATCCAGGTCATCCACAATCCAAGACTGACTAAGCATACAAATCCAGTAATTCCAACAGTGGTTTCTGAAAGATGGTTCAATGCTTCACTCAATGAGATGGTCATCAATACCGCCAGCACGGTCCAAAATCCAAGGCTAACGAAAATCATCTGACCTAGGTTTACTCCCTCTTTCATCCGTGGATATACAACCCACGAGGCAACAAATAATGCATTCAATAGCATCCAAAATGGAATCAGAGACATGCTCGTTGCTAAGTCTTCCTTCCCTGCTTCTACATACATCCCCATGGCGGCTGGCACTATTGTAGTGGGAAGCGTTCCTAGAACTCCACCTACAATACCTCCCCACTTTTCTATTGCAACCGTGACCAATATTGCGACAAATCCTGCGAACAGTGCTGACAGGATTATTGTCTGCATAGGCGATACCACCGGTAGCCATTGTATTGATATTCGCTTCAATCCGAATATTTCTTCAACTTCGAATCGAATTTCTCAATGTCACTTCCTGACCATGAATCTAGCATCTTTCCGTTAGAGAAAATGGTGTTGAATGGTAGAATATCTATGTTAGAGATCCAGGAATGTTCCATTTTCAATTCAGCGAGACCTGGGTCGCTCAACACGACTTTACACATTTCTATGGCTGTTGCATTTTCGCTCAAATTGATATCAGATTCAAGTTGTTGGCACTGTTCACAATCTTTCTTTGAGAACATTATGTAGGCCAAATTTAAGTTAAAAAAATCCTTCCAATTTGAACTATTAATGCGATTCAACTTAGACACGATTTCTCACCGGAATGAGATTTGACATTCGCAAGAACACTATAGTTCATATGTAACTACGGAATCAAGTGTTCATGCGCGGAATGGGCGATGAAGGTGGGTGCCCCGTAATGCACGGAGCACACAGCACAAGCAATACTGGAACGAAGAATGTAGACTGGTGGCCAAACCAGTTGAATCTGGGAATTTTACACCAGCATGATACGAAATCTAACCCGATGGGTAGCAACTTCGTATACAAGGATGCATTCAACTCGATTGACTATGCAGAACTGAAGGCAGACTTACACGCTTTGATGACTGACAGCCAAGACTGGTGGCCTGCAGACTATGGCCACTATGGACCATTCTTCATCAGAATGACATGGCACGCTGCTGGAACATACAGAATCGGTGACGGCCGTGGTGGTGCAGGAACTGGTGCAATGAGATTCGCTCCGCTAAACAGCTGGCCTGATAACGGAAACCTAGACAAGGCTCGCAGACTACTTTGGCCAATCAAGCAGAAGTACGGTAACGGAATCAGTTGGGCTGACCTACTTGTCCTAACTGGAATCATTGCTATTGAATCAATGGGAGGACCTGTATTCGGATTCGGTGGAGGACGCCCAGACATTTGGCACCCTGAAGAAGACATCTACTGGGGAGCAGAAGATGAGTGGCTTGGTGACAACAGATATGGTGATACTCGTCAAGACTTAGAGAACCCACTGGCTGCAGTTCAGATGGGATTGATCTATGTCAACCCAGAAGGACCTAACGGAAACCCTGACCCTCTTCTCAGCGCACAAGACATCAGAGAAACATTCGCAAGAATGGCAATGGATGATGAAGAGACTGTTGCGCTAACCGCTGGAGGGCACACCTTCGGTAAGGCACACGGNGCTGGCGATGCTGCNCANGTTGGTNCAGAACCTGAAGGNGCTGCAATCGAAGAACAAGGATTCGGATGGATGAGCACTCACGGCTCTGGTAAGGGAAGAGACACCATCACTTCCGGTATCGAAGGAGCATGGACTGCTAACCCTACACAATGGGACAACGGATACTTCGACCTTCTGTTCAAGTATGAAGACAACTGGAAACTAGTAAAGAGCCCAGCTGGAGCAAACCAATGGACTCCTGAAAACCCTGATGAGGAAGACATGGCACCTGATGCTGAAGATTCTTCGATGAAGGTTCCAACCATGATGACTACTGCAGATATGGCAATGATCCGTGACCCTGCTTACAGAAAGATCTCCAAGCACTTCCACGAGAACCCTGACGCATTTGGCGATGCTTTCGCACGTGCATGGTTCAAACTACTTCACCGTGACATGGGGCCAAAGGCAAGATACCTAGGTCCTGATGTACCTGCTGAAGACCTAATTTGGCAAGACCCTGTTCCAGCAGGAAGCACATCATATGATGTCAATGCTGTTAAGGAAGCGATCAAGGGAAGTGGACTTTCAATCCCTGAAATGGTTGAGACTGCATGGGCAAGCGCATCCACATTCCGTGGCTCTGACTTCCGTGGTGGAGCAAATGGCGCTCGCATCAGGCTAGCGCCTCAGAAAGATTGGGAAGCGAACAAGCCAGAACAACTATCCAAGGTCCTTGGTGTTCTAAGCGGAATTGCAGAAGCAAACGGAGCAAGTATTGCTGACACAATCGTCCTTGCAGGAAACGTCGGTATCGAGATGGCATGTGGAAAGGAAGTTCCATTCACACCTGGCCGTGGAGATGCAAGCGCAGAGCAAACCGATGCAGATTCTTTCGCTGTTCTAGAGCCAGTTTCCTGTGGATTCAGAAACTACCTCAAGCAGAACTATGCAGTTAGCCCTGAAGAAATGATGCTTGACAAGGCTCAACTCCTTGGCCTAACCGCTCCAGAAATGACTGTTCTAGTCGGTGGAATGAGATCTCTTGGTATCTCTTCGGATGACAGAGGATTGTTCTCTGATGGCTCAAGCCTAGACAGTGGATGGTTCAACACACTGATGGACATGAATGTCAAGTGGACACCAACTGGAAGCAACTCTTACGAAGCTCACGACCGCTCCTCAGGAGACATGGTTCGCAGAGCAACAAGATATGACCTAGTATTCGGAAGCAATTCACAACTTCGTGCAATCGCTGAAGTCTATGCACAAGATGACAACAAGGACAAGTTCGTTTCTGACTTCATCGCAGCATGGAATAAGGTCATGAATGCTGACAGATTCTGAAATCTGTTTCGAAGTAAAGGTAATGAGTTAGACCTCGTGGAGGTACTATGACCTCGGTAGGAAATGCGGCCCCAGACTTTACTTTGAAAAACACTAGCAAAGACGATGTTTCGTTGTCTGATTATGCTGGTAAAACTGTAGTCCTTGCCTTCTATCCAGGGGCATTCACAGGAGTATGCGACAAGGAAATGTGCGCTTTCCAAGACAACATTGCAAAATTGAATGGTGCAAATGCCGTAGTTCTTGGGATAAGTGTTGATTCACCATGGGCTAACGCAGAATTTGCTCGCAAGTATGAACTAGAATTCACACTACTTTCTGACGTAGACAGAAATGTTGTCAAAATGTATGATGCTACCTTCACTGGTCTAGGCGGAATTGATGGCTATGTCAGTGCTAACAGAGTTGTTATTGTAATCGACAAAGAAGGCATAGTACAACATCGCTGGGTTGCTGAAAACCCTGGTGTCGAGCCTGACTACGATGCTGTTGTTTCATTTGCAAGCTCATTGTGAGTTGCTCTAAACTGAACAATAACAGATACCCAGATAATCAGGATTGGTATTGCAAAAACATCCTCGAGTGTTGAAACAAACCACAGACCTGTGTAGAATAAGGCAATCATACCAGCTAGTACGAAAACTAGCACAGGTGCAATTTTTGGCTTTGGGTGTAGGAAACTGTAGACAATGTATCCTCCGACAAAGTATGCAAATAGGTATGCAAATGTGACATATGCAATACCCATCAGAAGACCAATTATTGCAAACTGAGGCTTTAACTCTGGGTTAACCATTAGTAATTCAACAGCAAGGAAGACTGCTGCAAAATTATGCATTATTTGTTCGTGAAAAAGGAACATGTGGTCGTGATTTCTTCCGATCTTGACCTCGTCTGGGAGGATGATATGTCTGACGATTGTAGCCGTCATGAAGGCCATTGCAATACCTATGCAGAAGGTAAAAACCTGGAATTTAAACAAAAAAACGGGAACCCTGAGATTCAAGAATTCAAGAGATTGCGCCGATACTGAAATTGCGAAGTACGCAATATTTGACAACAAAGTCCAACTGCTAAAGGTTACGAATTTCGACAGCCCAACGGGATATGTGGTTATCTCTTCGCATTCTTTTATTGTAATAACTCGCATATCTCCAGGACCACATTTGAACATGTAAACGACTGCCGATAAACCAATCGTTAGGCAGGATATCCTCCAAATTAGAACCATTGCTGAGGATGATTGAAAACTGCTTGCTGACGAACTTACCAGACCAATTAATTCAATCTTTGATGAATAGTATAAACTGAATAGTGTAAGTAAAAAGATGAAGAACATTGTATAACGAGTGTAGTCGTGATCGCTTTTTTGATCAGTCATTTTTCTTTCCCAACCTTTCATCAATGCTGACAAAATGCAACTCATTCAAACGGGTCTAAGTGGATTAGTTGCTCGACATCGATTCGCTTGTAGCCTCGCTCTTCAGCGTCTTCACCTGCTTTGACAAGCATTCTGCGCATCCATCCTAGCATCATTAGATCCTTCATCTTGTCAATTGCGTCAATGAAAGTTGCAGGGTTACCTCCCAACTGTGCGTGCTCTCTGATATTTTGTCCAACTTCGTCTACTACCTCGTAGTACCAAAGAAGTAGTTCCTCTATCGCTGCATCTGTAACCGACATTCCAGCAAAAGCACGAGACATTTTTCGAACTACTGAAGGTGTCAGAGCAGAGCCGCTAATCTGTCCATCCAACACGTCTTCTTCGATCTCTAGTGCTTGATGTTCTCCCCCTTCAGACTGCTCGACAGGAGCAACTGTGACAGCAGAAAGGTGACGAGGTTTAATCGTGTTAACTCGGTCTTTGGCTGCTGCACTTTCAGCTGCGTGTATGATTTTCTTGAGGTGAGTTTCAAGATGTTCGATTCCTGCTTGAACCGCTTCTGACCCAACACTATCCAATTCCCCTAATCTCTCAATCATCAACTCACGAGTTCGATTGTAATTCAATCGAGTACGATTTGTGTCATCGAGTGTCTTCTTGTCAGGAGTTGCAGCGAGGGTTGCTGCCTCCATTGCAGGAACCATGTTATCGATCTCCGCAACTAGCATTTCCACAAGTTGCTCTTTGACAGCACCTGATAGGCGCATATCTGTAAATCCAGAGGAAACAAAACCAATGTGACTAGTTGAATACGGCTTTGCCATCTACTCCACCAGTCCGTCCTCACGGCCGATGGCTTGTGATATTTCCCATGCATGGAAACATTCGTGTCCTCCAAGGAAACCGCCTGCTTCTCTTGCTGGACCAATGAATTCTGATGCGCAAAATTGACAGAAAACCTGCACTACTATTTCGTTGAAATATGTGCCATTAGGAGTTACACGCTTTGCAATTCTTTTGCCAACATCAGACTCGTCCCAATCACTAGTTTTCTCAGTAAAGTCTTCATCAAGTACTATTTTTTCACTCATAATATCACCATTCAGTTATCCAAGGAATCGCTCCATCTGCAGTGATAGGGTTCATGCCTTCTTCGTCCCTAACCCACGTATCTTCACTACCTATACTTCCGTTTGAATGCACTACCTTTGGCTCAATCGCCATAGTACCGCCAATCGGAAGAGGACGGTCAAAGCCTTCTGCCACCACTGGAGATTCATCAAGTTGTAATCCAACAGAATGACCGAGGAAACGTGATTGGTCTGGTGCCATGCCCATCAAGTGNTNNGCATGNCCCAATTCTTCNGCTAANGCAAGTCCTTGGCGCCATGCCTGTGAACAATCTAGACCCTGGCTCAAGACATCGACGACCTCTTCTTTGACAGCAACCATGTCCTCTAATCTCTCCTGCCAAATAGCAGGAAGTGTACCTGCAACGAACATTCTTGTCGTATCTACGACATATCCCCTATGCAAGTGAACTAAGTCGACCAGCACTGGCTCGTTCGCCTTGATTTTCGTGAATCCGCTACCCATTGAAGCCATTGGATGAGGTCCTGTGCCACCAATCGCAGAATCAAAGAAAGAAGGGATGCCGCCTGCTCTTCCGGATACAATTACTCCACGGTCACACTGAAGTGGGAACCTGCGCATTTGCACATTGCCTCCAAANCCAGCAGCACGGCTTACTGCCTCCGCTGCAGCAACCAATTCGATTTCAGGAACGCCTTCTCCGCCAACAGCTGCAACTGCCTCAAACATAGCCATCTGTACACTTGCGCCTTCAGCCATCATTTCCAATTCCCATTCGCTCTTTACTTCTCTTTGGGAATGAACGATTTGAGTACAATCTTGTGTTGCTCCAACTTTTGATGCAAATCGTGTTGCGAACCCATGTGGAAGTTCTCCGAACTGCATAGCAGGGTTGCAGGCAATATCTTCAGCGAATGCTGCCATTCTTGGGAATGATTCAACGGTGTGTGGTGAATCGCTACCGCCAGATTCGTGCTTAGCACGAGATAGTGAACGTCTGACGAAAAGGCGTGATTCTCCTTCTGCGGTAACTAACAAGGTACCGTTTTGCCTTCCACCTGCATAGTAATACAAATCGACAGGAGTCTGGATTAGAGCCGCTTCAAGACCATTTTCTGACAGTCTTGATGCGAGTTCTTTCTGCCTAGATTCTAATTCGGAGACTGGAACTCGCCAGTCTTCACCCTCAGGGCCAACCAAAGTCGTTAGTTCGCCCTCCATGGCTAGTTCCTAGTGCCATTAGTTCAAAACGACTTCCTTTACGAGGATAATCAGATTTGAGCGGTTATTCTGCCTTAACGACCTCGGCAACATAAGCCTCAGTTGTTTCCAGCCTTTGTTCTGCAATACTGCAATACTCATCTGAAATGTCACAGCCAATGTAGATTCTACCGGATTGTTTAGCAGCAACTGCTGTTGTACCAGAACCGAGGAATGGGTCGAATACCACATCTCCCAAGAATGTGAACATCTCAATACATCTCTTTGGTAATTCAACCGGGAATGGAGCTGGATGATTAACTCGCTTAGCGGATTCTGTAGAGAATGACCAAATCGATTTTGTCTGTTGAATGAACTCATCACGGCCAATGGTATCGATTCTGCCATCTGCTCTTTCAGGCTTGGTCCGAGGTAACTTGTAATTGCCCTTAGAGAACATCAGCATGTACTCATGGATATCACGCAGGCAAGGATTGGAAGCGGATTGGAATGAGCCCCAAGCACATGATGACCCAGCACTCGCAGATTTGTCCCAAATCACTTCTCCCCTGTGCATGAATCCAATTTCATGCATTATCAGATTGATATGACTCGCTAGAGGAATGTATGGCTTGCGTCCAAGATTTGCTACATTGACCACCATCCTTCCACCAGGGGTCAAAATACGATAACATTCAGAAAAAACCTCGTGCAGTAAACCGAGATATTCTGTCAAAGATAGATCCTCATCATAGGCTTTTGATGCATTGTATGGGGGAGAAGTTACCACCAAATGCACACAATTATCTGGAATTGGTAAGTTCCTAGAGTCACCATTGATTACGATATTTTCTAGTTCGCCGGGGAGCTCTTGCGCCTCGCCCACATCCTTCTGTGAAACTAAATCATCATACATTCTTGAATTATAGTAGACAGAAGAATCGTGCCCTTCTCTCTTGGAAACACCAAATGCGGATGTTGTGGTTTTTGCACGTTTACGAGGGCCTTCCAAAGAATCCTCGCGCGCCATGCTTGCCATCGCTTAATGTGAGTATATGAGATTTCGCGCCTTCACCTATCTGAGCACGCGCGTTTGGACCGGTCGAATCAAAAACCGTGGACCTTTGGGAGTGATTGATGGCAAAGGTCCTCACCCTCGACGAGGTAGACCTCGACGGGCGCATCGTACTGGTGCGCGTTGACATCAACTCTCCTCTAAACCCGGAAACTAATGTTTTCATGGACGATACAAGGATGCGCAGAATTCTGCCTACTTTGAACAAATTGTCAAAGTCAAAGGTGGTGCTGCTAGCCCACCAATCAAGACCTGGAAAGAAGGATTTCACCTCGACTCTAGGCCATGCAAGAGAATTGGGTCGATTGTTAGGTCGTAACGTGAAATGGGTCGATGATATCTATGGCAAGAAGGCATTAACCGCTATCGAAAGTCTCGAAGATGGCGAGTTGTTGATGCTGAACAATGTACGCATGGATGATGAGGAGAACAATACCAAAGGTAGTTTCGACATAATGGCTGAAACCCAGATGGTCCAGAATCTTTCAATGATCGCTGATGCCTTCGTTAACGATGCATTCGCATGTGCCCACAGGTGTTCTCCTTCCATTGTTGGATTTACCAACACCTTGCCTTGTATTGCTGGAGAACTGATGAATTACGAGTTGTCNAAACTCGGTCAAGCTTTGGATAATCCAAAGAGGCCATGTATCGCAGTTCTTGGTGGAATCAAAGTCGATGATTCGGTCATCGTTGCAGATAACATGCTCAGAGGAGGAACATGCGACCACATTTGGGTAACAGGCGGAGTTGCAAATCTGTTCCTTTACATTTCAGGCATTGATATTGGCGACATGAATGTTAATTTCCTCAAGGGAGAACTCAAGGACTCGTGGGATGAAACTGTTGCGAAGGCCAGTAAATTGCTAGTCGATTTCCCTGAGTGCATCATTATGCCTAGCGATGTGGCTTTGCATATGACTGGAAACAGGGTTGACCATCCAATTCAAAATCTGCCAATTGATGGTCAAATCTTTGACCTAGGAATCACCAGTATCCGCGCTCTTTCCAAGGGAATAAAGAGCGCTGGAACGATTATTCTCAACGGACCAGCAGGAGTATTCGAGCAGACTGATTTCGCTCTAGGAACTGTCGAGATGTTGAACGCTTGTGCTGAAGGCGATGGCTATGCAGTAATGGGCGGTGGCCATACTGCAACTTTGGTCAGCCAGCGTGGACTAGCAAGCAAGATGGGGCATGTCTCTACTGGAGGCGGTGCNTGTCTTGANCTGTTAGCTGGAAGAGTTCTTCCAGGTGTTGCTTCTNTNGAGGAATCTGCTAAGCAGTTTAGGTTCTCAATATCTAAGCCTCTTGACCACCAATAGGGCCTAATTCGTTTCGTTGGGTTTTTCAATACCCTTACCGTTGATACAGTATGGCAAGCATGATGAAGGTTAAGGATGACACTATTCCAATTCAAAGAATCATTTCAGTTGCTTGTAGAAATTACATGGCCTTTGATGGGTTGCACACATTCAATTTCGATAGAGGTGTCAACACAATAATCGGAGGTAATTCTTCAGGAAAAACCTCCCTTGTAAGAGTTATATCTCAAGCTATTTCTGAACGTAAGACTCACCCATGGGGCGGCAATTGGCACCCCACTTACAGCACGGAAGAGTGTTTAATCGAAATGAAGTTCATCGCAGATGACAAGGAACACTATCTGCGCAGAGTGATGTTAGGAGACATGACTACGGACATACACCTCTATGTCGGCGAGGGAGATGAACGTGANTTTTATCGCGATGGTGGNGCGATTGAATACTTCAGGAAACTGAAGCCNATAACNACNATTGACGGGTTTGAATCTTCNAGGAAGGATTTCTATTTCTGGACTAGTGGAGGCTCGGTAAATGTGAACCCGCTATTCTCTAAATCGAAGGGACATATCGCTTTGATTAACCGATTCCTTCCAATGGCAAAAAGCAGTGTTAGACAACTACAAGTGGTTGGAAATGATGTAATGGCGCTACAACGTAATGGAGAGTTAAGACACCTTTCTATGCTATCTGGTGGAGATGGAAAAATCATTTTTGTCATCGCAAAAATCGTCAATCTAATGCAAGGCATAGACAAAAAATCTCTCTCCAAGGTCGTTCTAATCGACGAGATAGATATTGGCCTAGATAAGGCGAAATTAGACGGTTTATACGGTGTTATTGAAGAGCTGGCAAATGAGTATGATTGCCAATTCATGATTACATCAAGATTCACCAGAAGCAGGCCGAACCCCATTAGAGCCAACAGAGCAAAAATACCTCGATACTATGTTGATGAATCCAACACAAATCTTCGACAACTGATCAAGAATTATGTGAATTCCCGCCCAGGTTCCGTGATTTTCAAATCCCCCCCTTATACCATAAAATCTACAACGAAAAAGAAGTTCAAAACGGGGTCATTCAAATGGAATCCATAAGAGAGATTTGCTCTTTTTCGCATGATGGCATCGACTACATGTGGTATCCGTTTTCTGCGAATTTAGACCCAAATAACTCGATTATTAGTGCAGAGAGCTACCATGAAATTGGCGAACTACTTAGAATGCTAAAGTGGATGTTCGCCACGAATAACCACCATCCTGAACTGGTAAGTAGAGAAAACCTCAGCAATTCTAAACGATTTCTTATCGGAAGAAATCCTCGAAGAACCGAATGTTCAATCGCATTCAGAACTGATAGAAGTGAATACAAACTGCAACGATGTTTTCTCGGACAATATTCAATGGAAGCTAAACTTCAGAAGATCGGTACTTCGATTACATATCACGGACAAGATGTTATTCAGGTATTGAGCAAGTTCCACAAACCGTTCATCGTTGGTGATTCACCTAGCGACAATTCATTGATTTTCAAACCAATCGACAACTACTGCCGTAGCGCTATGGTGGCTCTAGCAAATAATTGGGCCAGAATGATTGGGCATCAAGATTCGAGGATTGCCCTCGACTACACTGGAAGATGGTCAACACCTGATGAGTACGATTTTTCCATCTCACGTCGGCGCTCTGTACGCGCTTCTATGTCCCCATGGAGGATATTGACTAACCTTGCACAAGCTGTGATGAGAAAACGCACCTATGGTACATGTGTGCCGGTTTTCTGCTCATTCAATGTCGAGTCGCTAAATGAGTTCGAGTCTATTGCAATGCTAGACCTAATCAAAAACGTCAGCATCGAAGAGGGGTTACAGTTCATAGTTGGGATTAATTCTAAGCCACAAATCAACTCCATGATCAATGCAATTGAAACTCCAAACCTCTCAATCTACAATACCGACTAAAATTGTCGAAGTTGATACATAAAGCAACACGAAAGTTGGCTACGAAGAAAGGAAGTTTTCTGTGATTATTCCCGCTTTTTCATTGGTCTGATTTCAAGAGTGTTATATATGTCAATGAGGTAAGAATTACTGCCTCGGGGCGGACTATTTTTTGCCTCGGGTAGCCCACTCTTTTTTTCTTCATACGTAGTATGAAGAAGAAAAAAAGAGTGTGGGCGGACTATCAAACTCTCAACATGATTTCTTCGGGAGAACTTCGATTCCCCTTGGAAAAGCGGCGGGCTTAAATAGCCCACATGGCAATGAGTTTTGCCGGATGGTATTTGTTGCTATCTACGGCACCTGAGCGCTCACATTTGGACCGAAATCACCGATGCATAACAACGGAAGACGAAGGTTCGATTTGACAACTTCAAAGACAAGGAGGATACGATATGAACACAATTTACAAAGCAATACCAAATCAAAGCAATATCAACATCACCTACCTAGACGAGAGTCTACAATTCATCGGTAATGATGTTGAATCGATTACCGTCGAAGACGTTCAATACGGAAGAACGCTAATCCTGGAGGAGTTCGATTCCCTAAAGGAAATCAACATCAAGAAAGCTGGTGCTGTAATTTCATTCAACAAGTACCCGGAGCAGACGATTAGGATCAAGGGTGCATTCGAAGAGATTCGTGTCAAGGACAAGAACGATTTCTATGCAATGCATCGCTTCGGCTCTAACCCCACCCTGCCTATAGACAGTGTCTGGGGAGCCATCGTTACTAGAGACGAGAANGTNGAATGCGAAGGTACTGATGCTCTGATGATTAAGACCAACGAAGTCGACAAGCTAAACCTGTCTCAAGAGTGGTCACACATTACAATCATTGGAGACCAGCACCTGAACGAAATCAATGTCACCGGCAAGAGACTCATTCGAAGTCTAAATGTCCACAAAGGGCCTGCTTTGACTAAGGTCAACATCAAGCGCCGTGTATTGTCATGCTCACTAAACAGATGCCCATTTGTCGACACCATAATCGGTTTTGGAGATCGATTAAGCCTTCATCCTAAACCAAGGAAGAAAAACTCGCTATCGATTGGTGGATTCTGGCATGAGGTCCCAGAGTGGTATGATTTACAGGTCACGCTGCTCAAGATCCCACATTTCAAGGCCCACCTGTCCGCAGAGGAGATAATCGATTGTCATGATATGGGTGGAGTCAAAATTCAAGCCTATGGCTACGACTTACGTGGTGGACAAGTCCACTTCTCAGAAGTTCTAGGAGTCGATATCGAGACCGCAGCCGATGGAATTGAGATTCAAGAGATGATTCGCTTAATCGAAGAGAAGAAGGAACCGGCGTTTGGAGTACTAGAGTCTTGGTGTTCTAGTACACTTGATTGGTTTGACCAATACAAGGTGATGCGAGTTCTTGCTTCACTTATCTCGCGTGGATACAACCCTAAGCCGATTCTGAGACTGCGTAACGTGATTTCAGAGATGAACACTAACATGCCTAAGTTGATCATTGGTTCAGTCAACGATGGAAACCAAGGTGGCAAATGGCACCCGATGTTTTCAGGAGAGAGTGGTGAGTGGGAAACGCCGAACAATTCAGTCATGCCTTTTGGCAGGGTTGACCTTGAAATCTGGTTGAACACTGACCTTGGCGTGGAATTCCTTGGTATGGATTCCAATAATGCATCAATCCGACCGCGATACGTTAGACGTAGACACCTAGGAGAAAACGGGGTCATCAGAAATCTGCTCACAGCTACATTGAGTGCCGCCAATACGGTTGGCAGAAACGGCATTGCAGAGCAGAAACTAACCAACCTTGCTGAAAGTCTGTATACCAACCCGCTAATCAACACAGATCCATTTTGTTGCGAGTTTACAGTCTACCACTTATCTGTATCTAGAGTGGCTACAAAACCGATTATCAACGCTCTAATTGAGGGCATAATGAATATGACTGCGGCTGCTTGGAAGAGAGCCGCTTTACTGGTAGGAGTTGTCGACATTACCAATTCATCACGTGCTAGAATGTCTTTGAAGAGATTAGCTTCAGACAAAGACTTCACTGTGGCGGAGTCATCCAAACTCAATGCGATCTCAATCGCAGGACAAAGAGCATTCGAATCTGGAAAGGCTGAGAGGCCAGACTGGCCTTATCTGAAAAGCTGGCAAGCAAAATATCGACGAAACTAAATGGAGGAATAACAAATGAACGTAACAAGCATAACAAAAGCGAAGAAAATACTGCAACACCAACTGGATATCCTATGGGACAATCCAGAGAAGGCGGAAATGGTGCCGCCATTGATGATTTGGGGACCGCCAGGTATTGGTAAGTCTACATTCATTCGAAACCTGTGCAAGGAAAATGAAATCGGATTTATCGACGTTAGACTAGCGCAGAGAGAACCTGTAGACATTCGTGGCCTACCAGTTCCAAGAGATGACAGACAAGGAATCGATTGGATCGTTTCATCCGAATGGCCTCGTGCTGGAGACAAGGATACTCCTGAGAGAGGCATCATTCTATTCGATGAAATAACAGCTGCCGACAGCACACTTCAGGTCGCTGCTTACGAATTCATTCTTGATAGGAGACTTGGTCAATTGTACCAAGTTCCAGATGGATGGTACATCGTTGCCGCGGGTAACAGAACTGGTGATGCTGCTGTTGCAAGAACCATGTCTAGTGCATTAGCAAACCGATTCTGCCACTTGGAAGTCGCATCCAACTCATCGAGTTGGCTAGACTGGGCNTTGGTGAACAACCTAGACCCACGCGTCACTGGATTCATCCGTTACATGCCGCAAAAGTTGTTCTCAATGGAGGGCAATAAAGAGCGTGGTTGGCCAAGTCCAAGAAGTTGGGAACGCGTNGCTATGGAGTTGGAATTAGCTTCTCAAAAGCGCCTAGATGATGACTTGCTACATGTTATTGTCGAGGGCCTGATTGGCGAGGGCGCTGCTCTTGAGTTCATGGCTTTCTTACAGTGGAGTGGGAAGATTCCAGACGTTGGTAAGATGTTGGCTGGAGAAATCAAGCCTACTATCCCAAAAAGACCTGACCAGAGGTATGCTATGCTGTCCGCTATTGTTCACAATATGCGCCAACATGAGAAGCCTGAGGTACTATTGAATGGCTTCTTTGATATCATTCTCAAGTTCCCTAATGACTGGGCCCAACTGATTCATCACGACATCACATTGGTTATGGATTCTGAAGGTAAGGAAGACTTCCTTGAAGCATTACTTGACCATCCGCTACACGAAGAATTGGAAAACAGGATTATTGTTTGAGGTGACTTGAATGTCTGAAATTAACGAGAAGAAGGTAAGTTTCTCCCCTCCCAGTGAAGAGGACGAGGGAGCGAAAACCGATGCTCTGCAAGACTGGACAGACGATCGCATGAAGTTGCTTGGTTGGAGGCCGTTCATCGGCACTCTAGCGATGAATCTGGAACTGATACCTGTTGTAGACCATAGATGTCCGACAGCTTCAACGGACGGCAAGAGGATTTTCTTCAATCCCCATTTCCTAAATGACCTGACCAATGATGAGCGTATGACTATTCTCGCTCACGAGATCTGGCACTGTGGACTGTCCCACTTCATGCGTGAGCATGGTCGGATAGAAGACCACGAGATGTGGAATCATGCTATCGACCACGAAGTTAATTCATTGCTGGAAGATGATGGATTCAAGATTCCAGGTGGAGCAATCCTATACCGCCCATACAAAGGCGAATCAGCTGAAACTGTGTTCGAACTAATCAAGAATGGGACTATCGAGATGCGTGGACAGTGCCTTGATGACCATGGGAACTCTGCACCTGGTGAAGACACTGAACCGGGTCAGGATGGAAGTGATGGTTGGTCTACAATAGAAGTCGATGGAGATGGAAACATCACGGCAAAGGTAGACTCTGATTTCCGACCTAGACGAAGCGACGATGTGTGGAAAGAGTGGAAGAACAAGATGATGGCTGCTGCTCAACAATGCCAAGATCGTGGCACCGACATGGGCAATTACCAATCACACCTCGATGACCTGTTCGCATCCAAGCTTCATTGGAAGGAGATTCTCAGACAATTCCTAACTCCAATGTTTGACAGTACGAGGAAATGGCTACCACCTAACAGAAGGCACGTTTACAAGAGAATGTACCTACCTTCTCTACAGAAGGAAAAGCAACTCAATATTGTCATAGCAGTCGATACAAGTGGTTCAACAACCGGAGATATTGTAAAGACATTCGTCAGTGAAGTATACGCTATTCTGAACTCATTCGGTGGATACGAGCTTCGCTTAATCCAGTGTGACATGTACATACAAGAAGATGTAGTCTTCGACATGGATAATCCATTCAAACCAGATGAGTTCAAACTCAAAGGTGGAGGCGGTACTGACTTCCATCCAGTCTTCGACTTGATTGCAGAAGACGATGAACCCCCGGAGGTACTATTGTATCTCACAGATGGTTTCGGTCCCGCTCCAAAGAACCGACCAAATTATCCTGTAATTTGGGGAGTTATCGAAGACGGAACACAACCTGCTGAATGGGGCCAGATGATGGAAATCAGTAGAGGTTCCTGAAACAAAAATCGTCGGGTTTATACGAGCCGCATGGCAAAACCTGATGTCAAAACAGAGACTCAGAATCTAGTCGATAGATTTTGGATTTCAATTCAATTTACAACAGAACAAAGGAGGATAAAATATGGCAAAAATAAGTGAAAATAAGATATGGAGAATCATAGCAAGAATCGATGATGAGATTATCATCAAACAAGCAAGTAGTGTAGAGAAAGCCACCCGTTCCGCCCGTAATGCAGTATGCCAAAGGTTATGCGATTCTGCAGGAATAGAATACGAACTTGGATGGTGGAAAGGTCACAGACACAAAGCTAGGCGCGATTTCGTCGACAACTTCCTAGGCACACCATTGTATGTCCAACTTGATGATGAAGTAGAAATTGACCTCCATGAAGTCCCCTATGAAGTCTACACTATCCAACAAGTTAGGCTCACTTTCCGCAAGATGACATTGATGTCTCCTGACAATATTGACGCTTGGGGATATCTACACTGGGGTCCTGGTGAAGATGAGAAAATGCAACTGCTGGGCGAGAAACTACCTATACCTCAACACTTGGCGCCCTCAAGAGGTTTCGAACAAGAGGAAATCATCGCCTTGAGTGATGCCCAAGAATGCCTTCCTGAATGTCCAAAATGCAAGTCTGAATTCCCATTCGGAACTCTCATTCTAGTTACNGAAAACTTCAGATTGATTCCTGCCAACTGCTGCGGCAATATGATTTGGTTGAAGGAAGAAGATTCGGAGAAAAAGGACGACTGGGCGTGATATTATGAACGGTAGAAGAAACAAGATAATCGAGGCTGAATTACAATCGGTCTTGGATGAAGGCGGTAACGTGTGGGCAATAGGTGATGTCCATGGTTATGCCCAAACACTTGTCACGCTACTGCACTCACTGAAATTGACACCTAAGGACCGTGTTGTTCTGCTAGGAGATCTAGTCGACCGCGGGCCTAATTCCTGTGAAGTAATTCGTATCGCCAGAGAAAATCCANTGATTTACTCCATNNTNGGGAATCATGAAGACATGATGTTGAGGTCATTCGATGTGGACAATATCGGAATGGTAACTAATCAACAGAAGAACTGGTTCTATGTTGGAGGAAGAGCAACCAATCAATCCTATATTGATGAATTTACTAACTCAAATGGTGACTTGGAAGATTTCGACCTTCGAATGAGAGTAGGTAGGGATTTAGCTTGGCTAGACTCACTACCACATCACATAGTTCTCGAGGATTTCCGTCTAGTACACGCCGGATATTCCCCTTGGGATGGTGATTTAGATTCACAATCGACTGAAAATCTAATGTGGATTCGCAGCGAATTCCACAATTCAATTACTCCTGTTGACGAAAAACGTACGGTCGTTTTCGGTCATTCTACTATGCCTGGTTTCGGCTTGAAACAATCAGAGATTTGGAAATCCGAGGCAGAATTACAAAATAGTAGACCGGCTGCTATAGGCATAGATTCCTGCTGCTATGGAGGAAAGGACCCGCAACTAACCGCACTGAATTTACAAACAGGAGATTTTGTAAAACAACGAGTTTTACCAATAGAACAAAGAAAGAAGGAGATGAAAACATGAATACAATACCAGCAACAGAACAGAGCTTAATGATAGAAAATGACGTACATCCGTTTGACAATGACTTGCCAAAAACGGTGAACTTTGATGAACAAATGCACCCAGTATTGGTTGACGGAATCAAGGGCAAGGCGTGTACTGGAACCCTTGGCAGCTACAGCGACAGAATTCGAATTAACTTAGAGGAAGAACATCCAGACTTGGGAAGAGATTTCCAAACCAAGTACTACATGTTCGTAGAGCCGGGAAAGGTACTTTGGGGCCACGATGAGAAGACCTTCGAGATCCAAAAAATAGTCTGATTCTAGCCAAGCATTGACATTTGAGTTCGAAGTGGACCCCTCATGGACGAAGCGTCTGTGCGCTATACTAATGCTGTACTCATCGATGATGAGCAGCGTACGCACATTGGCGATTTTCTGCTTCATGCGGACGGCACCTGGTCTGAATCCAAAGGTGATGAAGACGTNGTTCACAACTTGGACGGCAAGAAGCGATTGATTACTCGCTCTTTCCAGAATTGGCACACCCACCTGCCTATGCAACTCAATGCAAGAGACTTCTCTGATGGCCTGCCTCTTGAGGAGTGGCTGGAGAAGTCAATCTTCCCGACGGAAATGAATCTCACAAAAGAATATGCAAGAATCGGCGCCCTTGCTTCCGCTCTTGAGATGATCAAAACNGGCTCNACATTTGCTTGCGACATGTACCACTTCCCAGATGCGATNGTATCTGCAATGAATGAAGCTGGCCTGCGTGGAGTAATCTGTGGCCCCCAAACACAATGGCCACCGAGTGCAGAAGGTGATGATGGCGCTGTACGTCGGGAATTGGACTCCTTGTTGGCTACAAACAAACCAGATAACAAAGTGCACTACGGAGTTGCTACTCATGCAGTATACACCTGTGATGAAGATACATTACTTGCAGGTAAAGAACTAGCTGAGAAACACGACTCATACCTTACAATTCACATTTCTGAGACTCGCAAAGAAGTTGCAGATTGCTTCAAACAAACCGGAATGTATCCTGTTGAATACCTCGACAGCATTGACTACTTCATCCCTGACAAAACAATCTGTGCTCACGGTTCCTGGGTCAAGAAATCAGAGATGCGCACTATGGCGGCTAGAAAGGCGATTCTAGCTCATTGTCCATCCTCTAACATGAAATTAGCATGCGGAGGCACTGCTTCGCTTCCAGCGTATCGAGAGGCGGGGGTAGAGGTGCGCCTTGGAACCGATGGCCCTGCATCCAGTGGTTCAGGCCTGGATATGGCTCACGAGGCTCGAATGGCGTGTCTAGTGCAACGTCATGACCACTGGGATGCTTCAGCACTGCTTGCCAAGGATGCATTTGCTATGGCAACTACAGGCAGTCAAGATTGGGCAGTATGGGACCTCAACGACATCCGAATGAACCCTGTTGGCAAGGACAATGAGAGACATATCTCCAACCTAATTTACAACGGAGGAAACTGTCTAGATCTATGGGTAGATGGAACCCCATTGATGCAGTCAGGCAAGGTAACAACCATCGATGAATCCAAACTTCTTGAAGAATTCAACGAAGCAGTCGAACAATACTACTCGCTATAATCATCTATTGTAGTTGAGGTTGTAGGAATCTGTGCGCTTGTAGTTTGTATCAAGCTGTGCTTGTCGCTCTTCGATTGCGGCCATGGTTAGAATATCGGGCTCGAAATATCGACCCCTACCATGCTTATCGTCAGCGATTCTTTGTTGCTTCTCGACCTCTTTTTGCAATTCCTTTTCTTCCTTTGCTGCAGATTGTTTTTTGACCATACTTCTCTGAATCAGAACAGAGTTAAGGAATAATGCAAGTCCGACCATTTGGAATGTTGGAGTCATTATGCTGATCTCAGAAGGAATCTCNCCATTCATCACAAGATANCCGTAAATGACCATCANTGAGCCGAGCGCNGCTGAGCCAAACAAGTAGAGGTTCTTNCGCATATAGCGATTGATTAGGAAGGANACNCCAACAAGGATACCACCGATTAATTCTGTACCAACGTCGTACCCATTTGCCTCNAGCATCGACACNATCCACAACATNGTTTGCAGCGAGATGTACCCTGTAACAGCTANAGACATCAGGCCNACAGCCATGAACATTACAACGCCACATGCAAAGGTTACTGCCANNGTNAANTCNCCNTCNGANAANGANGTNANACTACCAATTTCATCGAANAGGAANGTGCTNCTCANNTGNCCTATNGCNCACCCNGTTAGNAATGANANNATTTTGATTTTNGTAGCGCCTTTGAACATNAGNAANAATCCAACACAAAGTANTGCAGTTCCAAAGGTAGGACCTGCCCATGAATC
>FUFK010063855.1_pt1 | contig 31368 bp, 24 predicted proteins | sample 1021851 | NCBI WGS metagenome assembly FUFK01 (sample SAMEA51879418, study PRJEB19060) | metagenome | reverse complement strand
GGCGGCGCCGTTGGCCAGCCGCGCGGCGATCTGCGGGTTGATGCCGTCGAGCTTTTTCAGCGCCCGGGCGAAGAACGCATAGCCGCTGCCGTCCGGCGCGTGGAACGCGGACGGGTTGCCGTTGACCAGGGTGCCGACCACGGCGCGCACCCGGTTGGGCAGCGTCCATTCGAAGGCGTCGTGGGCCAGCAGGCCCTCCGCCCGCGCCACGGTGTCGGCGCCGGGCACGGTGGCCTGCACCGCGAACCACTGATCCATCACCAGGGCCTCGTCGCGCCAGCGTTGGGCGAAGGCCGCCAGCGCCGGCTCGGCGCCGGGCAGTTGGTTGTGCACCAGGGCGCGCAGGGCGCCCAGTTCCTCGGTCATGCAGGTGGGGGTGTCCAGCATGGCCTGCAGTTGCGCAACCAGTTTGTCGCGGTCGCCACGGCCGGCGCCGGCGGCGGCGGACAGGTACCCCAGCGCCACCTGACGCAGACGGCGTTTGCCCATGGCCTCGCCGTCGGCGCGGTATTCCGGTTCCGCCAGTTCCTCCACCAGACGCCACCAGGACGCCGCCAGGGCCTCGCCGAGGCCGGCGCGCAGGGCGCTGAGGGCGTCGTGCACGGCCTGCGGGCGCAACGGCGTGTGCCGGTCGCCGACCGCGGTTTCGGTGGGCAGGGTGAGCAGCAGCGCGGCCTCCGCCGGGTCTTCACCGGCGCGCTGGATCACCTGCTCCAGCACCGGGGTGAGCCGGTCGAGCTGCGCGGCGGCGTCCTCGCCGTCGTCGATGATCCGCGCCAGGGCGGCGAAATAGAGCCGCTGCGCCGCGTCCCAGCGGCAGAAGCCGTCGCTGTCGTGGGCCAGCAGCGTGATCAGCTGCGCTTCCTTGAACGGGTAGCGCAGCGACACCGGCGCCGAGAAGCCGCGCAGCAGCGACGGCGTCGGGATGCGGTCCGTGGCCACCGGGAAACGGAAGGTCTGCTCGCCGTCACGCAGGATCACCACGGTTTCGGTGGCGCCGCTGTCGTCCAGCGGCAGCGCGCGGCCCTGGCCGTCGAGCAGCGCCAGCTTGACCGGAATCATCAGCGGCTGCTTGTCGCTCTGCCCGGGGGTGGGCGGCGTTTCCTGGCACAGGGTGAGCTGGTATTCACCGTCGGCGAACCGGTCGGAGGCGGTCACCAGCGGCGTGCCCGCCTGGCTGTACCAGCGCTTGAACTGGCTCAGGTCCAGGCCGGACACCTCTTCCATGCAGGCGACGAAGTCGTCACAGGTCACCGCCTGGCCGTCGAAGCGCTCGAAGTAGAGGTCGCTGGCGCGGCGGAAGTCCTCGGCGCCCAGCAGCTCGTGCTGCATGCGCACGATTTCCGAGCCTTTCTCATAGACGGTGAGGGTGTAGAAGTTGTCGATCTTCTGGTATTCCGAGGGCCGCACCGGATGGGCCATGGGCCCCTGGTCCTCCGGGAACTGGTGGTTGACCAGGAAATCCACGTTCTCCACCCGGGTCACCGCGCGGGAGTTCATGTCCGAGGAGAACTCCTGGTCACGGAACACCGTGAAACCTTCCTTGAGGCTGAGCTGGAACCAGTCCCGGCAGGTCACCCGGTTGCCGCTCCAGTTGTGGAAGTACTCGTGGGCGACCACCGATTCCACCCGCTCGAAGCCGGCGTCCGTGGTGGTGGCCGGGTGCGCCAGCACGCAGGAGGTGTTGAAGATGTTCAGGCCCTTGTTTTCCATGGCGCCCATGTTGAAGTGGCTGACCGCCACCACCTGGAAGATGTCCAGGTCGTACTCGCGGCCGAACACCTGCTCGTCCCAGGCCATGGCCCGCTTGAGGGAATCCATGGCGTGGCCCAGCTTGTCCAGATCGCGGTGCTCGGCGTACAGGCGCAGCGCCACGTCACGGCCGGAGGCGGTGCGGAAGCTGTCTTCCAGGCAGGCCAGGTCGCCGGCCACCAGCGCGAACAGGTAGCAGGGCTTGGGGAAGGGGTCGTCCCAGGTGGCGAAGTGGCGCCCGCCCTCTTCGTCACCGCTGTCCACCGGGTTGCCGTTGGAGAGCAGCAGCGGGTAGGCGGCCCGGTCGGCGTGGATGGTGGTGGTGAACCGGCTGAGCACGTCCGGCCGGTCCGGGAAGAAGGTGATACGGCGGAAGCCTTCCGCTTCGCACTGGGTGCAGTACATGCCGTTGGAGCGGTACAGCCCTTCCAGGGCGGTGTTGCTCTCCGGATGGATGCGCACCTTGGAAGTCAGGGTGAACTGTTCCGGCACGCCCGGCACCGTGAGCCGGCCTTCCTCGAGCCGGTAGTCCGGCTCGCCGAGCGGACGGTCGTCCACGCTCAGGGAAAGCAGCTCCAGATGTTCGCCGTCCAGCACCAGCTCGCCCGGGCGGTCGTCACGGGCCGGGTTGCGGCGCACCGTCAGCTCGGCGGTGACGGTGGCGTGGCCGTCGCGCAGGTCCACGTCCAGGCGGGTGTGGTCCACCAGCCAGGCCGGCGGGCGGTAGTCGGTGAGCCGGGTGACCGGCGCGGGGTTGCCGTCTCTCATCAATGTTCTCCGTGTCGGCGCGCGGGGCGCAGGTCCACCGGCTGTTCCCCGGTGTCGCCGTCGGCGCTCTTGCAGTGACTGGGGACGTAACCGCTACGTTCTTCCTCGGGCAGGTTGCGCACTTCCCAGGCGATCACCGCCTGCATGCACAGGGCACGCTGCTCGTCACTGACCCGGCGGCCGTCCGGCCAGCGGCCGGTTTCCACCGCGGTGCGCATGTTGTGCCACACCTCCAGGGTCATGCCGTCGATAAGCTCGTCGAAGGAAGGGGAAGAAGCCATGGCGGTACCTGTCACGATAGCGGATGCGTTGAGTTGTGGGGACTAGGATACAGGATGCAAGGGCGGCAAGCTGCAAGCAGGCCCTTGCAGGCTGACGGGCCGTGCCGGTGAGGACGTAACAGAGGATTCAGGATGCAGGATTCAGGATTCAGGATACAGGGGCGGGCTCTGGAGTGAGCGGATCGCTTTGCGCATTAGCAGAACCTCGTTTGCCGAAACGCAGGGGCGCGGTGCAGAAGTCTGTTCGCCTCTCCCGGCTTTGATCCGCGCTGTATCCTGAATCCTGTATCGCGCCGGCCACCTTGCTAGTGGCACGGCCGTTACTCCAGCACGGCCTGCTTGCAGCTTGAAGCTTGCAGCTAACTCCCGTCGCCGGGGCGGGTGCTCCAGCCCAGCTTGGAACGGCAGGCCTGGTAGAAATCGTGGCCGGGCGGGTGAATCAGCCGCAGGCGGTGGGGCTTCTTGCGGATCGCGATCACGTCCTCGGCCTGCAGCCGGATGCCGGCGGTGCCGTCGCAGCTGACCAGCGGGTTCACCTTCTCGGTGGTGATGTGGATCTTGATCTCGCTGTTGCCGTCCACCACCAGCGGCCGGCTGGTCAGGGTGTGGGGGTTGAGCGGCACCAGCACCATGGCGTCCAGGCGCGGGTGCATGATCGGCCCGCCGCCGGACAGCGCGTAGGCGGTGGAGCCGGTGGGCGTGGAAATGATCAGGCCGTCGGAGCGCTGGCCGTACACGAACAGGCCATCGATGGTGAGCTCGAAGTCGATCATGTGCACGCTGTCACCGGAGAGCAGCACCACGTCGTTGAGGGCGCTGCCCTCCCCCATCACGGTCTTGCCGCGCCGCACTTCCATATCCAGCAGGAAGCGCCGTTCGGTGGTGTAGTCGCCGTCCAGCACCTGCCCGACCCGGGATTCGATCTCCGAGGGCAGAATGTCGGTGAGAAAGCCCAGATGGCCGCGGTTGATGCCCAGCACCGGCACGTCGAAACGGGCCAGATCGCGGGCCGCGCCCAGCAGGCTGCCGTCGCCGCCCACCACGATCACCAGATCACAGGCGTCGCCCATTTGCGAGGCCTTGGCGGCCTGCAGGCCGGATTCCGGGAGGCTGCCGGCGATCGCCCGATCGAGGATCACGGTGCAGTCGCGACCGTGCAGAAAGTGGATCAGCTGCCGCACCGAATACAGCGTTTGTTCACTCTCGGTGCGCGCGATCAGACCGATATTGCGAAATTTTTCCTGGGACACGTTGTTCCTGCAACCAAGTAGACGCCGTCGGCGTGCTATTTCAGATAGTCCTGCAGGGTATCAGCATTGTTATTCAGACCGCCATCCAGGACGAACACATCCAATCCGGCGTTTTTTAGCAGAAAGGCGGCGGTGGCGCTACGCCGGCCGGTGTCGCAGTAGGCCACGTAGCGGCCGGCGGGGTCGAGCAACCGGGATTTCAGGCGCAGCGCGCCCAGCGGAATATTGGTGGCACCGGCCAGATGCTGCTGGTCGAACTCGTCGGCGGTGCGCACGTCCAGCCAGCGGGCGCCCTCGTCGATACGCTGGCGGGCGTCCGCCGGGTCCAGGGTGTGAATCACCGGTTCGCGCAGCAGGGCGTCGAAGTCCTGGCGGTCCAGGCGCATCAGCACGCCGTCGGTGGCCATGGTCACGGTGGCGTTGCGCGGCTTGCCGGAGAGCAGCGCCTCCTCGCCGAACCACTGGCCCTCCTCGAGCATCGCCACCGGCATCGCTTCGCTGCTTTTACCGCCCAGGGTGATCGCCACCTCGCACACCCCTTCCTTGATGATGTAGCAGCAATCCGCCTGCTCGCCCTGGGTGACGATGGCTTCGCCTTCCTTGCAGCGGCGCGCGCGCAGGCGGCGGAAGATCTCCAGAATGTTGGCCGGCGGCACCCGGTGGAACAGCTTGGATTTGAGCAGCCGGATCATCCACTCGCGGTCGTGCTGGTAGGCGGCGTTGGCGTTGATGTCGAGAATCACATAGCCGGCGGACTGGTCCCAGGAGAGGATGGTGTCCAGCCGGAAGCTGTCGAAGCGCACCACGCTCACCTCACCGACCGCCTTGCAGTCGTCCCGGCGCGGTTGGAAATGGCCCAGCGGGTGCCAGGAGGCGCTGTCGCCGGCGCTGATCACCGTGCGCTCGCCGTGCTCGCTGAACAGCTCCACCTCGCCGCTCAGCAGGTAAATGGTGGTGTTGTCCCGGTCGCCCTGACGGAACAGCACATCGCCGGCCTCGTAGCGGCGCACTTCCTGCTGATCCAGCAGCCAGTCCAGTTGATCACCCGACAGGGCGTTCACCGGCACGAAGGTCTGCAGCAGACTCTTGTCGATGGATTCACGAGCCATTCGAGCTCCCCCTGATTCATTCTTGTGTCGCGGAGCGTCCGCGGTTTATTGGGCCAATTACCTGCAAAAAACTTACCAACTCGCGGTCGCGCCCTGCCACGCCCCCGTTCAGCGGAAGCGGAGCACGTTATCGATGGACGAATCCGACCGGCAGTGCGGGCAGCGGTTGGAGTTGCAATCCGACACCCCCGGCTTGAACTGATTGGGCACGTCCACGCGGATCACCCGCTTGCCGCAGCAGGCCTGGTCCGGGCCCACCGCCACCTGGCACACCGGGTTTTCGTAGTGCGCCAGCCAGGCCCGGTAATGGTCCTCGGTGACCAGGCACTTGCGGGCGGCGAACGCCACCGGGTTGTCCATATAATCGGCGATCTGGTCGGCGGCCACGGACACATGCCCGGCCCCCGGATGAAAGGCGATAAAGCTCAGGCCCAGGCTCTCCAGCTTATCGAGAATCTTCTGACCGCCGGAGTGGGCCACTTTCATCTGGTCGCGCTTGAGCTCGGAGATTTCCGCGCGCAGCTGGTTGACCAGGTCGTCGCGGTTGAGCACGTCCATTTCACGGCTGTGGATCTCATCGGCCAGCCGGGCGCGCTCTTCCTCCAGGCGCTGCTCCAGGGACAGCTTGTACTGCTCGGCCAGACGCTCCACCTCGCTGCCCTGCTCCGCGTTGCGGCCGGCGTGCTCTTCCAGGCTGCGGTTGAGCGACTCCACCTGCGCCTTGAGCGAGCCGTTCTGCTCGCGCAGCGCCGCGTTCTGGGATTTCAGGGTTTTGAACTGCATCAGCACCTTTTCCAGCTGGGCGCTGAGAATCTCTTCCTTCTGCTGCTGGGCATAGCGGAGCTGGGCCATCTCCTCTTTCTGCCCGGTTTCCAGGGTGTGGATGCGCAGCCGCAGTTCCTTGATGGTGCGCGCCAGACGCACCCGCTCCTCGTCGTCGTTCTTGCTCCTGGCGCCGTCGGCGGGCCGCACCGTGGGCACGTCCTCGCCTGACAGCGTGGGCACCGCCGCCGTCGGCGGCGGCAGGTCCTCGTCCACTTCCAGACCCATCTTCGAGCCCCGGCTGCGCAGCAGATCCCGGGCCGCCACGAAATCGTTGGCGCCGGGCTTCATCACCGGGTCCCACAGCTGGTCCTGGTGCCAGGCCACCGGGCACTGGCTGCGGCAGGCCAGACGAATCGGGCCGGCGCCCATGTCCGGGCCCGGGCCGCCGTGTTCCGCCAGGTGTCGCAGGGGCACGTTCCAGGTGGTGTCGGCCATGCCGTCGGCGTCGAAATCGATCAGAAACAGCACCATGGCCTTGGCCCGCAGCCGGCCGTTGACCAGGCAATAGGCGCCGCGCATTTCTTTACCGGCAAACTCGGGCACCCCCACCATGCCGTCCAGAATGGCTTCGAAATCGGCGTACAACATGCTTTTGCTGATGCCCTTCTCGCAATAGAACAGCACCGCTTCGGAGGTCACTGACGAACCCGCCATAAGCCTTCCCTTCGTTGTTATTTCTTCGCTGTTATCCACGCGGCCAGTGACAGTACGCGTCACTCCTTGCCGCTGCCCGTCAGATTCAACGGCAGCATATTCACAGGGGTAAGGGCAAAACAAGGAAGCCGGTCACCAAAAAGGGACCTTTTATCGAGGGGAGGGCGTTTCGCTTTCGAAGTGTCGGAGGGGCGTTCGGGGATGGGGCTTCAAGCTGCCAGCGACAAGCCGCAAGCTGAAGGCCTCGGGGTGGCGGTGGGGCTTGCTTGAAGCTTGAAGCGTGGCGCTTGTCGCCGGGGCATCAAAGCTCGACTCCGTCATCGGCGACATCGTCGTCCAGGTCGTCGAGGCTTTCCAGCCACAGCTTTTCTTCCAGTTGGTCTTCCAGATATTCATCCATAGGGATACTCCATTCGGCCCAACGGGCCTGTTTCAGTGTGTTCATCGGTAAGGTTAGAGCACCGCCCGTGACGGCTTGATGACAATCGCGGCCGCGAACGGGGGCTACAGGAGGTTAGAACGGTGTCGGCGGGAAAGGTTCAGACAAACAAAAAGGCGACGCGGGCTAGGCCGGCGTCGCCATAAATCCAAACGGAAAACGAGAAAGATCATGAAGATGGCGGAGCGGACGGGACTCGAACCCGCGACCCCCGGCGTGACAGGCCGGTATTCTAACCAACTGAACTACCGCTCCAAACTCTTTACCGCACAGTCTGTCGTGCGTACTGCAAAATCTGGTGGGTGGTGACGGGATCGAACCGCCGACCCTCTGCTTGTAAGGCAGATGCTCTCCCAGCTGAGCTAACCACCCAGGTTCGCGTTGCGAAGTGGGCGCCATTTTAGGGATTGCGCCCGGGGTGTCAACGGCTTTTTTGCCCCGATGACACCGTTCGTTCATAAATTGCGCGTTGTCAGGCCTCGCGCTGCTCGACGAAGGTCTTGGCCGCTTCGAGGGTCGGGAACCGGCCCGGCAAAGGCCGCCCGTCCGGGCCGGCGACGATATAGTGGTCGACGCGCAGCTGCAGGGTGTCGCGCTGCAGCTCGCCCTCTTCGATGATGGTATGGCGCCCCCAGGCGATGCCGTTACCGATCATGCTTCGCCCACCACCCGGTCGACGATCAGGTCCGCCAGGTCCTCCACGGACAGCCGGCGGTTGGTGCTGAACCAGTTGGGGGTCCAGCCGATCATGCCGGTGAGCAGCCGCCGCATGATAAAGGGGTCGGCGTGGAAGGCCCCGGCCTTGTGCAGGCGCCCCAGCACATCCAGCCAGATCTGCTCGTAGATCTCGCGCAGCGCCAGGGCTTCCTGCTGTTTGGCCTCGCCGAGACAGCGCCACTCCGCCACCATCACCACCATCGCCTCGCGGGTGTCGCCCACGGTGGCGGTGAGCTCGGCGCGCACCAGATTGCGCAGCTGCTCCAGCGGCGTGTCCGCGTCAGCCACCGCCTGGCGCAGGCGCTCGGTATTAAAGCGGATCACCTCCTCCATCACCGCGAACAGGATGTCCTCCTTGCTCTTGAAGTGGTGGAAGATCGAACCGCTCTGAATGCCCACCGCCGCGGCGATGTCACGCACCGTGGTCCGGTCGAACCCCTTGTCCCGGAACAGATGGGCGGCGGCGCTCAGCAGCCGGCCCCGGGGCGAATTGTCGATGCCGTGAATGGCGGGTGTGTCAGGCATGGGGTGCTCCTCCTCGGGGCGCATTTAATCGCTGCAAACGGCGCGCTGCAAGCGGGCGGGGCCCACTCCGACAATGTACTCTACTCTGCCTCTTGCCAAACCAAGCGCTTGCTTGGTAGCTTACGAAACCATTCGGAAAACAGCAATCAGGACACGATCATATGGCAGAGGGCATGGCAAACCCCGTTCGCATCGGCTGCGCCGCGGGCTTCTGGGGCGACACCAACAGCGCCGCCTTCCAACTGGTCCGCCAGGGCGAGATCGACTATCTGGTGTTCGATTACCTGGCGGAGGTGACCCTGTCGATCATGGCGGGCGCGCGCATGAAGGACCCCAGCGCCGGCTACGCCCACGACTTCGTCACCCAGGTGATGGCACCGCTGGCCCGCGAGATCAAAGAGAAGAACATCAAGGTGATCAGCAACGCCGGCGGCGTGAACCCGCGCGCCTGCCGCGAGGCGCTACAAAAGGTGTTCGCCGAGGCCGGCGTGGAAATGAACATCGCCCTGGTGGAAGGCGACGACCTCAACGGCCGCCGCGACCAGTTCAGCGACTGCAAGGAGCTGGACACCGGCGCCGACCTGCCGCCCATCACCGTGACCATGAACGCCTACCTGGGCGCCCTGCCGATCCAGGCGGCGCTGGACGCCGGCGCCGACCTGGTGCTGACCGGCCGCATCGCCGATTCGGCGCTGGTGCTGGGCCCGCTGATGCACGAATTCAAATGGGCCGACGACGACTACGACAAGCTTGCCCAGGGCTCACTGGCCGGCCATGTGATCGAGTGCGGCGCCCAGTGCACCGGCGGTAACTTCACCGACTGGCGCGACGTGCCGGACTTCCACAACATGGGCTTCCCGATCGCCGAGTGCCACGAAGACGGCACCTTCGTGATCACCAAACCGCCCGGCACCGGCGGCCTGGTCACCCCGGCCACGGTGGGCGAACAGGTACTCTACGAAATCGGCGACCCGCGCGCCTATATTCTCCCGGACGTGGTGTGCGACTTCACCGGCGTCACCCTGACCCAGGACGGCGAACACCGGGTGCGCGTCAGCGGCGCCCGCGGCCTGCCGCCCACCGACACCTATAAGGTGTCCGCCACCTACCCGGACGGCCAGCGCATCACCGCCTCCTTCCTGATGGGCGGCCGCGAAGCGCCGGCCAAGGGCCGCGCGGTGGCGGCGGCGATCCTGAAAAAGACCGACGGCCTGCTCAAACAGCTGGGCATGGCGCCGATGCGCGACACCAGCGTGGAAATCCTCGGCAGCGAAACCACCTACGGCGCCCAGGCGCGCCGCGAGGACAGCCGCGAAGTGGTGGTGAAAATCGCCGCCCTGCATGACGACCGCAAGGCGCTGGGCCTGTTCGCCCGGGAAATCGCCCAGGCCGCCACCGGCATGGCGCCGGGCCTGTCCGGGCTGGTCGGTGGCCGGCCCAAGCCGATGCCGCGCATCCGCCTGTTCTCCACCCTGGTACCCAAGGTGGACGTCACCGCCACCGTGGACCTGGACGGCACCCCCACAGAAGTGGGCGTGCCGGTGGGCACACCCCTGGACGTGGCCGGCCTGCCGGACACCAACGGCAGCGACACCGCCACCGGCGACACCAGCGTGCCGCTGGTGAAGCTGGCCTGGGCACGCTCCGGCGACAAAGGCGACCACGCCAACATCGGCGTGATGGCGCGCAAACCGGAATACCTGCCCTACCTGCGCGCCGCGCTCACCGACGCCGCCGTGGCGGAGTATATGAAACACGTGCTCGACCCGGAGCGCGGCAGCGTCAGCCACTGGGAGCTGCCGGGCTTCAACGCCTTCAACTTCCTGCTGCGCCACGCCCTGGGCGGCGGCGGCATCGCCAGCCTGCGCATCGATCCGCAGGGCAAGGCGTTCGCCCAACAACTTCTGGACTTCCCGGTGCCCGTGAGCGCCGACATCCTGGAAACCCTACAGTGAGGATAATTTGAATGCCGTACCGTTCCGTATTCCGCGACGACCTGTTCGCCGGTAAGACCNTCATCGTCACCGGCGGCGGTTCCGGCATCGGCCGCTGCACCGCCCACGAACTGGCGGCGCTGGGCGCCCGGGTGGTGCTGCTCGGTCGCAAGGAAGACAAGCTCAAGGCGGTGGCCGACGAGATCCGCGAGGACACCGGCCGGGAAGCCCTGTTCTTCACCTGCGATATCCGCGACGAGGAAAAGGTCCGCGACACCGTGGCGGCGATCTACAAGCAGGTGCAGCAGGTGGACGGCCTGGTCAACAACGCCGGCGGCCAGTTCCCCTCGCCGGTGGCGATGATCAGCCAGAAAGGCTGGGAAACCGTGATCCGCACCAACCTGACCGGCGGCTTCCTGATGGCCCGGGAAGTGTTCATGCAGGGCATGAACAAAACCGGCGGCAGCATCGTCAACATCGTCGCCGACATGTGGGGCGGCATGCCCGGCATGGGGCACTCCGGCGCTGCCCGCGCCGGCATGGACAACTTCACCAAAACCGCCGCCCTGGAATGGGCCTGCGCCGGCGTGCGCGTGAACGCGGTGGCGCCGGGCTGGATCGCCTCCTCCGGCATGGACACCTACCCGGAAGGGATGCAGCAGACCATCAAGACCCTGCGCGGCGCGGTGCCGCTGAAGCGGCTCGGCCTGGAAGCGGAAGTGTCCTCGGCGATCACCTTCCTGCTCAGCGACGGCGCCGCCTTTATCAGCGGCGACACCTGGCGCATCGACGGCGCCGCCAGCCAGGGCAACGTGGCCATGTTCCCGCTGCCCGACCATAAGAACTCCAAACCCTATGACGGCTTCCACCGCGCCGTGACGCCCAACGTGCTCAAGGATCTGGATTAATGCCTGTACTCGAATCCGCCCTCGACCCGAACAGCGAGGAATACCGGCAAAACCGTGACGCCCTGCTGCAGGCGGTGGAGGAATTCCGCGCCATCGAACAGCAGGTGCGCGACACCGCCGAAGGCAAACGGGAAAAGTTCGAGAAACGCGGCCAGCTGCTGCCCCACGAGCGGGTGGCGCGGCTGCTCGATCCGGGCTCACCCTATCTGAGCCTGATGAACCTGGCCGGCTACAAAATGCACGACGACAAGGACGGCACCGAAGCCGGCGGCGGCACCATCGCCGGCATCGGCTATGTGTGCGGCGTGCGCTGCCTGGTCACCGCCTCCAACTCCGCCATCAAGGGCGGCACGGTAACGCCCTCCGGGCTGCATAAAACGCTGCGCCTGCAGCGCATCGCCCAGGAGAACCGGCTGCCCATGGTGAGCCTTGTGGAATCCGGCGGCGCCAACCTCAACTACGCCGCCGACGTGTTCGTGGAGGGCGCCCGCACCTTCGCCAACCAGGCACGCCTGTCCGCCGCCGGCATCCCGCAGATCACCGTGGTGCACGGCAACGCCACCGCCGGCGGCGCCTACCAGCCCGGGCTCTCGGACTATGTAGTGCTGGTGCGCAACCGCGCCAAGATGTTCCTGGCCGGCCCGCCGCTGCTGAAGGCGGCCACCGGGGAAATCGCCACCGACGAGGAGCTGGGCGGCGCGGAAATGCATACCGGCGTGGCCGGCACCGCCGAGTACCTGGCCGAGAACGACGCCGACGCCATCCGCCACGCCCGCGACATCATGAGCAAGCTGGGCCTGCGCGACCGGCCCGCCGAACACCGCGACTGGCAAGAACCGCTCTACCCGCCCGAACAACTGCTCGGCGTGGTGCCGGCGGACAGCAAGAAGCCCTACGACGTGCGCGAGATCATCGCCCGGCTCGCCGACGGCTCCGACTTCCTGGACTTCAAGAACGACTGGGACAGCGCCACCCTGTGCGGCTGGATCGACATCGAAGGCCAGCCGGTGGGCGTGATCGGCAACAACGGCCCGATCACCCCGCGCGGCGCCGCCAAGGCGGCCCAGTTCATCCAGCTCTGCGACCAGACCCGCCGGCCTTTACTGTTTCTCCACAACACCACCGGTTTCATGGTCGGCACGGACCCGGAGCAGAACGGGGTCATCAAGCACGGTTCGAAAATGATCCAGGCGGTGGCCAACGCCCGGGTACCGAAAATTTCCATTCTCGTGGGCGGCTCCTACGGCGCCGGCAACTACGCCATGTGCGGCCGCGGCCTGGACCCGCGCTTCATCTTCGCCTGGCCCAACGCCAAGGTGGCGGTGATGGGCGGCCAGCAGGCCGGCACCGTGCTGCGCATCGTCGCCGAAGCCAAACAGCGCGCCAACGGCCTGGAACCGGACGAAAAGGTGCTCGACATGCTGCAGCAAAGCACGGCCCAGAAACTGGACGCGCAATCCACCGCGCTCTACGGCACCGCCCGCCTCTGGGACGACGGCATCATCGACCCCCGCGACACCCGCAAAGTGCTGGCCTACGTGCTCGACATCTGCCGGCAAGCGGAGCAACGGGAGCTGAACGCCAATACCTTTGGCGTGGCACGACTGTAGAGAGCAGTTAAAAGTGAATAGTGAACAGTTAATAGCGAAAACACCGTTGCAGAAAGGCTCGGTGCGGACGGCGAAGGCCGGACCGCACCCTCTTTCGCTCTTCACTGTTAACTATTAACTGTTAACTAAAACCACCAGTTTTTTTGGTTACCACCGACATCCCAGCGCTCAACAAAACGAGCCAACAAACACAGGACACGACCATGTTGTTTACTCAGGAACATGAAGAGCTGCGCCGCACGGTGCGTAATTTTATCGAGAAAGAAGTGAACCCGTTCGTGCCGGAGTGGGAAGCGGCGGGCCGTTTTCCGATCCACGACGTGTTCAAGAAAATGGGCGACCTGGGCCTGCTGGGCGTCACCAAGCCCGAGGAATACGGCGGCATGGGTCTGGATTATTCCTACGGCCTGATCGTCGCCGAGGAAATCGGCGGCGCCACCTGCGGCGGCGTGCCGCTGTCCATCGGCGTGCAGACCGACATGGCCACGCCCGCCCTGGCCCGCTTCGGCTCCGACGAGCTCAAGCGCGACTACCTGGCGCCGGCCATCGCCGGTGACATGGTCGCCTCGATCGCGGTGTCCGAGCCCCACGCCGGCTCCGACGTGGCCAACATCAAGACCAACGCCAAAAAGGACGGCGACGACTACGTGATCAACGGCACCAAGATGTGGATCACCAACTCGCCCAGCGCCGACTTCTTCTGCCTGCTGGCCAACACCTCCGACGACAAGCCGCACGTCAACAAGTCCCTGATCGTGGTGCCCAAGGACGCCGGCGGCATCACCGTGGACAAGCCGCTCAACAAGCTGGGCATGCGCAGCTCGGAAACCGCCCAGGTGTTCTTCGACGACGTGCGCGTGCCGCAGCGCAATCTGATCGGCCAGGAAGGCATGGGCTTCATGATGCAGATGATGCAGTTCCAGGAAGAGCGCCTGTGGGGCGCCGCCAATGCCATCAAGGGCTGCGAGAACCTGATCGCCCAGACCATCGACTACGCCCGCGAGCGCCAGGTGTTCGGCATGTCGCTGCTGGATAACCAGTCCGTGCATTTCAAACTGGCGGAGCTGCAGACCGAGGTGGAAATGCTGCGCGCGCTGGTGTGGCAGGCCTGCGAAACCTACATCAACGGCGGCGACGTGCTGCGTCTGGCGTCCATGGCCAAGCTCAAGGCCGGCCGCCTGTCCCGGGAAGTGGCCGACGGCTGCATGCAGTACTGGGGCGGCAACGGCTTTATGTGGGACAACCCGGCCAGCCAGCTCTACCGCGACGGCCGCCTGGGCTCCATCGGCGGCGGCGCCGACGAAGTGATGCTCGGCATTATCTGCAAGACCATGGGCATGCTGCCGGGCAAAAAGAAATAACAGCTGCAAGCACCAAGCTACAAGCCACAAGCAAGCCGTGCCTGATTTTAGCTTGAAGCTTGTAGCTTGCGGCTTGAAGCCTCTCAACCGACTGGGAAAGGCTATGAATCTACCCGAAACCGAAACGATTACGCTGGCCCGCGACGGCAGCGTGCTGCACATCACGCTGAATCGGCCGGAAGCGCGTAATGCCATGAGCCTGGCCATGGTGAACGAGCTAATGGACGTGTTCGACTGGCTGGAGAACGACGCCGGCGGTGCCGAGGTGCGTGCCCTGGTGCTGCGCGGCGCGGACGGCCATTTCTGCGCCGGCGGCGACATCAAGGACATGGCCGGGGCGCGGCAGCAGGCCGCCGAGGGCGACCCGGAGGCGTTTCTGCGCCTGAACCGCCGCTTCGGTGAAATGATCAGCACCGCCAACCGGCTGCCGCAGGTGCTGATCACCGTGCTGGAAGGCGCGGTGATGGGCGGCGGCTTCGGTCTGGCCTGCGTCAGCGACGTGGCGATCAGCGCCGGCGACGCCAAATTCGGGCTGCCGGAAACCGGCCTCGGCGTGATTCCCGCGCAGATCGCCCCGTTCGTGGTGCAGCGTATCGGCCTCACCCGCGCCCGCCGCATCGCCCTCACCGGCCAGCGCTTCGACGGCCACCACGCGCTGAACCTGGGCGTGGTCCACGAGGTGGCGGACTCCCCGACGGAGCTGGAGAAAAAGCTCGCCGAGGTGCTCGACCAGGTGCGCCGCTGCGCCCCCAACGCCACCCGCGCCACCAAGCAGCTGGTGCTGGACGTGGGCCATGTGCCCATGGAGGAGCTGCTCGACCGCGCGGCGGCCGACTTCGCCGAAGCCGTGGCCAGCGAAGAGGGCCAGGAAGGCACCCTGGCTTTTGTGCAGAAGCGTCCGCCGAAGTGGGCCGCCGACGAATGATCAGGTCTTCCTGTGAAAGCGACCCCTTGTGGGAGCGGGCCTCGCCCGCGAAAGGCAAGCTTAGCTTGCCGGCAGGATACCAGAGACGCTGTTTGTGCCGCCGTTAGGAAGGCCTCTGGGATCCTGCCGGGTGGCTATAAGCCACCCTTTCGCGGGCGAGGCCCGCTCGCACAGGGGCCCACAAGGCCGTCGCTGGCAAATAAATAAGGAATGGCAATGAGTTTTGAGAAAGTACTGGTCGCCAACCGCGGCGAAATCGCCTGCCGGGTACTGCAAAGCGCGCGTTCGCTGGGCTATCGCACGGTGGCGGTGTTCTCCGAGGCGGACGCCGGCGCCCGCCATGTGCAGCTGGCCGACGAGGCGGTGTGCATCGGCCCCGCCACCGCCGCCGAGTCCTACCTGAACGTGCCGGCGCTGCTGGACGCCTGCCGCCGCAGCGGCGCCGACGCGGTGCATCCGGGCTACGGCTTTCTGTCCGAGAACGCGGACTTCGCCGCCGCCTGCGCGGAGGCCGGCGTCACCTTTATCGGCCCGCCCGCCGAGGCGATCCGCCTGATGGGCTCCAAGCGGCTGTCCAAGATCGCCATGCAGGAGGCCGGCGTGCCCTGTGTGCCCGGCTACCAGGGCGAGGACCAGAGCGACGACACCCTGATAAAGGAAGCGGAGGCCGTGGGCCTGCCGCTGATGATCAAGGCCAGCGCCGGCGGCGGCGGGCGCGGCATGCGCGTGGTCACCGAACCGCAGCAGATCCCCGCCCAGCTGAAAAGCGCCCGTCAGGAGGCGAAAAGCAGCTTCGGCAACGACGAGCTGATCCTCGAGCGGGCGGTGATCAACCCCCGCCACGTGGAGATCCAGGTGTTCGGCGACCACCACGGTAACGTCATCCACCTGGGCGAGCGCGACTGCTCGGTGCAGCGCCGCCACCAGAAAGTGGTGGAGGAAGCGCCCTCGCCGGTGGTCGACGAAGACCTGCGCCGGCGCATGGGCGAGGCGGCGGTGAACGCCGCCAAGGCCTGCGATTACGTGGGCGCCGGCACCGTGGAGTTCCTGCTCGGCGCGGACGGCGAGTTCTACTTTCTGGAAATGAACACCCGCCTGCAGGTGGAGCACCCGGTCACCGAGCTGGTCACCGGCCAGGATCTGGTGGCCTGGCAGCTGCGGGTGGCCGCCGGCGAGCCCCTGCCCCTGACCCAGGAGCAGGTGCGGCTCACCGGCCACGCCATGGAGGTACGCCTCTACGCCGAGGACCCGGCCCAGGGCTACCTGCCGCAAACCGGCCCGGTGCTGAGCTGGCGGCCGGCCAATGGCGAGGGCGTGCGCATTGACCACGGCCTGGTGGACGGCGCCGAAGTGGGCAGCCACTACGACCCGATGCTGGCCAAGATCATCGCCTTCGGCGCCAGCCGCGACGAAGCCCGCCGCCGGCTGATCCGCGCCGTGGAAGACACCGTGCTGATGGGCCTGGACGACAACCGCCGCTTCCTGGCGGCGATCCTGCGCCACCCGGAATTCGCCGCCGGCGACGCCACCACCGCCTTTATCGACGGCCCCTTCGCCGACGACCCGGGCCTGCGCGCCGCCGACACCCCGGAAGCCCTGTGGGCGCTGGCCGCCCTGCTGCTCACCCGTATCGGCGCCGGTGACGCCGCCGGCCGCGCCGGCTACCGCAACTGGCACTCCAGCGGCGTGGGCGCGCAGCCGCTGGTGCTGGCCCAGGGCGACCGCGAACGCACCCTCTACCTGACCCCGGACGGCATCCACGGCGGCCCGGACCTGACCCTGGACGCGGTCCACGACGACGGCACCCTGATCGCCACCCTGGACGGCGTGCGCCGCCGCTACCACTGGCTGCACCGGGACGGCCGCGTGTGGCTGCAGGACGGCGGCCTGCGCGCCTGCTTCGAGGAGCGCACCCACCGGGCCAGCGGCGGCGAGCAGGGCCCCGGCTCCGGCCAGCTGAAAGCGCCCATGGACGGCGCGGTGATCGAAGTGAACGCCGCCGCCGGCGATACGGTAAAAAGGGGACAGACATTGGCGGTGCTGGAAGCCATGAAGATGGAACACGCCCTGAAAGCGGACTGCGACGGCACCGTGGACACCGTCACCGTCAGCGCCGGCGATCAGGTCAAGCGCCAGCAGCTGCTGATCACCGTCACCCCGGAGGTTGTCACTGAATGACAACCGGCCGGCGTTTTCGGGTAACGGACGTTCGTTCCAAAGTATGTTTGAATGACTCCACGGCGGCGGCGCGACCGGCCGGTCGCGCAAGAGCCGGCGCTTTGCTTGCCGGTATAGGGGGCGAACGGTAAGGTATGGCGGCCCCTGTGGAGCGGTCCCGAGCCGCCACCGGACGCCGGATGTGACGCCACACTAATAGAGCAGTGCTTTATATAAACTCCCGGCTCGATCCGGGCATTCCAAGAACACAGACAATGGAGATCCCATGAGCAGCGCCGACGTTATTACGTTGCCCAAGCTTCTGTCCAAGGTTCCCGAGATTCTCGGTAATCTGCCTGGTTTGATCAAAGGCTCCAAGATGAGCAAGATCACCGACACCACCACGCCGCTGGGCTTGGGGGTGGCTTTCGAAAAAGCCACCGAGAGCAATCCCAACGGCGTCGCCATTCTCTATGAAGACCGGGAGCTCACCTACAAGCAGTTCAATGCCTGGGCCAACCGCATCGCCGACTACCTGGCCTCCATCGGCCTGAAGAAAGGCGACACCGTGGTGGTGGACGTGGAAAACCGTCCCGAGCTGCTGGCCACCGTGCTGGGCTGCGCCAAGCTGGGCGTCTGTTCCGCCCTGATCAACACCTCCCAGAAGGGCAAGGTACTCACCCACAGCTTCAACCTGGTAAAACCCAAGGCGGCGATCATCGGCCAGGAGCTGGTGGACGTGATCCAGGAAGTGCGTGACGACCTGGACCTGAAGCAGAACTTCTTCTACTTCGCCGACCAGGACACCCTGGCCGACCCGGGCACCGCCCCGGAAGGCTTCACCAACCTGGCCACCGAAATCAAGGATTGCTCCAGCGAGAATCCGGCCAGCACCCACCAGACCTTCCTGCGCGACCCGCTGTTCTACATCTACACCTCCGGCACCACAGGCCTGCCCAAGGCGGTGGTGTTCAATCACGGCCGCTGGGAAAAAGCCTACGGCGCCTTCGGCTACTCCGCCGTGCGCCTGAACAAGGACGACCGCCTCTACAGCACCCTGCCCTTCTACCACGCCACCGGCATGGTGATCTGCTGGGCCTCGGTGATCGCCCCCGCGGGCGGTCTGGCGATCGCGCGGAAATTCTCCGCCAGCCGCTTCTGGGACGACATCCGCAAGCACAACTGCACCGCCTTCGGTTACGTCGGCGAGCTGTGCCGCTACCTGCACGAGCAGCCCGAGAAGCCGGACGACGGCGACAACCCGGTGCACACCATTGTTGGCAACGGCCTGCGCCCCAGCATCTGGAAAGAGTTCAAGAGCCGCTTCGGCATCGAGCGCGTGGTGGAGCTGTACGCCTCTTCCGAGGGCAACGTGGCCTTCACCAACGTGTTTAACTTCGACAACACCGTGGGCTTCTCGCCGGTCAGCTACGCCATCGTCAAGTACGACAAGGAAGCCGACGAGCCGGTACGCGACGACAAGGGCTTCATGATCAANGTGGGCAAGGGCGAATCCGGCCTGATGCTCGGCGAGATCACCGACAAGACCCCGTTCGACGGCTACACCGACAAGGACAANACCGAGAAGGCGATCTTCCGGGACGTGTTCAAGAAAGGCGACGCCTGGTTCAACACCGGCGACATGATGCGCGACATCGGCTTCCGCCACGCCCANTTCGTCGACCGCCTNGGNGACACCTTCCGCTGGAAGGGCGAGAACGTCTCCACCACCGAGGTGGAGCAGATNCTCGACGGCTTCGAGCAGATCGTCGANTCCGTGGTCTACGGCGTGGAAATCCCCGGCACCAACGGCCGCGCCGGCATGGCNGAGCTGCGTCTCGACCGCCCGCACGAGGAAGTGGACTGGCCCGCCCTGTGCGCCTACCTCAAGCGCGAGTTGCCGCCCTACGCGATCCCGGTGTTCCTGCGCATCACCGACCACGGCGTGGAGACCACCGGCACCTTCAAGCATCAGAAGAACAAGCTGAAGGAAGAGAAGTACGACCTCAACCAGCACAACGACCCGGTCTATGTGCTGCTGCCCGGCGAGAGCTGCTACCAGCGTCTCACCCCGGAAATGCAGGCCGACATCGACGGCAACAAGCACCGCTTCTAAGCAAGCGCTCTGCCGCACCACGAAAACCCGGCTCCGGCCGGGTTTTTTTTATGGCCTCGGAAGTTATGCACAAATCCTGTGGGCAAGATTGTGGATAAACACTGGATGACCATGGCCAGGGCGGTGTTGCCGGGCGGTCCCCCAGAATGCGGTGAAATTAACCAGTCACAACCGTCCGCCGGTAGACCTATGAAACGGAGTTTTCCCCAGGCCGGGTTGTCCACAAATACTGTGGATAAACCTGTTGAAAAAGCGCGGACAAGTCGGCCAAGCGGCAGCAATCCGGCCCCTCTGTCTATTTGACGCTTTTTTAACCAAAATATGAAAACCCTTATTAAACAATGACTTAGCCGTTATTTATAGGTGAAGACAGCACTTCTGGAAGGATTTGTTACCTTCTTTCCCACTTGTTACCGGCCTGTGCACAGTTTCGGTCCACGGTAAACCTGTCAATAGTGAAAATGCGTCATTGGAAGGCAAAGCGGGCTGCCCGTTTTTCGGGCGCGGGGACGCCGCCGCCCTGCCCCGGTTTGGGTCGCGCCGGGGCGGCTTTGTCCGGTTTTATCCAGGCTTGTGGATAACAGTGTGAACAAACTGGTGGGAAACGGTGAACAAGGGCCGCTTAGCGGCCCGTCGGCGGGTCCTGATCGTCCTTGTCGATATGGTCCAGGGCGTCGGTGAGCTCCTGGACGCGCTGTCGCAGGGCGTCCACCTCACGCTTATTGGGAATGCCCAACCGGGACAGCGCCTTGCCGAGCCGGTCGTCAAAGGCCTTTTCCATGCGATCCATGGTCTCGCCGGTATGGTGGCGCACCCGCTCCTTCAGTTCACCGACGCGCGGCGCTTTGTCCTTGGCGCGGCGTTCCACCTCGCGGCCGGCTTCCACCAGGGCATCGAAAAAGCCGTTGCCCTCTTCCTCGGCGCGGGCGAAGGCGCCCAGACCGGCGAGCCAGATCTGATGGGTGTACTTGCGCAGATCGCGGGACGCACCGCTGAGCGCGCGCAGCGGGTGGCCACGCTCATCCACGGGGGTTCCGGATTGGTGCTCGGGGACGGCATCGCCGTCGATTCGCGGGTCCTGATCGGACGGTTTGTCGTGGTCGGCCATGATCCTCTACTCCATCAACGCCAGGGGAGTATAGGTCAAAAATGACAGGCGAAACCAATTGATTGTCGAACAAGGGTCGCCTCACCGGGCGGGTGGGGCCCGGGGGTCAGGGGTCGATCTCGTCGTCCGCGTCGCGGCCGCGACGGCCGCCCACGAAGCGCGCCAGGTCGCGGGCGCGGTCGCGGATCACCTCGCGGGATTTGCCGGTGAGCACCGCCACGAAGCGCTGCGTCAGCCGGTCGGCGCCGGCCTCGAAGCGCTCGTCGATATGGCGCTCCAGGCGCGGCCCCAGCCAGAACTTCACCAGCACGCCGATCACCGCCAGGGTGATCAGCGACGACAGCAGCGCGCAGCCCACCAGCAGCGGGATCAGGTCGGCGGTGGCGATAGTGGCGTTCTCCATGGCTCAGAGCCCGAACACGAAGATCAGCTGGGCCAGGCCGGCCATGGCGCCCAGGAAGCCGCCCACCAGGATCAGGATCCACTCGTCCTCTTGGAAGGCCGGCCGCAGCAGGTCCTGGAAGTCCTCGGAGCTGAGCGCCTGCATGCGGTCGCGCATCAGCCGCTCGATAATGCTGCTGCGCTCACGATTGAAGTTGTCGTCCTCGAACGGCTCCACCGCCAGGTCCACGGCCTTCTCTTCCACCGCCCGTTTCAGGTCGGCGTAGCCGCCCGGGCCCACGGTGAGCTGGGCGGCGGTGCGCACCATACCGCCGTTGAGCAGCGGCTTGAGATGGCGCTTGATCAACGCCTTGGTGCGGTCGCCGCGCGGGCCGTTGATCACCTGGTGCATGATGTTGCGCAGCGTCACCAACTCTTCGGTGGTCAGCCGCGCGAACGACTCCGCCACGTCCTTCTGCCGTTTCAGGAACAGGCCCTGCAGACGGAAGGGCCCCACCCGTACCGGGTTGAGGGGACGGAAGATCACGTTCAGCGCCAGCCAGTTGGTGGCGATGCCGACAATAAAGCCGAACAGCGGCAGCACCCAGTTGCTGGGCACGAAGATGAAGATCGGTACCTGGATCAAACCGAACAGAAAACCGAAGTAGAACCCGGAATTGATGACGAAGCGGAATTCCGGCTCGCCCACTTCCTGGAACAGCTGCACCATGAGCGCCTTGTCCGAGCGCAAGCGCTCGACAATCATGTGCTTCATGTCCACCAGGTTTTCCAGGTTGTGGCTGATATCGTCGACCACGTTATCCATCACCGCGGGAATCGCCCGGCGGGCGCGGGTGTAGACCCGCCGGCGCACGGCCAGGGGCAGGTTCTCCCAGAGCACCGCGTTGCGCTCGGTCATCACCTCGTCGACGTATTCCTCGATGCGGCCCTGGATGCTCTTGGTCAGGTGGGCGGCGATCTTTTCCGGTTCCATCTCACGGAAAAACTCGTCCAGGCTGCCCAGCTTCTGGAGGGTCTTGTCCACCACGATGGCGGCCATCTTCTCCACTTTGGACGGAATGATGCCCTGCCAGCCGAAGAACGGCCGGATGCCGAGGAACTCCAACGGATAGAAGGTCATCTGCACGGCCATCCAGTTGGTGGTCCAACCGACCACGCCGGCTATGAATGGAATACTGAAGTATTTCCAGAAATCCGGATGGGAAAAAATCGAATCCAGCATGTGGGCAGAGACTCCCCTCCCAGGGAAAAGGCTAGACTAGCCGTCTAAAGTGATGACGAACAGTTCCCGCGAGCGTCGACCCGAGTCACAAAAGCCAATGTTATGTAATTGTGAAAGGNCCTAGTATAAGCAGCNGGNCNGCGCGAAATAAGCACAATAACGTAATTTTTGGCAACCCGACGGCAAATACCTCATACTTCCNAGCGGGCCAACGCCTTGATANAGAAGGATTTCGTATACCCATGTCCTCCCCCTCGTCGCTGACCGGGCTGCTGATGCACGGCGCCCTGGAAACGCTGCTCAACCAGGCGCTCACCGGCGACGAACGCGGCCGCGGGCAACTGGCGGCGCTGGACGGCACCGTGGTGCGCCTGCGCGGCGAAAGCCCCATGTGGGTGCTCTATGTGCTGATCTACGAAGACGGCGTGGAGCTGCTCAGCGACTACGAAGGCCCGGTGGACGTGCGCGTGCGCGGCGCGCTGGGCGCCATGCTGCACTGGCTGCTGGCGCCCAACAGCGGCGACGCCGAGCACAGCCTGCGCATCACCGGCCCGGACGACACCCTGGAACGCCTGCAGGCCACCATCAGCGAATTCAGCCTCTGGCCGCTGGTGCGCAACTGGCTGGACGACCACGTGCGCCTGCGCGAGCTGCTCTCGCTACTGCGCCGCGAAGACCCGGCCTGGCTGGAAAAGCTGGCGGGCATCCCCGACCACCTGGGCGAACTGGCCGCGCAAGTGGCCCGCCAGCAACTGCTGCAGGAAGACATCCTCGAGGAAGTGCGCGGCCTGCGCCGGGAAATGCGCCGCGGTCGCCGCCTCGATCTGGCCTTCCTGGTGATCGGCGTCACGCTCATTCTGGTGTCGCTGCTGCGCGCCCTGGGCCAGTGGCACACCACCTGGACCGCCCTCTCCCACGACTATCTGTCGCTGGCCATGATCAGCCTGGGGCTGGCGTTGATTCTGGGACGGCTGCTGCATCGCCCCAAAAGCTAGACCGGACTTGTAGGAGCGGGCCCTGCCCGCGAAAGGGAGCGAAGCTCCCGGCAGGATGCCAGAGACGCTTTTTGTGCTCCCGTTAGATATCTCTCTGGCATCCTGCCGGCCGGCTGCACCGGCCTTTCGCGGGCAGGGCCCGCTCCCACAAAGGCCCGCTCATAGCACCGCGTTAGTCGCGATCTTTCTTTCCGAAGAAGCGGCCGATGCGCTCGCCGACAATTTCGGTGCTGGAGCGCGCCAGGCTGCGGCTGGTTTCCTCCAGCATTTCCCGCGTGGGCAGATTGCGCACGCCCTCGTTGATACCTCTTTTGACCGCTTCCTCCACGCTCTCCGCGATCAGATCGGAGGCCTTGCGGGCCTCCTCGTCGATGTCCTNACGAACGGTGCNGCGCAGGCGCGGCANGAAATAGACCTGCCCCCAGATCGCCACCACGGTCAAGGTGATGGCCGCGCTCAGTACAGCGGACAGCAAAATCGCGGTCATGATGTTCCCCTTCGGTTCAACCGGATACCGGTTTTGTAACAGCGCCGGGCATTACTGTAACCATTGGTACGAATCGGAAGTATTGCTCAGCAAAACAATTACTATCTTTCTGCGACAGCCAATTTATGGCGCAAAAACAGTGCTAAGGACAGCCCGTGTATACGCAGGAGCATGATAATAAACTCGACACGGGATATTTGAATGACTGCCGGGACTACCTCGATCCGCGCTCAGAGCCATAGTCTCACTCCGCTGGCGCAACTGCTGTCTCTTTGTCAGCGTTACCGATTACCGCTCTCGCTGCTAGCCATCCAGCTTAAGGACGTGGCGTCCCTGAGCAAACAACTGGGCGGCGACCGCCTGCAACGTCTGCAAAAACAACTGGGCCAGGCGGTGCAGCAACGCACCCGCATGGAAGACGCGCTGATCGCCTGGCAACGGGGCTATCTGGTGCTCTGCCTGCCGGGCACCCGCGCCGCCGGCGCCGCCTGCGTGGCCCGCCGGCTGGAGCAGTGGTTTCAGAAAACCCGCTTCACCCTGGACGAATTCACCGTGCAGCTGGACACCGCCATGGCCGTGCACGTGGCCAACCCGACGCCGGAACAAGCCGAAGAGCAGGCCCGCGAAAACGTGCGCGAACTGCTTATGGACACGCTCTGCCTGCTCGCCGCCGAAAACGAACACGGCGACGGCCCGGCGCTGTCACGGCGCGCCCTGGACGACAGCCACAACGCACCGGCGATCAACCACCAGGCAGGCGAAGCAGGTGAAGCGGCTGAAGCGGCTGAAGAGAGCCCCGTGAACGGCCGCCCGCAACGCCGCCGCGACGACGCCGCCAACGGGCACGCCTCGCCGCAACAACTCAAGGACCTGGTGGATCAGCTGCGCGACGACGACACCACCCTGGTGAGCACCCTCTCCCCGGCGCTGCAGCGGCTCGATGAGCGCACCCGCATGCTGCTGATCGATCAGCTTCTGGAAGCCTCGCTGATCCCCCATTAACGGGCCGCCGCGCTACGCCTTGCGGGCGATCATCACCGCCCGGCGTGGCGCCGGGTAACCTTCCCGGCTGCGCGTCGGGTCGTCGGGATCGAGAAAGTCCGGCAACGACTGAAAGCGCATCCAGTCCGTGGCCCGCTGCTCGTCCACCGTGGTCACGCACTCGTCCACGCAACGCACCCGGTCGAACCCGCAACGCCGCAGCCACACCGCCAGATGCTCGGTGCTCGGCAAAAAGAACACATTGCGCATCGCCGCGTAACGCCCCTCGGGCATCAGCACCGCGCGCTCGTCCCCTTCCACCACCAGCGTTTCCAGAACCAGCTCGCCGCCGGGGCGCAGCACGTCGCGCAATTCCAGCAGATGGTCCAGCGGCGAACGGCGGTGGTACAGCACGCCCATGGAAAACACCGTATCGAACGCCGCCAGCCCGGCGGGCAGCTCCTCCATGCGCAGCGGCGCGAACCAGAACGGCGTCTCCGGCGTAAAGCGCTTCACCGCCAGATACTGCATCAGGAACAGCACCGTCGGGTCGATGCCCAGCACCTGGGCGGCGCCGGCCCCGGCCATGCGCCAGCCGTGGTAGCCGCTGCCGCAGCCCACGTCCAGCACCCGCCGCCCGCGCAGATCGGACAGATGCGGCGCCACCCGCTGCCACTTCCAGTCGGAGCGCCACTCGGTATCAATGTGCGTGCCGAAGAATTCAAACGGCCCCTTGCGCCACGGCATCAAGCCGCGCAAGGCCGCTTCCAGGGCCTCGGGGTCCACCGCCCCCGGCTCACCGATGGTGACCCGGTCCCGGTCCAGCCGGCACGGCGCCGGCCCCGGCGGCAACGCCGCCACGGCGTCATGCCAGCGCGGCAGATCGCCGTGCGGCTTGTCCAGCAAACGGTGGCGGGTCAACGCCGCCACCGGCGCGCCGCCCTCGCCCAACAGCGACGGCAGCGCCGCGTCCAGTTCATTCAGATAGGTATCCAGCATGGCGCGGATTATCCCGGCGCCGGCCCGCCGCCACAAGGGCCGTTGTGGGAGCGAAGATTGGCCCGTATGGACACGGCATTCACCAAGGAAGCAGGCACTATGTGCACATTCCCATTGCCCGATGTAAGGAAACCCCATGACCGTGACGCTGGACCAACCCCTTGAGCTGCCCTGCGGCGCGACGCTGAAGAACCGGCTGGGCAAGTCCTCCATGAGCGAGACCCTCGGCACCACCGACAACCGGGTCACCGCCAAGCTCACCCGCCTCTACCGGGCCTGGGCCCGGGGCGGCACCGGCCTGTCGGTGACCGGCAACGTGATGATCGACCGGCGCGCCCTGGGCGAGCCCTGCAACGTGGTGCTGGAAGACCGCCGCGACATGGACCGGCTCAAGGCCTGGGCGCGGGCCGGCCGCGAGAACGGCACCCACCTGTGGATGCAGATCAACCACCCCGGCAAGCAGGCGCCGGCGGCGCTCAACCGCGAGACCGTGTCGCCCTCGGCGGTGCCGTTCTCCGACCCCAATCTGAAGCGCTTCTTCCATGTGCCGCGGGCGCTCACCGTGGCGGAAATCGAAGACCTGGTGCGCCGCTTCGGCGAAACCGCCGCGCTCGCCAAGGAGGCCGGCTTTTCCGGCGTGCAGATCCACGGCGCCCACGGCTATCTGGTCAGCCAGTTCCTGTCGCCGCGCCACAACCGCCGCGAGGACGCCTACGGCGGCAGCGCCGAAAACCGGCGCCGCTTCGTGCTGGAGGTCTACGACGAGATCCGCCGCCGGGTGGGCGGCGACTTCCCGGTATCGATCAAACTCAACTCGGCGGACTTCCAGAAAGGCGGCTTCACCGAGGAGGAATCCCTGGCGGTGGTGGAAGCGCTGGACGCCCGCGGCATCGATCTGATTGAAATCTCCGGCGGCACCTACGAGGCGCCGCGCATGGCCGGCCAGGGCCAGCGCGAATCCACCCGCCGCCGGGAAGCCTACTTCCTCAGCTACGCGGAGCAGGTGCGCTCAAGAGTGAAGGTGCCGCTAATGGTGACCGGCGGCTTCCGCAGCCGCGAAGGCATGGCGGCGGCCCTGGAAGACGGCGCCACCGACGTGATCGGCCTGGCCCGGCCGCTGGTGCTGGACCCGGCGTTCAGCAACCGCCTGCTCGCCGGCGAGGACGCGGTCAGCGCCGTGGCGCCGATCCGCACCGGCATCCGCGCCGTGGACAACGCCGCGATGATGGAAGTGTCCTGGTACACCCTGCAGCTCGCCCGCATCGCCCGCGGCAAAGCCCCCCTCGCCGACGCCGGCGGCCTCAGCTCCCTGGTCAAGGTCGCCGGCCTGATCGGCTGGCGCCGCCTGCGCATGGGGCGCCTTAGAGCCAGTTGACAGTTGATAGTGGACAGTTGATAGCTAAAACAAAGCGTATCCGCCACCTTTGCGGCTCAGCAAATTCCGCCTTGCACATCCGCAACGCATTGTTTTGCCCTTAGCTATCAACTATCAACCGTCAACTATCAACTGTTAGGTACTGATGTAGCGCCGCCTGCATGGCACTAAGCGTCAACGGCTTGATCAGCTGTCCGTCCATGCCGGCGTCGCGGATGCGGCCGGCGTATTCGGGCAGGACGTGGGCGCTGAGCGCCAGGATCACCGCCGGCGGCCAGCCTTTCTCCTGCTCCAGGCGGCGCATGCGGGTGGCGCTTTCGAAGCCGTCCATGTCGGGCATGTCCAGGTCCATGAGCACCAGTCGGTAGCGGCCTTCACCGGCGGTGAACGCTTCCAGGGCCTTGCGGCCGTCGCCGCTGAGCACCGGGCCGGGCACGCCGAGGCGCTCCAGGTAGCCGCGCGTGACCATCTGGTTGACCGGGTTGTCCTCGGCCACCAGCACGCGCAGGCCGCCCTGGGTGTCCACCGGTTCGCGCTCGGACAGCAGCGGCACCTGGCCCGGGCCGCTGTCGCTGATCAGCTGCTGCAGCTCGGTCACCGTGAGCACCGCCCGGCGCACCAGGGTGATGTCGTCGCGCATCACCACTTCGCCGCTTTCGCGCATGCCGCACAGCAACACCGGCCGCAGTCCGGCGTGGCGCTCGCGGGCCGGCCGCAGCCCCTGGTCCAGCAGCACCCCGTCGCTGACGCCGTTGACCAGCAGATGGCCGCTGTCGTCCTCGCTCAGCGCCCGCTGCACCGCCGCCAGGTCGTCCACCACCCGCACCCGGGAGAAGCGCGGGTCGCGCTGCAGCAGCTCACCCAGGTTGCCCACCGGGTCCCACACCAGCGCCGGCACCGAGGTCCATTCCGGCATCGGCACCGCTTTTTCCAGCACCGGCAGCGGAATCACGAAGCGGAAGGTGGTGCCCTGCTCCGGCGCGCTGCGCACTTCGATGTCACCGCCCATCAGGCGCACCAGCTCCTGGCTGATCGACAGCCCCAGGCCGGTGCCGCCGAAGCGCTGCGCCACCGAGGCGGACGCCTGGCTGAAGTTCTGGAACAGCCGGCGCTGCTCCTCGCGGGTCATGCCGATGCCGCTGTCGCTGACGGTGAACTCGATCATCGCCCGGCCGTCGCGCTCCTCCAGGCAGCGGGCGCCCACCCGGATCCAGCCGTGGCGGGTGAACTTGATCGCATTGGACAGCAAATTGGTGAGCACCTGGCGCAGCCGGGGCGCGTCGCCGCGCAGCTGCGCCGGGATATCCGCGTCGGCGTCCACCAGCACCAGGTCGCCGTTGTCGCTGGCCGGCAGGCTGAACATGTGCGCGCAATCGATCAGCAACGCGGCGGGATCGAACGGTGACTGCTCCAGCTCCAGCTTGCCGGCTTCCAGCTTGGCGTAATCGAGCACGTCGTTGACCAGCGTATTCAGGGTGCGGCCGGCGTTCTCGATCAAGCCGATGTATTCCTGCTGACGCGGCGACGGGTTGGTTTCACGCAGCAGCTCCGCCAGCCCCAGCACGCCGTTCAGCGGCGTGCGTATTTCGTGGCTCATGCGCGCCAGGAACTGGCTCTTGGCGCGCACCTCCGCGCGGCCGCGAATGGCGCGGGTGGCGAAGTGGAAGAACACCAGGCTGAGCACCAGCACCAGCAGATACAGCACCAGCAGGCCGGCCGCGATCAGCCCGCTGTCGCGCAGGCTCTTGCCGCGCCCCTGCTCCACCAGCATCACGGCGACACCGGTGATGTCCTCGCTGAGATCGCGCAGGCGCTGCTGGCGATCGCCGCCCTCGGCCAGCGCCTCCTGCCAGGTGACGGTCACCCGCGACGGCAGCAGCAGCGTCTGCCGCGACCACTGCAGGTAGCTTTCCAATTCCGCGTGGGTGGTCCGCCACTGCTGGCGCAGCCGCGCCTGGTCGGTGCGCGAGGCGAGCGCCTGGATCTGCCCTTCCACCTGGGGAATCAACTCTTCCAGCCGGGCCAGGGCCCGCTCCAGCTGACGCAGGTCCACGGTGCTCAGGTAGCCGCCGTTGAGGCTGGTGTAGACGGCGATGGCGCGGATGATGCCCAGATCATGGCTGAGCTGGCGCAGCCCGTTCAACGGCAGGGACAGGGCCTCGTTGGGGCTGGGGCGGGTGGGCACGGCGATGTCACCCATGTAGAGCACCGCCGCCAGCGCGTTGTGCAGCCGCCCGTTGATCTGCTCCACGTTATCGAACGGGCCGGACACGTCCCGCCCGGCCAGCCCGGTGGCCGGACTCAGCTCGCGCCACTCCCGGCGCAGCGCCACCACCTGATCCAGCAGGCTGGGGATGGCGCTGCCGGAGACCGCCTGCACGAAGTCGTCCAGGCGCGCCTCGGTGTTGCGCCGCGCCCGCAGAAAGCGCGCTTCCAGGTCGGGCACCTCCAGGTGCACCCGGGCCGGGGCTAGGTCGCGGGTTTCTTCCAGGGGCGCGGTCACCGCCAGGCCGATGCGGAAAATCCGCACGTCGTCGAGCATGCGCTGGTAGCCTTCGTGAAGGCCCACTCGGTACTGCAACAACAGCACCGCGACCACCAGGAACGGCACGGTGACCAGGCTCACTAACAGCAGGATGGCCGGATATTGTTTTCGTTGTGCCACCATCGCCTCCTTGGCTCGACGGCCCGTCCTCGCGTACCGGGCCTTCATCCCGAAAAATTAGCACGGCGCCGGACGCATTACAGGACAAATTTGGCAATAGTGACGCCACCATCGCGTGACGGTCAGGGGGCGGTTACTGTAAAAAAGAACCTTCGTTCGTCCCCTTGGTTAAGAGTCCCGACCATGTGCTTTCGCCGTACCCTGTTCGCCCTGCTCGCCGGCGCCGTGTTGAGCCTGGCCGGCTGCGCCGCCCCGGCACCGGAAAACAACATCCGGACCCTGCAGGGCGGCGACGGCGGCAGCCTGCCACGGCAGCTGGCCGGCCAGACCCTGGCCCTGGACCGCTTCCGCGGGCCGCCGGAGCTCGCCGGCCTGGAGAGCAACGGCGAGATCAGCAGCGACCGCTCCGGCTGGCGCCAGTGGCTGTTCGGCGACCCGGGCACCCGCCTCACCGTGACCGTCTACGGCCTGCCGGCGGGCTGGCAGGACCTGGGCCAGGAGCGCATCGTCTCCGGCCACTATGGCCAACTGCGCCAGCAACGCATCAACCGGGTCTACAACAGCGACAACCGGTCGATCCGCTTCACCAGCGAGCGGCTGTTCGACCTGGAAGGCCGCCTCACCGCCAGCGCCCGCTACCTGGTCAATCAGCCCGGCCGGCGGCCGCTTCACGAAGTACTGCTGCTGACCATGGACGGCGACCATTTCGTGCGCGTCGAGAGCGGCTCGCGGGAACGCAAGACCACCGAGCTGCTGCAACTGAGCAAACGGGCCCTGGCGGAATTCCGCGCCTACCAGGCGGCCCGCGCCGAGGATTCGGAATAACGTCCGCTCAGGGCAGCGGCTTGTGGGAGCGGGCCCTGCCCGCGAAAGGGTGGCTTTCGCCACCCGGCGGGATACCAGAGACGCTGTTTGTGCCGGCGTTAGAAAGGTCTCTGGAATCCTGCCGGCAAGCTTCGCTTGCCTTTCGCGGGCAAGGCCCGCTCCCACAACGCCCGCTCCCGCAAGAACGCCATTCAGATTTTCATTAGCATGGTAAGATCCCGCGTTCGGAGAAATCGTTTGCAGCGCGCCAGGCCGCGTAGTGTGAGGAGCCCGCCCAGCCATGTCCAACGGACCGTCCCGCGCCGCCGAGGCCGATTTCACGCCGATCACCCCGGCCCGTCTGCAGTGGCAGGACCACACCCCGGTGGCCACCGACTTCGACGACCCCTACTTCTCGCGCCAGGACGGCCGCGCGGAAAGCCTTTACGTGTTCCTCGACGGCAACCAACTGGACCGGCGCTTCGCCGCCCTCGCCGACGGCGACCGCTTCGTGATCGGCGAGACCGGCTTCGGCACCGGCCTCAACATGCTGCTGGCCGCCCAGCGCTTTCTGGCGCTGGCGCCGGCCGGCGCCGGCCTGGAACTGTGGTCCGTGGAAAAGCACCCGCTGCAGCGCGAGGACCTGGCCCGCGCCCTGGCCCACTGGCCGGAGCTGGGCGAGCCCGCCCGGGCGCTGCTCGACCAGTACCCACCCGCCAGCCCCGGTTACCACCGGCTGCAACTGGCGGACAACGTTACCCTGACGCTGATGCTCGGCGACGCGGAAGCCCTGTGGCGCCAGTGCCCCGCCGACGTGGACGCCTGGTTCCTGGACGGCTTCGCCCCGGCCCGCAACCCGGACATGTGGCAGGCCGGCCTGTTCGCCGAACTGGCCGCCCACAGCCGCCCCGGCGCCACCCTGGCCACCTTCACCGCCGCCGGCTTCGTGCGCCGGGGTCTGATCGAGGCGGGCTTCGCCATGCAGCGCCGGGACGGCTT
>FUFK010039125.1_pt1 | contig 31369 bp, 23 predicted proteins | sample 1021851 | NCBI WGS metagenome assembly FUFK01 (sample SAMEA51879418, study PRJEB19060) | metagenome | reverse complement strand
GCCAAAGCGTGTTGGTGAAAGATTAACCACGGCATTCATCGCACTAACCGCTGCAATCACCTCAGGCGCGGCAACGATAATACCGGTACGCACTCCCGGCAAACCAATTTTGGATAAGCTAAAACACAGTATCGTATTGTCATCCCAATTAAGGGTAACGTCTGAATAAATAATATTAGGGAAGGGCATACCATAAGCGTTATCGATAATCAGCGGTACATCGTAACGCTTAGCAATCTCCGCCAAATGCGCCATTTCCTCATCGGTTAAGACATTACCCGTTGGATTGGTCGGACGCGAACAACAAATCGCGCCAATACGCCCTTCCTTCAATGCGGGCAAGTTCTCCAACGCGTCAAAATCCACGCGATATTTAAAGAAGCCTTCTTCANCATCATGCGTCACTTCATCGATATGCGGTAATACGGCGGTAAAATGCTGACCTTCCACATGCACATCACTATAGCCGATATACTCAGGCGTTAATGGCAATAAAATAGACTTATCGACAGATTCGCTCTGTTCATCAGTGAACGCACCGCCAAACAAGTTAAACAAATAGAAAAACGCATTCTGCGAGCCATTGGTCAGAGCGATGTTCTCACTCGTCAAATTCCAATCATAATGACGATTAAAGAAGCCAACGAGCGCATCGATAAAGCCAGCATCGCCTTGCGGGTTGGAGTAATTCGCCATACTACTCGTCGCCGTGCTGTTAATGTCCTCACGAAAGCTACCATCGTTACCCAGCGCTTGATAAGTCTGCAAAAACAGCTCATTCACCGCTTCAATACGCGCTGGATTACCGCCGCCTAGCATATTGACCGGCTTATCGCTTTTTAGCGCATCGCCCAAATCATCCATCAATTGTGAGATGCCCGTAGGCTGGGTAAATTTTTGACCGAACTTTGAGAATTTCATAAGGCTACCATGCTGTTTTGGAGGATGTTATAAGTTGGTATTTAACCGATAAAGTTGGGGTAGTATAGCAAATGAGGGCTATAAAATAAGCAAAGTGCGGGGGAGATATTGACTTATATGTCTATACAGGTTGTGAAGTAAAAAACGCCCGCTAAATCAATAGCGAGCGTTTTGGTTTGGGGTTTTAGGGGGTTGGGGTTTTGGAGCTGATCTCGCCATCCGCTCATATCTTATATGCCCACTGGCACGGTGACTAAAAGCTGATAAGTGTTCCTGTTGCCTCGATAACTCTCTCAGCTAAGTCCCCGCAGGCTTGAGGATGGAAATAACAAAGCATTGCTTTGTCCCGACACAAGAGAAAATCTATGATTTTCTGGGTCACATAAGTATACCCGCTACTGTCGAGGCTAAACTGCTTTCCAAGGCTACTATTGATACTTAGCCAAAAAAACTAAAATCACAAATCCTTTATTTAAACAACTTTAGTGCTTCCTTCAAGGTTACGAGGACGAATGCTCTTTAGTAAGTAACAAAAGCTACTATCTTCAGCTATGGCGATATAATTAGATTTAGCATCGTCAAGCAAATTTCTTTCTTTAACTAATCTATATTTCCAATTAGGAAATCCTTCAGGTTTATTGAATTCAATAGCTATCTGCTGCATATTACTGGTTTTAAGCTTGTAAATTAACTTTTTGAAGAATTCAGAATAACCATAGTTAAGTAAATACTCTATTTCTCTATAATTATCTATGAGTTTACGTTTATTCATTCCTTCGAGATACCAATATGATTGCCAGTAATCGTAGAAATTGTAGTTCGAGTCAACCTCAATAGTTAGCAAAGCTCTTCTCAAGTCGTTAGTCAGACAATTTCTCTCGCTTAGATACCTAAGAAAAATTTCTGATATACTAAAAAATTTTTCATCATCAAAATTAGTAAAAACTGGCTCATATTCTATACAATNAAAAATAAACCCTAAACGACCACGTAGAGTATCAGTATCTTCTAATTTATGAATAAATCTTTTCCTAACCGAGTCTTCTAAGATCAGATTTGCTTTAGTTCTTTCTTCTTTAATCTGTGAGTCAGAGAACCTAGAGGAAATCTGATTTGAATGATTAGCTAAAAAAGCGTAGATATTAGCACTACCTTTAGATAAGTCAGAGATTAGATTTAGAACCCCAGTAAATGCTTGAGGGCTTCGAATTATACTATTCCTATTACCTGTTGCTTCGATATTACCAAAAGCTATAATATTTCTTATTACTCTCATCCAGTTATTGTATAGTTCAGAGTTAAATTTTGAAATATCATCCAAATTTTCGAAATACTTTATTTGAGCAAACAGTAGTACTTTCTGGGTATAAGAGGCTTCGGATGAACTAGTTACAACTTCATGGAGCAAATTAACTTCTGGTTGATGCTCAAAAAGTTGTAAATCGATCTGTTTTTCTAGAAAATCAGTATAATTGTCAGCTAATAACTCAAAATAACTAGTCAGTCTTTTAAAGGTTGATAAGTTAAAACGCTCAATAGCAATATTATGAGAGTTTTCCTGTAAGATTCTGATTAATTCACTATTGCTATCGTGTTTTTCGTTGAAGGCCGAATCGACCATAGTTACAAAAGCTATAAACCGAACAAAGGATTCATCTATTGAGGTATTACCTCTAAAATTGTTCCAGAAAAAATCAGTCCATTTAGTATCAATTTTAACTTTGAAGCTATCTTCTAAGAAACATTCATCCTCCCACTTGTTATCGAATACTTTTTTCTCTATACCAGCTTTAAAATTCTCAAAAGTAGTTAGAAGCTTACCTCGCGCATTCATTTTAATATAGAGATCATCTGTTAAACCTAAGTTTTCAAGTTCAATATAGTAAAATTTTATAATATTATCTTTAGTTAATTTATTCCATATATCTTCTATATCATTAAAATTTTGATAAATATCATCAAGCGTATTTAGCATGGCACTAATGGTAGGATCGCTTTTCCATGATAAGAAAAACCAAGACGAGTCTTTAATCATAGTACTAAAAATTTTTGAATCAGGTGAAGTACCTATTTTAAACTTTAAGTCATAGAAGTTACTCAAGTTATCTACCAGTTCTCTACAAAAATCACGCGAAGTCATACGTGTTTCATAAGAGAAATTTTTAAGTAAATTATATTCGTTATAAGGCACTTTACCTACTACACATGCGTAGCAATGAAGTAGAAAAAGTGTGGTTAAGCGCTGTTGTCCATCTAAAGGTTGGAAGTTATTATCGTCTATACTTCCATAGATAAAATCTAACATTAGGACTTCGTTTTTAGACAAACTATCATGGAGAGCTTTAAGGAAATTATTTCTTACTTTTGTTTGGTTATCCCGACCTTGAGCATAGTCTCTCTGAATAATAGGCACTTCAATTGGGTATTTACCTAATAATTGATAAAAAGTTAATAATTCACCTTGATACTTAATTTCGTTATCCATATTCAACTCTTAATATAATTAAATTCTTCTAAAGTTTTAATCAAATCTTTCTCATAATTATCCTTATCTTCATCAGTCCAGAAAGATATTTTTGGAGGATAAGAACTGAAATACTTAAGAAATAAGTTTTTTGTGCATATGGGTATAAAAATACCTTTTTTGTCTCTATCAATAATTGTTTTTCTTTTTATTGGGAAGACAGCATTTTTGTAACTTCTATTAGTAGCAGAGTCTAAAAGAGTTAAATTAAATAAACTATCTACGTCGTCATCAANGTTTATTTTAGAGTTAAAATGATCATTTATTTCTTCAAACAATAAGTTGAAACTTTCTATATCATTATTATCCCACCTATCAATTCTATCTAATAAATCACTTTTGTGTTCTAATGCTTCCCTATCTATAAATATTTTTGCATCACTCAACCATTGCTTCTTATTTTTATCATCAGGAACTTTAGTCTTTANTGATGTTATATGTTCAATATCCCATTTTTGATTTTCATATAAGTTGAAAGGAAAGTACGAATTATCTGTATCACTAGCAAGCATAGTTATTATATTGTATAGTAGTAAAACCTTACGAACGTTTTTTATGTCGCTATAATCTAAATCGGTTATTACTATGTTTTTTAAACTAAGTCTTATTTTTTGATCTAAATATTTTTCAAAGTCTGATTTCTTCAAATTAGTAGATTCTTGATATAGTTCTTTAATACTTACTAAATTTACAGATATTAAATAGCCTATTTTATGATATAAATTTCTTTCATTAAACCATTCATGGAATCTGTTATAATAGTCTTTAATCTCATGCCAATTTTTAGATAGAGCTTCATTATCTAGTGATTTGAATTTACTATTAAAGAATCTAAATGTTGCGAGATTATCATTAGTATCAATATTTTCGTTCATTAAATCAAAAATAAATTCTATACGATTAATAAATTTAGCTTCTTTATTTAAGAAATACCAGAATCGATCATCTTGTAATGAATTTTCAATCCTATCCCACTCATTCGCTATTTCTAATTGACGCAATTTTAATTTGTTATCTTGTTCTTTAAAATTAGAGCTATTTAAAAACAATGCTTTTATTAATTCTGAATTTGTAAGTGGTATTTTCCCTATATTAATACGAGAAAATATTGAAATAGAATCATTCTCTACGCTTTCATACCAAATAACTTTTGATTCAAACTTGAATTTAGAACGAAACTTGAACTGATCAAAAGTATTGGTTTCAGACTTTTCTTCAAACCATTTAGAAATGGCTATATAAGCTTTAGATATATAGTAAAAGTCTATGTTTTCTTCTTTAATTTTTTGGTTATCTTCTAGGTTTTTTAGGAAACTACCGGAGTTAGGTCTAGTTTCATAATTCAAGTCAAATATTTTATCCCTTTTGTTTTCTTTAAAGTCTTGATTTAAATAATAAAGTATTAAATATATTGTAGTTAATCTCTGTTGTCCATCTATGACTTCAAAATAATCATCTTCGGTTTTTTTTATCACAATAGGTTGTAAACAATACCAAGTATTACTATCGGGATCAGAATCAATAGGTCGAGGTATGAAACTGTCAATATCATTCAATAATTCTAATACTTCAGTTTCAGTCCATCTATATCCTCTCTGATATGCTGGTATCATGAAGCTATAGTCTCGAAGCTCGTTTATTGTTTTAAGTTCTAGAGTATTATATTTTGTTTGCATAACTCTCTTTATCGTAAATTATTTAGAAGATTACTACTTTTACCAGTTTTTATGTCTTAATACAATATCTGTAACTACTATTTTAAGAAATACTTTGAATATTTGTTAGTCGCCATGAAATCTAGATTTGTTCAGTAGATTCAAGTGAATAGTAACCTCCTCTCCTAAAGGGAATACTTATTTTAATATACTTTACACCTAAATCATCGCCCGAACCCTTGCCATAATCCCGCGCCCAATCACTAGTCTTACATAAATAATCGCAATACCTAGCAGTAAGGCAAGCAGCAGCCCGCCGCCAATACCTAAGCTCATCCATGGCACGCTAAAGCGCAAATCAAACCACTGGGTAACGGCAAACCACGAGCCAGCGCTGGCAATCGTCATCGCAAACACCGCCGCGCTAACGCCAAGTACGCCAATCTCTAAGATATTTAGCTTATATAAATCAGACTTTTGCATACCGAGCAGGCGAAATGAGGCGCTCTCNNNCATNCGGTCNTGTGAGGTGGANAGNANNGAGCTNATNAGTACCATAATNCCNGTNANNANCGCCAGTAAGGTAAANACATANACCAAGCGGCTCATNTGCTGCACGAGACCTTGGATTTGCTCAGCGATAGCNGTNCCATCNANCGTNGTNACNGCNGGGAANTNNCGNACCAGNTGNCCTTGTACCTCAGCGATNCTGTCCTCAGGAATNTGCGCGGTGGCNAACTGGATTTGCGGGGCNGCGGCTAANAGNTCNGGCTCAAATAAGAAATAAAAGAACGGNCTGGGNCCGCGCTCAAAGCGCGAGCGGATACTGGTNATNTNTCCAGTTATCTCGATNCCTTGGATATTAAACACCACTTCATCGCCCATGCTGACGTTTAGCAGACTGGCAGCACTGTCTAAGATAGATAACGGCTGTACTTGTTGCAGTGCGGACATTAGTAGAGTCTTGACCGTCGATAGGGCTATATAGCTCGTTATTAGTGACCGCATCGACGATGTATTCNGTNTCCATAATCGTGTCGGCGTAGCTTAAATTGAACACTCGCGTTGGGTCATCCGCCCCTTGAGTGGCTTCGATATCTTCTGCCGCCACGCCGCCNGCGGTGACGATACGCGCGCGAATNACNGGNTAGTAGCTGACCGGTGNGCCAATGATATTATTAATCNCGTCGTGTTGCTCGCTTTGCACGTCAAGCAAGAATATATTGGGCGCATCTTCTGGATAAGCATCGACGAACTGGGCGTTGATACTGTGGTTTAAAGTAGTAATCAGGGTCAATACCGCGACCGATAGCGACAGCGTGACGAAGAATAGCGCCGATTGATTGCCTTTGCGCGCCAGATTATGAATGGCGATACGCTGCATCCAACTGATGTTTTTATTTTTCGCCAAGCGTGATAATAGCCACAGCCAACCGCGAGCCAGCGCCCAAAATATAGCGACAAAGCCAATCAACCCGATAAGCAGTTGCGCTGATAAGCGCCAAGAGCCGACTTCATAAGTGAAGAATAAATACAGACCGATAAACATCCCCCCNTACCAGAGTAGGGGCGTGCGCTGATACCAAGGNTGCTTTCCTGATTGTTGACTTGCGCCTTGATTAAGTAGAGTAGCGGGTTTAGTAGTACTCAGCTCATTAAGGCCGCGCTGGGTAATCACCAAGGTCAATATAATAGCGATAATCAGCGTTTTAATAATGCTAAGCGGACTAATCGCTAAGCCAAGGTCTTCAGGTAATATGGCGGTGAGATAAGGCTGACCGACTTTTAATAGCCCGAGACTAAGCACCACGGAGGCGATACTGGCAATGATGGACATGCCCAATAACAGCCGATAGTAGCTGGCTTTGATTTGACGGGCCGGTTCGCCCATCGCCATACGGATGGCGTTGTTGGCTTGCTGTTTGGTGACAAAGGCGGTGATAACGCCATACATAGCGACCGCAGATAATAGCAGTACCGCGATGACCAGTAATTTCAAAAACATCAGCACATTNTCAGAGATGCGCGAGACTTGTGTGTCCTCAGAGTCGATATCGGAGAGCCTGATGTTAGGATAGCTGGTTAAGGTTTGCTCTAATTGCTCATTTAATGCGGCTATGGTGTCCTCGTCGCCTGCCATCTCGATACGATAACGCACACGGCTACGCTGACCGAGCAGATTNGTCGCNGCTAAGCCGTCCTCTTGCATCAATACATGCCCNCCAAAATCAAAAGCGCTCAAGGGGCGGTCTGGCTCTTTGGTCAGCACATCGCTGATGGTAAATTGCCCATCNCCAATAGTAACGCTGTCGCCAACGCTTGCATTTAACCCTTGTAACACCTCTGGCGCGATGACGATGGTGTCCGGCCTTAGCTGTTGCCATAAGGGTTTGCCAGATTCGGTTTGTGTCTCGCCATATAAGGGATAAGCAGGGGTGACGCCTTTTATGCGCACCAATAAGGTTTGCTCTTCGGTCACCGCCATGGAGCTAAACTGGTGGTCATAAACGACTTGGGTTTCAGGCAAGCTGCGCACTTGCTCTATTACTTGCGCTGGCCACTCTTGATTGCTCTCNAGCACCAAATCACCACCGACCAGCGCGCGCTGATTATCGGTGATATAGGTATTCACCGCTTGCTGAATCGAGTCAAGTGTCAGGTAAGTGGCAAGCGATAGCGTTAGAGTGATTAAAAATAATACCGGATACACCCAGCGCCGCCACCAGCTGCGAGTCAGGGCTTTGGTGCCAAGGGTGGAGGCGAAAAGCTGGCTTATTATACTGTCAGCAGCGCTTGAATTATCATCGACATGATGACGAGTTTGATTATTTTTGGTGATGTTATCCATTGGCGTAAGTTCCGTCTATTACCCCATCATGCATAGTAATCACTCTATCCGCCATCTCAGCAAGCGCTGGGTCATGCGTTACCACCACCAGCGCGGAACCCGTTTGTTGCCGTAAATCCAATAACAGCTGCATNACTTGGTCGGCATTTTGCTCGTCCAAATTACCGGTTGGCTCATCAGCAAAGACGATTTTGGGACGNGACACCAAAGCGCGGGCGACGGCGGTACGCTGCTGCTCACCGCCAGATAATTGATTGGGTAAGCTATCACGCCGATGCCCAAGTCCGACCGCGTCGATGAGTTCATCAACCCGCGCATTGTCAGGACGACGCGCAATATCGAGCGGAAAAGCGATGTTCTCGCTGACCGTCAATGTCGGCANTANATGAAANGATTGAAACACAAAGCCCATNTCGCGCTGACGAATAGCCGCNAGCTTATCCTCATCAAGGCTACTTAAGGTTTGCTCGCCCAGCTTAACCGAGCCGCTATCGGGATAATCGAGCGCTGCGAGCAACCCAAGCAAGGTAGATTTACCCGAGCCGGACTTACCCATAATCACCACAAACTCGCTGGCATCGACATGGATACTGACGTCTTTAATAATCGCTAGCGATTGCTCGCCGACTTGTACGGTTTTATTGAGGTTTGCGGCGGTGAGTAGGGTATTGTTGGTAGGTATGGCGGTCATTGGACAGTCTCGATTAACGTATTTGTGGCTATGGGTTCACGACGAATAGTGTAGCAAAAGTTCTTAATCAGTCTCACTTGCTACCATACTCTCAAGCTCCGGCTTAAGCACCGGCAAGATATTATTATTCACAATAATAGTATAGCCTTCCTTAGTTGGATGGATAGCATCTGCTTGGTTAAGCTCACTCACGCCGCCCACGCCTTCTAAGAAAAACGGAATCATCGGCACGTCCATATCTTCAGCAATTCGCGGATAAATGGCTGAAAAGGACTGCACGTATTCACTCCCTAAATTATCATAAATCTGCATGCCGCCTAAGATCACTTCGCTACCATTATCTTGCAGATGTTTAACTGCCGTGCGAATATTATCTTCAATCGTTGCTACATCGAGACCGCGAATGGCATCGTTAGCGCCAATGGTTAGAATAGTAATATCAGGTTCAGTCTGGCTCACCCAGTCGAGACGATTAACAAGGCCAGTACTGGTTTCACCGCTAAGCCCAGAATTAACCACATCGACATTCACATAGCCCATTTCTTTTAGTTTAGCTTCTAACTGCGCCGGATAATTACCGTCACGCTCAACGCCTAAGCCTTCAGTTAACGAGTCGCCTAGCGCTAAGATAGTGATAGGCTGCGATATCAGTTGTTGCTCAGTGGTATTGATATTAGTCGCGTCTTCTACATCTAAAGGGCTATCGACCGCCGCTGTTTCGGTAGTTTGTGGCTCTTTAGTTTCGGTTTCTGGTTTGTCTTGGCAACCACTTAGCAGTAAGCCTGAACTTATCATGGCGATCGTTATGAGATAAAGAGGACGCGTAAGTAGGCTGGTTTTTTTATTCTTCATAATGGTCATATCCTTTAATCAATCGAATAAGTGTAGCAAATGGTGCGTTGATGTCGGCTTAAGCTTTCTGACCATCGACCATGACCGGACGACTGACCAACCACGCAAGCCCAACGTTGATAATCATTAATATCAGTATCAATAATAAAGGCAAGTCCCAACTATCTGTCGCTTCATGGAGCCAACCAGTGCCGAGGGGGCCAAAAAAAGCAACCAAGTAACCGACGAACTGCGCCATACCGGACAGCTCGCTTGATTGATTGGTGGTATAAGTGCGCAAAGAGAACAGCATCATACTCAAAGTGAAAATCGCTGAACAGCCGGCACCCATAAAGCCTGACCATAGCCATGCCAAATCGGTAGAGGCATAACTCAAGCCTAAGATACCAATGACATTGAAACTAGCAGCAGTGATAGCGAGCGCTTGAATAGGGCGACCACGGTTGATAAGCCAAGTAACAATCAAGATAGCGAGCGGAGCCATAAACTGAAACACCGCTCCCATTTGACCTGCATTCACAGCACTCATACCTTTACTAACCAAGATAGAAGGTAAAAAGCTAGCAACGGTATAATATAGCAAAGACTGAATACCCATAAACATAGCAATTTGCCAGCCAAAAGCAGAGCGCCAAATGGATATCTTAGCTGAGGTAGTGGCAGAGGTAGGTATAGGTTGATGATTAGAGGAGCCTAAACGAATACGCAAAAATATCCAAAGAATAAGCGCAAAAACACCAAAAATAGACCAGCCCCCTATAGCCCATTGCCAGCCGACCCACTCAGATAAGGGCAATACTACCCCCGCAACTATACCCGCACCGATTGTCATAGTCAGACTAAATAGGCCAGTCACTAATGGAATATTTTTCGGCGTGCGCTGTTTGATAATAGGAGCGGCCAAAGTATTAGCAAAGCCTATGGCTAAAGTGAGCATGACCGTACCAGTCAAAAACCCAAGCCAAGTGGGCACCACCGAGCGCAGTACCATCCCAAAGGTAAGCAGTGCCACCATGACGATCAGCGTATTTTCAAGGCCAAAACGCTTACCAATAGAAGGCGCAATCAACGCCCCAATGGCAAAGGTCAACATCGGCACTGCGCCAAGCCAACCGATCTCGGTCTCAGAGATACCCAGCGCGTCTTGTACCACAGGCGCGATAGAACCTAGCGCTACAATAGGCGCGCGCATATTAGTGGCTAGCAAAATCATCGCAAATAACACTAACCAAAAAATAAACTTTGAGGAAGGTGTCTTGATCATGCTTGACTTATTTGCAGATGAATTCGAGAGTAAATCGTTAGAGGTAGACATAGCGGCACGACTATAAAATTAGGGAAAACAAAAGGTTATGGCTAAAGGCTGACAAAAGAGCACTGTTAGAATAACCTCAAAAAATTCCACCAAGACGGTGGTTAAGAAAATGCGTTGATGGTTAGGTAGAACGAATAAAAATTGATGTAAGCAATGAACTAATCGAATAATGAAAATATTTTAACAAAACTTCGTTGGTTAATTATCTTAGTGAGCTATCCTAAAAAGATAAACCATACCCAATAAAAAAGTGCTAAGCATCTTAAAAATACTTAACACTAGTATAAGAGTAGAGAGGGCAAAGTACTACCAGCGTATGGTAACTAACCGCTAGAAACGCTAGAGCGTCAATTTAACAAGTAACTAAAAACTACAGACGGTCAAACCAAGACAGACTTAAACCGACTTACCCAATTGAGCGGCTTTTAAGGCAGTGTCTTGCTGCTCTGCTACGACTGAGTCACACTTATTAGGATCGTCACCGCAAAACGAGCATCTCTCATCACCCATCAAATTGGCGACACCGCCACACGAGCCTTTAAGCGGCTGCTTTTTAAACATATAGCCGATACCCATGAGCAAAAAGAACAGCACAAAGACGGTAAAAGTAATGGCAAGTATTGGTAGGAGTTGGCTAAGCATAGCGTGACCTCACATTTATTTTTCGATATTTTATTAATGGGGTTAATAACGAGTATTATAGCAGATTTCGGTCTTGCTCGCTGGTACAAGTGTTTTATTATCAATACTTTACTACCATAGCCGCTAGGAGCGGTTAAGAGGGTTTATCTGCTCGCAGTGCTTGCATAGCCGAGGTCTCAACGATCTGCCAGTCCTCTACACTATCAGCATCAATATTACTATTATCGACTAATATCACAAACATTGCTGCTATATCTTGCTGTTCAGCAGTAGCCAGTGCTTGCTCATACGGCATGGCGGTCAGCGCCGTGGCCCAAGCATCAGCAAGCCCTACCGACTCTGCCGCNACCGTCACGGAAGGGGCGCCGCCTATGATAGGTTCACCAGTAGTCGGATCTATGGTATGGCTATAGCGTTTATTATCAAAAATAACAGAGTTTCGATAATTGCCAGAAGTAGCTAAATGCATTTTATTACCCATCGATTTGGGTTGACGAATAGCGGCGATGGTTTGACGCTCAGTCACCGTACTGCCTTCTATTGGCGCGTCAATAGCGATTTGCCAAGGCTGAGTTTGTGCGTTGACCCCAGATGAGGCCACTTCTCCGCCAATCTCGACCATATAATTACGAATCTGATAGTCTTGTCTTAGCACATCAGCGATGACATCAACACCGTAGCCCTTTGCTACAGCTGAGAAGTCTAAGCCTACGCCATCTTTGGTTTTATAAAGGCTATCGCCTTCTTGTACCACGCTTTTGAAGTCGACTAAGGCTTTAGCCTGTGCAATCTCAGCCTGACTTGGCGGGCTTTGTAAGCGCTCAACCGTCATGGTACTGCCAAAACCCCAAGTATCAATCAAGGGCATCACTGTCGGATCAAAAGCGCCGCCAGATTGCTCATAAACCTGTCTTGACGTCTCTAAAACATGACTGAAGTCTGCATCGATAGTGATAGGCGTATTAGCAGTTAAACGATTGAACTTTGATATAGTGGAGTCGTCTATATAAGTCGACATACTGTCGTTGATCTGCTGTAGTCTCTCATCGATAGAAGCTTGAATAGCGGCCTCATTAGTACCATCTGGGAGCTGATAGCTAATATGGTAGCTAGTACCCATAGTCTCACCGCTCAAAGTATTAAAGTCTGCAGTTGGCTGCTGGCAAGCACTCAGAGCCAAAAGGCAAGAGGTACTAACTGAGGTTAAGCCCATCATACGGGTTAATTTAGAGGAGTTTTGCGATAAATTTGTCATAGTCATGTTGTTGCGGTGATAAAAGTAATAGACATAAAATTAGGGGCGTGAATAGCTTTTATCTATTCTACACCCCTAATGGTTTTTAATCATGGCAATAGGCCAAAATCTGGTTAATCTTATAAAAGCATTCTATAGCCGCTTCACTTTAAAAACGATATAGTGCTACTAGGATAAATTTTGCGCAGCCTTTGGAGTGCGAAGCGCACAGCAAGCAAGGAAAAGTTGTATCAGTAGCACGACGTTATTAACGTATCGATTTCATTTCGTATTGGCTATCGATCAAGCTACCTAACTTGCGACTGCCGAATCAGCTTATAAAGCTTAGGCGGTGATAAGCGATTGACTCTAGTCGCCATTCTTTCTTGGCGCCCGCCAACGATGATATATTCTTCACCTTTGCTAAGTGCTTTAACCACTTGCTTAGCAAATTCGGACGCAGTGAGTCCTTTGCTCGTCGCCTCATCCATCGTACCTAGAGCGCTACCGTCCCCTGTCAAAGCATTAATCGAGACATTGGTTTGAATAAAACCTGGGAATATCGTAGCGACCTCAATGCCTTGATCGTAGAGCTCAGCGCGCAGGCTGTTGGCCCATAGATGAATAGCGGCTTTGGCTGCACTATAAGCGCCGCGATATTGAGTACCTATCAGTCCTGCGATACTAGATATCATCACAATCTTACCGCCGCCTTGCTCGAGCATGGCAGGCAGTACCAGACGCGTCAGCCGCGTTTGCGCAAAGTAATCGAGCTCCATAATTTGGCGCTCAACGTCTTCCGAGGTTTCCATAATCAATGAGCGCTGGGAGACCCCAGCATTATTAATGAGCCAGTCGATTTTACCCGCTTTATTGATAGCGCTCTTATAAGCCGCTTGAGTCTGCTCGCTATCACTGATATCAAAAGGTACGATATGATGATTTTTAGACTTTTTGCACTGCTCTTTGACCGCTTCTAACTTGTCCTCATTACGACCACTCAAGATAATAGTCGCGCCTTTTTTGGCAAAAGCAANCGCTAGCGCCTCACCTAAACCACTCGACGCCCCAGTGATCCAAATCGTTAGGTCTTTAAATTTCGTTTTCATAAGCATCCTTACTTAGTAAAAATAACCATGTCAAAAATCTATGTCAAAAGTAACTATNTNAAAAGTAACTATTTTAAAAGTAACTATTTTAAAAGTAACTATTTCAACACTATCCATGTCAAAAATATCAATATGAATGATCAACACTATAAAAAAGTCGCACTCAGATTGCTACTCGAATTTGTAAAATGAGAAAAGCCCGCCTTTAAATATCAGCCAAAAAAAAGAGTCTCAATTGAGACTCTAATTTTAACCACTATATTAAGACTACATTAACCACCAAAGTCATCAAGCATGATGTTTTCATCTTCGACACCGAGGCTATGCANCATATCGATGACAGCAGCGTTCATCATCGGTGGCCCACACATGTAGTATTCACAGTCTTCTGGGTTTGGATGGTCTTTTAGGTAATTTTCAAGTAGCACATTATGGATAAAGCCGGTCGGACCATCCCAGTTATCTTCTGGTAATGGATCAGATAGCGCCACATGCCACTCAAAGTTATCGAACTCTTCTTCGAGCTGATCGTAGTCTTCGACATAGAACATCTCGCGGATCGAGCGCGCACCGTACCAGAAGCTAATCTTACGATCAGAATTTAGACGTTTTAGCTGATCGAAGATGTGCGAGCGCATCGGTGCCATACCCGCACCGCCCCCGACGAAGATCATCTCAGCATCGGTATCTTTGGCAAAGAACTCACCATACGGGCCTGATACCGTCACCTTATCACCAGGTTTTAGGCTAAATACCCAAGACGACATCTTGCCCGGCGGGATACCTTCAGGACCACGCGGCGGTGGACTGGCGATACGGATGTTAAACTTAATGAGGCCTTTTTCTTCTGGGTAGTTGGCCATCGAGTACGCACGAATAACAGGCTCATCGACTTTTGAGACGTATTTGAAGACGCCGAACTTTTCCCAGTCTTCACGGTACTCTTCGCCGATATCAAAGTCTTTGTAATGTACTTCGTGCGGCGGCGCTTCTAACTGCACATAACCACCGGCGCGGAAGTTTACCTCTTCGCCTTCTGGAATCTTTAGTACCAGCTCTTTAATAAAGGTTGCAACGTTGTCGTTAGAGATGACTTCACATTCCCACTTTTGGACATCGAAGAATTCAGGATCAATCTCAATCTCCATATCTTGCTTGACCGCTACCTGACAGGCTAGGCGCATATGATTGCGAATCTCACCTTGAGTGAAATAGCCTTCTTCGGTCGGCAAAATAGAGCCGCCGCCTTCGATCACTCGGCAACGACACTGAGCGCAAGTACCACCGCCGCCGCAAGCTGATGATAAAAATATACCTTCGCTTGCAAGCGTCTGTAGCAGTTTGCCACCGGCAGGGGTGACAACATCATTATCAGGATTTTCATTAATGCGAATGGTAACGTCCCCTGAGCTGACCAGTCTTGAGCGCGCCGCTAAAATAATAGCGACAAGGCTCATGATGATCACAGTGAACATAGCAACGCCACCAATCGCCGTAGCATAATCCATGGTAGGTATCCTTAATTTATGGGGTAGGGGATAAGAGCTGACTGTAGTGGCTCTCTAGCCCCTTCCAAATAAATGAGTTAAATGGTTCAATAAGCTAATAGTGCTCAGTGCCTAAATTGACATACCGCCGAACGACATAAAGCCAAGCGACATCAAACCGACAGTAATAAAGGTGATGCCCAAGCCTTGTAGCGGTCCTGGAATGTCTGAATATTTGAGCTTTTCACGGATACCCGCCAAAGCGACAATAGCGACTGCCCAACCAAAACCAGCACCAACGCCGTAGACGACAGATTCGCTAAAGTTATAATCACGCTCGACCATAAATAGTACGCCGCCAAGGATGGCGCAGTTAACCGTAATCAGCGGTAAGAATACCCCTAGAGCGTTATAAAGCGCCGGCACAAACTTATCTAAGAACATCTCTAGAATCTGAACCGTCGCTGCGATTAAGCCGATATAGCTAAGTAGACCTAAGAAGCTAAGATTGATATCAGGAAAGCCCGCCCAAGCCAAAGCGCCACTTTTTAGTATGAACTGAAAAAGTAGGTTATTCAGCGGTACGGTAATCGCCATAACGACGATGACGGCAACCCCAAGGCCAATAGCTGTTGAGACTTTCTTTGATACTGCTAAGAAAGTACACATACCTAAGAAATAGGCCAGCGCCATATTCTCAATAAAGACTGAGGTTATAAATAAGCTAACATAATGTCCCATTAGTGACCGCCTCCATGTGCCATGCCTTTAGATTGCGGCTTCATTACAAAGTCAGCTTCTTCAATTTGTTCTGGCTTCCAAAAACGCACAATGGCAATAAACAAGCCGATGATAAAGAAGGCTGAAGGTGGCAGTAATAATAGACCGTTAGGTAAGTACCAACCGCCGTCAGTCACTGGTTGCAATATAGTGATACCGAACCAAGTACCTGAGCCTAATAGCTCACGAATCGTCGCGACGAATAAGAGTACTGCCGAATAACCAAGACCATTACCGACACCATCTAAAAAACTAGGAATCGGTGGATTGCTCATCGCAAACGCTTCGGCGCGGCCCATCACGATACAGTTAGTGATAATCAAACCAACGAATACCGAAAGTCCTTTACTCACGTCATAAGCGACGGCTTTTAGCACCTGATCGACTAAGATAACTAGTGAGGCAATAATTGTCATCTGTACGATAATACGAATACTAGACGGGATTTTTTTGCGAATAATCGAGATAAAAAAGCTCGAAAACGCAGTGACTAAGGTCAATGCGACACACATGACCATCGCATTGGACATGCTGGTCGTCACGGCGAGTGCCGAACAGATACCTAATATTTGTAAACCAATAGGGTTATTGTCAAAAATAGGCGTAGTTAAAATGCTTTTGGTGTCAGCCATGTTATGCCTCCTTGCCAGTTGCTAATGGTAGAGCCGCTGCCAGTTCAGTTGTTGGCTTGGCTTGCTCAAGGTTTGCTTGGCTAGCTTGGGCGTCAGCATTATCGATAGTGGCACCGCTTTCTTCGCGTAGCGCATCTAGATAAGGTTTATAGCCTTGCTCGCTAAGCCAAAACTGAATCATGTTACTCACGCCGCGACCAGTCAAAGTCGCACCACTAATACCNTCGACCCAGTTCTCTTTTGGGTTGCCCGCTTTGGTAACACCAGTCGCAACCGCGCCATTTTCATCATAAGAATGAATACCGCTCCACTGCGCACGCCACTCAGGCTCTTCAATACGAGCGCCAAGTCCTGGAGTTTCTTTATGCTCATAAAAGCTGATACCTTTAATGGTATTCATATCGCTCTCAAGCGTTAAGAAGCCATAAATCGTACCCCATAGACCATAACCTTGAATCGGTAGTACAACCATTTCTGGATTACCGGCGTCGTCATTTTTGACGTAGACTTTGGCGTATTTAGGGACACGGCCGATGCCAGCAGGATCATTAGCGCCCAAATCATTACTGAGTGCTTGGTTCTTGGTCGCTTGACTTGCGTCATAGTTGTTACGATCAGGGATGCCAACTTCGACAAGCTGTTCGTCATCTAAATAGTTACCGGCTTGCAGATCAACGATTTTGACATCGAAGTCTTCAAAGCGATTAGCGACATCTTCGGCAGTATCTTGCTCGGCATCATACATGCCCGCCGCGACTAAGATATTTTTGTTACGATCTAGGCGCGCGTTTTCGATTTGCGCGGGTTTGAGCCCGACCGCGACTGCTGAGACTAAGACTGAGCAGACTAAGCATAGCGTTAACGCGACGCTAACAGTTTTTGCATTATTACTTTTGGGCTTGGACATAACGAACCCTCCGTGCAGTTTGACGCTTGATATTGGCTTGCGTGACAAAGTAGTCAAACAAAGGCGCAAATAAGTTAGCAAATAAGATAGCAAGCATGATGCCTTCTGGGAAGGCTGGGTTGATGACACGAATCAGAACGGTCATAAAGCCGATCAAAATACCGTAAGCCCAGCGGCCTTTATTGGTATGTGCAGCTGAGACCGGATCGGTTGCCATAAACACCGCACCAAAAGCGAAGCCACCAATGACTAGATGCCAATAAAAAGGCATACTCATCATCAGGTTATCTTCAGAGCCGATTAGATTAAAGACGAGGGAAGTGGCGATAAGACCAACCACACAGCCTGCCATAATACGCCATGAAGCGATACGCGCCCACAGCAGCACCACTGCACCCAACAAAATAGCTAAGGTTGAGACTTCACCGACACTACCTTGGATATTACCAAAGAACGCATCACTCCAAGTGATAGCGCGGCCATAGACATCAACGAACTGATCAGGCGTGACGCCAAGGGCGGCTAGACCTAGCGGTGTTGCGCCAGAAAAGCCGTCAACCGCTGTCCATACCGAATCGCCCGACATATAAGCAGGATATGCAAAGTATAAGAAAGCACGGCCTGATAGCGCTGGGTTTAAGAAGTTTTTACCCGTACCACCGAAGACTTCTTTTGCTACGACAACACCGAAGATAATACCTAAGGCCACTTGCCATAAAGGAATATCGGGCGGCATGATAAGCGCGTACAGTACTGAGGTGACAAAGAATCCCTCATTGACTTCGTGCCCACGGACTACTGCAAACAGTATCTCACAGGCAATACCAACCACGAAGGTGACGAGATAGATGGGCAAGAACTGCATAGCCCCGTAGACGAAGCTGGCCCAAATACTATTGGGGTCATAGCCTACCATACTAGTGATCACCGTGCGCCAGCCCTCAGGCTCAAGTCCGAGCTGAGAAATAGCGGTCAAAGCTTGATGACCGACGTTGTACATCCCAAAGAACATCGCTGGGAAGGTACAGAGCCAAACGGTAATCATAATACGTTTTAGATCGATACCATCACGCACGTGCGATGAGGTGAAAGTTGTTGTACCAGGTTGACGCAAAAACGTATCGAACATCTCAAAGATGGCGTAGTACTTCTCGTGTTTGCCACCCTTAGTGAAGGACGGCTGCATACGATCGAACATATTGTGTAAAAATTTCATCGTGGTTAGCCCTCCAGCTCAATGCGCGTTAGGTTATCACGCAAGATATCGCTGTATTCATATTTACCAGGAGAGACGAAGGTGCACAAAGCCACATCCTCTTCGTCCAGTTCGAGTACGCCCAAATCAACCGCAGAGATGATATCTTCGACAATCAAAGCGCGCAGTAATTGCGTAGGTAGATAATCTTGGGGCATGACCTCTTCATAGATACCGATCGGCACCATCGCCCGCGGCGAGCCATTGGTAGAGGTGGTAAAGTTAAACTTTTTCTTAAAAAACTGCGAGATATAAATCGGCAGCTTTGAGAAACGGTTTGCACCTGGGCTAAAGAAGTGAAAAGCAGGGCGCTCATAGCCTTCAGGCAAAGAGCTGACTTGATCATGGAAGCGGCCAAGATAAGCGACATTAGCAAACAGCTTACGGCCAGAGAGCACTGAGCCTGAGATGATACGGTTATCACCTGCAATCAGCTGCCCTTTCGTCAACGCCATCAGATCCGCGCCGCGCTCGGTTGCGATAAGATGCGGATTGGTTACTGCTGGACCGGCTAGACTCACTAAACGGCGCGTATATAAGCGGCCAGTGGTAAATAATTTACCCAAGGCTATGACGTCTTGAAAGCCGATCGTCCAGACGCTAACACCGCGCATGATAGGATGCAAAAAGTGAATATGCGTACCCGCCAGACCTGCCGGATGCTTACCTGCAAAGCTATGATATTCAGTGACGTTATCACTAGCAGTTTTGGCTACTTTTGGTAAGCTTGCCTCGGCATGATGACAGACAAAGGTCTTAGGACTCAAAGTNGACAGTACCGCTAAGCCATCATTGAATGCTTGCAGCTCTTCATTGATCAAAAGCATAGGGTCAAAAGCTAGTGGATTGGTATCCATAGCAGTGACGAAGATAGCATGCGGACGCGCGCCAAGCTCAGGGGCTCGGCTATAAGGGCGGGTACGAAACGCCGTCCATTCACCAGAAGCAAACAGCTGTTTTTCAACGATTTCGGAGTCAAGATCGGCCAGTTGTTCAGAGTCGTAACGGTCAAACTCTACTTCCTCACCATTGGGGTCAACGGCAATCACCAGACTTTCGAACACTCGGCGTTCACCGCGATTGACGGCGACAACTTTACCAGCAGCAGGGGCAGTATAAATGACGCCAACGCGTTTTTTGTCTTCAAAAACGGGCTGGCCTTTAGCGACGATGTCACCTTCTTTGACGTTCATAGTAGGCTTCATGCCCACATAGTCATAGCCAATCAGTGCCACATGTGCAGGTCTGTGCTCAGTTATCTCGCGAGAGGGTTCGCCGGTGATGGGCAAATCCAAACCTTTTTTGATGGTAATCATAAGCGAAAACTTAGTCCATAGTCTAAAACGATACCAGACGTCCTGTATGGTATAACGGTAGTATAAATAAGCACTACTCAGCAAAGCGTCCACCTGCCAAGGTTATGGCAAAACGGCTCAATGCTTTATCAGTTATGCTCGATTATTCCTACTATCAAGAGTATCAACGCTGACCTTAGACTCCTTAACAACACGTTAATATCTTATTCGACTTACCAAAGTGGCGACTGGCTACCAAGATGCATGCTAAGAGTATTAGCTTCAATCCGCCTGTATAAAATAGGAATTGAATAAATAGTCTTTCCATACCTTTTATTAAAATCTTGAAACGAGCAATGCTCGTATTATGTTATTCAATAACTTCCTAAGGATCGCTTACCAATCAAAAAATCGACTCAGTAAACGTTTTGTTGACTAAGTCTGTAAAATGATAGGTAGGGAGATACACATAGGACGATTTTGAATAGAAACAAATACAAATTTACCTAGGATTATACGCTAAATTGACCTAAAATTGCCAGTTAGTAATTGAATTTACTTAATATTGTGGGTGCTTTAAGACTAGGAAACTTCTAGTTATCATTTACTTACCTCTCAGTCCGTTTTACTACCTTAAGAGTAGGTGAGTCCTTCATTATGCTTTTATCTGTTTTATTAGATAAAAGCGACCGTTTTTAAGCTAGACTTGCTAACCTTGTTCAAATTTTATATTAGGAGTGTGTTATGTGTGCTGCGCCAGTGATTATTCCTGCTATTGATCTTAAAGATGGCAAATGTGTCCGCCTAAAACAGGGTCGTATGGAAGACGATACGGTGTTCTCTGACGATCCTGTTGCTATGGCAACGCGCTGGGTAGAAGAAGGCGCGCGTCGTTTACATTTAGTTGATCTAAATGGTGCTTTTGATGGCGTCCCTGTGCACAAGCGCGTGGTTGAAGACATCGCCAAAGCTTATCCAAAGCTGCCGATACAACTAGGCGGCGGTGTGCGCACCTTGAATACGATTGAACAATATATCAGTGCTGGTCTGACTTATATCATTATCGGTACTAAGGCAGTCGAAGATCCAAGCTTTGTGAGCGAGGCTTGCCGCGAGTTTGCCGGTCATATCATCGTCGGCATAGATGCCAAAGACGGCATGGTCGCTACTCATGGCTGGGCCAATGTCACTGATACCAAGGCCACTGAGCTTGCCAAGCGCTTCGCTGATGTTGGTGTATCCTCTATCGTCTATACCGATATCGCTCGTGATGGCATGATGCAAGGTGTCAACGTTGAGCAGACGGTCAATCTAGCTCGCGAAGGCGGCATTCCGGTTATTGCTTCAGGCGGCGTCACCGATATGAAGGATATCGAGCTACTTAAACCTTATGGCGACTGTTTAGAAGGTATCATTACTGGCCGCGCTATTTATGAAGGCTCACTAGATTTTGGCGCCGCTCAGCGTTATTTAGACCAGTAAAGATGCATTGCACGTAAGAGCTTTGAGCTAATAAGACTGAATTTTCTCAAGGATAGTTATGATCATAGAGTATAAGCATTTATTAGCAAATAAGCTCAAAGGTGGTGTACATCTTCTACTTTTAGTATGCGTTATAGTATTTGGCGTCTCAGCTTATGCTGCCGAAGCTGAGCTGGCTGAAGTGGCGACAGCGCTGGGCGTTAATAGTGAGGCCGAAGCGAGTGAATCTGGCGATAGTAGCACGGCGGATGCGCAACCTAAGCCACCGGTCATTATGGGNGAGAGTACCAATAACGCTGAGATTGAGACTAAACCTACCCCCAAAAAGGACAATGACATTCGTCAGCGTATCCAAGGGATATTTTCTGAGATTGATGGTCTGCAAGCGGTTAGTATCAGCGTGACCCAAGGAGTAGTGACGCTCACAGGCGAGACCGCCAATGAAAAAAAAGCCCAACAAGCGATTAACCTAACCAATCGTATCACTGATGTCGTCACCGTTGAAGATAAGATAGAGCGTACGCTTGATGTACAGGACAATGTCAGCACCGTCTATCAAGGCCTAAAAAACCAATTTAGAAACCTAATCAAAGCCTTACCGCTACTGTTAGTGGGTATTGTTATTTTCGCCATTGTTGCTTGGTTTGGCAGCTTTTTGTCTAATCGCAAAAGTATGTGGCAGCGCGTCACCCCCAATCCTTTTGTGGCAGAGCTGCTTGCGCAGACCATAAAGGTGATTTTTATTATTTTTGGTCTGATATTAGCGCTGAGNNTNATCGGTGCTGAGACGATTTTAGGTACATTGCTTGGCGGGGCAGGGGTGATTGGTATTGCCGTGGGTTTTGCGGTTAAGGACACTATTGAGAATTATATTGCCTCCTTGATGCTTAGTATTCGCCAACCTTTTCGCGCGCGCGATCAGGTGGTTATCAATGACTTAGAAGGTATCGTCGTGCGCCTGACTTCAAGGGCGACGATTCTGATGACTTTAGATGGTAATCAGCTACGTATCCCTAACGCCGAAGTGTTTAAGGGGGTGATTCTTAACTACACCAAAAACCCCGAACGGCGCTTTACCTTTGAGCTTGGCGTGGATGCCAATGACGATCCACTAGCAGCAATAAAGGTTGGTTTAGATGCTATTCATACTTTAGAGTTTGTACTGGATGAACCAAAAGCCATTGCGGTTATTAATAATGTTGGCGATTCTAATATCATTCTAGAGTTTCAGGTCTGGGTCAATCAGTCCGAAACTGATTTTGCCAAGGCTCGCAGTATCGCCATTCGCGAGACAAAACACGCGCTTGAAAACGAAGGCTTTAGCTTACCTGAACCCATTTATCGCCTACGCTTCAACGATAAAGTAGAAAAAGCGCTAGAGATGGGACAAGGAGAAAAAGCGGATGACAGTGCAAATAAGTCAGATATGAGCATTACTCCGGTTACCCCAGAGTCTGTTGAAGACGTTGAGCTTAGCGACGTAATAGAAGATGATGAGGAGAAAAAGCGCGCAAAAGCCCGTGCTAAATATATCCTGCAAGGCCGTAATGCAGACGAGGTGCTCGACGCAAGACCAGATGCCAAGCTAATGGAAAAAGTTGAGCAAGAGATTGCTGAAAATTCAGATGAAACGGACTTATTAAATAGTAATAGTCCGCAAGAATAGCTAAGCAATATGGCAGTAGCATTTAGCAAGCACAGCTTAGATGCAGCCGCTGTTAAATAAAGTTGAGAGTGACAAAATATTATTTGAGGGAATACCTATGCAAAAAAAACACCTAATTGCCTTAACCCTTGCTACTATTTTGATGTTGTTTGGCTACAATATTGTCAGCAGTTACTTCTATGAAAAGAACAGAGCTGCGCTCATAGATACTGATTCCGAGGTAGTTAAAAATGGTGATGAGGAGAATGACAGTAACTCAGCACAGCCACTAGGCGAAAAACCCAAAGCCATCATTGATAATGCTACTGCTCAAATAGAGCAAGTTCAAGACGTTGAACAGCAGCGTTTAGAACAGATGAATAGCGCTCAGTAAGGCAATCTGTGCTCTATACTATGTATAGTGAACTCTAAATAAAAAGAGTGTGCTTATAATACCTGCTACTGGTATAACCTTTACTGGCNTGCTGTTATCGCTCGATGCGCCATCGCATTCATTCTAGTAGCACTGTTTTTTGTCTTATTGTGAATTAATGATAGCTAGAAACTAGAAACTAGAAACTAGAAACTAGAAACTAAAGACAAATAAAAAGGCTAACTNCGAGTTAGCCTTTTTATTTGTCTCTAAATTTATCAATTACCAAAGCTGCTTAGCTTTTTTTGCTATTACCTTTGCTTTTACTACTGTTACGACCATTGGTCTTTTTGACCGGACTCTTTTTGGAAGAGTCTTTCTTCGTTTGGTTCATCTGACTTGATTTTAATTTTTCTAACAGATCAAAATCAATTTGCAATAAGTCCATATTGACGCCAGCGACTTTGACTTTTACCGAGTCGCCCAAACCAAATACCGTACCTTTGTCCTTACCAATCAGCTGTTGTTGCTGCTCGTCATAGACAAAAAAGTCATCACCAACATTAGAGATGTGCACTAGACCATCAATAAACAAATCAGACAAAGTCACAAACAGACCAAAGTTTGTGACACTCGTGACTACACCTTCGAAGTCTTCACCGACATGATCTTTCATGTAGTGACACTTGAGCCACGACTCGACATAGCGTGAAGCTCTTTCCGCACGGCGCTCAGTATCTGAAGTTTGCGTGCCTGCTCCCTCCAAAGAAAAGTCCATAACCGGCTGCTGAGTCTTAGTAACTTTTGCTTTGATCGCGCGATGCAACATCAAATCAGGATAGCGACGGATCGGCGAGGTAAAATGACTGTATTCATCGTACGCTAAACCAAAATGACCGATATTATCAGGCGCATAATTGGCCTGCATCATCGAGCGCAGTAGCATGCTATGAATGCTAATCGCATCAGGACGATCTTTGGTTGCTTCAATCAGGCGCTGATAATCGGCCTGCGTCGGGCTCTCTTCTGGGAAGGGCAAACCGAAGTTTTTGGCGTATTCATGGATACGCATCGACTTTTCTTGATCCGGTTTATCATGATTACGGTACAGTACCGGCAGATCATGCTTGAGCGCAAAGTTTGCCGCGCAAGTATTCGCCAGCAGCATACACTCTTCGATTAGTTTATGAGCATCGCCGCGCGTACGCGGTACAATCGCTTTAATACCGCCTTCTTCATTGAACTTAATATAAGTCTCAACGGTCTCAAACTCCATAGCATGACGCTCTTCACGCTTTTTCAAAAGCAGCTCATAGAGTTGATGTAGTGTATCAATTGATTTTTTGACGTCTTTATTGCCTGTCAAAGAATCAGGCACGCTTTTGTCTTTTGGATTGTCAAAATACGCNTTGACTTGGTTATAGGTCAGACGTGCTTGTGAGTTCATCACCGCCGGATAAAACTCATAACCGGTGACATTGCCAGCACGTGAGACTTTGATATCGGCGACCATACATAAGCGATCGACATTAGGNTTCAATGAGCATAAACCGTTTGAGAGTACCTCAGGCAACATCGGAATCACTCGGTGCGGGAAATACACCGATGTTCCACGCTCATAGGCCTCAACATCGAGCGGTGAGTTCGGCGTTACATAGTGACTAACATCAGCGATAGCGACTAGTACCCGGTAGTTACCGCCAGAGCGCTTCTCAGCGAACACGGCATCATCAAAGTCGCGTGCATCTTCACCATCGATAGTTACTAAAGGCAGACCACGCAGGTCAGTCCGACCTTTAGTGTCTTTTTCGGTGGGTTCTTTATAGTTATTGGCTTGCTTAAGCGTGGCTTCGCTGAACTCATGTGGAATATCATAATTGAGTAAAGTGGTCTCAATAATCAGCTCGCGATCGTTATCGTCATTGAGCACTTCAGTGATCTTGCCAGTCGCAAACTCATGCTGGTTTGGCCAATCAATGATATCGACTTTGACCGGATCGCCTTGTTTGACATTCAAAGCATCGACGTGGTCATCTGCCAAGGTAATAGGTTGATGACTGTTAGGACTACCCAATTCTACGCAGTAACCTTCTTCATCTTTGGCAAGTGTTCCGATGAACTGATTCTGTTGACGCGAGGTGATATCGACAATACGGCCTTCGGTACGTCCGCGATTGTCCGTAGAAGTACCTATGGCCTCAACAGAATCGCCATTGAACACCCANCGCATCTGTTTTTCATGCAAGAAAAGATCTGGCATATCATCGAGCACCACAAAACCAAAGCCTTTTGGATGCGCTGAAACTGTACCGCTGACGATATCGTGCTGAGTCACTGGACGATAACGATAAGGTCGACCTTCACGATTGACTTGTCCATCACGCGCCATCGCTTTTAGACGATTACCTAGCGCATCGAACTGGTCAGGATCTTCGATACCGAAGATTTTAGCTAATGCTTTGTGCGTAACATCGCTATTATCACTAATCGTGCTCAGAATCAGCTCACGACTGGGAATAGGATTGTCATAGCGTTGTGCCTCACTTGAGGCGTTTGGATCATTCCAACTCATAAATTACCGTATCTATTTTTAAAATTATTAATAGGGGCTATCTTAACACGAACCAGTAGACAATATCTTACGTCAATTGTTTGTGTTAAGTGTGATAGCTATAGGGATACGCTCAGTTAATGAGCGTATCAGAAGTTTTTGACAGTAGAGACAGCTTGTAGAGATGAGCAGTTGCTTAAATAGTGCATTTTTAGATATCGATACCAGACTTATCTGCTATCTGTTTACTATCAAGCTCTTTTGACACTTCTANTACTGTCGTCTGATTCGATTTATCGAGGTATTTCTGCGCTTTATCGACTTCACTGGTCAAAGTATTGACCGTCTGCTTCATGTTTTCAAGCGCTTCAACTTTATAATTACTAATCATATCCATCGTCTCATAGACATTATTGAAGGCGTTTTGTAATTTATCAAGTTCAATAGTGCTACTAGTGGCTTGCTCATGGATCTCACCAGACTGACGTTTGAGCATCTCTGAGGTCGACTCAATCAAGCTACTGGTCGTTTTATTAAGTGCGGTAATTTGATCGAGTACCAGTTTTTGATTGGTCATCGCCTGCGCTACTACGACTGCGGTGCGTAGTGCTGATACTGTCGTCGTCGTCGCGCGGTCCACGCCTTTGATCAGCTCCAAGTTATTTTTGCGAATGGTATCAAGCGCTAGATATCCTTGGACGTTAACCGCGAGTTGGGTTAAAAAGTCTGTGTTTTTTTGACGCACATAAAACAGCATCTCTTCTTTAATAATACGTGCTTTTTCAGGATCAGTCGCCTCTATCGCGTGAATCTTTTGTTCTAGCTGCTCATCNATCTTTTTGCCGACATAGATGTACTGACGAATCGATTGCATCAGCTCCCACATATTGACTTTTTCTTGCTCAATCGTGGCATTGTCTTTGAGTAGCTCGTCTTTACCATTATAAAGGCTTGTGACGACGGCGTTAATATGCGACTGCGCGGACTCATATTGACGAAAGTAGTCTTGGACTTTATTACCAAATGGAATGAGGCCAAACAGCTTACGCGAGCTGGTCAATTGCTTTTTGCTTGGGTCTAAATCCTCCACAATGCCGCGCAGCTCCGTCAAGGATTTAGCAATGGGTGAGCTGTCAAATAAGCCATCGTTGAGACTTTTTGCAGGCAAGTCTAGCATGCGATTGGAGACTTGCGCGGACTCACGAATCTCTTTGGAGCCTAGGTTATGAATAGATTGCACGTTTTGCTGAAATTCAGGACTATTAGCAGAGTTAGTAAGCACATGATCAACAAAAGCATCGACCTTGGCATCCAGCTCTGGGATCTGGCTTTTATCGAGCTTGACCATTTGATCCGCTTCGCTGGTATCAACTGATTTGACTGGTTCAGGCGGTGTCAGAGAAATACTAGGAGTGGACGAGTTTTCAGGTGGCGTTAGTTCTTGCATAAAAAGTCCTATAATGGCTAAAGTGAATAATGCTTCTCAAATTTATAATAAAGTTATTGTAGTTATGATTTATCTTACACTTAAGGGCTCAGGTTTGCTTATCATTTCGGTTATAGTTTGATAAAAAAGGTTGCCAAAATAGGCTCTTAAAGCAAAAAACCACCAATACACGTACGCATATTGATGGTCAAAAAATACAAAGACGTTATAAAATGAGGGGCGCTATCGGCTTATTTTTTTCTAGTGGGGCCTAGTAGCATACCCATCTGTCGACCTTCCATCTTTGGCGGCTGCTCGACATTAGAGATCTCAGCGGTATCTTCGATGATGCGCTCAAGCTGTGCACGTCCAAGCTCTTGGTGTGCCATCTCACGACCACGGAAGCGAATGCTGACTTTAACTTTATCCTGATCTTCCAAGAAGCTGACGATTTTACGCAGTTTGACCTGATAATCAGCCTCTTCAGTACTCGGACGCAGTTTCATCTCTTTTAATTGAGTCTGCTTTTGGTTCTTCTTCGCCTCTTTTGCCTTTTGCTTTTGATCATAGAGGTAGTGCTTGTAATCCATGATCTTACACACGGGCGGTTTGGCATCTGGAACCAATTCGACTAAGTCTAAATTATCTTCACGTGCCGCATTTAGGGCAGTTTCGATATCAACGATACCCATCTGCTCGCCATCTTCTTTGACTAGACGGACTTCTTTGACGTTAATATCTTCATTAATATTTAAACGGTTGGACTGTTTAATAGGTATTACTCCTCATCTGTTTTTGGGGTCTGTCGGCCTTTTTTGCTGACAGCGGTCTGTACTAATGCTATAAAATCATCAACACTCATCACGCCGAGGTTCTCACCTTCACGTGTTCGGACATTGACACTGCCCGATTCAACTTCTTTATCCCCTAATACTAGCATATAGGGAATACGTTCTAATGTTTTCTCTCGTATCTTAAAACCAATCTTTTCGTTACGCAAGTCACTAACAGCACGAATACCTGCGTCTTTGAGCTCTTTTACCACATTTTCGCAAGCATCTGCTTGTTTATCGGTGATATTCATCACGGCTACTTGCTGCGGGGCAAGCCATACCGGCATCCAACCGGCGTAGTTTTCGATCAAAATACCGATAAAGCGCTCAAAGGAGCCAAGAATGGCACGGTGTAGCATAATAGGGGTTTCGCGCTCGTTTTGCTCATTGACAAATTCTGCATCAAGGCGCTCTGGCATATTTGGATCGACCTGAATGGTACCGCATTGCCAAACGCGACCTAAACTGTCTTTGAGACTAAACTCAATCTTAGGGCCATAAAACGCACCTTCACCCGGTAGATATTCCCAATCGAGACCTGAACTATCAAGCGCATCTGCCAGTGCTTTTTCGGCAAAGTCCCAAGACTCGTCACTACCAACACGCTTCTCCGGACGGGTGGAGAGCTTCATAATGATATTATCAAAGCCAAAGTCTTCATATACTGCCAAAGTTAGCTTAATAAACTCTGCCACTTCCTCTTGGATTTGTGCTTGTGTACAGAAAATATGCGCATCATCTTGAGTGAAGCCGCGTACTCGCATCAAACCGTGCAAGGAGCCTGATGGCTCATTACGGTGGCAAGAGCCAAACTCTGCCATACGCAGTGGCAGCTCACGATAAGACTTTAATCCTTGATTGAATACTTGCACGTGGCAAGGGCAGTTCATAGGTTTAACCGCATAATCACGGTTTTCGCTCGAAGTGGTGAACATATTGGTGGCATAGTTGCCCCAATGTCCCGAACGCTCCCACAAGCTACGATCAACGATTTGCGGGGTTTTAATTTCTTCATAGCCATTATCGTACTGTACCTTGCGCATATACTGCTCAAGGACTTGATAAATGGTCCAGCCATTGGCATGCCAAAACACCATACCCGGCGCTTGCTCTTGCATATGAAACAAATCAAGCGCTTTACCGATCTTGCGATGATCGCGCTTTTCTGCCTCTTCGATACGCTGGATATAAGCTTTTAAATCTTTTTTATCTGCCCACGCTGTACCATAGATACGCTGCAGTTGCTCGTTCTTGGCATCACCGCGCCAATACGCACCAGACATTTTAGTGAGTTTAAACACTTTCAAAAACCGTGTGTTTGGCACATGCGGCCCACGGCACATATCGACGTACTCTTGATGATGGTACAGACCAAAAGCCTCTTCGCCCGGCATATCGTTGATTAGTTTAAGCTTATAATCCTCACCGCGCTCTTCAAATATCTTGATCACTTCATCGCGTGGAGTTATCTTCTTTATGACGTCATAGTCCTGCTTTATCAACTGCATCATGCGTTTTTCTATCGCTTCCATATGCTCAGGCGTGAAAGGCGTCTCGCTATAGATGTCATAATAAAAGCCATCTTCGATCACAGGGCCAATAACCATCTTCACATCAGGGTAGAGCTGCTTGACCGCATGACCGAGCAGATGCGCGCAGGAGTGACGAATAATATCGACACCATCAGCATCTCTTGGGGTAACGATTTCAACCGCTGCGTCTTGGGTAATAGGGTCGGAGGCATCTACCAGATGACCATCTACGCGTCCAGCAACGGTCGCCTTGGCAAGTCCTGCACCAATACTTTGCGCCACTTCCATAACCGTGGTGTTGCCTTCAAACTCTTTTACGCTACCATCGGGTAAAGTAATCGCTACCATAATCTATTCACCTTTTTGGGTCCTTTAGCAGTGATGATTGCAACCATCAATCATATGACCGTCAGACCGCATTAATTGTATTCACAAGTTGTGAGATATCGTTGTTGTCTATTGGATAGGCACTACTCAATACGCTTATTATTTAGCTTCCTATATAGGTATAACCATTATAAAGCTCAATAGTAAGAAGCCATTTATCAATAAGTGTTGCAAACTAGACTTTAAATACGGTTAAAGGCTAAAGTAAGCGTGCCATGCCATAAAGCGCTTACTATAGCAAAAACCAGCTATAAACACTAGATAGTAAGGGGTAGCGCCCTAAATTGTGCTTTATAACTATAGATTAAAACCAGCCATCTATAACCGGTAATACATAAGGTTGAGAGTCAATTACTTATCTATATAGGAATGACATAACAAAGTCTTCATAACCTTAGCTTTAACGATCAGGGTAAATAACACCGATGGCAGCCAATCGCGCAAACAACAGTACTAATAAAAAAGATTAAGAGTACAAAATAAGAATTTTCACTTTAAGTTATTGATAATTATACATATACCTATAACAGTTCGAGTCAAACCAAAATAAACTCAAATTTAAGCTTGACGGACAGAGCAAAGCGCGTATAATGCCACCCAGTCGAAAGGGAAGGCGGATCAGAAAGTGGTTTACCACTGACTAACACATTAATAGCGCAGCTATTAAGTAATGATCCAGCCTACTAAATTAATTTTAAAATAAAATAATTTAATCTCTTGACAACTTATTTAAACCGTCTATAATACGCACCTCATTAAGGGACAGGGCGAGATACAGACTAAATAGTTTAGTCAAATCAAACTCTTAACTTACTGAAACAAATTATAAAAAAGCTTGACAAACATAATTAACATGATATGATAGTCAGCTCGCTAATAACAATAAGCACATTGCTGAGTTATTAGTTATATAACTCTTTAACTGGACGACAGTAAAGGGACACTATTTAAAATCAGAACTAAAGAACAACTTGTGTGGATTTTTGCTGAGAT
>FUFK010064707.1_pt1 | contig 31370 bp, 43 predicted proteins | sample 1021851 | NCBI WGS metagenome assembly FUFK01 (sample SAMEA51879418, study PRJEB19060) | metagenome | reverse complement strand
TAATACAAATAAAACAGCATTATACACTGTACCTACAACAGATGATGCGTCTGTTCCACCTACAGAATCAACTACTGCTATTATCAAATCACTAAGACTATACAACTCACATAGTAGTAATGTGTTAGTTACTATTAGTTTTAAAGATGTAGATAGTGATACAGGTGCAAATACAGAATCAACTTTATTTAAAATGTATGTACCGGCAACGGATAGAACAACAGATTCTTTTCCTTTAGGTAATCCAGTAGAATTACTAGATAACCCAATAGTCGCTAATGAGGGCGACATTGTATACATAACAGCAGCTACGGCAGATAAAATACACGCTCACTTATCAGTATTGGAAATTACGTAATGAGGTTAATTAAAGAAGGAAAGCCAATAACCTATAAAACTGTTAACGGTCAGGAAATACCGGTCATACAACCTGAAGTATATCAACGAATCTATTGTAAAAATTGTGAGAATGAGGTAGATTCGGAGGAACAGGCAATCGGCACCTGCTCAAATTGTGGCCAACTCTGGTCCGATACAAAAGCTGTAGATATAAAAGTTAAAGTATTAGAGATGCCACCAATTGGTGCGGAATCAGGAGAATAATGAGTATTACAGACGTTTTTGATAAAATAGCAGATGCTTTAGTTCCAAAAGAGATAGCTCCTTTCTTAGGCCCAGCATCTATGATGTTCGCCGGTCCATTAGGTATGCCTCTTGCTTTAGGTTTAGGTCAACTTGGATCAGCTAAACTACATTCAGGAAAACTTGATCCGTATACAGCTATTGGTACGATTTTAAGTGCACAAAGTTACAAAGCACGTAACCCAAGTGNATATGGTAGAATAGGTTCTGGACTTAAAGGAGGATTAGGTACTCTTTTACCTGGTGGTGCAAGTCCAATGGATTTTGGTACTGAGTTCATGGCAGGTTATAAAAATCCTGGTTATATAACTGGATTACAATCTGGTCTTGAAAATACCCACGATTATCCAGGAGAAATAATTCCAACGCAAAGACCTGATCAAACAATACCAACAGATGAATTAGTTTCTCCTGATAAAGGTTTGTTTGAATCACAAGGATTTTTAGATGAAGCAACACAAAATATTGGTCAAGCAATAATGCCTGGGTTTACTAGTCAAGATCCGGTAACAGGTGATTTTAAATTTGATTTTGTAAAAGCATTAACAACTATTGGAACAACGGCAACTGTTACTCAGTTAATGCCTATGGCTGAAGAACTGAAAAAGCAAAAAGAGTTAGATAGAGCTGAAGAAGCTAAGATTTGGAAAGAATGGTTTGATGGGTACAAGAGAGTATCGGGCCGCGATTACATTGACAGCCCATACCCAGATCCAATTTTAATGGAAAAATACAAACAATATATGGCATCTGGTGGACGAGTAGGATATAATTTAGGTGGTATAGCAGATACTATTGAAGCGGCTCCTGGNATGCCAGAAGGTATGCAAATAGATGGCCGTGATGGTATTTTTATATCTCAAGGTGTTAGAGAAAAAGCTGACGACGTGCCAGCCATGTTGTCAAAAAATGAATTTGTTTTAACAGCTGATGCTATGAAAGGTTTTGATAAAATGACAGGTGGTTCAGGAGACCCTAGAGNAGCAGCAAAAAAAATGTATGAGATGATGGATCAAATGGAGGCAATAGCATAATGGCTGTAACTACTCAACAAACTTTACCACCACCCTTTATTACATCAATAGGTGAAGACTTTAGTTCTTATTTACAAGGAACAACACCTATTACAAGTTCTCCTTTTTACACTGATCCAAGTGGATTCATGGGCGAAGAGTTTGTTGCTGGACAAGATGCACTTACTACAGGGGCACAAGCTTTAGCGCCAGGTTTAGCTGGTTATCAACCATTTTTACAACAAGCACAAGATTTAACAGGGTTAGCACAAAACTTAGTTGTTGATCCTAACACAGGACAAGTTAGGCCTGCTTCTGGAGCAGGTGCTCTAGGTCAAGCAGGTACGATGTATNATCTTGCACAACAAGCAGCTACGGCTGGTCAAGGTGCAGGAGCAGCAGGAATATCTGCTGCAGGAAATATTGCAAATCAAATGCAAGCTGCTGCCACAGCAGGACAAGGTGCCGGTGATTCATATTTAGCAGCTGCACAAGGCTTTATGGGACCACAAGCATATCAACAATTCATGTCACCATATCAACAACAAGTTATTGATGCGACTATGAATGCTTACAATCAACAAGTTGCAGAACAACAAGCACAGCTCGGTGCTGGTGCTGGTTCTGCTTTTGGCGGCGGACGATTTGGCGTTGCTCAAGGACAATTAGCTGCTGATGCAGCTCTTGGTGGAGCACAATTACAATCTGGTTTATTAAACCAAGGCTTTACTCAAGCTAATCAGTTAGCAGCGCAAGCAGCTCAACAACAATTAGCTAGTGGACAAATGGCACAAGGACAAGCAGCTCAGAATTTAGGATTGCTTGGCTCAGGTATGCAAGGACAACTACAAGCAGCAGGAGCTGCAGGTAGCCAAGCTGCACAAAACGTTGCACTTGCTGGACAAGCTGGTGGATATCAAGCGGGTATGTCTGGTTTACAAAACCAACAACTTGCTAATCAGTTATCTCAATTAGGTGGTTTATCAGCATCACAACAAGGTCTTGGACAATATGATATATCTATGCTTGGTAATCAAATTAATGCACTATCACAAATGGGAACACAAAACCAAGCTTATCAACAAGCACTTCTTGATGCACAACAAGCTGAAGCACAAGGCATTGCACTTGCTCCGCAACAAGCTATGGGCTTCATGGGTCAAATGCTTGGTGCTGCATATGGTGCGCCAGGTGGTACAACTTTCCAAACAACACCAGACCCATCTACTATGCAAACTCTTCTTGGAGCGGGCACCGGGATTCTAGGTATATTAGGAGCATCAGGAGCTTTTGGAGGTAATCAAACACCGTAATGAAAAGTTTAAGAAGACCAATGTTTAGAACAGGCAAGTAGACCAATGTTTAGAAGAGGCGGTGGCATATCAGCTAAGAACAACGGTATTGTATCTGGATTTAATAGTGGCGGAAGCGTTAGACAAAACTATGCAGAATCAGATCCTGCTGGTGTACAACCTTTTACTCAATATGAAGCTCAAGACTACGTAATGTCTCCAGAAATAAAAGCTTTAATAGATCAATATGTTACAGACCCAGTAAAACCTAGTGGGTTTTCTCAATCAGATTATTTACGTTTAGCAGCTGCAGGTGCCGANATTATGGGNGCACAGCCAACAGGACGTAGTGGTTTTATTGGTGCGTTGCAAGCAGCAAGTCCGGCTCTCGGTTCTTTAGGTAGAGATCTTGGTGAAAGCATGGGGGAACGCGAACAAAGATATCAAGATAAATTAGACGCAGCTAAAAAAACAAGATTAGGTATTAAATTATCTGACAGAGAAAAATTTCTAGATAAGGAAGACGCTAAAGTAGCAGCGTCAACAGAGTTTGGTCAAAAATTACAACTTGTTAATGCAGAATTTCAAAACGATATGAAGTTATTAAAAGAACAACTTTCTGTGCCGCAGTTTGAAACTGAATTTAATTTAAAAGCAGCTGATGAAATATATGACAAAATGAAAGATCTTGATCCAAACTCAGAAGAATACAAAGAACTTCAAAGTAAATTAGAAAATGTTTTATTTGCTTCTGTTCAAAAAACTGTTCTAGAAGGTAAGATTGAGTTATTAGGAGATGAAGACTTCCAGTACAGTATTGAATCAACAGTAAGATCTATACTGGATGCTGAGTTACATTTAGATCTTGATAGTGAATACTATGGAATGTCAGCTGCTGAAATAAAAAACAAAGTAACTGTAGATTCTTTTGTAGAGTTTGGTTTAAATAATGTATTTGTTCCTTCAGGAAGAGAAAACAATGCAAAAGGTGGACGCGTAGGATTTGCAAATGGTGGTTCATACGAAGAAAGATACAGAGAAAAAGAATTAGACCCAGGGCCGATGGAGCCTGGTAATCTTGATCCAGACCAATACCCACAACAAGCACGGTCTATGGGTATTACGTTTGAAGAACTACGCGCAAGNCTTCCTGTAGAAGTATCAGACGGTGTAGTTAAATTAATTGCAACAAGTGAAGAAGCGTTACTTGACTTTGCAAACATAGAAACACAAGAAGACATTTCATTATTTAATCAAAAATATAATACGGATTTAACATTACCAGCACAGGTGGCTTAAATGGCTATTACTGAAGCATCTAAAGCTTACGGGTCTGAATATCACAAAAAAAACTTTCCCCATTTATATGAAGAAGATTATTTTGGTAGTGAAAAAGATATTGAAACAAGAAAAAAATTTGATACATATCTAACTCCAGATATGTATTTCACTGATGAAGAGAAAGCAGATCGATTAGGTGGTAAGTATCTTTCAGAACCTTTAAATTTTGCAAGTTCTGCATTATTAATGGGTGGAACAACACCAAGTGATATTGTTCAAATTAAAGGACAAGATACAAAAACTAAAGAAGATGATTATTTTATAGATAAGTATTCTTCTGAACTGTATTACAATCAAGCAATTAAAAAAATAGATCCACTTTCAGGAACACAATATACAACATACAAAAAAACTTTATATGATGCTGTTCTTCCTGAGGTAAAAGAAATATTGGATGAACGTGTTGCTAAAACAGGTTCTAATCCTATAGGAAATGCTTTTGGTGTATTGATGCTTCCTTTTGATGCTATAGGTTTAACTTCTCTTGTTAAATCAACCGCTAGAGGTGGGTTTAAATTTTTAAAAAACAGATTAAAAAATGCAGGAAAAAATCCTGTACAAATAAAAGAAGCTGAAAAAGTTTATAATTCACTGATTACCCCTGATGTTATGAAGTCAATTAAAAACGCTGCAAGTCCAGAAGAAAAAATGGAAATACTATTGTTTAATTTACAAAACAAAAACAAAGCTTTTATGTCTAAGACTGATACGTTTGATGATGTGCCTTCTACCTTATTAACCTCGCGTGTTAATGAAATACAAAATTTAATTAACTTTGATAAAGACTACGCTTGGAATTTAAAAAATTTAACTGAAGGTCCTAATTCAATAGTAGGTAAAAATATAGGTGATTCATCTAAAGCAGTAACTAAAGATACTGCTATAAGATCAATTAAAAAAGCAATGATAGATAAGTTACAGTTTTCTGTAGATGAGTATAAAGACATTTTTATGAAAATGAGAAACGATAGAAAATATATACCACCAGACGAAACCTTTAACCCATTAAATCCGGGTCAACTCAGAACTTTACCTGGTGGTAAAAAATCTAAAGTTGCTTACAACACCCCTAATTCACTTGAAGCTAGACGTCAATTAGCTAAAGAACTTGGTATAGATTATAAAGTTCTTGCAAGTGAATTATCATCAGCCGCTCGTGCAAGAAAAGACGCAGCAGCTTTACAAAGAGCTATTGAAGCCGGCCCTGACGCTTATGCTGCGTACATGCAAAGACGATATGGTAGAACTAAAGCTACAAGAAGAGCAAGACAAGCAGGAGATGAAATGGGTTATAGTTCTTATGACAGAGCTATTAACACAGAATTTAACACTAAAAGATCTGTAGAAAATTTAAATATTTTTAATAATAAAACTTACGCTGCAGAAAACATTTTTAATAACAAACGTTTTATGGATATGTTGTCTACTGCTGTTGATCCAAAAACAGGTTTAATTAAAGTTAACGCAGCTGCTGAAACAACTATAAAATCTTTAATAAAAGATAAAAAGTTTTGGCAAATAGATCATATAAATCCCATACAAAGAGGAGGCGCGGGATTAGATCTTCCATCTAATAAACAGTTAATACCTGGAATACTTAATGTAAATTTTAAAGAAAACGCTGAACTATTTATTAAAAATAATTATAAAAACACTGAAGCTTTTTCAACAATTCAAAATTTATTAAATAAAGCAAATGAGTTACAAATAACATTAAGACCAGATATACCAAAAAGTTCTTTAAAAGATATGGGGATTAACACTGTAACTATGGGGTATAAACAACCTTTAACTGAAAAAGGTTTAACACTAACACGTTTTGATAATCAAATGGATTTCTATTATGGTAACAAAGGCAACGCTATGGGTGGCACACCTATTAATAGAAGACAAGGCTACGCAGAATTAAATGAAGAAGGAGTGCAGCCATTAACTGTAGCAGGGCTTTCAACTACTGATTCAAACATTATAGACATTCCAACACCTATTGTTGAAGTGCAAGACGATATTAAAAAAAGATTTAAAGAAACAAGACTTGCTGAAAAAATAAAATTTATGCGAGAAAAAACAAACATTAAACTTAATGACATGTTAGACGATACACAAAAAATTATGAATAAAGGTGACAGACCAATAGAAGTAAGACTACTTACCGAAGGATATAAATTAATTACAGACAACCCACTAGTTGAAGCAGCTGTTGCATCTCCCTACACAATTTACAATACTTTATTACATTTAAGTGGAGCTATGTACAACGCTGCAACAGGTAAAAACATAGACGTACGTAAAGAGTTTCCAGCTACCTTTGAAATTGCAGATAGAATAACCAGCGGTGCAGGAGAAACTCCTGAAGATCAAACATACATTTCTTTAATTGATGAAATAAACAGAGCACAAGACAAAGGTATTTCAAGTTTAGGATATAATATTGTAGACATTGCAGCATCAACTAAAGATTGGGCTTTTGGTGGCGAAGCAACAGAAAAAGTTAGAGCGTCATATGATAAAATGATTAAAGAAGGTAAAATTTCAACACCCGAAACGTTTATAGGAGAAGTTGGAGCTATTGGGGTTGAGTTTGGTGTTCCTGCCGGTGGTGTATTTAAAGGCATAAATTTGTTAAGACGTATGCTTAAATCTAAAACGGGTGTTAATTTATTTGCAACGCAAACATACGGTCTAACAGGAGCTTCTTTATTCGGCACAAGAATATCTAATGTTTCAAAACGTGTTGGTACATCAGCACTTACTTTTGCTGGTACTGACCTTATTGCAGGTGGGCCTTACAACACAGCAACAGAAGTGTTTCATGAAGACGGACCGCTGTTTACATATGATCTAATAGACACGGAAGGATTAAGTGGTAGAGATTTAGCAGTTGCAAACTTAAAAAACAGATTAAGATTTGGTGCAGAAGGAGCTATGATTGGTGGATTGTTTCCTTTAGTCGGTCCTCCATTGTGGGCCGCTACAAAATATGGTGTAATTAAACCTTCTCTTTATGTAGGTGGAAAAACACTACAGCTAGGTAATCAACTAGCAATTAAACCATTAAGTTATTTAGCAGGTGGAACATTAAAAGCACCGTTTAGTAAACCAGGTGCTTATGAAGTAAGTATACCTCTTATGAAAGAAGTAAACCAAGGCATAGCAGGTGGTGTAAAAACTTTTGCGGAGTTTTTGGGTAAAGATATTATAACAAGAGCAACCGTTAAAGCTATGGGAGCTAGTCCAGGATTTATTAAACAATTACCAGACTTTAAAGATTGGAGAATGTTTGATGTTAATAGTAAAGATCCATTAAAAGCTAACTTAAAAAAAATAGATAATATATTTAGTTATTTTAGAGAAGCAGGCATTAGAAGCCCTGATCAATTATATTTAGATGTAGCAGCACAAAACTTTATTAAATCAAAATCTAGGCAAATAGAAAAATTATTAGATTCTGTTGAAGTAAAAGCATACGATTTAGCAAACGGTTTTTTAAAAAGCTATAACAAAGCAACTACATCTCCAGCAGGCCAAGACTATTTACTTGATCAAGTGTTGGCTTACATAAAAGGACAAATAAAATTAACTGCTTTACCGAAAGAATTACAGTCAACAGCTAAAGCATTGAGTGATGAGTTTGATGCTGTGCGTAATCTTTACAAAGATATTTTACCTGATGAGAGTGGTCTTAAAATGTTTTTAAACACTAATTTAAAATCATACATTAGACAATCTTTTGCTATGTTTACCAATCCTCAGTTTAAACCTAACCAAAAACTTAAAGATGATGCTATTAATTTTGTTGCTAGTCGTATACGTAACAATGAGTCACTAGTAGAATTAGCTATAAAAGGTTCAACACAATCAACTGAAGCATCAATTAGAAGATTTGCTGAACAACAAGTAGATGATCTTTTAGCGACTGTAAAAACAGAAGGTATTGATCCAATAATTGCATTACAAAACATAACAAAAAATAATTTAAAAATGGACGATATAGTTATTCAAACAGGAGAAGAACTACCTGCTGTTATTAGAAAATTATTAGGAGAAGAAGGTAACTTACGTTCTTCTGTAATGCAAACTACATCTAGCTTAGTAACACAAGCAACTAATTTAAAAAACTACGATCGTATTGGACAATTATTGTTAAACGAAGGGCGTTTGTTTGCATCTAGAGATGAAGCAATTCGTGCTGGAATTGTAAACCCAATGCCTGTTGATAGAGTGCCGGGTCTAGGTTTGTTAGATTCTGATATTTCTAAGTTGTATGGTTCAAAAGAAGTAGTTAGCATGTTGCGTGGATCGTTAGGCCAATTAGATAAATTTATGGAAAGTTCTATTTACCAAGGAATGATCGCATACAAAGCAGGTGTGCAAACAGGTAAAACAGTTCTATCTCCAGCAACACAAACACGTAACTTTGGTAGTGCAGCTGCATTTGTTCTTAACAACGGATGGATTGGTGGCAGAGCTTCTGTATCCGATGCGTTTAAAATAACATTAGATGATATATTTGGTGCTGGCAGAACTGTAAACGAAGAAGAATTAATTAAAAACATAGCAAGAAAATCAGAGCTAGGTGTTATAGATGAAAACATTGTGGCTTCTGAGTTAAGTGCTGTTCTTGCAGATATTAAAGCAGGTAAAGTTAGTACGTTTGGTAAATTAGCAGGCATGGCAGACAACTCTAAACTAATGAAAACTGCTACAAGATTATATTCAGGTGGTGATAATGTTTGGAAATGGTACGCGCACGAGTATTTAATGTCAGCATTAAAAGGTGGTTTTAGAAACGTTGATCAAATAAAAAAAGCAGTTAAAGACGATTTTGGTATAACACAATTTAATCCAAAAAATATGTCAGAAGCTATTGAAGAGTATGCTGCTATGATGGTTAGAGAACTTATGCCTACATACAGTAAAGTGCCACCGATGATTCAAGCTATTAGAAAAATACCTTTTATTGGAAACTTTGTGTCTTTCCCTGCAGAAATAATAAGAACAAGTGCTGCAACATCTACTTTAGCTATGAAACATATTGCATCAGACAACGCAACTCTTAGAGCCATGGGCTATAAATCATTAATGGGACAATTTGCAACGTTGTGGGGATTAAATGAGGGAGCTAGAGGCTTAGGATATGCAATGACTAATATAACTCCTGAACAAATTAAAACATACAAAGATGAGTTTGCGGCAGACTATATGAAATTTAGTGATTTAGTTCCTATTAGTAATTTAGATAAAAAACGAGGCACATTTAAAGTATTTGATATGTCTAGGTACAATCCGTATGATTTAATTAGTTCTACAGTAAACAATTTAATTATTAGAGCAACAGACCCAAAAGCAAAATTAGATCCAAATAAAATAGAAACAGATGTTTTAGCTGAATACTTTAACGCATCTGGTCCATTACTTGATTTATTAAACGGAACTTTGTTTGGTTTATCTATTGGTACAGAAGGTGTTTATGAAGCTCTTAGTGGAAAAACAAAAACTGGTAGTTCTGTGTGGTCTCCTTCAGATACTTTTTTAGAAAAATTTGACAAAGCTATTATGCACATTTTAAATAAAAACGAACCAGGTGTTGTAAGTTCAGCACAAAGAACGTGGTCTGCATTTTCAGGCGATGTATCAGGAACAGGTCAACCTGTAAAAATTGGAGATGAAATGTTTAAACTATTAGGAGGTTCAACAGTTACTGTAGACGTACCGGGATCATTTGCTTACAAAATTAGTGAATTTCAAAATACATTTAAAGAACCAAAAGTTAGTGAAAGTTGGTACAGCACAAAAAATTATCAAAATCGTGGACCTGCACAACTTGTACGTGAGTATAATGAAATGAATGAAGAAGCATTTAGGCAGCAATATCAGTTTTACAGAGCTGTTAGAGCAGCATTAGATTCTGGTTTAATGACTAGAGATCAAATTAGAACTGCTTTAAAAGATAGAAAGTTAGGTAAAAAACAAATTAGAAATATTTTAGACGGTACTTTTTCTGCATTATCTTGGGGAGAAGGTGGATTAGAATCTCGTTATAAAAAAATTCAAAATGCAAATCCAGATAAAATATTTGATAAGTATGATTTTATACCAAGATTCGAACTGAATGATGTAAAACGAAAATGGGATAGAATGAAGTTTGAAGACTTTGAAGTAGAACGAAAAGAACCAGAACAAGTATCACAAGCCCCTATTGTGCCAAACACGGTAGCGGTTGAACCAGAAATACCAGTACCACAAGTTGCTGAAACAGGAGCACCAGTAGTTAATCCAAACGCAATGGCCGGTGTAACCGGAGTTGTTAATCCTGCTACAGGATTGACTAAAACTGAAACTGCTTTATTATCCCCTGGTGAAAAAGCTATTAGACAAGGACAAAGGGGGATAGCGTAGTGAACGATAATGTCCACGGCATAACACCAGAATCAGACAGAGAGCATGTTATATCTTTATATGGTCACCTTAAAGGTATAGAACGTGAAGTAGAAGTAATTAAGACAAATCATCTTGTCCATTTGGACAATAAAATTTCGCATGTACACAAAGATGTAGAAGAATTGGGTGGTAAAATAGATAAAATCTATTGGGTTGTTTTGACTACGGTGGGGGCTGTAGCGTTAATGGTTATTGAAACTTTATTAGGAATGATAAAATGAAACTATCAAATAATTTTACACTAGCAGAGCTAGTCAAATCTCAAACAGCGATCCGCAAAAACATACGGAATGAGCCAGGGACCGCGGAGATTAATAATCTTATTCACCTAGCGGAGTCCGTCCTGCAACCAGTGCGAGAGCATTTTGGAAAACCGGTCATGATATCTTCAGGCTATAGAAGCCCAGAGTTGTGCGAAGCTATCGGATCTTCGGCTAAGTCACAACATGCCAAGGGTGAGGCAGCAGACTTCGAAATAAATGGAGTTGACAACAAGGAACTTGCAACTTGGATTACAAAAAATTGTGAGTTTGATCAATTAATACTAGAGTTCTATGATGGTATTGATCCCAACTCTGGTTGGGTGCATTGCTCAACGAAAAGAGAACCAGAAACAGGGCGCAAACAAGTACTGCAAGCGAAGAAGATAGAAGGACGAACAGCATACGAGCCGATAATTCTTTAGATCCAATCTTTAATGTCTTCGCCCATAATTTCATTTGCTATATTTATTTTGCTCCTAAGTGATTTAACTATTTTCTCATCTATAGTACCTTCTGCAATTAAATCAACATAAGTAACACTGCCAGTCTGGCCGATACGATGTGCTCTATCTTCTGATTGCAATCTTTTTTCTAGATCATAACTGTTAGAGTAGTATACTACCGTGTTAGCAGCAGTAAGTGTAATTCCATACCCACCTGTCTGAGGGTTTCCTACGAAATAACGTGTAGGGCTGTTTTTTTGCTGAAACTGAGCAATGTTGTCTTGGCGGAGGGTAGAGTCCACTGACCCGTGATATTCAACTGTAGAGTCATCTCCGTAAGCTTTTTTTAAAGATTCAACAATTATTTTTATATCTTCTACATAATTTGCCCAGATAATAACTTTACCATCAGTTTCTTCAAGCAGCTGCATTAAAGAATCTAGTCTGTTGTTTTTAAGATGTGTAATCGTTTTATCGTCTGCCTTAAAATGACCACAAGTTACTTGATGCAATCTCATGAGCTGAGTCATTACATTTACAGTCGACATAATTTTACCATCCAGCATAGCAAGAGCCATTTGTTTCATCTGAGCATAAACTTTTTTCTGTTCGTCAGTTAGTTCTACTAAACGTTTTGTAAATACTTTGTCTGGTAGGTCTAAACAATCTTCTTTCAACACACGATAAGAAAACTTTTCTAACTTAGCAGCTAACTCATCTAACCTGCGATAACTACCTACAATTTGTACACGACGTCCACCAAAATTTCTGTCAAGCATGTGAGCATAACGTGAACGATAAGCATAGTATGAGTCGTATCCTAAGTGGAAAGGATCAAGAAACTTGCACTGACTAAACAAGTCTAATGGGGATTTTGTAACTGGAGAGCCTGTTAATATTCTACGGTACTTCGCGAGATCCGCTAATTTTAAAATGTTTTTTGTTCGCTTTGCTGTCGGATTCTTGATCGTTGTAGATTCATCAATCCCTATTAAAGCTCTTCCAAGAAATATGTTAAGGAAACTATGTGCAAAGTCCAGTCCTTTTTGTGTAGAAAATGCTTCTACATTCATTATCAATATCTTAAGATCACCTTTGTCATCAAACAATGTATCTAGTTCCCATTGTTTTTTCTTTGTAATGTTTGGTTCCCATAAAACTTTTGTATGTTCTACGTGATCTGGTAAGTGAACCGGAAATTCTATATCGTGCCAGTTTTTGTACACACCTTTTGGTGCAACAATTAATGCACCTTTAATTGCGCCTCTGTCATACAACATAGCTATATTGTCAACCAAAACCTTAGATTTTCCAGTACCCATTTCCATAAATAAACCATAGGTTTCTTGGGCCCAAGATTTTTCTAAAGCTTTAATTTGATGAGCGTATGGCTCAGTTTTAAACTTATAATGTTTTATCATATATTCTTTCTTGACATTAAGATAAGAATTATTATATAAATGTCAATCATAAACAGGAGAAAGATTATGGACGATAAACAAATAATAAATGCATTATCTAACATGTTGCAAAAACGCAACAATGAGATAATTAATTTAGAAATACAGATTGCATCATTGACGGAGCAAATCAACGCAGCTAAGAAAGAAGAAACAAAGAAAGCAGAAGATAAAAGTGAGAAAAATAAGTAGAGTATTCGAATTATATAGACCTAAAATATTAGCAGAGTTTCTTCAATTTATAAAAGATAATCCTGAAGAGACTTTTGTCTATGTATTACAGCACCCACCTCAAAACATAAATATAATGTCAGCTTCTGACTTTGGTTATTTAGTTATTTGTTTAGAAGAAAATTCACAAATGACGTTTAGTCCTGCACCTTTTATTCATAAGATGCGTAAAAATTTAAGAGATTTTAGACCAAGTGATTTTATATTATGCACAGGTGACCCTGCTATTATAGGTCTGTCTACTGCTTTGGTAAGTGATGTTACTGGTGGTAGATTTAATTTATTAAAATGGGATAGACAAGAAACAAGATACTATCCTCTTACATTCGATTTATATAATAAAGGAGAAATAGAATGACAACATTAACACTAGAAGATTTTGAAAAAGATCAACAAGAGGTGATAGAGAAAACAGATATTCAGCAACTATCTGGTTATTGTTTGGAGCTTCAAGGATTGGAAGATAATATTCAATCTAAAGAAGAAGAGATAAAAAAACTAAAAGAACAAGCAGATAAGATTGCATCAGAGATCATACCCAACATGCTCGCGGAGCAGGGATTATCTTCTCTGAAATTAGCTGACGGAAGCGCTGTAGAAGTTAGAAAATCATACAGTTGTACTATAAAAAAAGATGGTACTGACGCGGCTTATCAATGGCTTCGAGAAAACGGACTGGAGGACATCATTAAAAATGAGGTTTTTGTAACGTTCGGTAAAGGCGAAGATAACAAGGCGGAGCAATTGCTTAACCTTGCAGCGCAAGAAGGGTTTGAGCCTCAACAAAAATCTAAAGTTGAGCCGATGACTTTGAAGGCGCTCTATAGAGAGCGTATCGAGGCCGGCCTCGATATGCCCTCAGATTCTTTTAACTTATTTGTGAAGGATCAAACTAAAATTAGCCGGAAATAAATGAATCATGAAACAAGGAGAATGAAACATGAACCAAGTAGCTAAAAAAGAAAATTCAAGCGTAGCTCTAGCGAGTTTGTTTGAAGACGACCAAGCTGGTGGTATGCAGGGAATGGGTAGCGATGATTTTGCTATGCCTTTCTTACGTGTGCTAGGACAGTTGTCACCCGAGACAAATAAACGGGACGCCAAATATGTAGAAGGTGCTGAACCAGGTATGATATTTAATACCGTGACTAAGCAGACATATGATGGTGAGAAGGGACTTAACATAATTCCTTGCGGTTATAAGCGAGAGTATGTTGAGTGGAGTGATAGAGGCGAGGGCACAAGTGCTCCTGTTGCTATCCACCCAGTTAGTAGTGGTATTATTAAAGAGGCCACTAGAGGAGCTGACTGGAAAGATAGATTACCTAACGGTAATTATTTAGAAAACACGGCATCTTACTTTGTGTTGACAGAAGATTTGCAAACAGCATTGATATCTATGAAATCTACACAATTAAAAGTAAGTCGTTCGTGGAACTCTATGATGAATAGTATCAAACTTAAAGGTAAAAATGGTCTATTCACACCGGCTGCTTACAGTCACGTGTATAACTTAAAGACAGTACAACAATCAAATGACAAGGGAACTTGGTTTGGTTGGAATGTGTCTTTAATTGGTCCTGTACAAGATAAAAATATGTACGAGGCCGCTAAACAGTTTGCTTCTAGTGTTGCTACGGGCGCAGTAGAGGCGAAGCACGGTGAAGGTGAGACGAAGTCTAAAAAAGACGACGTGCCATTTTAATCGTGGTTGGAGGCCCGAAGAAAACTCCCCCTTCTATCGGGCCTTCTCACTATACAACCTTTGATGAATTTTGGCAAAGGGAAGATGAGTTGTGGGAGTTAAGTTTAAAGGAATCAGTAAGACAAAAAGAAGAAAGGATTAAAAAGTTAAATGAAAAAGAAGTGCCCAACATGCAAAGAAGATTTCGAAATAACAAAATGGCAAAAGACTAAAGTTTATTGTTCTGGCCCTTGTAGTCAAGGTTACTACAACACAGCGAATAAAAAATATAGGAAGGCCAAGAAGTGAGATTTAAGGAAATATTTGAAGGTAATAATAGTGCCTACGGGATAATGAAGTTGACCGGAGAGGTCACTGATAAAGGTAAAGCTGTTGCTAAAGCTTTTATAAAAAGAGAAAAAATAACAGATGAATTATGGCAAGAACATATAGACGGTAAAGAACCGGCTCTTGGAGTTATACCTATTAACGAAAACAACGAGTGTAGGTGGGGTTGTATTGATGTAGATGAATACAACTTAGATCATTTAAGTTTAATGAGAAATATAAAAGGATTAGGTTTTCCATTAGTTACTTTTAGATCAAAGTCTGGTGGTGCACATTTATTTTTATTTGCCTCAGAATTTATACCTGCATCATTAATGCAATCAAAATTAAAATCTATGTCAGAAGCTTTGGGTTATGGTGGTAGTGAAATTTTTCCTAAACAAACTGTAATACATGTAGACAAAGGCGACACAGGAAATTTTTTAAACTTACCTTATCACAGTGGTATTAGAGGTTTAAGATATACATTTGAAGCTGGAGGCAAGGCTGCTAGTTTAGAATCATTCTATTCTATATATGATGAGTGGGTACAGACAAAAGAACAAATAGAAAATATTATTGTTAAAGAAACAAAAGTTGAGGAAGTATTTAAAGATGGTCCACCTTGTCTTAACACTTTAGCTCGAGACGGTTTTGGTGAAGGATCAAGAAACAATGCTTTATTTAATTTAGCTATTTATAGACAAAAAGCTAATCCAGATAATTGGCAAGATAAATTAATGTCTGACAACCAAAGGTACATGGACCCACCTTTGAGTTATCAAGAAGTACAACAGTTAATGAAATCTATAGGTAAAAAAGGTTATGATAAATACAANTGTAAAGACCAACCTATCTGTAGTGTGTGTAACGCTGCAAAATGTAGAACAAAAAAACATGGTGTTGGTTTTGAAGAAGAACAAATGCCGGAGTTAGGCACTTTATCAAAAATATGTTCAACACCATCACAATATTTTTTAGATGTAGATGGTAAGAGAGTTGATTTGACAAAAGAACAATTACACAATCCTAATTTATTTTCATTAGAGGTTATGGATAAAGCTGCTGTGGTTGTGCCAATACCAAAAGCAAAAGATTGGAGAGAAATTTATTTAAAACCTTTGTTATCAACAATGCAAGAAATAGAACCTTTACAATCTCTTGATCCAAAAGAAATGTTAATACATTTATTACAAGAGTTTACTGTAAATAGAACACAGGCTAGAACTAGAGATGACATTTTAAGTAAGATGGCATGGACTGACGAAGATAGTTTTTGTTATTTTAGAATGGATGATTTTTTTGCATTTTGCAAACGTAACAACTGGGAATTAGACAAAACTAAAACAGGAAATTTATTAAAAAGTTTGGATAAAATATTTGAGAAAGAAGTTAGATTAAAAGTTAAAAATCAAAATCCACATTTAATTAAGATAAAAGCTATGAAGAAAACTAAAGCTAGTATTAGTGAAGTGACTTACGAGGAAACACCTTTTTAATGTCTGATTATATTCACATAGCAAAAGTTAGAGACTTTATGAATAACAAAGGAATACCTAGAGGATTCGAACAGGATACTTTGCGACGCAAAATTCGGCGCGGCACATTTAAAGTCCCATATATTCGTATAGGCCGTACTCCTTACTTTTCAGCTAAAGGTTTAGATAGTTGGTTAAAGGAGAACACACATTGAAAACAATAATACTAGGACCACCAGGAACAGGTAAAACAACTACACTATTAGATTTAGTGGAGGAGTTTTTACGTGCAGGGACTGATATTAAAAAGATAGGTTATTTTTCATTCACTAGGAAAGCGTCTTACGAAGCAGAGTCTAGAGCAGAAGAAAAATTTCAAATAGATAAAGACGAAATACCTTATTTCAGAACACTACATTCTCTAGCTTTTAGATCGTTGGGTATTAAAAAAGAACATGTAATGAAGACACAAGACTACAGAGAGTTTGGTTTGAAATGTGGCATACCGATTAAAAGCGCATGGCACAATGAAACAGATGGAGTGTTTAGTTCTGACAATGAATATTTAAGAATTATTAACAAAGCTAGGGTAAAAGAGATACCTGTTTTGGAAGAATATGATAAAAACAGACATAGTCTAGACATTGAGCGAGATTTATTATATCTTTTAGATCAAGAACTTAGGAAATATAAAAAGGAAAAAGGATTGATAGATTATGATGACATGTTGGAAAAATTTATTCAACAAGATGTATCACCGTCTTTCGACGTATTATTTATTGATGAGGCACAGGACCTCTCACCTTTGCAGTGGCGAATGGTCAGGGCTCTTTGGGCGAAAGCAGACAAGACCTACATTGCAGGGGATGATGATCAAGCAATATTTAAATGGGCTGGCGCTGATGTTGATACTTTTATCGCTCTTAAAGAAGAAGTAGATTACGTAGATACATTGGATCAATCATATCGCATACCTGGTGGACCAATACATAAATTGTCTCAAGATATAATTAGAAAAGTTTCAAATAGATATGAGAAAGATTATTTACCAAGACAAGAGATGGGTGATTTGACACGATACTCTGACGTTACACAAGTTGATATGTCACAAGGTGAGTGGTTAGTATTATCATCTGCAAATTATTTTTTAGATGATGTAAAAGATTTATGCGAGCTGCAAGGATGGTATTATTCACACAAACATAAAAATTCTATAAAGTTAGATTTATTATTAGCAATTCAAACATGGGAGAAGTGGAGAAAGATTGAACACGCTTTACCTGTTGCATCTATAAAGAATATTTATTCTTATCTTGGTGAAAATGTAACCAAGGGTTATCGCACCGGTAAAACAATGAGCGATGAAGAAGAAGGATATTTTATTGAAGAGTGCGTCGCGGATCACGGATTATTAACGGAAGATGTTTGGTACAAAGCGTTTGCTGGTTTAGATGCAGAAACAGAAAATTACATTCGTAATATGTTATCGAACAAAGAAAAAATATCTCAAACACCAAGAATAACACTATCAACAATACACGGAGCAAAAGGAGGCGAAGCTGATAATGTATTATTACTCCCTGATATTACTAAGTCTGCTGTGGACCACAACGATATCGATCCAGACGAACTACACAGATTATTTTATGTTGCTGTAACACGAGCAAAAAAATCATTACACATTTTAGAACCAAAAAATTATGAAAGGGCGTATGTATTTTAATGGCTTACAAAAACAAAGAAGACGGTAGAAAACAAAACATTAGATATTTAAATACTGAAAGTGGTTTTTTAATTTCAAAATGGAATGACGTTAAAAAAAGAATAAACAGAATACAAAAAAACAAGCAAGGTAAACTGCAGTCGTTAAAAAATGACATAACACGTGAAGAGTTTTTTGATTTATGGGAAGAGCATAAGAAAAAATATGGTTGGAATTGTTACTATACAGGTAAACCTTTTCGCATAGGCAGAAAACTTGCTATTAAAGGAGCAGAGAAAAGACATTCAACACCACCAGATTTATTGTCTATTGATAGATTTGATTCTGATGTTGGTTACACAAAAGATAATATTGTTTTTTGTCGTTGGGATTTTAACGATAGGAAGAACAGCGTTAGCGTTGAAGATTGCAAGATTATTATAGAGAAACATATTGAAAGGTTAAATAGACCTGGAAGAAGAATGTATTCAACAGGAGGTTTTGTACAATGAAAAAGAAACACGATCCAGTAAATCATCCATCACATTATAATAAAGGTGGCATTGGTTGCATTGATGCAATCGCAGCATGTCAAGGAGATGGTTTTAAATATTACTGCCAAGGTTCAGCTATGAAATATTTATGGCGCCACGAGCACAAAGGTAAACCAGTAGAAGATTTAGATAAAGCTATTTGGTTTATAAATAGATTAAAAGAGGAGTACAAATGAGAACATTACAGCAGCCATTATTTACACCAGAAACTGAGTGGGTACCGCCGGTTAATTTACCTGACTTAAGTCAGCACAAAGAAATAGCAATAGATTTAGAAACCAGAGATCCTAACTTAATAAAGATGGGGTCAGGTTCTGTTAGAGGAGACGGTGAAATAGTAGGTATAGCTGTAGCAGTTGAAGGCTGGTCCGGCTACTTTCCAATAGCGCACGAAGGTGGTGGGAACATGGACCGGGATTTAGTCCTGGATTGGTTTGAAGAAGTTTTAAACACCACAGCTACAAAGATATTTCACAATGCCATGTATGATGTGTCTTGGATTAGATCACTTGGCTTTCACATTAACGGTGGCATTATTGATACTATGATTGCAGCATCACTAGTAAATGAAAATAGATTTCGTTACACACTAGATGCAGTTGCAAAAGATTATGTAGGTTCTGGTAAAAGTGAAAAGTTATTACAAGAAGCAGCAAAGGATTGGGGCGTTGATGCTAAAGCTGAGATGTGGAGATTACCAGCACCGTTTGTCGGTGAGTATGCGGAAAAAGACGCAGAGATCACACTAAAGTTATGGGGCGCAATGCAACATGAAATATCAAAGCAAGACCTTTGGGATGTGTTTAATTTAGAAACTAATTTGTTTCCATGTCTAGTTGATATGAAATTTAAAGGTGTACGTGTAGATATAGATGTGGCTAATGGTATTAAGAATTCATTAATAAAAACAGAAAAAGAATTACATCACGACATACATAAAATGGTTGGGTTTGATGTAGAACTATGGGCCGCAGCATCTATTGCTAAAGCATTTGACAAATTAAATTTACCATACGACAGAACAGAGAAAGGTGCACCGAGTTTTACGAAAAACTTTTTAGCAACTCATCCTGCAGAGCTACCAAAACTAATTAACCACGCACGAGAGATTAATAAAGCTAACACAACTTTTATTGATACAATTTTAAAGCACGAACACAGGGGCAGAATCCACGCAGAGATAAACCAGATACGATCTGACCAAGGCGGCACGGTTACAGGACGATTTAGTTATAACAACCCGAACCTCCAGCAGATACCAGCACGCCACAAGGAACTTGGACCGTTGATTAGATCTATATTTATACCAGAAGAAGGATGTAAGTGGGGTTGTTTTGACTACAGTCAACAAGAACCTAGGATACTGGTACACTTTGCATCACTAATGCGTTTAGAGGGCACAGGAACGATTGTAGATTCTTATAAAGATGGGAGCGCAGACTTTCATCAGATGATAGCTGACATGGCAGGTATCGAACGTAAACAGGCAAAGACAATTAATCTTGGTATTATGTATGGCATGGGTAAGAATAAACTTATGGCAGAATTAGGATTACTTAAAGATGCTGCAGAAAAATTATTAAAAACCTATCATCAGAAAGCACCTTTTGTTAAAATGTTATCTGAAGCTGTGTCACGTAGAGCAGATGATAGCGGTAAGATAAGAACTATTGGTGGCAGGTTATGCCANTTCGACATGTGGGAACCCCATGGTTTCGGTATTAAGAAACCANTGAACCACGCCGATGCTTTAAGGGAGCATGGACCGGGGATTAAACGCGCGTTCACGTACAAAGCTTTGAACAAGTTGATCCAAGGATCAGCTGCGGACATGACAAAACAGTCGATGTTGGCCTTGTACAGAGAGGGGGTGATTCCCCATATACAGATACATGATGAACTTGATATCTCAGTTTCAAGCTTACAGGAGTCAGAAAAAATTATTGATATTATGGAGCAAGCGGTTGAGTTACAAGTCCCGAATAAAGTAGATTACGAACAAGGAGAAAACTGGGGTGACATACACTAGCGATGATCCGGTAGAGATTACTCTTGGAGTTTGTGACGGGTGTAGTGCATACGTTCCGTTCGTAAGATTAATTACTAAAGATGATAAAAGAATTTACCAATGTATGACGTGTAAAAGAAAACACACGCAACATGTAAATGGAAAAGTAGTGTTTAATTATTTAGAAGATGTCTATACAATTAAAAGAAATTAGCCCGGAAAACCAACAAAAAATGTCGGCAACTAAGAAAAAGTTACCGACATATGAAGGTGAGAAGATTTCTACATAATAATTTAAAATAAACTCTTGTCAAATATAATATTGACACTATATAATCCCATATAATAATACAATAAGGAGAATAAAATGCCAGATATAAGTAAATTTAAATCAGTATCCGTATCAACTAGTACACATGATGAATTAGTTAATATGGCTAAGAGTCGCTTTGAGGTACCAGTAAGTGTACAAAAAGTGATTGAATTTTTATTAAGTAAAGAAAGAAAAAAGAAAAATGGTAGATCTAACGGGAAAAGAAGAAGTTAAAGCTATTTGCCCGCGTTGTTCGGGTAATGGTTTTATTAGAATGCAAGCAGGATGTTCATTACAAACCAACTGTCCACAGTGTGACTGTGAAGGTTGGGTGTGGTTACCTGCTGAGCGTTGTCGAATGAACATTGAAGGTGGTATAGAGCCTAGATGGATGAAGTCAGGAGAAAGTATATGATTAGTTTCGCAAAACGATTAAATAATCTACAATACGCAATGAGAGCAGCCAAAGACGAAAACATGAAACGTATTTGGTATTTAAAACAACTAGAACTAATAGAGCAAAGGAGGATGAAGGCGTATGAAAGACTTCAAGATTCAGCTAGAAGCGTACACTAGTAATCTTATAGTGTGGACAATTTTATTAATTTCAATGGGATTAATGATTGCAAATATCGTAACTATCTTTAGTATATACGGTGTAATCGAAACTATGTGGGCGGAGATACAACAGGTGAAGGAGACTAATATAAGTTTGTACCAGTTTATAGAGGCACACAAGGATGACTTTAATTAAGGAAAACACAACGGTGAGAACAGAGATTCCTAACAGGATGATGAGTGCAACTTTCTCTCTACCAATTGATGGTAGGAAGGTTATTGGTATTGTTAATTACGTGCCAAGCGACACTGGTCTTACACCGTTGGCTTTCTGGATGAAGTTAAAACCAACAGATTCTTATTTAGATAGAGAGCTTAGAGCATCTGGAAAATTAATTTCTAGGTGCTTACAGCACGGTGAGTCCTTGAAAGATCTCGTAGACACACTATCTCAAGATAATATTATTGGACAAATGGCTAATTATTTACATAAGAATATGGAAGAGATTATTACAGGCAGGCAGCCAGAAAAGAAACAGCGTATGTTGTCAACCGACCCGTACGCCATGAAAGAATAATGGATACTATAGAGATAGATTGGATACCAGAAGATACCGGTGCGCCGTATGAAGCGGACATGACAGAACCAGAATTTTCTGACATACCAGGACATGTAGTAGATAAGATTTGTAAAAAGAAATATGGACATACTAACTGGGCTAGGATGTCTCAAATAAGTCCTGTTGACTTAGTCGGTAATCCATGTGATATAGATTATAGTGAAGGCATTGTATATTTTAAGCATGCCCACACAGTATGAAAGTAGTAAATCGTTATGTTTATCCTAAAAGCACTCGTGAAAGCATTAAAGGACTACGGCATTATACCGTCGACGGCGAAGAAAAAAAGCTCCCGTCCGTCACGACCGTCCTCGCGAAAACGAAAAGCAAAGAAGACCAAGAAAGCATAGAACGCTGGAAAGCGAAAGTCGGCGAAGAAACAGCTGAAAAAATAAAAAATGAAGCTGCTTCGCGTGGCACGGCTATGCATAAGTATTTAGAAGACTTAATCCTCGGTCAGAAATCCCTTGATCTAACACCAGTAGGCGTTGAAGCTACGAAGATGGCTGAGATAATCGTGGACCGGGGATTGAACAGGTGTTCAGACATTTATGGTATAGAAGCTGTCCTGTATTACCCAGGATTGTATGCGGGTAGTTGTGATTTAATTGGACAAGTAGATGGTAAATTGAGTATTATTGACTTTAAGCAGACAAATAAACCCAAGCAACGTGAATGGATTGGTGATTATTTTCTGCAAATGGCGGCGTATGGAATGGCTCATGATGCGGTTTACAATACAGCAATCGAACAGGGGGTGATTATGATGTGCTCCAAGGACGGTTATTATCAAGAGTTTATAATAGAGGGTGAGGAGTACAGGACCGCGAAACACGCGTTCCTACGCCGTTTAAATGAGTTTTATGGAGGTTAAATGTATTTTATCATTACTGCGATGTTGTTCTTTTCAGGGACAGATACTGTTGTTTATACGCAGTACGATAAGGCTACATTTGATAGTGTTTCGACTTGTCAGGAGTTCCTATTTCAAAATAAAGTAGAATTAACCTTGGGTTTACTAGAAAANCACAATAAAAAAGGGGATATGAAGGGATTTGAGTATTTCTGCGAGTCTCGATATTCAGCACCAGAACCTGAAAGGCCTGAAGTGTAACATTTATGCAACACTACTCCCTATATAGTGGAGATTTGACCCATTGAATTTTTTTTATTTTTATTTTTTTGAAAAAACTATGGTATTTCGGTATTTTGGTACTTAAACATATGATTTTATTAAGGAATATCGTTACCGACCCACCGGTATTCTACGGTATTCACCGGTAATATATTCAATTTTTCCCAGTTTTTACACACTTGTCGCGCGAGGTATTTTTTTGTAAGTTTTTTTAAAACACTAGGGGTCATTTCCCCACTATATGTTGACTTAAAAAAAGATATCAGCATAAATTGAGTATGCCAAAGAAAACTGTAAAAGGTAGCAAACCTACAACAATTGAAAGTGTTAATAAAAATTTACCTAATAGTGTAAAAATTGGTTATAGAAATATACAAATAAAATATGTTCGTCCTGATTTTAAATCAGACGATATGACAGAAAGTTATGGAGAGTATCGTGCGCGCGAAGGTCTGATACTTTTACAACACGATTTATGTGGACAAGAAATGGCAAATTCTTTGTGGCATGAAATAAAACATGCGGCGGTATATGTGTCTGGACTTAACCAAGCTAATGGTCCCCTTAAAGAAGATGACGCAGAAGAAATAGTGGTAAATAATCTATCTAATTTTGAGATAGGTATATTCATAGACAACCCTTGGTTGTTAGATTTTATAAAAAATAATATGAATAAAGAAAAGGATACTGTATAATTAATTATCACTAGCAACGTCTACCACAGAGGTGTCGGGACAAGTGCACAGTTGCTAGTGGTAAGTATTTATTCCGGGGGGAGTTAAGTGAAAAACATTTTTATTATTGTAGGTGTAACTGTAGCTATGCTATGGGTATTCGGTGCTTTAATGAATTCAGCGATGGCAGATGTTACAAATACAGGCGCCACGACAAACGATCAAGTAAACTCTACAGGCAGTAATACCGCCATCACGGGTGGATACGAAAGTACTTCGAGCACTACCTATCAATCAGGCAGTTCTAGTAATACTACAAGCACCTCTACAACAAATAACAATTCTTACACTGGTGACACACGTGTTGTACCATCAGCATCTTCTCCAGGAATATCTGCAATGTCGCAAGATTTATGTGTTGTTGGAGTTGGGGTTGGAATACAAAAACCTTTAATAGGTGGAAGCATAGGTATTACAAAGCGAGATATGAATTGTGAAAGAATGAAACTATCTAAACTATTGTTTGATTTTAACATGAAAGTTGCGGCTGTATCTATACTTTGTCAAGATGCCAGAGTGTTTTCAGCCATGGCTCATGCGGGAACACCGTGCCCGTTCAATGGTAAAATAGGAGGAGACGCTCTAGAAGAATGGAATAAGTATGATCAAGAAAGACCAGACTACGAAGAGTACACAAAAACTTTAAGATACATGGAAAAAGTTGATGCAAAGATTACGGAGGCAATGGATGATAAGGAAGCATATATCGTTGATGGCAGCGGTAATCCTGTTCAGCTCGGCAGCGAATAGTCAGACTGTAACTATTGAAGACACACCCAACCCAGGCGACACTACGACTGTAACGACCATTACAACAGGCAACCCTGTAGTTACTAATAATTTATTATCTCAACAATGGAATGATGGTACTTGGACAGGAACCATGTTCCCAGATTCCAGCGACATAAACGAAAACATTTATCTTACAGGTAAAGATGGTAAGTATGCAGAATCTACACTTAACTCTCAAGACATTTTAACAGAACAAGAATTGCAACAAGGTTTAACTTCAACTTTAACAGCTAAGGTTAGGTGGTGGAATCAGTGGGAGAGCACTATTGAAATGCGTCAAACAGCAACAAACGGTATTGATACAACTACTCAAAGTATAATTTTGGAAGATACAACTAATCATAATAATCAATTTAATTCTCATACTAATACTTTAGTTATTTTACCCGATGCAGAAAACTCACACGGTACATTAACTACAAGATTTACATTTGATATAGATAATGCTGCAGGTAATTGGAACAACGGCCACAGTGGTCCAGATATTATAGAACCTGACTTAAGGCTTAGTTATTCAGCACTAAGCTCAACTACTGTAACTGATATAACCTATTGTTATGAGAAATCGCCACCAACCTGTCCGGCCCAGGAAGAGATAGCAGACATTGAAACTTTCTTAGACACTTTTGAAAATGACCTATATCTAGAAGATATATATCAATATGAAGAAGAATATTTCATGCCGGAGGAGATAGAAATTGAATACTCATTCAATGATGATTACTTTGAAGAAGAAGAGTTTGAAATAGAAGAGGACTATTTAACACTTGATGAATTTTTTTTTGAAGACGATTACTATCAAGACGACTATTACGAAGACGTTTTCATGGAAGAATTTATTCCAGAGACTCTTGCCTTTGAAGAAGTAGAGTTCTTTGACGAGCCTCCACCAATGGAAATGTTTGATGAGCTACCACCAATAGAAGAAATTTATTTTGCAGATGAATACTTTGAAGATGAAATGTATTTTGAAGAAGAGATGTACATAGAAGCGTTCACTGATGAAGCCTTCATAGAAGAGTTTGAAGAAATGTTTGAAGAGATGCCAACGGAAGAACTAGACATGGAAATGGCAGAAGAAATGTTTGAGGAGATGTTTGAAGAATATATTGAAGAAGAGCCACCAATGGAACTAGTTGAAGAATTTACAGAAGAGTTTAAAGATGAGCCAATGAAGGAAGAAGAGCCCCTGGAAGAGGTAGCCTTGGTCGAGGAAGAGCCGGTGGAAGAGGAACCACTTGAAACAGAACCTGCAGAAGAACCAATTGAGGAAACAAGTAATGAACAGATTGAAGAACAACCCAGTAGCGAAGAGCCTATTGCAAACGAGCCGGAGGAGACAACAGACGTTGCCGAACAAGAAGAAGTTGTCGAGGAGCCAGTTGAAACGCCAGGACAAGAACCTAGCGAAGATGTGGAAGTTGATCTAGACATTAAAGTAGCAGCTTTAGAAAAAGTTATTCAAAGCAAGATATCTAATGAGATGCAAAGAGTTAGTGTAACTTTGGATGCAGTTAATGAAATAGTATCTAAAGAAATGGTATCAACACAAGCAGATATATCTTCATATTTTAATATGAATGCAGCTTTATTTGACACACGCCAGTTACCTAGTGGAAATCAAGATTTCTTTATGCAGGCCAGTCTAGACAGCTATAGCAAAACTATTTATAATACACAGGCAAATCTTGTAGCAACTGATCCAGTGGTTCAGTATCAGATTAAACTTAATAAAGCGCAACAAGCTACAGATGCTGCTTATATAAAACTAAAAGGATTAATGGATGCCAGATCTAATTAATAAACTATCTAGCTACGCGGCATTGATTGGCGTAGTAGGAGCTATTGGCGGAGGATTTTACGCCTGGGGTGAATTTAATACAAGACTATCAGCAATAGAAGAACAAGAGTTTGTAGTTAATCAAACTGTTGATTTAACTGATACACACGATCGTATAGTTTTAGGTGATAAAGAAACTATGGATGCAGTAAGATCTATTGATGCAGCTCTTGAAGCAATTAAAGGTGACATTGCAATTAACGGTGCAGCTATTGAGTACCTTGATGCAAAAATAAATGAATTAAAAGCAGCAAGCGATAACCCTTTATTAAATTGACATCAATTACAGAAGACATCTTAGAATGGTCTGAAAAATACTTAGAACCTAAGAATGAACACCTAGGTAATGTGCCAGTGTGTCCATACGCTCGTATGGCAAGACTACAAAAAAAATATAAAATACTAGAGTGTAATAACTTTGATAACTTTTTAGATACAATACTTAAAGGTATTGAGATAATAAAAGACCCAAACATACAGATAGTTATTGTAGGTTGTGATGACATACAATACTCAGTAGAAGAGTATGATGCTGTTATACATGCGTATAATTTGGTGTATGTACCACAAGATATATATCTTATGGGAGCACACCCACATGATGAAGAAGAAGATGAGCCAGTAGAATTCTTAGAAACTGGCGAATGGCAGCCACAAAATAACTTTATGATGACACTCATACAAAATTTTGATGAACTAGAAAAAGCTAGTGACAATTTACGCAAAACTGGATATTATGAGCACTGGCCCTCAGACTATTACGAAGGCACGGTTTTAAAACGACAATCTTATAGGAGATATAGACATGGCACAACTAAAAGGTGGACAGAAAAAACTAGATAAAAACAAAGATGGAAAAATATCAGGCGCTGATTTTAAATTAATGAAACGTGGTGGTTCCGTTAAAAAAAGAATGAAGAAAAAGAAAAAACGTGTTGGCAAAATGGGCGGCGGCATGATGAAAAAAAGAATGAAGCGAGGAGGACGCGCTAAATAATGGCTAAAGATACTCACGTAACTAAAGATGGTAGAACTGTTAAAAAGGGTTTGTACTATTACATGAACCAACGTAAGAAAAAAGGTACAAGTAGAAAAGGTAAAGGCACTGTAACAGACAAAGCTTTAAAACAATCAGCTAAGACAGCAAAGAAACCTAAGAAGAAAAAAAAGACTAGCTAATGGCTCGCTCGGAAAATCCGATTAGAAGAACTACTGGCAAAGGTGGTAACTATCGTAAGACTAAAGCTGGTGCAGGCATGACTAAAAAAGGTGTTGCTGCATACAGAAGAGCAAACCCTGGAAGCAAATTAAAAACAGCAGTTACAGGTAAAGTTAAAAAAGGTAGTAAGGCAGCAAAGAGACGTAAGTCTTATTGTGCAAGATCACTTGGTCAGTTAAAAAGATCATCAGCAAAAACTAAAAACGATCCTAACTCTAGAATTAGACAAGCTAGGCGTAGATGGAATTGTTAAATGAAGCTCTCGGACTCGACGCAAATTTCACTCCCGGCTCGCAACCTTTTAGCCATCCTAGCTGCAGTCGCAATAGGCACAATGAGCTTTTTCTCAATCCAGGAAAGATTAAACAAGTTGGAGACTACTCAACAGCTAATGGCACAAGACATGGAAGCTGCTAATGAATTTATTTCCGGTGTCCCCAGAGGCACCATGGTCAGTCCACAGATAAACGAGCTCTACATGCTCGTGGAATGGCTGTCAAAAACACAAGAAGAACTTCGTACTCATGTTAATAAAGAGGTTCCAGAGATTGCAAAACTAAATATGCAACTACAGTTTATAGAAGAACGTATGATAGACGTTGAAATGTTAATTGATAAGATAAGACAGAACGGAATATCACATGATTGAAACACTATTCGCAGTACTACTTATAACTAACGGTTCCATAATAGAGACGGTGCCAACTGAGGGAATGTCTGACTGTCTTAAGACCAAACGCGTGGCTATGCAAAACATTGGCCCGGAACAAGAAGGAATATTTATGCAATGTGTTCAGGTGGAGGCCCAGGTAGAAATAGACATGGGGAGGAAGAGAATTGTCAAAATCCTCACAGAAAACCCAACGGGGAATTAAGAAATATTTTAATCTAGATAACATAGTAGATACAGGAGTTGATATAGCTCTTGTTATATTTGATGTTTTATCTAGCCCTATACTTATTGTAATGCGTGTAGTTAGGTGGTTTTTAAATGAGTTTGTATTAGGACACATTAAAAAGTTTATAAAATTTATAGTTAGAATTTTTATGAAACTAGGAAAAAAGAATGGAAATTAGAGTTTATATAGCAATCTTTTTATTAGGCATGTTATTCATGTGGTCTACAACATTCTAGTTGTAATTAAACGTAAACTTACTTATATTTACATCATGGGATTACCCAAACAGTTATCTGAACAACAAAAGAAATTTGCGGAGTTATTGGTATACAATGAAGGACGTAAGACACCAACTGAATGCGCTATTGAAGCTGGTTATGCAGAAGGCTCGGCACACGTTCGTGCGTCTGAGCTTAGAAATGCAAACAAGTTTCCGCTCGTTGTTAAATATATTGGAGAAATCAGAGCTGAAGTACAGAAAAAGTACGAGGTTAGCTTTGAACGTCACATCACAGAACTCGGTCGTATACGCGAAGAAGCTCTTGCTAAGGGAGCTTTCTCAGCGGCGGCAAATGCAGAAGTTGCAAGAGGAAAGGCAGCAGGACTATATATTGAACAGAAAATAAGTTTGACTGGTAAGATAGAAGATTTATCCATTGAAGAATTAGAAAGTAAAATGAAAAGAATATATGAAGAGAACAGAGTTTTAGTAGAAGGTGAATATAGCGAGGTAAAAAATGGTTGATCCAACATTGTCTTGTTATGTAACTCGATGTCCTTTTTGTAGCCAGATGACAGGAGTAGTTAACGTACACGGTCATTATCAATGCGAACACTGTAATAAAAACATAGACGAGTGTTGCACGGGGGAACAGCAAAACAATATAGAAACATTAATTAAACTAACGGAGATAGATAGTATATGATTAGAACAGAAGATAAGAAACACGGTGTAGTTATTGCACCTATTAATCAGTTGTTTGAAACAAGATTAAAGGTTGTTAAGTTAAATGATATTACAAGCACCTTCACAGCACACAGTGATTTTAAACAAAAGATAAGAAATGAAATAAATTCTGATGGGTTGTTAAATCCAATAGTAGTTGACAAAGATTTAAATTTAAAAAGTGGTACACATAGGGTGCATGCATTACGCAAAGAATGTGATGCTATGTTAGCATATGTTGCAGAGTCGGAGGACGAAGTTAAGTTTTTTTCTTTTCTTAGTGCTACAATATGGAAGAAAAATATAACAGTTGATCCAACAGATTTACGTTTTATATTTGATGGCACAGAGCCACGATTAACAAAGATGGCAGAAAGATGTCCACATTTATTTAACATGAAAACTAAAACAGCTAGGATAAAACCAGGCAAGAAAAAGAAGAAGGCTGTAAATGGCAAAGAAAGCTAAGTCGTATAAAGAACATGAAGCTGGTCCTAAAAAGCGCACGTCGATAGGCAACAGCATAAGATCACGTCCTAAAAATAAACACAAAAGACGTAGTTGGAAGAAGTATAGAAAACAAGGGAAGAGGAGATGAATGGGTGGAATTTTGAACCACCTATTTGGAAAATAGACATCGCAATAGTTATTTTATTGGTATTACTTTTACTTTGAAAAACGAATCAAAACTTTGGCAGAAAGTTAAGAAAAATACACCAAATATTATTTGGACACGCATTGAATCTTGGTCATCTTTTGGCTTTCCCGACCTAGTTGGATACACTGAAAAACAAGGATTCTTTACATTAGAACTTAAAGTAACAAAAAGTAAAAAAGTTACCTTCTCACCACACCAAATTGCGTTCCATATCAGGCATCCTACAAACACGTTTATCTTGGTCGAGCCCCACGAAGCCCGATGCCCGATACTTTATCCAGGCAGCGCGATTCAGGAACTTGTTGCTTGCGGCTTGAAGCTTGAGGCTTGTCGCTTGGAGCTTGATGCTTGGTCCGAGCTTGAAGCTTGCCTGTTGCTTGGCGCTTGACGCTTGTTGCTTGCAGCTTGTCGCTTGCGCCTTAGCTTATAGCCCCAGCGGCGGTAAGCTTCGTCGACCGTCAGGCCAGGCGCCACGCGCCCCGGCCTAGTGTTTACCATATGCTATGTTCTTGATGTCCTTGTTCCAGCATGCCCGGCAGCTCTTGCANTCGTTGTCCTGATCAGGCGCTGGACAGGTGCGGCCTTCGGTTACTACTGTTGATGTTAAATGCCAGCTGCGCGGTGCGGGTCCATCGACCTTCGTTGCTGATAACCTGATTGTCAAGTTAGCAGGCACGCGCGCCGCTGGTATCTTAGAAAGGAGCCCGGCCTCCCGTGTGGGCAGCCAGTGCGCCACGTCTGGCGTCATGCGACAGACCTGGAATATTTTTAATAGAT
>FUFK010073963.1_pt1 | contig 31423 bp, 35 predicted proteins | sample 1021851 | NCBI WGS metagenome assembly FUFK01 (sample SAMEA51879418, study PRJEB19060) | metagenome | reverse complement strand
CNAGATNGCCGACCGGCACTAATANATAAACCCANGTNCCACTACTCATTGTTGAGCCCCTTNATCAAACGCTCNTCGGCGTGATAGATTTGCTTNATCTCGTTTTCGGATANNTGAAAGGCGTANATCCTAGGGCACGCNATCGGTCCCTTTAGCCCATAGTCAAAGGNNGCTCTAGTAGTGGTGGTGTTCAGTCCTCCAATCACCACCTTGCCTTCAGGGAATGTCGTTGACAAACTCCCCGATTTAGTGCCCGCTGCTACACCGTCAAGATAGAGTCTTACTGTAGGACTCGCGGTCGTAACATCCAAAACCATAGCATAATGATGCCATTCGTTGTCGCTGATGGTTGCGGTACCGTTAGCCGTCTGAGCACCATAGATCCCTCTAAAAGTGTTTCCGTTAAATGCTTCTAAGATGAACCGATCATTCGATCCGTCGTTTCCACCTAATACCATCGTACCATTGTTTGCGCTTGTCGTGTTTTGCTTCTGATTGCGGTACCAGCATGTGACCGTATGGCCATTAGTCAAGCTCGGCTGTAGTCCCGCGCCGCTTGGGATCTCTGAACGCACGTGCTGAGCCCCTGGGTCGTTGAAGCAATTNAAGACGCTNNCNCCTTTNCGCTTCATCGAGAAGTCACCAACTAGCGTCGAGCCGCTGGCGTTCTCTGGGAATTGAACGGCCCCAAAATCATTCGTGACTGTAGCGTTGGCTCCGTTACCGCTAAAGTCTTTGAAGGTGCTTAGGTCATCGCACTTCCACCATCCCTTAAGATTCGACGCTTGAACCGTCCCTACGTCCATCCCCATCACGCCTGAGTTATACAACGCTGAGACATCAGAAGAACTAAGCTCTGTGTTCCAACATGCCACATCATTTAGGATACCTTGAAAAACAAAGGGGGACCCAAAGGTGTCTTGATTGCCTATTTCAAAGGTTCCGTTTGTTAGGTTTCGCGCTGTATCAGAACCGGATAAGCTGACTTCTGAATTATCGAGAAAGGCTTTATANGGCGGCGACCCGGAGTNNGTCGTCACGACNAAATGATGCCAATCCGAATCTGTAATAGTGGCGATCGTGATAGCGCCTCCACCGAATATCTGGAGCACGTCGCTCGAACTAACAAAGACCTCAAGAAAGGCAGCGCCCGCCGCGTTGCCAATTGCCCACAAAACGCGAGTCGATGACGTGTTCTCAACTTGAAACCAACACGAGACACTTGCTGTCGTACCTAGCGCCGCTGTGGTTGCTACTGCGTTGTGCGTAGTCGTTCCGCCTGGAAATCTAAGCCGCGTCGCACTTTGCTGCAATCCTAACTGCGGACACGGTACAGGTTGAGCAAAGTCCATCACCGGAGAACCACCATATTCACCGTTAACAGCCTCCGCACCTTGATCAAACTCGAAGAGCCCACCCATGCCGCCGGTGTCATTGTATGCACAAAGCGGATAATGACGCCGCAAGTTGCTAGCACTTACGCCGGTAGGAATTACCATTTCGGGATTGTGGTATAACTCGCGAACCTGGGCTTGTGTTAGCTCTACGTTGAAGATCTTAAAGTTGGAAAGCCTACCGTTGAATAGTTGAAGTGGTGAGTTGTTTCGACCACCTATAATAAACTCGCTACCATTCGCGCCAGCTTGCGCAATTCCCGTCGTGTCGTAAAGGACACCATCAAGGTAAACCTTTACCGGTCCATCACTATCATCTGCAATGCCAACAAAATGATGCCACTGGTTAAGCTTGAGATTTGCTACTGGAACCTGAACCGATGCCCCTTCACCATCGAAGAACAAGCCGGTTGAGATTGTAAACACTTGCGTCTCACACTCAGGGCGATCGGTGCTCCCCACTTGTCCCCGGTTTTGATAAATAAAAGCCGGTGANGAAATTTGATCCATATTGAACCAAAACGAGAAACTCGCACGGTCTGACCGCGTTGTGTAGTTCTTATTAACCCCGACCCCCATATCAAGGAAGTCAGTCGATCCGTCGAAATCAACCGCTCGCCCCGTAAGGCACCTAGCCATTGCCGCGTTTTGTGTCAAACTGAGACCGCGCGGGAGTTGGGGACGGTTGACGCCAAAGGATGGAGAACCTACGCTGGTCGCATTGTGTGACCCGGTGGAATCGTTAAAGTCGGCGTCTAGTTCATAGTACCGATTCACTGTGCCAAAAGTTTGAGCCTTGGCAAACGTCGTATCGCGCATCAATTCGACAATCTCACCCTGAGTCAACACATCTTCGATCAGCATGACGTTCGCAAGGTTGCCATCGAAGAATTGAATATCACCGCCTGGATCGTCTCGAAAGCCTATCTCAAAAAGACCACCTGTTCCGCCGTAGCCGAGAAAAGGAGTCTCTGAGAACTCGACGCCATCAACATAAAACTTGATCGTGGTTGTGTCAAAATCAAAGGTAGCCGCCAAGAAGTACCAGCGATCTTTATCAAGGTTTTTGGCTGCGACTCTGACATTTGTTACGCCCCCTGCGTAAACGGCGATGGCTGCGAGTTCATTTGTCCCAGTTTGATAAATTGCGAAGTTGTCTGAGGCACCGTTTACCGCATTTCCAAATAACGTCTGATTGCTACCGGCCAAAGACCGGGGTAGCGCCCATCCCGCTAGAGTAGTTTTAGCGCCCGATGTAGCTATACTGTAGCTTGTCGCCGATGTTGCCCCTTGCGTTGAGCCATCAAGTTCAACCGACCCATCACCACAAAACTTTGGCTCACTCCGAAAACCTACATCCGCCGTCAGTCCTCTTTTAGGGTACGCCCTCGCGAGGTCTCTCCCGGTTCCCATTACTGAAGATCCAAGGCTAGGACATAACCGAAAAGAGTCGTTGCCGATCCATCGTTGATCGAGTCGATCGAGATCATGTCGATGTCGTTCGCTCCTGTCGACAATGTCGGATCGATACCCGAGTCGAATTTCACCGACGCCGAACTAAAGGCGACGGTCCGGCTCCCGCTTCCGTCTTGGACGAATTGAATCACGACGCTTTTCCCTTGGTTCGCCGATGGCGAATTTGCGAAGGTCAGAGTCGNGATCGAATGACCGAGCGTGATCCGTTGGAAATACCCGTTTGCAAAATCTATCTCAAGAGAGGTTCCAGTCGTAGACGCGGAGAAGAAATCCGCCTCTCCCATTTTTCCACCGACTTCCGGAAAGGTGACAATATTCGGCATGATGTCCCCTCCTTAGTATCCGATGATTTCGGCATGGACGACCGAGCTCGTCGACGCCGATGGAGTAAACTTGAGGACCGCCTTCGGGAGTCGGAAGTCAATCGAGATCACGGTGAGGTCGTTCGCCGCGACCGACGCGGTCGTCAATAGACGGTCGGTGTCGTCTTGGTCGGCATAGAAAAGCGACATCGTCCCGGCGACGCTCGCCGAGTGAAGATAGGCGACGACTCCCCGCTTCGAGTGACTAGTCGACTCGAGAGAGAGGAGCTCGACTTCCGCCGTTGAGCTCGTTGTCACTTCCGTAGTTTTTCCTCTGGGTTGTGCCATGTGGAGAGTCCTCCTTCGACGGTTGGTTAGTCTTTCCCGATTGCAAGGACCGCCGAGTCCTCAACCGTTGGAGTGATACCCTTCTAGTGGATGACCGGGGATCAAAGGTCTTTGGTTCCACTAAAAGGGTATCATATGTGATCCCCTTGTCGATCGTTCACCTCATCAATTTAGCGCCGAAGGTCGCGCCGATGGCTCGGATTTTACTCGCTCCCTTGAACGAGGACCCGCTCGCGTCGTTGATCTCGATGCTTATCGTGTCGCCCGCCTCGAGTGGGAGGATGATATCGAGGACCGACTGAGTCGCCTGATTTGCCGATCCATGATGTTGCGTGTCGACGTCACCGAACCGATACCCAAGAGATCCACTTACATCGAGATCGACGTGATACTCATCCGCCGACCCGGTCGTGAAAAATGCGACCGCCGCCGTGATGTGATAATCGCCCGAGACCGGAGCCTTCGCGATGCCGGTCGAGTTGTTATACCAAGACCCGCGGTCCGCGATCTCGGTGTCGAAGACGATGGTCCGCGTCGTCGCCGACGTCACTGTGATGTCGCTCGAGACTTTCGCGGAAAACATCGGAGTACCGGACTCGAGCCGAACGTCGTCGATGATGACATCGGTCCCGGTCGTTGTTCTCGAGAGACTAACTTTTAGGAAAGCCGCATTCGAAGGAGGCGAAATCGTCCCGCCGATTTGCTCGAAGGTTGTGTTTAAGACTCTGATCTCAACGTTAACACTCGAGATGGACGCTCGACTCGAGTCGTAATATTCGACGGTCACATCTCCCCGAGGACCAGTTGAGGAAGTCTTGAACCCCGCGGTAAGCGAATAGACGTCGTCGCCTTTAATCGGGATGAAGTCAGACTTCAAAGTGACACCGACGACCGAGCTCGAGCTCGGTATCTTCACCGAGTAAAAGCCATCGAGAACCGTCGCCGAGTGACGGACCGCGTCGGTCCCCCATGTCCCGGTCGTGATCTCCCATGTATCCGGAGCTTTTGCCGGACCATATGACCACGCCTCGAAGCTTCCATTCGTGAGAGCGTCTCCGCCGGCTCTCACGCCGCGGAAAGTCTGAAGCGGACCGACCATCCCGAAGGACCGGAGATCGACGACTGAGGAGACGCTAGACGCTCCGGAGACGACTTTCGCGAGAGTTGTCGACGTCATACCCGGAGACGCCGGCTCCTCCGCTCCATTCGCGACGGAGTCGACTTGAAACGTCCCCGACTGCGAATCATACCGGACATAAGAGTCGGAGCTCGCTGGGACCGTTGTATGAAAATTTGACGTTCCGAGTTGACCGCCGGCTCCGTTTACACTCACNCCCGAGTCGACAAGGATGTCGAGACCGCTCGGTGAGGTGACCTCCATCCCGTCGACAATGCCATTCATCGACACCGCCGGCCGAAGACCGCGGACGGAAAACCCTTGGGTGAATTGGTTGAAACCGATGTCGGTGTCGATCGTCACCGTCCCCGGTGAGAAGGTCGAGAGCGTCGCCTGAACTAATCGGAGAGATATCGCCGGCGAGTCCGCCGTGAAATCGATCTCTTTTTTTGTGATCTCGAACTTTGCGGTCGGTGTCGCGTTCGCGAAGTCCGCGCCGTTGAGGAGTGGGATATTCGTCGAGAGCTCGACGAGGTCTCCGAGCTCGAGGTCGATATGTCGAAGGGAGACGCGGACATCGAGGACAATCGCTCCGCGAGAGAATCGGTCGAGGATGATCTCGGTGTATCGCTTGATCTGGGTCGCGTCGATGATCTGAACGTCGAGAGCTCCGCCGTCGTACTCCGGGATCCCGGTGATGACATCGCCCGTCGTTGTCCCGCCGGTGAAAGTCGCGGAGCGGATAACCTTGGTGTTGTTTGTAAGGACATCAACCGGAAGACCACCGACGACCGTCCCGTCGTCGTTTTGGTTTATCACCGCCGTGATGTCGTTGAAGTTAACCGTCGCCGCGGTTGTCGTCGTGAAAGTCGCCGTGAGTCCTCGATACCCCTGAGTCGCGAGGATGGTCGCCGACCGAGCTCCGGAGAGTCCCGCATCGGTCGCCGGTGTAAACGAGGACCGATGCGCGACCGTACCACGTAGACCAGTAAAGCCGGTGATCATACCGGAGTCGACTTGAAGCGCCGTCGACGAGTTATTGAGGAGAGGCGTCGTCGTCGTATGCGATACCGGAGCGGAGAGATTCGCCGCGAATTTGTGCTCGTAGTTACCGACCGCCGAGATCGATGTCGCGTCCTTCGCTTTGTAAACGAAGCCGGTCCATGAGTTTTTCACTTCGATGTCGACTTTGTTGATGGTCTTGGTGAAGGCTTCGACTTGATTCACATCGTCGAAGTCGTCGGTCGTGAGCGTCCTCGAGCTCACCGTCGATGAGTCGAAGAGCTTGAATCGAATCTCTCCGGTCTCGGAGATAAGAACGGTCGCTTGTAATGCCTGACATATNTCGTCGACGATTGGTCCGACTGGGACNAGNTTATTNGANNNGCTNGGNACNTTNGNNGGAGGTTCGTTNNCGCCNTCNNGCATACCCTCAACGAGAGAGACCAGAATCCCGAAGCGATCGACGTCCGGCGAGATCGAGGTCGTGTTGAAGTGAGAGATCGAGCTCGAGTAGGTTGTCGGATCGAAGTCCGTCGAGTTAAAGTCGCCGGAGGCGATGAGATCGCTCGAGTGGGTCAAGAGTTGCTCGATGACTTCGACCGGATGCTTCCCAATAAAGAACCCGCCGAAGGGTCGTTGAAATATCGTGCCGAGTAAGTCGGAGAGACTAATCGAGATCATGGCATCGTCCGGCGTGATTTCGTCGATGACGCCGACGAACGCGACGAGATAGTCCGAGATCGAGAGACCAGCGAATCCGAAGCGGAGAGTTACCCGAGCCCCTTGAAGAGCGAAACGTCCGGACCAGTTTCGGATCGTTCCATCGTCGACGACTTGGAGGACGACCTTCGAATACCCGACCTTTCGAGTGATAGGATCGACCTCTCTCGAGATAGGTGTCACCGTCGAGAGGATTGGAATATCGTCCGACGTATTATTGAAAAGCCGGCCGGGNAAGTTGTGGATCCGATACGTCCCGAGGGTCACTCCGCCGAGGTCGAAGTCGGCGACGATGACCGGCTCGCTTTGAGCTTGCTCGAGAGCCTCTCGAAAATTCTGATTAAGAGATAGGACCATCGATCAACCCTCGGAGCTCCGATAGGGAGGGAGCTCGTCGAGGTTGACACCGAAGACCCGCTCGACNGGTCCTTGAAGCGGGACCGACAACGTCGGAGATTCCGCGAGCATTATCCGAGCGACGGGAGCCGTGTTCGGATTCTCGACCCATAAAATCGGTTTTGTGAAATCCTCCGAGTCGTCGAAGGCTCCCTCGATCTCGGTGAGCTCGGTCGAGTCGGTGATCGACTTCGCGATGACTCGAGACGACCGTCCTCGGTGTCGGACATATCGCTCGGTNAGTCCGCTTTGAGCTTGAAAGTCGGAGACGAGTCCGCTCTCCGCTTTGTCNTCATANGGNANATTCGGAGCGTGTTTCATGGCTCGACGGGACCCGATCCAAAACTCACCGGCCGACGGCTTGATCGCGGTCGAGGAATTGATGTTCTCGATCTCGATAAAGACTCGAGCGACGTTCGGCGTCGGTCCGCTCCCGACCGGTGAGACCGTGATAATTTGTGGGTAACTCTGTTTACCGCCGGCGTCGTATAGATGCGTAAACGTCAACCGGCTCGAGCTCGTCACGTTTTGCGTGTCGGCGATTTGGACTGTCGTCGTCCCGTCGGTCGCTTTGAGTTTCGCCGTGATGGTCCCCGTCGTCGTCAAGTCGGGGAAGTTGTGTCCGATGAGGGTCGCGGTATCGAGGACGATGGACGTCGTCGACTCGAGTCGGATTTCGTAAGTCGTCGCGCCGGTCGAAGTCCCAACCGATAGATTCCCAAAACCATCATAAAGACGTCGCATCGCATTGGTGAAAACGGTCGAGTCGGTGACGTTGCTCCCGCCGGCATACCATCCGGAATTAGTCTGATTAACTTGAGCGACGATATTATTTTTCCCGACCATATAGGGCTTATCCGCAAGATGGACATCCTCAAACCATGAATTCGAAAATCGGGTCGCGTTGATCGGCATCACATCATTCCTTGAGCTCGTAAATCGTTGAGCGCCGGGACGATGCTCGATCGGACGTATCGAGTAAGCTCGGCCTTCGAGAGTGGGACCGCGGTCGAAATGTTTACGGTTAACCCTCCGCCGGCCGTCCCAACCGTCCCACCATTCGCGAATCGGCCGGTGTTGTTGACGCCGTCCATGTTGCTAAACATCGACCGCATCGCGTCGACTTGGTTCGTGTTCATGACGTACTCGCCCGGCATNANGAGAGCCGGGACCGAGTCGCGTCCTCGGACACCGCCTCGCACCATACCACCCGAGGCGAAGGACTGGGTCTCCGGTATCTGAGAAATCANTCCCTTNAAGANGGCCGCGACGAGAGCGGTCGCCGCGATAATCGCGACGGGTCCACCGAAGGACGCCGCCGCTCCACTTTGCGACATCGCTTGGATCTGAGATGCGATCACGACTTGTTCGGTGAAAGAGACGACCGTCGTCAACATATCAGTAAGCGCCGCACCTAGCGCCCCTTTCGCTTGTTCGCCTCCGGTTACTAAAGATGAAAACATTGTCCCCATGCTCGCCGTGAGAGACCCGGCGAGGTTCGCGATCGACTCTTGGGTGATCTCGAACTCTTTCAAACTCTCATTTGCTTTCTTCGCCTTCTCCGGGGTTTTGTCGAGCTCCGTGTTAACCTTTCGAATCTCTCCGAGAGCTCCCGGCAAGATCTTCGCCTTGGCCGATTCCGCGGTCGTTTTTATGAACCCTTGGATTTTTGTCGTCACATTCCCGATCTGAAACTCAAGATTTTCCGAGTCCTCGATAATCGTCGCCATGTTCTTCGACATATCTTCGATCGACTGACCCGTACCGTCGGCCATGTTGAACATAGAGAGCGCGACATCGTCGGCGAACTTTTTGATATCGTCCCCGACGCCGGGGATGATACTCGCAAAAGCTCCAAGTCGATCGACGAGGTAAGCCATCCCTTTAACGACGCCCTCGACGGTATTGGTCACGACTGTAAACAAGGTTTCAAAAACCAACTGAAAACCCGCGACGACTCGGCTCCCGTAGATCATCGCCTTTCCAACGACGTTCACCGTCACCGATGCGAAGGTCTCTAAAAACTCGATGATTTGAATCGAGATGATTTTACGGTTCACATCGAGGAAGTTTTCGAAGGCTTGGATCGTTGGACTAAGCGCCGCGATCAATGCGTTGAAGACGACGATTAAGGTGTCACCGATACGCGCCGCGAGAGACCCGACGAGATCGTTCGACTTNTCGAAGCTNTTNATNAGCTCGTCGTTTTCGCCTCGATANTCCCGAGCTCGGTCGGTGAACATTCGAAAGACTTCCGCGCCTTTCTTGAAGAGCTCGAGGGACTGGTTGAAACCAGTCGCGGCGATGGCGAAACCTTTGAGAGCCGCGCCTCCGACCGATCCAAGTTTCTGGACCGACTTCATCGCGAAGGTNGCNGATTTTCCGACGCCNCGAATCCCCTTCGANGCGGCGTCCTTCATCGTCAAGGCGATTTCAACGGTCTTACTTAGCACGGCCATTCGATGACCTCCTTCGCGCTCGTTCCATTTCTTCGGCGTGTTGAGCTCGTTGTCTTGATTCCGCTTTCGATATCTCGGATTTTATGAGCCGGAAAGCCTCGAGGACGAAGGCCGGCTCGTCGTCGATGCTCTCCGACCCAAACGGGAAGAGACCATAGTCCCGGTGATCGGCGTACCATGAGACGACGTCCATCGTCTCCGGGTCGAGTTGACTCCAAGGACACCGACGGAGCTCGGGAGCGAACGCGAACGCGAGGCCGGGAGAGGTCTCGTCGTTGCAATTTCGCGCCGATTGTTTCCAGTCTTCCGAGCTCCACTCTACCCCCTTACACCTCGAGCAACCCCACTCGAGCGCCTTGTCCCCGCTTGCTAAAAAGCGTACCGCTAAACCGACTTTTTTTTGAGACCTTCTCGGAGGACCGAGACCTCCGTGATCGCCGTGTAGACCTCATCGATCAANCCTTGTTCGGCTCGATCCCATAATTGAGATCCATCCGTCACCGGCTCGTCGAGGATGTCGACAAGGTTCTCGATGCTCGAGACCCGTTTCCGGATGACGCTCTCAATCGCCTTTTGAGCTTTCTCGATGTCGACCTTTCCGTCCTTCGAGATGGCCGAGCGATGAATCGAGCGGAGCTCTCCGCCCGTCATCGGTGCAAGCCTCACAACGATTTGAGAGCTCTCCTCGAGGTTTCGGTTGTCGTTCCACTCCGGGACAAAATCCCGGAGGTGTTTTTCTTGATAGTCCATGTTGATCCCCTTTGTTTATTTATTCGAACTTGATCACGATCTCGTCTTCCCCCGCGCTCGTTGCGAGAGCTCGGAAGGACATCGGGATCACGACCTCGTCGGATTGCGGCGTCTCAACGGCCGCGACCTCAAACTCCGCATCGTCGATTTCGATGATGAGCTTTTTCCCCGCGGTATCTCCGCAAGTGACAACGATCGACTGAGTCCCGAAGTCGAGACGCTTTCCGATCTCGATCGCTAGATCGCGACGACATCGAATCGAGAGCGACCCGGTCACATCGCGGAAGCCTGGGACATAATCCGAAGTACCAGCGACGAAAGCCTCGTCCGAGATTGCTTTGTTATTGTTTGCGACCGTCACCTCGAAGGATGTGATCGGGAGAGGGTCGGACGCTCCGTCCAAGACCAACGATCCCAAGATNCCGGCGATAGGTGATCCGGCGACCGTCTCGGTCGGTACGAATGGTTTTACATCGTCGTCGTCGGCGAAGGTGATCGAACTATCAACCGTGATCGCGTCTCCACTCACCGACCTAACGATGAGGTTGGTATCGGTCGCGACCGAGATCACGGATCCCGGCTTGAAGTTTTTACCCTCGCCGGTGTGGACGTTAAAAGTCGCCGCGGTACCGCCACCATCAACGGTCGCGAAAGTTTCCCCGGCGGTCGCTTGCGCCGCGTTAGGACTCGAGCTCGTCGGGATGTAAAGACCCGAGCTCTCGCCGTCGAAGGTGACCTTCGGCTCTTCTCCGCCGGCGACGCTGATCGTCATCGAGTTGACATAGCATCCGGTGAGGGTCTCCATAAAAGTCTCGTTAAAGAATTGCGTTAGGGTAAAACTTCCGAGGTCCTGGTTTGCGTTGAGCGAATAGGTGACCCGACTCCCGCCGCTTACGGTCTCGGTCCCCATCACACCCTTAAAGAGCGGTCCGAGATCCGGAGCAGTTCCGGCTGATCCACTTGGGAGGACATAAGACTCGACCGTCCAAGACGCGGACTTTTTTCCGGTGATTTGCTCGAGAGCAGATCGACTCGACCGAGCATCGTCTCGGACCTTTCGCTCTTGAGCCGGTGTAAAACTCGCACTGAGGACCGTCGCCGCATCGGTTCCGGCTGGTTTGATTCCCTCCGTCCCGATGTTTTCGCTGTCGATGTAGGTCGTTTCCTCGTTAACGAAAAACTTTCGGTTTCTACCTAGCGCGTGAATTTGTGAGACTCCCATGATTTCCCCTCCTTTAGGTCGCGGTGGCTGATCGTTGATATACGATCGAGACGTTCATAAGGACCGACCCGTCGCCTTTTGCGTCCGGGTCTCCCTCGTCGGTTTCATACGAGACGACCGTCGTCTTGATCGCGTTGGTCCCTCGTGTTGTGTCTGTGTTTAGAGCTCGAGTGATATCGATGATCAAGTTGTTGAGCTTCGTCGATCGGTCTGCCTGGGTCGACCCGGAGACGTGTCCGATAATGCTCATGTTGATGGTCGCACGAAGGAGATCAAACGGCTGATATTCCACCGACTCTTGTCCGGCGACGTATCCGATAAAAGGCCGCTCTCCGGTCTTTACATCGGCGTACCCTCTCGCGAGAGGNTGNACCTTCGTGATGGTCGTCCGGTATCCGTTNCCGGTCGTGATAGCCTCGAAGGTCGTTTGNAGATTGTCGAGGATNGCCTTCCTTGCCGGTGTCGTCATCTCAAGACCCCTCGAGNAGCTTTCCGAGCTCTTGACTCACGACGAGCTCGATCTCCGGCTCGGCCGCTTTGATAGCTTCGGTGATGTAGCCAGTCGCCCGAATCGTTGTCGATGGTACCAGTCGATAGGCCGGAGCGCCGGTCGCGTCCATGAGGTACATCTTCCCNGCGTCGGTCTTATGAAACCATAGCTCTTTCTGATGAATGCCGGTCCGTCTCGGCATCGGGTAAACGTTATTACCGAAGGCCGGGAAAGTATTATTCGATCGAATAGGTATCGCGAGGAGCTTCCTCGGAGGCTTCGGCCGGATGGCTCCACCGGGGAGACCCGCGCTCCCGTATTCATGGATCGCGGCGTAAGGTTGATCGTTGATGACGTCGACCTTATACGTCCCTTCTTCCATCTGTATTAAGACCGGGACAAAGCGCCAAGCTCCGGCGAGAGTGTTCGTCCGAGTCCGGAGATTTCGTCTCGTCGAGAGGATGACCTGGGTCTCCATTTGAGCCGCGGACTTGAAGAGCGTCCGACGTTGAAGAGCCGTCATCCCGTCGGAGAAATTCTTCACGAACTCCCGGAGCTCTTTATCGTCGATGTCGACTGTAAAAGGAGAGGCCGCCATCGTGTCAGTCCTCGAGGTTGTTGAACTGATCGAGACGGAAAGGAGGCCGAGGCTTCGTCGTATCGGCGAGAGCGTCCTCCTTCTCGGCGATGGTTGCTCCGCCATAAAAGACGCCGGTCGCTCCCTTGTCCGCTTCGGCTCTCAATATCTTGAGAAGGTTTTCGTAATGGGTCGTTTTCTGCGAACGAGGTCCACCGAGTCCGAGAGCTTGACGGTCGATCTCTCTAGCGAACTTCGCGAGGATAGCTTGAACTGAATCGATCGACGCGAGGACGACGTCGTTCCGGATAACGAGGAGAGCGTCGATCGTTTCATTCGATAAGAGTTGATCGTCCGTGTCGGTGTCGCCGATACGGAATCGGACCTTGTCCCGGTCCGTGCTCAAGTTTTCGTTATAGCTCCAAGTCATCGATCGGCCTTCGTCGATTTTTTATTCTTTCGAAGACTCCGGAGAAGGAGCTCGTCGGGGACGTCTACCAACTGACCCCGATCGAGCATCCTCTCAAGAGCTCGCCAAGAATACGCCTCCGGGAGAGGTGTCCACGGTTGGACCTCTCTCCCGTCGATCTGTAGTCTTTTAGCGGCGAAAATCATTTAGGAAACGCAATTGCTAAAGAACACGCCGAGATCAGACGAAACGACTTTGAAGTCGTACGCCGCGAGAGCTTCAATCCGCTGGGATTGACGTTGCTCGATGCGGTAATTTCGGACGCGAAGACCTTGAGCATTCTCGCCGCCTACACTGTTAAGACTGAACATGTAGCCCGCGGTCGGGACCATGAGACCCGGTGTCGGTGCTACGTAATAAAGCGCCGCGTCATTAGACCCGAACACGAAAGAGAGCGAGTCCGTCGCGCCTTCGGCTCCGGTGTTTTCAATCGCTCCCGGTATATGGACGCCATCAAGACCCAAGACCGCCGCGATCAAGTCCTCGGTGACGATCCCTACTTGCGAGTACTTGACCCGCTCGAGGAAGTCGCTCGAGGTCGCAAGAGCTGTGAAAACATCCTTACCGAGTACTAAGTGATTTGGTCGCCGGCCGGTCTTACTTTCGACGCTGTCCATTTGGTCGAGGATGTCCGAGACCGGTGTCCCGTTCGCCGCGCTCCAAAGGTTCCCCGGNGTGATATCGCCGCCGNTTGTNGAGCCTGTCCANANNGAAGTTGNAAAGGCCGCCGCTGCGAAATCCTTCTCNCGCTTNANGAGAAGTTGCTCGGTGATGTACTGAGTNGTCGAGATCTCGATGTTGAGACCCGCGTCCGCATTCGCGACCGTGATATCATCNAGATCCATATGCACGCCGTTTTCAAGGCATGAATANGAGTCGGTGCTCAAGGTGTAGTTNGCGCCTCGAGTCTCGGCTCCGGGACCNCGAAGANCAGCGATNGANCGAAGATAATTACCACGATCGAAAACGAAGTACTTATCCGTCAATTTGCTAACACTGATAGTCGGAAAAAAGGTATCGGCCTTAAAGCGATTTTGCTCTTGGCTAAACGCTACACTCACCTGGGTTAAGGCTTGATCCACATGAACGGAAGATTGAAGTAAAGGCATTTTGAGACCCTCCTATCATTCAAAAGTTTGTGCTGGGTTCAAGCAATTGATCCCGGCTGTAATGATTTCGGCCGCTCCACCCGCCGCCGTGTACGCTTGGCCGATGACCAAAGTACCCGCGAGAGTGTCTGACCCGCCCTCATCGATAGCGTTGTCCGGTGTACAGGTTGTCGCCTGACCGTCCGCCGATGTCTTGAGGAGAGCTCCTTCGTTGATAGCTGCGTCCGCGCTGATCTTAGTCACTCCAGAAATAACGACGGTCGCCGCTTGTCCGGATGTCGGAGCGTTCTGAAGAACGCCAACCGGTGTGTCGCTGGTAGCTGCTACGATGACGACCTTCCCGTTCGCGTCCAATTTTACAAAATGATACTGCTTAGTTGAGAGGTCCCCCGCCGCTTCAAAGGTGGCGACCTGCGATGGTAATCCGTAAGCCATGGATCAAGCTCCTTTCTCGGCGACATAAGCGCCGTATAGATCCGGATTCGTCTGGATCGTTTTGGTGATTGCTTGGGATTTAGTAAGTCCTGGTTGAGTCTTCATGAGCTCGTCGGCCGATTTCTCGATTCGAGACCATGCTCCGCCCGAGCTCATCGGAGACGCGGTCCCCGCTTCAACGAGTAGAGCTCCGCCTTGAAGCGCCGCCGAACTCGATTCGAGAGCCTTCTCGACCCGCGCTCCGAGTTGAGGGTCTCGAGCTTTTGCTTCGAGAACAAGGTCGACGACTTCGTCGAGTGTATGTCCTGGGATGTTGCCGAGGGTTTGCTCCGCCTTCGCGACGTATTCGGTCCGCTCTCGCTTTGCGATTTCGACACCGAGCTCTCGCTCCAGTCGAGCCGCTTTTTCGACGAGCTCCGTCTTCGCCTTATAGATCGACTCGAAAGCTTCTCGAGCGCCTTCCGGGATTTCTCGAAGAGCTTTCTCGAGTTTATCCTCATCCTTCTTTTTCATGTCCTCGTCGTCGTCCTCTTTCTTCATGTCGTCGTCGTGGTCCTCCTTTTTCATGTCGTCGTCTTCCTTGTCGTAGTGCGAAGGCTTTTCCACCTTCTCACCGGAAGCCATACGAAGAGCTCGGAGAGCCTCGGCGACGGACATCTCGTCCGAGTACGCCTCGAGGAGTTTCATCGCCGCCATCATTGCGGTTTTGGCGTCCTCGGGTAGGTCCATTTTCTTCATGTCGTGATCAAGCTTCGAGATAGTCTCCGACTCTCCCTCCGCCTTGAGAACCTGGACGAGTACCTCGTCCATCGTTGGTGCATTCTTCATAATCTGAAAAACCTTTCGGTTCGCGCCGCTTTCGACGAGAGAGACCTCCTCGGTCTTGACCGCCTTGAGCGACGTCGGTCGCTTGCGTTTCATGGGTTTCCCCTTGTCGTGTTTTTGTACGTTGCCGGCTCGGCGATGGAGAGGTCGGCTCGACCTCAAAAAGATCTTAACAGGTTGATCGATCGGGTCAATCCCGCTCGACGAATTCGATGTCCGGCATATCACCGGCTCCGAGGTCTTCGCGGGTCCCGACGCCTCCGATTGAGAAGGCGTTGAGCTCTCCGCTTTTAACCTTCGACCATAGCTCCGGAGGTAGCCTCACACCGAGGACCCAAGACCCGGAGGTGACGAAGTCCTCTCCGAAACGGGTCCGATATGACCGGTGAGGCTTGCCCTCGATGGCGAGCCGGTAGTCTTCTTGGGTAGGGTACCGCTCGACGTACGACTCGACCACGGTCGCTCCTTCGGCGTCTCCATTGTGATCGAGACCGATGGTCCTCGAGCTCTCAAGAAAATCGTGAGCCGTCTCCTCGATGACCGCCGGAGAGAGNAAGTCCTCGTGAGCGTCGAGCTCNGTCGGATCCAAGACCACGCCATACACGATCCGCTTTTCTTCGTCGGCCTTATAGATACCGACCGATCGGCTTTTCTCCGCGTCCTCGTTTGCTGCAAGTTGCCTCATGACCTTGTCGGCAAATCGTTTCCCCTCATCGCCTCCCCATAAGTTCCAGGCTTGGATCCCTCGGCCGGGATAGTCCGGATGACTCGGGTCGCTGTTTTGAGGTGAGTCGAGGTCGACCTCATGTCGAGCGAAAAAGGACGACATCCTCCGGACCGTATCCTCGGAGACCCGTCGACCGTTCGCGAGGTCGCGAGCTCGAGCGACACCGACCTCGGTCCCACCTCGATTCGATGGAGGTTGACTCTCTCTCATCCGGAGACCGATCGCGGCCTTCTCCTGGACGCCCTTCGGCGGAAGGAAGGAGTCGGCCTTCTCGAGGATAGCTCCAAGCTCCGCGAGCCTTCGGCCGAGACCGTCTCGAGCTCGGTCGGTCTTGATGGCCGCGGGATGTGGGAGAGATACATCGACGACATCGCCGAGGAGTCCCTTCGCCGTTTTGCCAAGTGTGACGACGGCGAGAGGTTCGAGCTCTTTCACATCCTCAAGCTCGCCGAGGTCGACGACATCGACATCGAGTCGACCGAGACCGAGAGGCTCGAGGTAACTCTTTGCGAATCGCTCTCCGCTCGGTCCGCATAGGTGACGACGTCGAGCGACGTCGAGGTCGCTCGGTGTCGATACGACGAAGAGTAAACGCTTCTCGACCTTCCCGGCTCGAGGATGACCATCGGGGAGAAGGTCGTTGTCGGTGACGTATTTCGCGTTTTTGGGTCGACCATTCGCGAGGAGATAAAGGAAAGCTTTCACCCGACCGAGAGCCCATTGATCACGACTCGAGACGCTCGGTCGATGACTTGTCGAGAAGGCTCCGGCTCCTCGTCGAAAGACCGCCTTAAGTTTGCCGAGGTCGGCTCGTTTGCTCTTCGCCTCGTGTTTCTCATTATGCTTATCACGCAAGTTTTCGAGCGCCTTGATATTAGCCTCGGAGAGCTTTATCCCTCCGCGACCTCCGGCCGCCGAGCCTTCGGGGTTCGTCTCTGAGCCTCGACGTCTCTCGCTCGGCTTGGCCGGTGTCTTCGGGTCGTCCTTNGNCTTACCGACTCGAGCNGTCGCCGTCGCCGCGGCGAGCTCTTTATTTCCGGTCCTCTCGAAGATCGCCTCGTAGATACGATCCCACTCGGCCGGCTTCTCGATGTTCTCTTCGTGCTCTTCCATCAANGGGAATTNNTACGACTCCGAGGCTCCATCNTGCGGGACATAGTCGCCGGCCATGAGCATCGGTCCNCGGCTCGTGTCCATCCAGTGAAACCCGTCGGGAGCTTTTACTTCCTTAGTCTTCATCGTGTCCCCCTTATTGACCGGCCGAGCCGAGCATCGATTCGGCCTTCTCGCGTGTCACACTAAACGAGGTAACGATAACCTCGAGAGCGGAGTCTCTCGGAAGAGTCCCGGCGTTGACTTGCTCGAGGATGGAAAGGAGGCTCGAAACTTGAGCTCCGTTGAGCGTGACCGCTGCGACCGGCTTCTCCTCTGATCCCTCGATGCTCGGATTCGCCTCATCGTCCGAGATCTCTTCCGAGTCATCCACCGAGGGAGCTCCGTCAAGCGATGGAAGGAGAGCTTCGTCGGCTCCGCCCGGAGCCGCTTCGAATCGAGCGGAGTCCTTTTGAGGTTGAGGAAGGTCGGCGAAGTCGCGGACGTATTCCTCGAGCTCGTCGTCCGGTGTGATGATGCCGGCTCCGGTGAGGCTCGCGAGAGACGCGGCGAGCTCGTTGAGGTCGGCGGTCTCGATGTCTTCGTAGTGGAGGACCGGGAAGAGCTCGCTCGAGACTCCGTTGAGCCGGAGGAGCTTCGGGATCGCATGGTTATTGATAACCTCGGCGATGGCGTCGAGGTAGGTCCCGAGAGCTTGCGCGAAAAGGCTCGTCTTCGTCGATGCGAGAGCGAAGCTCCCGACCTTGTCCATCCCGAGGAGCACGAACTCGCCGAGGACCGTGATCGCTTGTCGGCTCTCGTGTCGCTTTATGATTTCGTTGATGTCGATCGGACGTCGTCCGCCGGAGTTGAGAAGTCGGAGACGAAAGCCCGAAGGAGACCCGTCGGAATTTGTCTCGGACGGGATGAGGACGCCCTCCATCTCGTCCCGAGCGACTCGTGTGATGAACTCCTTCATCTGAGCGACGACGGCCTTTTGAGACGCGCTCGCATTGCTCGAGAGCATCTCGGCCGGGACCTCGAGCGTCGGAATCCCGGCGAGGTCTCGAGCGACGCCGATCGATTCGTACGTGATGAGCTTCTTTTTNTANTAGTANGANAGGAAGGCGTTNCGGAGGAGANNCCNTCCTTCGGGGTTGTTCTTGTGAGATTCGGTCCGGAAGTGGAGAATTTTCTCGGCTGGGATGTAGCGTCGAGAAAAGTCCGGCGGAGCGAGTTGAGTGAACCCGAGGACATCACCGTCCGGGTCGAGGTCCCATGAGTAGATNGTATCTTGAGCTCGTATCGGAAAGCCTCTCCATCCGATGCGACCGTCGGAAAACTTCGAGCGTCGGGTCTTGAGCTCCTCGTCGGGACCGCGTCGAATCTTGTATGTGATCTCATGGACTGAGAACCCGTAAACGAGGAAGGACAAAATCTCGGAGAGAGTATCGGTCCAGGTTCGATCCATGTCTTCGAAAAGACACTCGGAGACGAAGTCGGCGACGGCTCGAGCGTCGTCGGTGTCTTCGGCCGCATCGATTCGCCANTCGACNTGNCGNACNAGGGTCTTAATCGCGTAGAGGATGGCTCCGATAATGGCGTCGTTTTCCGCCATCTCTCGGTACATCCGAGTACCTTTCTCGTGTTTCAGTTGCTCGAGAAATTCTTCATTTACGATGCCGGAGTAATTCTTGAGGCCGGTCCGTCCGAAGACTTGAAAGAGGTCGAGCTCGTCCTTCTCTTGTGTCATTTTAGCTTTCCTTGTCTTTTGAGTCTCAGTACTTCCGAGGCCGGAGCCGCGACGATCTCACATCGGCAATTCGCGATGTGTCGGATGGGTAGGACGGAGAAGTCCTTCGGGTATTTCGGACGGAAGGTCTTCCCTCCCATCCTCGCCGGTTCCTTGAGGATGAACGGGTCTCCGACCCGGACGATGGTCCCGTCGAGGTCTTGGTGTCCTCGGTCGTTCTTATAGTCGGGACCGGCCGACCACATCACGTACTCGCCGCCGGTCGCTTCGATAGCATCGAATCGAGCCGAGGTCCGAGCCATCCCGATTTCGGTTCGAGCGACGAGCGCCGCTCGGCTCCATAGCTGACGAGCGAGAGGATGTCCGAATTTGAGAGGTTCGAGCATCGCTCGAGCCGGGACCTTCTTTCCGGGGATGTCGGCTCCGTCGAGGTATGCCGATGTTCGGATTCGCTCGGAGAGCTCGGTCACCGTGAGGCTCGGCTCATTGGTCATCCATTGCCCGATGAGTTGTCCCATATTGCGTTGGAACTCGAGCTCGATGTCCGACATCAATCCTTGAACAAGAACGGTCTTTTGTTCGAAGAGTTGCTCGAAGTAGGACGGCTTGACGCCTTGCCAACTAGGACCGAGCGATCGCTTCATCTCACCGTCGAGGACGCGGGACCCGTATATCGTAAGAAGGTTCGCGAGCTCCCTTTCGAATCGAGCGGTCGGGTCGTTCTTGCGTAAAGCTCCCTTTACCTCGAGGAGCTTTTGACGGACGAGAAAATCCATGTAGCGATCGAGGATGGTCTTGATACGACTCGAGAGGCCGGACGCCATCGAGTCGGCCTTCCTTGAGCCGGGTCCATTGAATGCGCCTCGGAAGCTCGGCTTCTTCGGAGGCTTGGGAGTTTTAGGTTTTACAGCCATGCGCTGGGTCCTTTGTAACCGACATCGATGTCGAGTGATATGTCAACGACCGCTCGACCATCGAGCTCGGTGATAGCCCAGACGAGAGCGTCGAGACGGTCGGGAGAGTCTCGAGTCTCTCCGGGGATGAATGAGCAGAGTTGATCTTCGAGCTCGGGGAGCGGTCGGACGTGATGGCAACGACCTTGCTCATATCGACCGGCGGTCGGCTCCGCTCGGGTCGCTTTACCTCGAGACGCATGGACCGCTTTCACCGGGACACCTGGGTCGATGTTGTTGATGATGGTTGACCATACATCGCCGCCCTGGTTCGCTTCGACGACGACCCGGTCGGCTTCGAATCGATGGTATGCGTCGACCGCTCGTCGGCACACCTTCTCCGGTGTCGCTCTCACCGAGAGGTCTTCGAGGACATAGAAGTCGCCTCGAGCTTTTCCGGCGACGATGATGCCGCTCTCGTCGGAGTCGGCTCTCGATGTNATCGCCGGGTCGATGGCGACGACAATCCGCTCGAGCTCGGGATGTGTATCGACTCGAGCCTTCTCGATGTCGGCTCTCGAGAAGAGAGCTCCGGGGAGCTCGGAGAGTAAGCNACCCTCAAGCTCCTGTAAACCAAGGCTAGTCCCGGCGTACCTGTCGACGACCGCCTCGATAAAGGTCTCGGCGAGGTTGTGACGGTTGTCCATCGTCGAGCCTCGAGTNACGACCGTGTCGTGAGCTTCCATGATTTTCTTGAGTCGGACGAGCGGTCTCGGTGTCGTCGTGATGAGCGCTCGAGGATGCTCTCCGAGACGGAGTCCGAAGGAGAGTTGATCCCAGGCTTCGAAGGAGGCGTGAGCGGCGAGCTCGTCAACCCATGCATGGGAGAACTGAGGACCCCGGAGAGCGGAGGGAGCATCGCTCGAGAAGGTTGTCGCAATTGCTCCGTTCGGCCATGTAAGGCGACGCTTCGAGGGTTCGTACTCGGGACGGAAGTCCGGAGGCGACGACGCGAGGATTCCGCTCTCACCGTCAACCATGACATCGCGGACATCGCCGGCGGTACGTCCGAGGACGCAAACTCGAGAGGCTCGTCCGGAGCGAACCTCATCGATGACCCAAGACGCGCCGGTCCGGGTCTTACCCCATCCTCGACCCGAACATATGACCCAGGTCTTCCAGTCGCCCGGCGGAGGGAGCTGGTCGGGTCGAGCGGAGAAGATCCACTCGGTCGCCATAAGACGAGCGTCATCGTCGGAGAGCTCGGCGAGGACCTCACTCCTCATCGATGCGTCGAGCGATGCGATCCAGTCGAGCCAAGAGCTCCGCCTTCCCATCCGTCTCCTCCGTCTTGATTGGTCCGCCATCGGCTCCCGTGAGCTCCTGTCGGGTCGTCTCTTTCCATCCCGCTTGAGTCTTGAGGTAGAAGATGGCCGCGGTCGTGTTACCTTCTCGAGCTTGCATGATGAGGTTCTTCGCGACGCTTCCGACGGCTCGAGCCTTCCCTCTTTGATAGCGTTCGAAAACCTCCGGCTGTCGTTTCATGATTTCGTAAAAGGTCGTTTTACCGAGTCCGAAGTATGCTCCGATTTGCTCGACCGAGAGGACCGCGGAGAGGGTCTCGACTTCCTCGACTTGAGCCTTCGTGAGTCGCTTTCGAGGTCGTCCGCCTTTATTCTTCTTAGTCGTCATCGATCACCCCCTCGACTCGAGCTCGACAAATATCGACGTACTCCGGCTCGCGTTCGATGCCGATGGTCTCGAGTCCCTCGAGCTCGGACGCGACGAGGGTCGTCCCACTACCGGCGAAAGGCTCGAGGACGACGCCTCCCGGCGGAGTCACCATCCGGAGGAGCCATCGCATAAGNCGGACCGGTTTCACCGTTGGGTGNTAGTTGCGGACCTCGGACGCGGTTCGTCCGGCTCCGGCTCGAGGTGATTTGAGTCCGGCGGTCCCTTCGTTCCGGTCGGTCGCTTCGGCTCCGGTCTTGGGGTTGAGCTCATCACATCCGAGCTCTTTCTCGGCTCTCGCCGGCTTAGGGCAATAGTAGAGGTTCCCCGGCCAACGGCCCGAGTCTTTGAACATATCGTAAACCATACCGGGAGAGGTGCTCCGGACGTTGACGGTCGGTGTCGATTGCTGTCGTTGTTTCGCCTCGAGGTCCTCGTGTCCTTGANGCCCGGCCACGACTCATCACCGAAGGGGATTCGAGTCGCGTCGATATTGAGTCCGCCGGTACCGTATCGGAGGACGTTCTCGGCGACGGTACCCTCGACCGGTTTTCTCGCGAGGACGGCCGGCTCGTGAGAAGGTTTAAGAGCGGTCCCCCATCCTTGCCACTTCTTCGCGTCGGCTTCGTTGTCGATGTTCTTCGAGATGTCCATCGACTTCGGGAATCCTTGCCATTGGAGCCATGAAATCACGTCTCGGATTTGGAAGCCGACTTCCTCGGCCGCGGTAATCACCCGATGAATCGTCCTCGTAGAAGAAAAAGCGATCAAATGTCCGCCGGGTTTGAGGACGCGAATCGCCTCGACGAGCCAAGACTCCGACCATGTTTGAAAAGCTCGATTTCCTTTGAGGCTTTGATCGTAGGTTCCCGCGACGAGAGATCCCTTTTTTTGAGAGTACGGAGCTCGATGGTCGTCGTTATGGATCCGGGTTTCCGCGTTAAGTTGCGACGGTCGAAAATTGTCCCACTCTTTCCCCATAAAGCCGATGCCATAAGGAGGGTCCGTCACGATGGCGTCGATGGAGTTTTCCTCGAGCTCCTTCATCGTCTCGATACAATCGCCGCAAATGACCTTTTGTCTTCCGACCTCGACGACTTCTCCGACCTGGGTCTTCGCCTCAACGGTCGCGAGCTCCGGGAGCTCGTCGGCTTTCTCGTCCATCTCCGCCGGTTGAGGTTGAGGCTTCTCCGGCTCGAGACCGACTAGGTCGTCGACCATTCCCTCGAGCTCCTTCGATGAGAATCCGGCCGCCTCGAGAAGAGCTCCGTCTTCGAGCTCGAGCGCCGAGAGTTGCTCGACGAGAGCTCCGTCGTCCCATGTCGCGAGCTCGGCTGTCCGGTTGTCGGCGATGGCGAAAGCGGTCGCCTCGGAGCCCATGAGCTCCGTCCTCACGATTTTGATTCGGTCCCATCCGAGAGCCCTCGCCGCCGTGAGCGTTCCATTACCAGCGATGACGACGCCCTTCTCGTTGACGACGATCGGCTTTTGTTGGCCGAACCTCTTGAGGCTTCCTCGTATCGCGTCGAGGTTTGCCGCATCGTGTCGTCTTACGTTTGCCGGGTCGAGGTCGAGCTCGGCGATGTTGATTTCTTCGATATTCATTGATCCCTCAAAATTTCGATGATCGGGTCGCGAGGCTTCCCGTCTTTATAGACCCACACCTCCCGAGAGCAATTGACGGGAGCCCGAAAGGCTCGGAGACGGGTCATCTCTTCCGAGCCGGGTCGTCGATTGCATTTCACCTGGACGAGCCTCACATCGTCTTCACCGACTGCGATCACATCCCATTCACCGAGAGAGGCCGCCGCTCGGCACGTTGAATACCCGAGCGCCTCGAGTTGCTTCATACATCGATGCTCGGCCCTGGTACCCTTCGCTTTATTGTTCACGATAGGACCTCCGCCTCGAGGAGCTCGGAGAGCTCGTCGACATCGCGTCCTTGAGGTATCTCGAAAAGGACCTCGGTGTCGGGTCCATAAGTCGCGACGAGTCCCCGGATAAGAGCCTCGAGGTCATCGGTGTGATCGGACACTGCTATCCATCCCGAGCGGTCGCTCGGACGATATGCGAAAAGAGACCAGGGTCTCCGTAGTCCGTTCATGATGTCCCCCGATCAGAGAGTTGGCCCCCGCCATTGACGCACAACGGGGACCGCCTCCGACTCCCCAACTGAAGCCTAAAAAGATCTTAGCATTGTGATCGGAGGAAACAAGCGACCGCGAGGACTTAGGGAGGTTGGGGGGTTGAATGAGGCTCTCTCTCGTTTTGTATCATCCACCCCTGACAANAAATNACANTAGACCGATGAGGACCCCCTNANCCNCCNAACCTACTTTTGACGCGCTGCGTAGTTTTCACANAGTTTTCACACCTTAGAATGTGAAAAGTAAAACCGTTGTAAGTACTTAATTATATTATATTATTTATATATCTCTTTACCCCTTTTCACACTACTCGGTAGGGGTACCCTTTTTAGTAACTCGCAAATAAGGGTACCCCCCTATGTAAAGAGAAAACCATCACACTNGACACCGAGACCCATCACAAAGGGTACCCGGTGTGAAAAGTGTGAAAAGTCCCCGAGTAGATTATTAAGTACAATGATTCCGATGGGTTGTGTCGAAATAGTTTTCACACTAGCCGGTGTGAAAACGGTGTGAAAAGTCCCCTACCCGGAGAGTAAGACTTTTCCGGGTAGAAATCACATGGGTTTAATTGACCCCTTTTCGGGTTCCTTTTTATCCACCCGTCAAAATTTCCCATGCTCGGCAAGCCACCTCTGGAACCTGTCCATTCCCAAGGGTTCGGAGTCGGTCCATCCTATCGGCCATCCCATAAGCCACTCGACGAACTCCGGATTCAGAGGACCAGCACCCTCGTGGACTGGCGTCTCCCAAAGATTGCGAAGCGCCATCGTGTGAAGACTTGGTTTCCCCGCTTGTCGAAAAGTCGACCCGTCTCCCCTTTGACCGTTGTTCGATGTTCCGAATCGTTGCGCCGTCGGTGTCGGTAGCAACGAGCCAAAATCGATCCCGTCGGTGTGGAGCTCCGACTTCGGCCGCCGAAAGACAACACCATCGCGAATCATACCCCATCGAGGTAAGATCACCGAGGACTCGTCCAAGACCTCGGCGAACAATTGCCGGTGAGTTTTCCACGAAGACGAACCTCGGTCGAACCTCACCGACGACTCGAGCCATCTCGCCCCATAGTCCGGACCGTTCTCCATCGATACCGGCTCCGCCTCCGGCGACGGAGATGTCCTGACAAGGAAAGCCTCCCGAAACCACGTCAACAAGTCCTCGCCATTGTGTACCGTCGAAGGTTCGGACATCGTCCCACACTGGAAAGGGTTCGAGGATTCCGTCGTCTTGACGTCGAAGGAGGACGCTCGCGGCGTAGGGGTCCCACTCGACCGCGCAAATGGTCCGCCATCCGAGGAGACGTCCTCCAAGTATGCCTCCGCCAGCACCCGCGAAAAGAGCCAACTCATTCATCACCCCACATCCTCGAGAGCGACCCACGCCTCGCGAGGTCGACCCGATCCTTCCATCCTCACAAAATCAATCTCCCGACTCTCCCGAAGGTCGCGGAGTATCTCACCGCGGCGTCGAGGCTCGATGCTCTTGAGAGCTCGTCCGACTTCGTACTCGGTGAGACCTCGAGGTCCGGCCGCGAGTACCGCCTCGAGGACCCGTCCTCGAAGGCTTGCGTATCCGCTTTCATTCATCCTCGACGATACCGAGTAAACCAGACTCTCGGCCGCTTGTCGGACGTATGCGACGGCCCATCGTGCGAGCTCGCCGGTGATAAGAGGACGACGGACATCGACGGACAAGGCGAGGATGAGAGAGATCCTCATCGCGAGCTCGACCGAGCGTCCGAGAAGGACGTCGAGTCTCTTCGCCTCGAGCTCGTCTTGACGCCGGAGGACCTCGTCCTCGAACTGATCGATAACTCGCTCGGCTTCCTCATCGAATGCGACGACGGTCGGGTCGGGAGCCATGTCCGGCGAGGTGAGCTCCCCGACTTCATGCATCCCGCCGTCATCTCGAGCTTCCTTCACCCATGCGATCACTCGTCCGGGAGGCGTAACATCGACTCGGATCTTTTGTCGCTTCCGCCTGGGAGCCTTCGACTCGATGACGAGAAGACGACCGAGGACGCCGGTCTCGACATCCCCGGAGCCGAGAGCGTCGTAAAACTGATTCGGTGTAGTGAGACCGAGAAGGGTGATCGCTGGTCTATCGATGACGACTTTCTCTCGAGCTTGACCTGACATCTCCGAGTAGGACTTCGGACGAAGGCTCGAATGAAGGACACCGAAAGCCTCGACAAGTACCGTCACCGCTTCCTTGAGTTGAGAGTTACCAGTCGCTTGGGTCGCCTCGAGGTATTTCCCGAACTCGTCGATGACCGCGATGTGATTCGGTCGCTCCTTAAGCTCCGAGTAGACCGCTCCCGGTGACGTGTATCCGCTCCCGCTCATAAGGTCGCCGGTCCCGCTCGCGTTTAATATCGCATTGATGACGGTCCGACCGTGCTCTTTCCCGGTCGTTGATTTGGCGATCGAGACGAGATACAAGCTCGCGAAGTTTCTCTCCGTTGTCGCGAACCTACGACCGAGCACGACGGACCCGAGAGCGAGAGCCGCTTGTGTAGCGAGTAGCTCGTTGGGATGAGGTGCCGAGGCTTGGTAATAGTCAAAGACCTCTCCCAATATTCCCGGCGGTCGCATCGCCTTGAAACTAGTCACTTCCTCCCCGGATACCCTTGAGGCGATGCGTACCGCTCCCACATCCGACGCCATCGGTCGGACTAACATCTCCCCGGTTCGCTTCTCATGACTCCCCACGATGGACGAGACGACCTTCGAGAGCTCCACATCGTCGAGCGGGTCGGGGTTGCTCGCGTTCCACTCAAAGACCCGCGCACGGATTTCGTGCGCCCTCAATCCTTGGTGGATGAGTTGCCCGACAATACTCGCGGCCGCATTGTTTCGACCGCCTTCNTCGACCGTCTCGGTGATTGGATGGTTGAGNGGGAGCTCGACGTCTCTCAAGTCGAAAATGGACCCGGAGAAGGTCTTCCCCTTTTCGAGTCCTTTCTGAACTCGGAGGACATCGGAGAGCGTTAGGACTGGCAAGTCCGAGAGGTCCCAAGACTCGGTTCCTCCGTCTCGGTCCCACCGATAGACGGTCCCGCTCTCATGCACCGAAGGAGGAGCGACGACGTATTTCCCTGTCGACTGTAGGTCGATCTTAAGCTCTCGATTCGAGACGCTCGGGACCGACTCCTTCGTTCTGTAGTAATAGTGATACCCTCGAGCCGTCTTGACTCTCCAAGGCGTCCGCGGAAGGTGAGCTTCAATCCACGCGACCGCCTCCGGTGAGTCCGCATCGACGACGACCGCGCCGCTCCCCATCACGATCGCGACGTTCGCGTCGGGAGCATCCTCCCACCATCGCCGGACCTCGTCCTCCGTCGGCGGTCGTTTCTGGNATTCNTTCCANGGNATNCGGCTTTTCTTNGTCCCTTTGTGTAATGGTATCGGCCGGAAGCCGAGCTCGAGGAGCTCAATCGCTTCGTTCATCATATCCCCTCCCAAGTGATATTTATTGATTCCGCTCCGACGCGATGCGTCGACGGTTGTAGACTTCCTCTCGGATGGACTCGAGACCGCGGACGATGGCGAATCGAATCGCATCGGACCGACTCACGTTTCCGAGCTCGGGGAAGATTTCCTCGATGACTGGACACAATTCGTCGAGCTCGTCGACTGTAGACTCTCGAAGGTAAACTCCGACCACTCTCATTTTTCTAACCTCCTAAACGTGTAAAGGTCTTTACACGTACTCCGTCGCCGCGGTAAAAATCAAGAGCGCCGCGGCGCTAACGAGAACATAAGGAGACAACGAGATGACGACGAACAACGATCAAGACTTATCCACCATTGCCAACGACATTCTCGAGGGAGACTATACGAGCGCTTTCGCTCGGCTCGCTCTCGAGATGGATGCCCACCTCGTAGAGGCTGGAAAGGCTCCGTCTTTAACAGTCCTTTATGATGCCTTGAATGATTTGTGTCGGTCTCTCTATGATGACCTCGGCGACGCCGGATTTCCGATCTCGGCGATGTTTTTTGCCAACAAAACCGACGACGATTTCGATGATGTCATCGAGCAAGTTTTCCCGTCGGTTTCGGTGTCTAAATGTTGGAGTTCGGACGATGGTCAAGGCGTCCTCGGTGAATGGGAGATCACGACATCTGACGCCGAGATCTGGTCAGAACTTAAAGAACAAGGTCACGACCTCACCGGAAAGATCCAAATCGGATGACGCGCCGCATCGTTCTTGACCACGGGTCCGGGTCGGTCTTCGAGATCGACCGGACCGACCGCCGAGTCTACCTCGGAAGCTTCGAGGCTTTCGGTATCGAGGACCTCGAGCATTACGAAGCGATGGACGTCGTCCGTCGTCGCCTAGCGAAAACCACAAAGGAGGAGAAATGAGACGAAAGCTCATCGAGGAAGCGGTCCACCGGGACCACACAATCAAGTTTGAAGAGATAAACGACAAGGTTCTCCGGGTCGTCATTACTGACCCCGGAGACCGTGTCGTCTTCGATACCGCTTGCACGGTCGACGAGCGGACCGATGTCACTTTCCGGAAAGAACTCGAGATGAAAATCGCTCGGTTCGAAGCCGGTATTTATTTCGATTGAGGTCATCATGAGCGGTAAAAAATGGACAACCCGGTATCGAGATCACCTCATTTGTTTTTGTCGGTTCGATCACATCTCACATAGTGCGGTCGTTACAATCTATGAGCCGGGTGATCGATGCATTCATGAGGAAGTCGTACACGTCGGCCGTATATACGACGGAGACTATGAGCGAAATTTACAAGCGATGATGCTCCGGCTCCATCGCGTTATTGATCGACGTCACGAAGGCGTTGAAGAAAGGGATCAGGAAATCAAATGGTATCACTGAAGAGAACCAGCGACGTCCAGTCGCATCACCTAAAAATCTTAGTCTACGGAGCCGCCGGAGCCGGGAAGACCCGTCTCATCGGTACCGCGAAGGACCCGTTGATTATATCGGCGGAGAGCGGTCTTCTCTCGCTTCGGGACATCGATGTCCCTTACATCGAGGTCAAGACTCTCGCGGACGTTCAAGACGCCTATACTTTCGTCTCAAAGTCGGACGAGGCGAAGGGCTTCCGCTGGATTTGCCTCGACTCCATCTCGGAGATCGCGGAGACCGTCCTCGCCGCGGAAAAGAAGGCCGCGAAGGACCCGAGGAAGGCCTATGGCGAGATGATGGACACGATGCGGAAACTCGTCCGAGCTTTCCGTGATCTCGAAAAAAACGTCTATATCTCGGCGAAGATGGAGACCATCAAGGACGAGACCGGAGCCGTCGGCTATGGTCCCTCGATGCCGGGGAATAAACTCGCGAACGACCTCCCCTTTTTTATGGATGAGGTTCTCGCTCTTCGCGCCGTGAGAGGTGAGGACGGGATGGTCGAGCGGTTCCTCCAGACTCAACCGGACGGGACTTATACAGCAAAAGACCGCTCCGGCGTCCTCGATAGTTTCGAGGCTCCGGACCTTGAGGCTCTCGCCTCGAAAATTGTCACCCCTAACAAGTAATCTAAGGAGAGAAAGATATGTTTAGTTTTGACGGAAGAGATGTAGAAGTAAGCAACACCAACGACGGAGGCGTCCTCCCGGATGGTCAATACAATGTCATCGCCGACGATTGGTGTTTCCGAGATAGCGCCGCCGGGAATCGGTATTTTGAGATCACCTTCTCGGTTGTGACTGGTCAGTATGCCGGATGGAAAGCATGGGCGAAGTTTAGCCTCGAGCATCCCGACCCGGAAGTCGTTCAACGAGCACGGAAGGATCTCGCTCGGTTGCTCGTCCAAGGCTTCGGCATCCCGCCGGTCTTCCAGTCGCCGGACGAATTGATGCGTCGAGGTTGTGTCATCACGACCAAGCAAAGAGAATATAACGGAAAGACTTACGTCGACATCAAGCGTTATGCGAAGGCGTCGGAGGCCGCGGTCCCCGTGTCACCTGCGACACCTGCGACACCTAGTCGACCAGTAAGTCGGACCGAGGCGAATGAGATCGCTCCTTTCTGATCGTCAAATCCTCGAGCTCGCGAAGGGTCCGGCGTCCGTCCTCACCTTTCGCGAGCTCCTCTTGTATCTGTTCAAAATTTGCTTTTCACATTGGGGGGTTCACTTTGAAATCTACACTACAAATCCTCGATCACAATCTCGAGATGAATCAAGGCGACGGATTCCGTCCTCACGGAGGAGCATCCGGAGCCGGGAAGGAATGTCCTCGCTCTTTCTGGTACGACTTTCGATGGACGACGGAGTCGGACTTCGACGCGAACGTCTTGAGGAAGTTTCGCTCGGGTCACGCCGACGAGGAAGTCGTCGCCGAGGAGCTCGAGAAAGTCGTCAATCTCGGCGAGCGTCAAGCTCGTTTCAAAGACGGACACCTCGGAGGCTCGGTCGACGGTATCATCCGCGGAGGTCTCGTCGAAGATCCGACCGGTGTCTATATCTGGGAACATAAGTCCGTCGGTGAAAAGTACTTCGCCGAGCTCGAGAAGAAGGCCGCCGGACTCTCCGCTCTCGGTCGGAGCGATGAGATCCTTCTCGATTGGCGTCCGGTCTACTATGCCCAAGCTCAATTATATATGCATTACCTCGAGATCGATCGTCACTATCTCACCGTCTCCACCGGCGGAGCTCGGCGTCTCCTCGCCGTCTTCACGCCATATGACGAACGATACGCCGACGAGCTCGTCCGCCGCTCTCAAGAGATCCTCACGTCTCTCGAGCCTCCTCGTAAGGCCGGGACCTGGGATTCGTTTGTCTGTCGTTGGTGCTCTCACTCTTCGGTGTGTCACGACAACGTCGAGCCGGTGAAGTCGTGTCGGTCGTGTCGGTACGCATGGCCTAAACGGTCCGGAGAGTGGGTCTGTATGCATCACGACACCGAGCTCGACCTCGAGGCCCAACGCGCCGGCTGTTCGCATTGGTGCCGATTTTTGGACAAGTGACGAGGCTCGTCGTACCATCAAGGAAAGGGAGGTTTTAGAATGGAATTACTCGCGGTTTTATGTCTTTACGGTCTCGGCTTTTGTCTTCTCGGAGCGGTCTTCGAATACTTTATGATGCGAGCCGAGCGTCAAAAAATGGTCGAGCTTCGTCGTCGCCTTTTCGGGAACGTCGTCGATCTTCGTGAATGGAAGGCTACCAAGAAAAGAGCCTCCGGTATAAAGTGGAGACGCTGAGTCGGTCCCCCGACAATCGGTCAAAGAGTGCCGATTGAGATGGTCGACTCTTCCGTCCGGAGGGTCGCGCAACCCTCCGGACATCGTCTCACAAAACGAGCCCCACCTCGCGCACCTTCTCCAAGACTTTCGACTCTCTCATAAGAGCGACCTCCGAGCGGAGCTCGTCGAGCGGGACCATCGGTCCCGGACAATCCTTCTTAGGGTCCGACGTCGCTCCTTTGCCGAGCTCGGTGTGTCCGTGGATGGTCATCCCCATGTCGCGAAAGATGACGCATAACTCGACGAGCGAGAGCCATTGCTCGCCGGTCGGAGGATGCTCGGTAAAATCTTCATGTTCGGCGACGATGGCGACGCCTATCGACTTGAGGTTGAACCTCGCCGCGTGAGCTCCGGTGTCGGTGAGATATAGGCATTGATCGACGATGCCATCGGGTCGAATCACGAGATGATAGCCGACCTGACCGCCAGTATAATAGCCGGCCTTATACTTCCGAGTGTCGCGGAATGCGTCGGCGATTTCGGGTCCAGTCGTCCCGAGGCTCGCGCCTATTTTATGAATTACGACTTTATCGACCCGCTCGAGACGTCGCTCTCGAGTCTTCCCGTCGTCGCATCGTTTGATCTGGTCGAGGACTCTCACCATCGGATCTTCACTCCGGCCATCGCGGACCAGTCGGAGGCCGACGCCGCTTCGGCTTTCGCGACGAGCGAGATCGCATCGTCGAGTTTTGCGCTAGCACTGAGAACGCCGCGAAGCTTATCATCCCGGCGAGCGATGCCGAGAGCAAGATCCAACCCGTCGCTTTT
>FUFK010039529.1_pt1 | contig 31431 bp, 33 predicted proteins | sample 1021851 | NCBI WGS metagenome assembly FUFK01 (sample SAMEA51879418, study PRJEB19060) | metagenome | reverse complement strand
AGTTATAAACATAGCTTCAATTTTTGGAAGAGAATATGGGGGTAAAAGTTCTAGTTATATGTCATCCAAAGCAAGCTTAATTGCTGCTACAAAGCATCTATCTATTGAACTTGCAGATAAAGGTGTAACGGTAAATTCAATCGCTCCAGGTTCAATAAAGCACGAGGGCGGTTCTTGGGAGAAGTTTGTAAATAATTCTTCTTCAGAAGAAGTAAAGGAATTTATTAATCAAAATTTACCAATGAAAGATTTTGGTTCACCTGAGCCAGTAGGTGACATGGTTAGTTTTCTTTCTTCACCACGTTCTTTCACAATTACTGGTGCTTGTATAAATATTGATGGTGGGCAAAGTAGTAATTTATTCTAAACATCCCAATCTGAATCAAATGCTAATTTCATTTCACTCCACCAATCACCATTAGAATTTGGTACCTTTTTCTGGTACTTTTTCATNAATTGATCCCATTCTTTGGCTTTGGGATTTGTTTCAGTATAATTTTGAAATTTGTTTACATCGAATTCATCTGAAGTTTCTATTAGCATAAATAATCTATTATTTATCCTCCATATCCTCATCCTTTTTATTCCGGTAGATTTAATTCCATTTAATACATCTGGCCAAACATTCTTATGATAATCTTCGTATTCTCTGATTAATTTTTCATCATCAATTAAATCTAATGCCTGTGCGTATACTTTCATAAATTCTCCAAATGATTTATATATTAAGTATGGAATATACATCAATTGGAAAAAATGATCTAAAAATATCAAAATTTGCTTTAGGCACTTGGCCATTTGCTGGTGGAGAGCTTTGGGGCAATCAAGATGATAAAGACTCTATTTCAGCTGTACATGAATGTTANGAAAATGGAATCAATTTTTTTGATACTGCTCCCGGTTATGGTGATGGNAGATCCGAAGAAGTTTTAGGAAAAGCAATAAAAAATATTAGAAACTCAATTGTAATTGGAACAAAGATTCCTCCCGCAGAACTTGGAAAAAATAATCTTATAAATTCTGTAGAAAAAAGCTTGAAAAGATTAGATACTGATCATATTGACTTAATGCAAATTCATTGGCCTAATCATGATATNCCTATTGATGAGACTGCTTNTGAAATNCAATCTCTAATTGATTCAGGAAAAATTAATGAGATAGGTGTAAGTAATTTTGGTGTTTTAGATATGACAGAAGTATTGAATAATCTTAATGTTGTTACAAATCAGTTACCCTATAATGCTTTTTGGAGAGCTATTGAAGATGAGATAAAGCCATTTTGTATTAAAAATAATATAGGTATTATTTGTTATAGTACTTTGGCTCAAGGCTTATTAACCGGAAGATATAGAAATGTATCTGAAGTGCCTGAAGGTATTTCAAGAAGTAGGCTTTTTTCAAAAACAACTTCATCTTTATGTAGGCATAATGATGATGGGTGCGAAGATGAATTATTTGATGCTATTCATAAAATAATTAATTTCTCTAATGAGCAAAACCTTCAACCAGCAACCATCGCAACAACCTGGTTAAAAAAGCAATCTGGTATATTGTCATTATTAATTGGAGCAAGAAACAGAAGTGAAGTTCAGCTTAATGTTAATTCTTTTGATTATGAAATTGATGAAACATTGTTGAATGAATATATTTCATTAACAGATAAGATTAAAAAACATATTGGTAATAATCCCGACATGTGGAATGCTGTAAGTGAATATAGATGATTATTTTCTTTTAACCTTTTGCATTAATAAATGATGAGGAATGCCTTGTTTTTTAAGCTTAATATAATCTTCTTCATCAACATTTGATCTATCTAAAAATCCCCTTATGTCATATTTTTCCTTAACCTTTAAATTGAATTTATCTTCATTTGCCATTAACTCTAAAGGGTATTCTTTTTCGGTTACTGGAAAATTTACTCTTTCATTAGTTCTTGCAGATTGATAGATTGACATCATTATATCTAAAGTTTTTTTTGCATTATCTCCAGAGCACCTATGATTGCTAATTTCTCCATCAAGTAATTCAATTAATTCTTTTACAAGTTTGCCATTTGTTTCTCCGCCAATGGGGTCAATTTTTTCTTTAGGTATATCAGCGGGAATAGTTTTCCATCCTTTCTCATCTCCTAGCATTTTTATTTCATATTCAGTTATATCAAGAACTCCCTTTTCACCTCTTATTACTATTGGATGGTTAGTTTTCCATTTAGAAGTATAGTCGTATTGATTTAAATCTGATTGAACAAATGTTTGAATTCCGTTTGTGTATTCAAATAAACCCATACATGCATCTTCAATAACTGTGTTCCTTTCGTATTTATTTGTTGTTCTTTCAACAGCACCGAAAACCCATTTTGTTTCAGGATCTCCGATAATAAATCTTGAACCATCAATATTGTGAGTAGCCCAATTTAATAAGCCTTCTAAAGCTTTTAATTCAACAAATTGAATTTTTCCAATTAATCCTGAATCTACAATTTCTTTTGCTTTTTCCCAACCTGGAGTAAATCTTCTTTGGTGGGAAATTATTAGTTCAACATCATTCGCTTTGCATGCATCCAACATTTCTTGTGCTGGTCCAGATCCAATTGCCATAGGCTTTTCACAAATTATTGCTTTGACACCTCGCTTTGCTATATCAATTGTTTGCACATGATGGAGTGAATGCCAAGTGCAAATACTGACTATATCAGGAGTGCAATCATTAAATAAATCATCAATAGATGAGTATGAATTTTTTATAGAATATTCACTCTTAAATTCATCTTGAGCGATTTTATAAGGATCAACAACACCAATTACTTCAACTCTGTCTTTATTTAAATTATAACCATTCATATGCGCTTGCGAGATAGAACCTGCGCCTATAACAGCTACTTTATAAATTTTTTTCATATAAAACCAAATTAATAATTATCTATGATACATTATGAAATAAGATATGAGTATAAATGAACCAAATGAATTTAATTTAACAGATGAAGGCCTTATTTTATCCTTTTCTGATAATAGGTACCTGTTTCCTTACAGATACTTAAGGCTACAGTGCCCTTGTGCAAATTGTGTAGAAGAAATGACTGGTAGAAATATATTAAATGTCGATTCTGTTCCAGATGATATTTTTATTGTTGATCATTTGGTTATTGGAAATTATGCTTATCAATTTCTATGGTCTAATGCTGACAGATGCTCAACAACAGGAATATATACATTTCAATTACTCCAAATATTAGCTGAGAACGATGAGGCAGTTAAGAAATTATAATATCCAAGCTTTCAAAATTGTTTAGATCATAGCAGTTAATTATATTATTTTTCGTTAAAACACTCTTTGCTTCTCCATGATCAAAAATCTTTCCTTTTTTTATCATGAAAATGTAATTGGAAATTGACTTGGCAAAATTTATATCATGGGTAGAGATGATAATATCTTTCCCTTTTTTGCTGAGATCTAAAATTAGCTCTTTTACTAGGATAGTATTATTAATATCAAGGTTAGAAGTAGGCTCATCTAATAATATTAAATCTACATCTTGAACAAGTGATCTGCCAATTCTAAGAATTTGCATTTCTCCACCTGACAAATTATTTACAAATTCATCCTTTCTTTTATGCATGTTTATTGTCTTTAAAGATTTATCAATAATTTTTTTACTTTTTTCGTCATATGTACCAATTAAATTTTGATAAGGAAAGCGACCCATTTCAACATATTCAAAAACTGTAAATCCTTGCAAATTTTCTCTATCTTGGGATACATATGACAGAGTTTTAGATAGGTAATTTCTACTTAATCTAGTTATGTTTTGATTATTAATAAATATCTCACCTGAAGTTTGATCTGTAATATTACTAATCATTTTCATCAATGTAGTTTTCCCAGAACCATTTTGACCCAGAAAGGTTGTTATTCCAGCATCAATTTTTAAACTAATATCNTCAATAACAACCTTTTTTTCAGGTTCAAATTTAATATTTTTTAATTCTATTTTCAAAACCTATTTAATTTTACTTATAACATTGATAACAAGCTTNAAGGGCAGGTCTTTCAACATCATCAAAAAAATTAGGCTTTATAAGATCTATCAAATCAATTGAGCCTAAAATATTAAAATGTGAAAGGGTAGTAAAATGGCTAGTATTAACCATAAATACCTTCTCATTTACAATTGCTGGAATTGAGCTAAAACTATCATCTGAAAATAAATTATCAAAAAAATCTTGACCTCCCCATTCAATAGACTGAGGTATGACAATTATATCTGGGGACATATCAATTAATGATTCTTTAGTTATCATATTATTTGATACCACGCCTTTTTCTGAAGCAATATTATTGTATCCAGCAAGTTCAATAATGCTTCCCTCTGTTGACCCTGATCCAGCTGCCCAATATGCATCATAATAAGTTACAGATAAAACATTTTTATCTAAATCAGCATCTCCAATATTGCTTTTCATAAATTCAATGAATTCAATTTGTTCATGGATAGCATCAATAAGGATTTTTGCACTTTCAAGTTCATCTAGTATGTAAGCTGCAAAAAGAATGTCGTTGACCCTTCCTTCTGATGTATTATTTAATTGTGTTTGAACAACGGTAATTCCCAAATCAGATAATGATTGCATTAAATTTACATTTGCATAAGGATCAGCAAAAACTATATCTGGATTCTGAGCTATTATTGTTTCAATTTCTGAAGAAATTGTTGGCATATCTTTAGTTAATTCATAAATATTTCCTCCAGGGCTTTGAGAAAACATAGTAACGCCAACAATATTATTTAAATTAGCAAAACCAAAAATCATTTCATCATGACCAGTAGAAATAGTTAATATTCTTTCAGGCTTATCATCAATAGTAATTATGCCATTCATTGCCTCAACTTTCCTTGGCCAACTTAAATCTTTTAAGTCATCAATGCCTGGGACAGTGTAAATTTTTAAAAATTCAATAAGTTCTTTCTCCAACCTCATCTCTTCCTCTTTTTCCAACCTCATCTCTTCCTCTTTTTCCAACCTCATCTCTTCCTCTTTTTCCAACCTCATCTCTTCCTCTTTCTCCAACCTCATCTCTTCCTCTTTTTCCAACCTCATCTTTTCCTCNNTTTCTTTATCATTTTGGCTTAATATTTCAGAGCTATCATTTNCATTATTNCCTANAATAATTTCATTATTTGATTCNCATGCAATAAATATAAATAAAAATAATAGCAGAGAAAATTTCATTATTAATTTCATTTTTACCTTTCTATATACGTTTTTCTTTGTTTAATTAATAAAAAAATAAAGTAAGGAGCGCCAATAAAACTTGTTATAATTCCTAGCCTAATTTCATTGGGTACCATTATCGTTCTNGCAATTAAGTCACCAGTTAAAATAAATAGGGCTCCTAATAAAGCAGATATAGGAATTACAATCCTGTTGTCTGGACCAACAATTAATCGTGTTATGTGAGGGACCATAATACCTACAAAGGCTAAAATTCCACTTACAGCAACTGACACAGATGTTATTAATGTTGCAAATATTAATATAATAAATTTATCTTTATTGATATTTAAACCTAAAGTCTTAGCTGAATCATCAGATAGTGAAAGTATATTTATCTTATTTGAATAAATTAATAAAAATGGCAGAGAAATTAATATTACAGGAAATGTAATGTAAACATGTTCCCACCTCGAATCTTGAAAACCGCCTGCGAGCCAATTAAGTATTGAAGTTAATTCACCGAATTTTTTTGAAGAAACTAAAATTAAAGATATTAATGAATTTAAAAATGCTGAAACTGCCAACCCTGACAATATAAATGCAGTACTTGATGAATTAGAAGCAAATCTGGAAATTAAAAAAACTAAAAGTGCAGCTGACAAACCGCCAATAAAAGAAAACACTGGGAGCATGAATATCGAATATGATGCAAAACCTAGGGATATAACCAAAACAGCGCCTACTGCAGCACCAGAAGAGACACCAATTATTCCTGGATCTGCCATTGGGTTTTTAAAAATACCTTGTAAGGAAGCACCAGAAACTGCTAATGATGCACCTACTAATATAGAAAGAATTATTCTTGGAAACCTTATGTTTGAAATAACCTTTTCTTTTACTGGGTCAATTTCACTAGAATTTAGAATAAAATTTAGTAAATATTCAAATGTTTCATTGTATGTTGTAGAAACTGCGCCACTTGATAAAGAAACTAATGAAATAAAAAATAAAAAAATAATTATTGTAGGTACTATAAATAAGAATTTATTTAAATAAGTGAAATGTCTTATTGATTTATAATTAGTGTCCAACATAATTGAACACAATAAATTTCTGATTAACAGATTTTTATTGCGAAAATCCTTTCAATATTTACTAAGGAGGTCTCCTGACTTATGCAAAAAAATAATTAGCCTTCCCAACAATTTTTTGTCAGTGACTAATTAAGGTATTGCTTAACAGTGGCGCAAACCGTTCGGTTATAATCCGATTCCGTTATCCTTAATTAACTTATTGATAATTTAATATTAAAGAATTTTTTTAGTCAAGCACTTAATTTATCAATAGCAAGATTTGCAATATATTTTCCAATTACAAGAGAAGATGTTGCTCCTGGGGATGGTGCATTTAAAACATGAATAGATTTTTCAGTAAATTCAAATGCAAAATCATCAATAAGTTCACCATCTCTGCCTATAGCTTGAGCTCTAACTCCAGCACCTCCTGTCATTAAGTCAGAAGATTTAATTTCTGGAATCATTTTTTGAAGATCTTTTACAAAGACCCTCTTTCTAAAGGATCGATTAATTTCATTAAAACCAATCATCCAATTTTCAAGTGCAAACCTTATGAATCCAGGGTATGAAAGAGTTGATAATAGTTCTTTAGGATTAACATTAATTTTTCTATAAGCTTCTCTTGCCCAACCTAAAACAGCATTAGGACCAGCTTCGACTAATCCATCATGAACCGTTTTGGTAAAATGAACACCTAGAAAAGGGAACCTAGGGTCAGGAACAGGATATATGAGACCTTTGACTAAATCCTTTTTTTCAGGCTTGATATTATAATATTCACCTCTAAATGGAATTATTCTTAANTTAGGAGTTACACCCATTTTTTTTGCAACAACATCAGAATATAGGCCAGCACAATTTATCGTTAACTTTGTTTCTATAACACCTTTTGAAGTTTCGAGTATAAGATTTTTACCAACAGTTCTGGGATCCCAATAATCTTCAAATGAAGTACCTAATTTTATATCGGCACCATTTTCCATAGAAATTTGAGCATATTTTTCAGTTATTTCTCTATAATCTACTATCCCTGTGTTAGGTGAATATAATGCTTTAATCCCAGCTGCATGTGGCTCAATCTCTTTAATTCTTTCAGGGCCAATTAATTCTAATCCTTGCACATTATTTGCAACACCACGTTCATATAAATTGTTTAATCTTGGCAATTCTTCTTCGTCATATGCAACAATTATTTTCCCACAACGATCATATTTTAAACCGTTTTCTACACAAAAATCTGCTATACTTTGCCTTCCTTCTACACAAAAATCTGCTTTTAGTGACCCTGGTTTGTAGTAGATACCTGAATGGATTACACCACTATTATTTCCAGTCTGATGATTAGAAACAACATCATCTTTTTCAATAAGTGCTATTTTTAAATAAGGATTTCTTCTTTGAAGTCCCAATACTGTTCCAAATCCAATTGCACCACCACCAATAACTGTCACATCATAACTCATAAATTCATTCCTATCTTTATCGCTTTCAACTGTTCAACTGAAGCTATTCTTAATAAATTATCAGCATTTTTAATATTATCATCTAAAGTTGAAATTTTATTAATTAAAGTTGATTTAGATAAAATTCCAAATTCGTCTAATTTATCAAAACCTTCACCGAATGAACCAGATATTCCAATTGCAGGAATATTATATTTTTTTCCTAATTTTGCAATTGCTGTAGGTGCCTTGTTGTAAGTACTAGATATATCGAATTGGCCTTCACCAGTAATAATCAAATCTGCATCTTTAATTTTTTCTTCTACATTTAAGGTATCAAATATTATATCNACGCCAGGTCTTAGTGTAGCNCCAAAAAAAGCCACCATGCCTGCNCCTAATCCTCCNGCGGCACCACCACCTTTTAGATTTAAAACATTTAGAATTCAATTCTTTTTCAATTAAATTACCAATATGAAGTAAGTTTTTATCTAAGATTTTGATGTCATCAATACTTGCTCCTTTTTGGGGTCCATATATATATGATGCTCCTTCAATTCCACACAATGTATTTGTTACATCACANGCAACTTCAAATTTAATATTTTTCAGTTCAGGATTAAAATTATTTAAGTTGATTTCACGAATTTTTGAAAAATTAGCAACATTATTATCAATTTCGTTTTTTTTAGAATCCAAAAATTTAATACCAACTGCCTTTGCTACGCCAATACCGCAATCATTTGTAGCACTTCCGCCAATACCAAGTATTATTTTTTTTGCACCATTTTTGACAGCATTTATTATTAGTTCACCAGTACCAAAAGTAGTTGAATTGAAGGGATCCAAATTATTAGGATCTAGCATTGCGAGACCAGAAGCTCTTGCCATCTCAATTATTGCAGTTTTTTCATTTTTTTCAGAATTGAATAATCCCCATGAAGCTTCAACAACTCTATTATCAGGACCCTTAACATTAGAGTTAATTAATTCACCGTTAGTTGCATCAATGATAGTTTCTAATGTGCCATCACCGCCATCAGCAATTGGTAAACCAACAAGTTCTGCATTTGGAAACACACTTTTTGCAGAATCTAATATAATATTCGTCGCTTCTTTGGCTGTTAATGATCCTTTAAATGATTGAGGAGCTATAATTATTTTCATTTCACCAAACCTAATAGTAATGTTAATTCTTCAACTGCTTTTTCAATTTTATCAGGATAATTTATAACAATGTAATCAAACCAATCAGCTTCTTTAACCTCTTTCTTTGATTCATTAATTCTATTTTCAATTTCAGTAGAAGAATTTTCGTGCCTTTTTTTTAATCTCAAACGTAAATCATTTTCTGATTTTGGGCTAATAAAAATAAAGTTGGAATTAGGGATAATATTTTTTAACCTTTTGGCACCTTGAACATCAACTCTAAGAAGAACTTTTTTCCCAATTTTTAAATTATCAATAATCTCTGAATATGGAACACCATAAAAATTATCGTAAACTTTTGCCCATTCAATCAAAAGCTTATTTGAAATTAAATCATTAAATTCATTTTCATTCTTGAAGAAATGATTTACGCCATCTTTTTCATTTGATCTTGGCTTTCTTGTTGTTGCAGTTATAGCAATATGAACACTTTGTTTATATTTTTCATAAATTAAATCCATTAAAGTATCTTTTCCTACCCCTGAAGGNCCAGAAATTACAAATATATTTAATTGTTTNTCACTGCTAATCAAATTTTTAGTTCTTTAAGATGTCTGTAAAAATTTTTATAAGAAATTGATGCAACTTCATGGTCATTAATTATAGTTTTGTTCTTTGCTATAATTGAGCTTATAGCTACTGACATAGCAATTCTATGATCATCATATGCATCAAATTCACCTCCTATAAACTCTCCATTGCCAGAAATTTTAATTCCATCATCATATAAGGAATGTTCAATTTTGGATTTTTTTAAAAACTTAGACATTGCTAATAATCTGTCAGTTTCTTTAAATCTTAACTCTTCAGCATTTTTTATTATTGTTGTGCCGTTTGCAATTGATGCAGCAATAATTATTATAGGTATTTCATCAATTAGCTTTGGAATAATTTCTCCTGAAATCTCAACTCCTTTTAGATTTGATGACCTAACATTTATGTTAGCCACTGGCTCATTTGCTTCAATTCTTTCATCTTCAATTGTTATTTCTCCTCCCATCATTTTTAGAACATCAATTATTCCAGTTCTTAATGGATTCATACCTACATTCTTTAAAGTAATGTTACTATCTGGATGAATCATGGCAGCAACCATCCAAAATGAAGCTGAACTTATATCTCCAGGAATTGTTAAATCAACTGAATTTAATTTAGATGGTTCAATAAAAATATCTAATTCATTAGTTTTAATTTTAGCATCCATTCCTTTTAACATTCGTTCGGTGTGGTCTCTTGATAAAGAAGGTTGTGATATAGTCGTTTTACTCTGAGAATTTAACCCTGCAAGCATAATACAGCTTTTTACCTGAGCGCTAGAAATATTCATATCAAAATTAATTCCATCTAATTGGGAAGGTTTAAAAGTAAGTGGGGCTTTGTTTTCATTAGAAACAATTTTTGCTCCCATCAAGGACAGGGGATCAATTATTCTTTTCATTGGCCTTGAATTTAATGATTTATCTCCAGTTATAGTAGTTTCAAAATTTAAAGATGCTAAAATCCCGGACATTAATCTTGTTGTAGTGCCACTATTACCAGCATCTAATAAGGTTTTTGGCATTGTTAAACCCTCAAAACCATTACCAATGATTTTAAGATTTAAAAATTCGTTTTTATTTTCAATCTCGATATTTACACCTAAATTAGATAGTACATTTAAAGTTGATAAGCAATCATTGCCATTACTAAAATTACTTATTCTTGCTTCCCCAAATGCAACAGCATTAAGTATAGCTGAACGATGAGAAATGCTTTTATCACTTGGTATAGTTATAGAACCAGAAAATTTTTTAGAACTAAATAATTCAATCATTTTCTTTCTTTGCCCCAATTTGAAATTGTTTTAGAAAATTTTTCACCAAAAAATAAACTAAGTAAAGTATCTTTGGATTTTGGTATCGATAATAAACTTTGATCAGAAAAAGATCTAATTTCATCAATAGATAATTTAAAGTCATTTTTTTTAATCTTTTCGATAAACATCTTGAAGTTACTATCTGATGTTATTTTAGAAAAAACATAATCATCAAGATTATCTAAAATTTCACTATCAATTATATTTGAAAACTTATTTATATAATTTTGATTAAAATTATTTGAAAGGATAGATGATTTATTTTTCATATTATCTAGTAGATATAATAAATATAAGTTAGTTAATAAATAATTTGANACNATTAAAGAGTCATGTTCATCAATATCAATAAATCTCAAATTTAATTTAAGTAATTTAAAAAAAGATTCTAAATTATCATCTCTAATAGTATTAAGTTTATTGTTGAGTATTACAGGAATTCTAACGCTTTCTCTTTGTGGATCAATATTCAATTTTCCAACTGGCATAGAATGCAGAACAATGTTTGATATATTGTTTTCTTTGTAATTTTGTATTGATCTAGATTTAAATAAAGATAAATCAATAATAGGGAGATTAGAATTATTGTTTTTGATTATTTCAAAGAATTCCATGCTATTTTTTATGGAACACCCATTCAAAATTAAACTTGAGTCTTTCAAAACATCACTGATGTTCCATGGTGTCTCAACGGAATCATATGACTTTTTTAAATTATCTTGAATTTCCTTTGAATCAAAAACTGAAAACAAAATATTTTTTCCTAAAAATTTTGATCTTTCAATGAAAAAAATGGTATCTTGGCTNGATCCAATAATTGAAATTTTCANCTTATTCATCAAAATCATCTTCAACCGAAGAAGAAAGACTGTTGCTAAGATCAGGGAAGCTATCTAATTTTTTCTTTTCAGTTTGGATATTCATAAGACTTTTATTTAAATCTGTAATATTTTTTTTATTTGATATTTTTGAATCAAGAATTAAACCAATAATACCTTGATTAAATAATATCTGTAATTGATCAGAACTTAAAATTCTATTAGTTTTAATAAAAAAATTAACATTGAATTTACTTGTAATCTTGGTGAGTTTAAAAAAAGATTCAATGTCATCAAAATTTAAATTTTCNTTAAATTCAATATATAGAACAGGGAAGTCAAATGAAGAAATGATATCTGAATCGTCATCTGAGATATCTTCATCAATTTGATAAATTGTTTTTGAATTGTTATTTAAATATTTATATGACAATTTACTATCATCAATGATTACAAAGTCATATTTAAATTCATTTATTTTATTTATATCTAATAGTTTATCTGGGTATTTTATTCCGATTAGGTTTTTACTTTTTACTTTTTTAAATTTGTTTATTTCTAGATTTTTAATCAAAAATCCATCAATTAAATCAGAGTAATCATCAATAATTGAGTCTGCTTCAATAAACAAAAGAATTTTTTTTTCTATTTTTTTACCTGACGAGTTGCCAAAACCAATTGTATTTGTCTTTTTAGTAAAAATTTGTTCAATTTTTTTTTCTAATCTATTCACTCTTTAGGACCATTCTCATTACCTTTATTTGTCTCAAAGAACTTTTCTAAATCTTTTAAAAGAAGCTGGTCCTCAACAGGCCCAGAATTAGATAATGCTGAATCGTATTTCTTTTCTAATTTTTGAATATAACCCTTGAGCTCTGAATCTTGAGTAATTGCATTTTCTAGAGCATTTAAATATTTATCTGACTTCCTTTTTAACTTCTTTGAATCAAATTTTAATGGTAACCAATTTGATAATTCATTTAGTAATGCTTCAGAAACAATTGGATTTGGTGAACTTTGTAAATAATGTGGCGCATGTGCCCAAATGCTCATTGAGGGAATACCAATTTTCTTNAAGTCTTCGATTATGACAGATGTAATACCAGTGGGCCCTTCGTATTTAGATTGACTAATCTTTTTTTGAGTGTATCCCTCGGGCATAAATTCATGTTGACCCGTTATTTGAGTCTTAACACCCCTTGTATGTGGAATTGAATCAAGTAANGCTCCCAGTGTTACAACAGAGCTGACATTCATTGAAACACAAAGATCAATTACTTCTTTTGAAAATGTTTTCCATTTAAAATGAGGTTCTGTACCATTCAATATTATTAATGGAGTGTTATCTATAGCATTATCAATGTAATAAAGGTCATTATGAGGCCACTCAATAATACGACCACTTTTAGAATTCTTTATATTAGGCCTTTCTCTAGCAAATGCAAAAAATTCTTCTTCTTCAAAAGATGCAAATTTTTTTGAATCGTAATTTTTTATTATGGTTTCTACTGCACTAGTGGCAGCTTCTGCTGCGTCAGACCAACCTTTAAAGGCAATAATTAAAATTGAGTTCTGACTAGATATTTTTTCTAAAAATTTAAACACTTATAAAATTATGGTATCTTTTCTTAATATATTTATATTATCACTATTTTTACTTAAATTTTAAATGAATCTTATTGCTCACAGAGGATACTCAAATCTTGCTCCAGAAAATACTATATCTAGCTTTGATTTGGCAATTTCAAATGGATTTAAAATTTTTGAATTAGACGTTCAATTAACAAAAGATAATGTTCCCATAATATTTCACGATTATGATCTAAATAGAATATGCAAATTAGATTTAAATATAAAAAATCTTGAATATAAGTATCTATCAAAATTAGATGCAGGGAGTTGGTTTGATAAAAAATTTTCAGATCAAAAAATACCTACATTTGAAAATATTTTGAAAAAATATATTCATAAAGTTCATTTACAAATTGAACTAAAATCACATGAAAAAGACTTGGCAGATATTGTTATTAATAAACTTAAAAAATTTAATTGGTACAATTTTGNTGGGAAACCTTACGAAGTTCCTGGCTATAGTGTTACATCTTTTGATTTTAATAATCTGGTNAATGTAAGAAANTTATCAAAAAGTATTAGAGTTGGTTGGCTGTTATCAATTGACAGAGAAGATATTCAAACTATTAAGAAGATGTTAGTTGATTTTGATATAAATATGATTATTCCAAATGTAAATGATGCAATTTGGAGTGATGGAAACCTAATTAAAGAGTTTAAGGAGGAAGGTTATTTATTATGTGCTTGGGGTGCTAAATCAATAAATGATGTAAAAAATATGAACCGTATAAATATTGATGGAATGACAGTTGATTGGCCTGGAAAAGCATTAAAGGCTATTTTATAATGTGACTTTCCTTATTCTGTTCAACTGCAACTCTTCTTCCTTCTTCAACATTAACAAATTTTAATATATATAAACCTATAAATATTTGAAGACCTAGAAAAGCTAAACCAACTCTTGGTGAATAAAATCCAGCTAAAATAGCATAACTTAAAGGCCCTAAAACTGAAACAGAGCGCCAAGAAAAGGAAAAGAATCCAAAGAATTCTCCACTTCTTGATTTTGGTGTCATATATGCAAATAGGCTTCTACCTAATGCTTGAGCTCCTCCCATAAACATGCCAACGAAAATACCCATTATTAAGAACTGAGTATCTTGGTTTAGTGAAAGTGGCTGCCATACAATAGATCTCATTAACTTAGGCCATCTGTCTAATGCATTTTGATTTAAATAAGTTGGATGAGATTCACAAATTTCACTTTTTCCATCAAGTGGCCCATCTAAGAATGAAATACTAAATTTACATTCAGTTAGATTAAAGTTAGAACTAAATATTTTTGCTTCTTCTATAGATATTTCATCTTTATCAAGGAAAGTAGAATTAATATCTGCCCAATTAACTTCATTTTTATTTGTTTCAGATAATGTAGGAGATGTATCTAAAACATATTTATTATTTATATATGAAAGCTGGTAATCATATTGATTGTGGTTATCTAATTTGAGAGGAGCAAATCCTAATGCAAGAATTGCTATTACTCCCCAGCCAATTACAGCTATAGATAAAGATTTCTTTGTATCTAATTTTTTTGAAAGATAACTGAAAAATAATGAACCTGGAAAAGCAACAAACTGTACAATAAGAATTGTTAAAGTAGCAGTTTCTGGTGAAATTCTTAAAACATCTAAACCGTATGCACCAGCAATACCAAGGCAAGTTGCTATAGCATCATTAAAAATTACAAATGCTATTAAAAATATTAACAATTGTTTAAATTGTTTAAACTCACTAGCAGTAGATTTAATTTGTCTTATTGCTCTTGAAATAGATTTTGAAACACCAATTTTTCTTGTTTTTTTATAACTTGGTTCAGGTACAACTTTTAGTGTCCATAAAGCCCAACCAAACCACCATACTCCTACTGAAGCAAGGCAGGATCTAATTGCCAAATCTGAATAATCAAAAAAAACTAAAATAATTAAATGAAAAAAAAGTAACAAGCCACCACCTAAATANCCATAAGCATAACCTCTNCTACTTACATCATCTAATAAATTTTCAGGAGCAATATGAGGTAAAAGAGAATTATAAAAAACATTTGCACCTGCTGCTCCAATTGCGCCTAAAAAATAAAAAGCTAAACTAAAAAGCCATGGAGAAGATGTATAAGAAGAAAAAAACAACATTATTGTTGCTAGGCAACCACTAACGCAAAATATAGTCATTAACTTTTTCTTGATTCCTGACCTATCTGCAATTACACCAAATATAGGGCTACTTAAAGCAATTAAAAATGTGCCAAGTGCTCCTGTTAGTGCCCACACAACAGTTGCAGAAAATTGAAAATTGAGAACAACAACTCCTGAACCAAGAGATTCCCTATATAAACCTACAAAGTAAATTGGCATAATTGCAGAAACTATACTTGTAAAGAAAGCAGAGTTGGCCCAATCNTACATACACCAAGCNCTAATTATCTTTTTCTCAGCTTTTGAAAGTTCACGAAAAACTGANTTGGATTTCCTTCTTNTTAAATATATTTGATAAAGACATAATTTCTGTCAGACTACAGCATCAATGATGACTTGAGAAGTGTTTTTTGAACAAGCAGTTCATGGTCAAGCGATCTAATTGGCATTGTTTTATTTTCAATTACATCTAGAAAATGATCGAATCCTTCAACATAACGTGCTGTTTCATTATTAATAAAACTATTCTTATAATCACCTATTGATAAATACTGTTCATAGTTTTTTTCTTTGGGGATATTGATTCTTATAGTTTGAGCAGGTTCAAAGGGCTCCATAATTAATGATCCATTCGTCCCATAAACTTCAAATCTGCGTGCCATAGGAGGTTTTTCGTTAGAGGAAATATCAATTGAAACTATGCAATCTTTGTACTCAAATATTACTATAGTATTGTCGTTAAAATTATCTATTTCACTAAAATCTTTTCTTATAAAACTAGTAATTTTTTTTGGTTCACCAATCATGTAAACAATTTGATCAATCATGTGACCAGCTAAATCATAAAAAATTCCTCCTTTGTGTGGTGAAATCTGCTTCATCATTTCAGACTTTATTGAAGTTGACATATGAGCTCTTATAGAAAAAATATTACCAATTTTTCCAGACTTGATAAGTTCTATTATTTTTTTAAAACCTTGGTGATATCTAAACATATAACCAAGTTGTAAATGAAGATTACTTTTTTTTGCAAGATCAACTACCTCTGTAAATAATTTTATGTCTTCTCCTGCAGGCTTATCATAGAAAACGTGTTTACCNTTTTTTANAGCATTGTNAGTNTGAAAAAGNGACTCTTTGTTNCTTCCCTCAGATGCAATTGCTAAAACATCATCATCATAAATTCTTTCTTCTTCATCAATAAATCTAATTTTATTAAATGGAAAATTATTATCTTTTTTTAATTCATTCCTTCTTTTTAAATCAGGTTCATATAAACCAATAAAGTTTACTCTTGGGTTATTTATAATTGTAGATAATACAGAAATTGCGTGCCCATGTTTTGAACCAATTTGAGCAACACCAATTTTTTTAGAAGTATGCAATACCAAAAACTCCAATTCCTACACAGAAAGCAGAAAATAATTTTATTATTACTTCATTTCTAATTAATTTTTCAGATAAATTAAAACCAATTAAATTAAGAAATATATATATTATTACTATAAAAACCGGTCTAGTACCAGAAAGAGAAGCAACCAACGATACTGGTCCAGTCATTAAAGCTATCAAAATGGTTAAATAGGCAAAAGTAGCAATTACAGTTTCAGCTAAAAATAAATATTTGCTCTTTTCCCAATTTAAAACATAGTCCTTTAGTTTTTTTAAATTATTTATTGAAGAGAAGGGGAGAGCTAAAGTCATACATACTCCAACTCCTCTTAAACCATAAGTCTCTAAAACTGTGATTTCGGATACAACTACCTTATTAAGTACTTGTGATGTTGCGAAAAATATAGTCCCAAAAATAATTATAAAGATTGAAATCAAACTAAAATTATATTCTTTGCTATCATTAAGGCTCACGTTTGAAGTTATACTTCCTAAAATAATCACCATCATAAAAGCTATTTGTATTAATTTTAAATTTTCATCCATAAAAATAAATGAAATTAATGCAACCCAAAATGGATAACTACTCCACATTGTCATCGCCCTGGTAACGCTTAACTTCTTTAACGCCCAAAATAAAGCAATTAAACTTATTCCTTGAATAATACCAACAGATAAAGCATAAAAATGGTAAGTATTAAATGATCTCAAATATATGGCGAGAAAAAAAAGACTAACAATCAAATTGCTATAGCCAACATACATGTTTAGTAAATAAGGTGAGATTCCTGATTTATCATAAACAGCATATTTATCTAAAACACTCACAATAGCAAAAAGTATAGAACTTAATAGAGCGAATAATATCCATAATTCCATTCGTTGATTTTATACTAATTAAGTTTTAATATCCTAATAAATATTTCAAAAAAAAAAGAGGTTTAATATGTCTAACTTTTCTACAAATTCAAGCCCATCAGATCTTAAAATAACAGACATGAGGATTGCAGTTGTTGGTGAAGATAATTGGAGATGGCCAATAATAAAAATTTATACAAACCAAGATATTGTTGGCCTTGGTGAGGTCAGAGATGGTGCAAGTGCAAGATATGCATTAATGCTTAAAAGTAGACTTTTAGGAGAAAATCCATGTGATGTAGAAAGGTTATTTAAAAAAATAAAGCAGTTCGGTGGTCATGGCAGGCTTGGAGGGGGAGTTTGTGGAGTTGAAATGGCATTAATGGATTTAGCTGGAAAGGCATATGGTGTTCCTGCATATATGTTGGCTGGAGGAAAATATAGAGACCAAATAAGAGTTTATTCTGATACTCCTTCAAAAAAGGATCCTGTTGAAATGGGAAATGCTTTAAAGGAAAGGATGGAAAGGGGTTTCACATACCTAAAAATGGATATAGGCATTTGGATTTCAGAACAGGTAGAGGGTGGATTAGTATTTCCAAATGATTATTCTGATGACAAATTAAATGAAGGTTCAACTGGCGGTTCATTGAAAAGCATGATGGTTGAAGCTCAAAATGTAATGCACCCTTTTACAGGGATTCAGTTAACCGACAAAGGTATATCTGAAATTTCTGAATATGTAAAAATTGTTCGGGATATAGTTGGTTATGAAATTCCAATAGCAACAGATCATTTTGGTCATATCGGACTAGAAAGCTGTATTAGGCTTGGAAAAGAATTGGATAAGTATTCTCTTGCTTGGTACGAAGATATGATACCTTGGCAGTATACAAATCAGTGGAAACAACTTAAGAATTCAGTTGACACACCTGTATGCACAGGAGAAGATATTTATCTTTTGGAAGGATTTAAACCTTTAATTGATAACGAAGCAGTTTCAATAATTCATCCTGATTTAGCAACATCTGGTGGAATTTTAGAAACAAAGAAAATTGGTGATTATGCTCAAGAGAAGGGAATACCTATGGCATTACATCAAGCTGGGTCACCAATAGTTGCAATGGCAAATGTGCATTGTGCTGCAGCAACAGAGGGTTTTATTGCTCTTGAAATGCATTCAGTAGATAATCCTTGGTGGGATGATCTTGTAAACTTTGAAACACAAAAAATAATTAACAATGGATTTGTAAAAGTACCTGAATCTCCAGGTCTTGGAATTACACTTAATGAAGATGCGGTTGAAAAACACCTAAATGTAAATCCAGGTGGGTGGGCAGGACAAGGAAAATCAATGGATATTTATCCAAAAGGAGCGTTTGAGCCAACTGAAGAATGGGATAAATTAGATTCTCATGATAGAACTTGGAGCTAATTTAAATGGAATTTAGCTTAATACAAATTTTTGCATTTGTTATAGTTGGATTTTTCGCAACTTCTTATGGCGTATTGGTGGGAGCAGGTGGAGGATTTATAATTGGCCCAACATTAATGTTATTGTTTGATTTTTCTCCTCAATCAGCTGTTGGCACAAGTATTCTTTGTGTTTCAATAGCATCTTTAAGCGGTGCGATATCCTACTTAAGGCTTAAAATTGTAGACGTCAGAAGCACAATACTATTCAGCATAGCTGCTATGCCAGGTGCAATTCTTGCAGTTATAGGACTTGAAAAAATCGATAGCGCACTTTTTAATATTTTGTTTGCAATTATACTTTTTTTAACTGGGCTTTACGTATATTGGAGCCCATCAAAATCAGAAAATAAAAATTTATTAAAAGATTTCAATAAAGTTAATAAAAATTTTTGGAAAACAAAAAGAGAAATAAATACCAAAGCTGGTGAAAGTTATAAATATACTTTTATTGAGCCTTTAGCGACAAGTGTAAATGTAATATTTGGATTTATATCTAGTTTTTTTGGTATAGGTGGTGGTCCATTAAGAACACCAACATTAGTGTATTTTTTTAATTTTCCTGTGAAAGTTGCAACTGCAACATCTGTAGCAACAATGTCAATTTATACACTTTTTGGATCGTCAGCTCACTTTGTAAGTGGAAATGTTGAAATTTCTGCAGTAATACCATTAGGTATAGGTGGTATTTTTGGTTCTCAATTTGGGGTTATAATATCTAAAAGGCTAAAGGGAAGATTAGTGATGAAATTATTATCATTCGCAATGATTGCAATTGCTATCAGTATGGGATTTGAAGGATTTAACAGTTTATAAGGAGAAAAATGATTAATAAATTTAGATTAGACAAAAATTCACAACCTGAGAGGTATGAGATTTTTATAGAACCTGACCTTGAAAATGAAAAATTTACCGGAAATGAATATATAAAACTATCAATTAAAAAGCCAACAAAACAAATAAAATTAAATAGTATTGGACTAAAAATTAATAACGTGAAACTTATTAATTCCAATAAAGAAGAAGTTTACCCAGATATCAAATTTGATGATAAGCATGAAATGGTAGAGTTTAATTTTGATAAAGAAATTAAAAGTGGTGACTATTCTTTATACTTAGAATTTTCAGGCATTCTAGATAATTCTTTACGAGGTTTTTATATGTCTACATATGTTGATGAAAAAGGTGAATCTCACAAAATTGGTACAACTCAATTTGAAAGTACCGATGCAAGAAGAGCTTTTCCATGCTTTGATGAACCCGAGTTTAAATCTGTATTTTCATTGAGTCTAAAAGTTAAAAAAGAGTTATTTACAGTCTCAAACTCAAGTATTAAAAAAATTTCAGAAGATGGAGAAAAAATAACTTATAATTTTAACGATTCTATAAAAATGTCTACTTACTTGGTTGCCTTTATAATAGGTCCATTTGAAGCTACGGACGAACTAGATGTTGATGGAACCCCGTTACGAATTGTATACCCTGAAGGAAAAGGAGAATTGGCTAAATTTGCTTTAGATGTTGGTGAATTTGCTCTCAAGTATTTCACAAATTATTTTGGTAGACCTTACCCTGGGGACAAGTTGGACATGATAGCTATTCCAGATTTTGCATCAGGCGCTATGGAAAACTTAGGTTGTATTACTTACAGAGAGGCACTATTACTGGTAAATGAAAATAATGCTACTCAGGGGGAGTTAACAAGAATTGCAGACGTAATTTGTCACGAAATTGCTCATATGTGGTTTGGTGATTTAGTAACAATGAAATGGTGGAATGGCATTTGGCTTAATGAAGCATTTGCTACTTTTATGGCAACAAAAGCTGTTGATGTTTTTAATAAAGATTGGAAAAGATGGGTTCAATTTGGAATTGAAAGGTCTGCTGCTTTTGATGTAGATTCTCTTCACTCTACTAGGCCAATCGAATTTGAAGTTATATCTCCAGATGATGCTTCAGCAATGTTTGATTTACTTACATATGAAAAGGGTGGAGCTGTGCTTAGAATGCTTGAACAATANGTNGGAGAAGATCAATTTAGGGACGGAATAAGAAGTTATTTAAAAAAACATGAATACTCAAATACTGAAACCTCCGATTTATGGGATAGTATAGAAGAATTTTCATCTATTCCAGTAAGAGAGACAATGAATACATGGATATTCCAGCCTGGTTACCCAAGAATTAAATTTAATAATAATGATAAAAAATTAGAGATATCACAAGAAACTTTTAAATATGACAATGTTGATAACGAATTTACATGGAAAATTCCTGTAGAAGTTGTAAATGAAAATAATCATGAAAAAATACTTTTGGAAAATAATAAATTGCTAACAGATTTAAATTTGGATAGTTTCAGGTATGGAAATAAAAATTCAAATGGATTTTATAGATCAGAATACTCTGAAGACATTTTAACTAATCAAATTTTTAATAATCTAGANAATTTAAATGAACTTGAGAAATTTTCATTAATTGATGACCTATGGAGTAGTGTCACATCCAACAATAACAATATAAATACATTCTATGAATTATGCATGAAGCTTAATTTAGATAATTCAATTGATTTGCAGTCCTTAATTGTATCAACATTTGGAGTTGGTAAGAGGTACGCGAATGAAAAAAATAAAGAAAAAATGATTAGGATTATTGATAGTTATCTTGAAAATTTACTAAAAAATATAGGTTCAGAATATGATGAAAAAGAAGATGTAAAAACTACAGAATTAAGGGCACTTATATTCAGAGGACTTGGGATTACATGTGAAAATACTAAATATATTGATACTTCAAAAAATTTATATTCAAAGTATTTAAATGATAAAAATTCTGTTGAGCCAAATTTGGCAGCATCCGCAATTGCAATTATTGCTCAAAATGGTGACAAAGATTTGCATACGGAATTTTTTGAAAAATATACAAGTTCGCAAATACCACAAGAAAAAATAAGATTCTTATTTTCTTTATCAGAATTTAAATCAAATGATTTGATAAAAGAAACTTTAAAATTGTCATTAAGTGAAAAAATAAAAAATCAGGATGCCCCTTATCTAATTGCAACAGCTATTAGAAATTACAGGCATACCAAAACAGCATGGAACTTTGTTGAGCAAAATTGGGAAAAAATNAATAAAGTATTCCCTAACAATACAATTCCAAGAATGTTTGGTGGTATTAAGTCGGTTTCAGATAAAGAATTAGCTGAAAGGATTAGTTTATTTTTTGATAAAAACCCTGTACCACAAGGCCAAAAAACAATTGATCAAAATTTAGAAAAAATGAATATAAATTTAAAATTTGTTGATCATCAATCAAAAATATTAAATAATTGGCTACAAGATTTTTAATACTATGAGTAAATCAATTTATAATTTCTGGCTAAATATTGAACCATTAAGATCAAAATGGATTCTTCCACTAGTAATACTTACTTTTTTATTATTAATCTTTTATTTTTTTGGTCATACTGATGACATGAAGTGTAATTGGGAAGATAGAGATAGATGGGAATGTTCACAAATTACTTAAATGAAAGTAAATTATTGGGATGAAGCAATAGACTATTTAGTCTCAAAAGATAAAAAATTAAAGAATATTATTAATAGTGCTGGAAATGTTTTTTTAGAGACTTCGGAAGACCCTTTTATGACTTTATTTAATTCTATTCTTGGACAACAAATATCTGTAGCTGCAGCAAAAAGTATAAAAAATAAGATTTCAACTAACTTTGACATAAATCCTACATCACTTTCAAATGCCAATACTGACAAATTGAGAGAATGCGGGCTTTCTAGAATGAAAATTAAATATTTAAAAGACTTATCAANTAAAGTTATAAATAATGAAATATCTTTTAATTTGCTTGAAACACTCGATGATAATGAAGTAAAAAAGTATCTAACTAAAGTTAAAGGAATCGGTAATTGGACTGCAGAAATGTTTATGATTTTTTATTTAGGCAGACCTAATATACTCCCAGTTAATGATATTGGAATAATAAATTCATTAGTGAAAATTTATGGGGAAAATAAAAAAAATATCAATTTTAATAAATATTTCTTATTATGGAGCCCATGGAACACAGTAGCAAGCTGGTATTTGTGGAGAAACATTGATCAAGAAATAATATCTTATTAGGGAGAATTAAATGAAATTATCTAAACTTTTTATGAAACTCGCTAAAGAAATGGAAAACAATCATTTTTTTGGCATCCCAGGAAGCGGAGTGCCTTTAGACTTAATGGACAATGGTAAAGACTTAGGTGTTCAATTTATAAATGTTGCTCATGAATCATCTGCAGCTATATCTGCTGGTACTTATGGATTGATAAAAGGGTCTGCAGGTGTTGCTTTAGCAGTTAAAGGTGTTGGTGCAGCAAATCTTGTTGGTGGAATCGCAAATGCATATTTTGAAAGATTACCTGTTATTTGTGTATGTGAAACAACTCCAAAATACTCATATGAAAATGAAATGGTTCAACATACTGACCACTTTAAAATGATGAGCCATTTAACAAAAGGGATGGATACTATTTCAACAGATAATCCTTCTAAGACAATAAGGGATTCTTTTAAATTAGCAAGCTCAGGAATTGAAGGCCCTGTATTAATTGATTTTCCATCCGATCTTGGTTTATCTGATGTTGAAGAAACAATTTATAATTTAAGTGAAAATAATTCGAATAAATTAGATTTTGACTCAATAAATAAAATTAAAGCATTGTTGAATAATTCAAAAAAACCATTGGTAATTGTTGGTGATGGTGTAAGGAAAGATAATTCAATTAATGAATTGATTAGTTTTATTGATAATTTAAATGCAGCAGTTCTTTCAAGTATGAAAGCTAGGGGAGTATATAAAGAAAATAGAAAAAACTGGCTTGGGGTAATTACAGATTATAATGAAAATTTAAACACTCATACAGGATCAGTAATAAGCAAAGCTGATTTAATTATAAACATTGGGGTTGATCAAATGATGACTCACTCTCCATGGCCAAAAGGAAAAAAGAAGATTATAGAAATAATAAATAATCAAAGAAAAACAATTTCTAATGATCCATCTGTAATATGTGATGGAAATATCAAAGATATCTTAAATGCGTTATCTAACGAAGCTAGTTCAGAAGGATGGAAAGATAGTGAATTCGATGAAATAAATAATAGACTTAATGACAGGTTTAGTAGGCCTGGAAAAGCTAAATTTACAGCTCATGATATTTTTGAAATCTGTAAAGAAGAGCTACCTGCAAATTCAAATATTTATACTGAAACAGGTGCACATATAAGATTAATGGAGCAAACTTGGAAATTTGACGAACCATTAAAATTTTTTGGTACTTCAGGTGGAAGAACGATGGGCTTGATGATTCCATCATTCATAGGTGGAGTTTTAGCTACAGATAATAATATTCCATCAATAGGTATTGGTGCTGATGGAAGTACTTTAATGAGATTAGGTGAATTAGAAACCATCAATAGGTCAAATATTAAGTGGCCTATAATCATAATTAATGATGGAGCTCTTGGCACAATGAAATATAGACAAGGTTTTAGGGGATATGAAGATTACGGACTAGATTTAACTTTGGTTGATTTTGCTAAGACAGCTCAATCATGTGGATTAAATGGGGAAAAGGTTGATAATCCTGAAGATTTTAAAAAAATATTAGGTAAATCTTTAAATTCCGATAAAGCATTTGTTATCGATGCTAGAATTGACCCTGATGCATACCAGGATAATTTTGGGGGTACAATCGGAGATTAATAAATGATTGAAATAATTAAAGAAACTCTAAATGAATTAAAGTCTATAAAAATAGATATTCAAGACGATAAGGAAAAAATAGATAATTCAATTAAAAATCTAGAATTTATTGTTAAGGAATATAAAAGACTAATTGATGATTTTATTGAAAATTCTACAAATCAGTAATCGCAAACAGAATATATATCTTTTTTAAAAATTTTTTCGGGATTTAAATAAGTTAATTTAATACCTACACAAATTCCTATTACATTATTTCCTGATAATTCAAGTAAATCAGATGAAGCCTGGGCAGATCCTCCAGAGGCAATTAAATCATCAATAATTAAAATATTTTTATTTTCAGGAAGGATAGACTTACTTACCTGTATTTCACTTTTACCATATTCTAAATCATATAATTGACTTATTACGGGTGGTGGTAACTTACCTTTTTTTCTAATTAAAATATTTGGAATCGATAATCTATCAGAAAGAGCTGAACCAAAAATAAATCCTCTTGCGTCGATTGAGGCAAAATAATCAATATCCTTTGGGATATTAAAAATATACTTGGACATTTCGTTTAAACAATATTTGAAAGCATCTATATTTGAAACTAATGTGCTTATATCTTTAAAAGAAACACCTTTTTGGGGATAGTCAGGTATCTCACGTATGTAATCCTTCAGATTCATTTTAATTCTACTGATGGATGATTAAGTACATCTGGATTAATTAAAAATTTTGGTTTAGAGCCAGTTAACACATCGTATAATTGCATGGAAGATCTTAATTGTAATTCTTCACTGGATTCCTGAGAAAAAAATGCAGTATGAGGAGTAATAATTACATTATCAAAAGAAAAAAGATCATTTGTTTTATCTATAGAAGATTCAATAACATCAAGGCCAGCACCTCTAATTTTTCCATTATTAAGATTTTCAATTAATGCTTCTTCATTAATTAGTCCNCCTCTAGAAACATTTATTANNATTGTATCTTTATTCATTAAATCAAATTGNTCAGTGTCAATAATATGATTTGTCTGTTCAGTTAATGGTAAGTGNAAGGAAATTATGTTACTGTCTTTTAAAACTTTATTAAGGGAATGTATTTCAACATCATCGATTTCTTTTTCATTTAAATAAGGATCATAAGCAATTACTTTTAGTCCAAAGTTTTTAGCCTTCTTTGAAATTCTCCTACCTATCCTGCCAAAACCAAGAAGACCAAGGGTTGCTTCTGATAATCTGTATACTCTTTTATCTTTTTTAATTTCATTCCATAGTCCCTTTTTTACTAGATCAGAATCTCTTGCAAGAAGTCTGTTCAAAGACAAAATCATTGACATAGCATGATCAGAAACTTCATCTATACAGTAATCAGGAATATTAGAAACAACTATTCCAAGTTCTGTAGCAACTTCAATATTAATGTTGTCCACACCAATTCCATACCTTTGAGCAACTTTAAGGTTTTTACTTGACCTTAATATATCTTCGTCGATAGATTCAAAGCAAAACAATAAACCATCAGCATCAACAATTTGTTTTTTTAAGTCAGATTTGTTTTTTGAAACAACTAATTCTATATTTTTACTATCAAAAAATTTTTTCTCTATATCAATATTTGGCCAAACATAGTCAGATATAACAACTTTCATTTTACATAACCTTTAATTCTTTAAATTGACAACCTTCTACAAAGTGATCAAAAAAGTTTTCGTCAGTTTCCAATTCTACATGCTTAATTGATTTAACAATACTTTCAATTTTTATTCTCTCTTCAACATTCACAAGATAAATAATTGCTCCATTAAGTGCAGAATTTCCTATTTTTAAAACATTTGCATTAGGCGTATCAATTAGGAAACCAATTTTCTTAGCATTATCAACGTTAATATAATTGGCAAAGCCGCCACTCAAAAATAAATGCTTAAATTCATTTATACTTAATCCAGACCTTTTTATAGCAATTGATTGGCCACAATAATTAGCTGCTTTAGCTTGAGCTAATGCACTCATATCAGATCTCGACAGTTTAATACCATTAGTATTTTTTATTTCATAGTAATTATCACCATTATTAATGACCCCTAGTTCGTTAATAATTGAATTAGTTTTTAATGCAGCTAAAAGATCAATTAAACCTGAACCACAAATTCCTTGAGCGTTTGAGTCATTTATTGTAGAAAATTGCTGATCTCCACCATTGATAGAAAATTTCTCAATTGCGCCATCATAACCTGGCATAGCATAAGTGACTTCACCACCCTCAAAAGCAGGGCCAGCAGGACATGAAGCCGCAACAAGATTATCTTTATTTCCTAAAATTATTTCTGTATTAGTNCCNACATCTAAAAGCATAAAATTTTCTTCAATAGAATCTAAATTAATNGATATTAANTCTGCAGTAACATCAGAACCTATATGACAAGATATTAGTGGAGGGGATATAACTTCGGCATTTTTATTAATTCTGATGCCAAGTTCATTGGCATTCATTTTAACTGATGTAGTATCAATTTTTCCTTCTTCAAAATCTAACTGAGTTTTTGATTTATAAGGTTTTTGTCCTACACCTGCAACATCAATACCAAAAAAAATATCTCTCATAGTAGTGTTTCCAACAATAACCATTTCATAAATATGAGATCTCCTAACTTTATATTTTTTACATAATTCACCTATTTCAAAATTTAAACCTGAAATAATNACCGCCTGAAGTTCACCAGGAAATTTTGTTGTTTCGTAGGAAATCCTGTTCAAAGTATCACTCCCACCAAATCTTTGTGGATTTTCAAAAGAAGAAATTCCAATTATTTCACCGGTAATTAAATCTACTAAACTGCATGCAACTGTAGTAGTTCCTATATCAGCAGCAATGCCATAGACAGGTGTAATNTTTGAAGACAATATNTATCCATTATTTTTATCAAAAACTTGATTATCTTTTATTATTATCTTTGAATTTAAAATTAAATCTTTTTGGTTTAAGTCTTCTAGTATTTTGGGCTGTCTTCTTAAAACATTAAACTTTATATCAGAAAGGTCATTATTAATTTTTGCTTGGCAAGCAAGTCTGTATGAATCAGTTAAAAATTCTTCACTACCATCTTTCGGTATTAAGTTTTCTTCACCTTGAGTAACATTAACAATGCACTCATGACATTCACCATTTCTTCTGCAGCTTGTNGGAACTCTTATACTTAAAGTATCTGCGAAATCAAAGAGGGATTTTCCCTTTAAGGACTTTGTTTTTTTGTTATCAGAATAAATGTGCCCTTCCATAAATAAATTACTTAGAAGTTAATTTATTTGNAGGAATCCATGCAGGCCTGTAGTCAAGTAAATCTGATCCAGTGCAAACAGGGTTTTCGCCAAACTTTTTAATATAATGCTGGTTTTTGCATTCAAATTTTGCGGTACATCTAGATTTTGCATTTTTATAAGGACATCTACTTTTAAAAATTTCATCAGCATTAAATGAAATTTCTTTAAAAATATCAAATAATTTATCTAAACTTTTTAAAGCTTTATCTTTATCAAGTGAATTTTCAGGACCCATTATTTACTTGCAGTTGCAATATCTTTTGCTTTTTGGACACAGTCTACTGCATTGGCACCATATGCATCTGCACCCATTTCATCAGCAAATTCTTGAGTAACAGGAGCACCACCTACCATAATTTTAACTTCTTCCCTCATACCTGCATCATCAAATGCTTCAATTGTAGTGCCCATATTTGGCATAGTTGTTGTAAGAAGAGCAGACATTCCAACGATTGCAGCATCATGCTCCATAACAGCATCAATAAAATCATCGGGTTTTGTATCAACACCTAAATCATGAACAAGAAATCCTCCACCTCTTAACATCATGATACAAAGGTTTTTACCAATATCATGCAGGTCACCTTTAACAGTCCCCATTATCACTGTGCCTATAGGCTCAACACCTGAAGCTGATAAGATAGGTTCTATGTGCTCCATTCCAGCTTTCATAGCTCTGGCAGAGATTAAAACTTCAGGAACGAATATAATATTATCTCGAAATTTAATACCCACAATCGCCATTCCAGCAATTAAACCGTCATCTAAAACAATATTTGCAGAGTAACCCTCATCAAGAGCTTTTTTAACTAGAACACCAACTTCAGTGTTGTTTCCAGAAATCAGATTGTAAGCGATATCTTGCATTAGTTCATCGCCACTGGCAAACAAACCTTCAATATGTTCCTGTTCATCTGGCACAGTTACGTATTTAAATTCTTCTAGTAAACCTTCATTCTTTATCATAAATGTATTATATAACACCTGAAATACAGATTGCCATAAATATTTATTTATTTAAATATTTTCTTTAACCCAACTCTGNACNGAATTTGGTATTGCAATTAAATTTTCTATCTTAGTTTTTAAAGGAATTGCACACTCAGTGGAGATAAGNTGCACACCAGCATCCAAAGCATTGTAAACCTCTTTTTTTACATCTGCTGGAGTTTTTGAATACAATGTTTCTGGGTTATTTACATTTCCTACCAACCTTATTCCTCCATTCACAGCATCCATAGCTTCTTGGGGAGCATTTTTTGAATCAAAATGAAAAGCAGCCATACCACTTTTGGCAATTGATGGCATTCTATCAACAGTTCTACCGCAAATATGTAGAATAAGAGGGACTTTTAATTCTTCAACAAGTTCTTGATGTAAATGAAGTAAAAATTCATCGTAATATTTTCCACTTACCAAATCTCCAGTAGCATGGTCAGGAACAACTAATACGTCAGCACCTGAATCAATCTGTGCTTGACCAAATAAAATGGTTATATCCATCAATTTTCTTAAAATTTCTCTAGTCTCTTCCGGATCATCAATAGATTTAAGTAGAAATGGTTCAACTCCAAAAACATGATACGCAAGTGTCCATGGACCCATAGTTTTACCAAAAATTGCAACCTCGTCTTTAACTTGATCTTTCAAAATATTTATAGACCTAGTAATTGCAACATTATCTCTATGCTCNANAAANCCTGATGGAATTTTTATATCGTTCTTAGTTTTCCANATNGGATTGTTCATTCTAACAGTTGGCCAATTATCTTTTTGCTCCCATTGCATTTCACAGCCTAGTGCAGAAGATTCCTGAATTATTGAAAAGTAAGGAGCTATAGAATCAAAACCTAATTCTGAGTAACCAGTTATTGCCAATTGTGCGTTTAAATTTGCATCTCTGCAGGCATCCGGAAAGGGAGCATCAACATAATCCATAAGTTCGACTGTTGCAACACTAGTTGGATTTGATACAGGAGGCCTATCTACATCATCACCATTAAGAGCAGCTAATACTCTTTGTCTTGGCGTCATATTTAAATCTATATTAATCATTTAATTTGCTGCAAATCCTAAAGATTGCGTTGTCATTTGTCCTGCCATATCATCAGCTGCNAATGATTCTTCAGTTGCACTGATGTTCCTTGCTAATGGTAAAAGTAAATTTATCAATTTATCATTTCTAGTATTGCACTTTAGTTTAAATGAAAAGTTATCTATTTTTTCAAATCCACCATACTTTAGTAATCCGTTTACAACTGCTCTATATCTAATTTCAGGTTTTGGAGCATTACCATCACCACTTACAGTATATATATTTATTCCGTCTTTAAGGGAATGGTTAATGCTTAATATCATGTCGGATCTTAAATCTTTATGACTGATTCCATTTGAAATATCATTTGGCCTATCTTTCATGACTGCCTCTTTAACTACAAATCTAAGAGGCGATGAACAGCACCCGTCTTTCATTTCACATGGAAATGTCGCTTGATTAAAATTATCACTAGGTAAGGCGCCGGCTATATCAACAATCCTATCTCTTATTTGTTTAAGTCTGCCCTCTAGCCCATCTTTTTTGCTATATGAATGAACAGTAATTAAAGGTTCTTTAAAAAAGAGCCCAACCGTTATTTCATTAAAAAATGGATCCATTGAAATAAGCTCAATGCATCTTCCGTATTTACTTATTACTTCTTTTGGTCTCATAGTAATATTATATACAAAAATTATTTGTTTTCATTTATCAATGACCTAAATTCTTTGATATGATCGAAATTTGTACCACAACATCCCCCAACAATAGAAACACCCATATCAATNANTTTTTGATAATTTTNTCTCATAAATTCAGGTGTCTCATCATAAATAACTTTTTTATTTTTAATTTTAGGTATACCTGCATTTGATTGAACCATCACAGGCAATTTGCTACTTTCCACCAATTCTTTTGCTAACTCAACAATAATTGATGACCCATTACCGCAATTAGTAGCTACAACATCACCGCCAGCATTGTATATTTCATCAGCTGCTTTCTCTGGAGATATCCCCATCATTGTAAAGAAGCCTCTTGGCCCTTTATCAAAAACCATTCCACCAATTACTGGAATAGAAGAAATCTTTTTTGCAGTTTTTATTCCAAGAACTAATTCTTCTATTGCCATCTGGGTTTCAAAAATTATCCCATCAACACCACCATCAATTAATCCATTTATTTGTCTTTCAAATCCTT
>FUFK010080389.1_pt1 | contig 31440 bp, 30 predicted proteins | sample 1021851 | NCBI WGS metagenome assembly FUFK01 (sample SAMEA51879418, study PRJEB19060) | metagenome | reverse complement strand
TTCACCTTGGTCTCCTTGAGCACCTTGTGGACCTGTAGCACCATCTGCACCTTGAGCTCCATCAGCGCCTTGAGCACCTCCATCACCTTGAGCACCAATATCTCCTTGTCCTCCCTGTGCTCCTGTTGGTCCTTGTGCACCTTGTGGTCCCGTGGCACCTTGTGGTCCCGTGGCACCATCAGCTCCTTGTGCACCATCAGCGCCTTGAGCACCTGTGTTTCCTGCTGGTCCTTGTGCTCCTTGAGGTCCTGTTGCACCATCTACACCTTGAGCACCTTGTAATCCTTGTGGTCCTAAATTTCCTTCTTCTCCTTGGTCTCCTTGTGCTCCTTGTGGGCCTGTTGCTCCCTGTGGTCCTGTATCACCTTGAGCACCAACTGCACCATTAGCACCTTGTGCTCCATCATTACCTTGTGCACCATCAGCACCTTGAGCACCAATATCTCCCTGTCCACCTTGAGCACCTGCTGGACCTTGAGCGCCTTGAGAACCAACTGCACCTTGTGGACCTGTTGGCCCGTCTTCACCTACATCACCTTGAGCACCTTGAGGTCCGGTAGCACCCTGTGGGCCTGTAGCTCCATCACTTCCTTGAGCACCATCAGCACCTTGAGCGCCTTGTACACCTTGTGGTCCTTGTGCACCTGCTGGTCCTTGTGCTCCTTGAGGTCCTGTTGCTCCCTGTGGTCCCGTAGCACCATCGTCACCTTGAGCCCCATCGGCTCCTTGATTTCCTGTAGCTCCTTGAGGACCTGTGGCTCCCTGTGGTCCTGTGTCACCTTGAGCACCGACAGCTCCATTGGCACCTTGAGCTCCATCGGCTCCTTGAGCACCTGTGTTTCCTGCTGGTCCTTGTGCCCCTTGTGGTCCCGTGGCTCCCTGTGGTCCTGTAGCACCAGCATCACCTTGAGAACCGTCAGCACCTGCTGAGCCTTGAGCGCCATCTGCACCTTGAGCACCTCCGTCACCTTGTCCACCTTGTGCTCCTGCTGGACCTTGTGCCCCTTGTGGACCTGTTGCACCTTGTGGACCTGTAGCCCCATCGGCTCCTTGAGCTCCATCATTACCTTGTGCACCTATAGAACCTTGAGCACCATCGGCACCTTGAGCACCTGAACCTGCTGGTCCTGTACCACCTTGAGGACCCGTAGCACCTTGTGGTCCTGTATCTCCTTGAGCACCAACAGCTCCATTGGCTCCTTGAGCTCCATCAGCACCCTGTGCTCCTCCATCGCCTTGTGCTCCTAAATCACCTTGTGCTCCTTGAGCACCACCTGGTCCTGTTGCACCTTGTGGACCTGTTGCACCTTGAGAACCTACAGCACCATTGGCTCCTTGAGCACCATCATTACCTTGTGCGCCTGAAGCTCCTTGAGCACCATCAGCACCTTGTGAACCGGCTCCTCCTCCACCTCCACCAATACTCGTATCTGTAGCTAAAGTTTTACCAACATATTGGTAAACCGTCATATAAACTATTTGACTTGAGCTTGGAGTATTGGAATCAAACTGAAGAACACCTGTCTTATAATCAAATTGATAATCATTTGCAGAAACAATATCACCACCACCTAACGAACCACTATCCGTAGATGTAGATTTAAATACTTTAATACCATAACCTGGTGTATTATCTTCTGTGTTTGCGTTGGCTAAACTTGAAACTGAATACTTTGGTGATATAAAATTTGTTTGTTGCCCATCTTGGACTAACTGAGGTGTTACACCTGAGTTACTTCCTGTAGGATATAAAAAGAACCAAACATCATTTCCAACATTAGATTTTGTTAATCTGTGTCTAAACCAATACTTTAGAATATTAGCTGAGCCTGATTGATGTATATTACCATTTTGACTACTACCACTAAATGGTAATGAACTTGTAGGTATGGCATTAGTCTGAGTATAAATCTCATTTGAGTTAATATCAAGTACTTCGGTAAATGCCTCTTGAGCAGTTGTTAAATCAGCACTCGTAAATCTTCTGTTACCGAGTAATCTATTTGATTTTTTTTCTTGATTAATTGCCATTATCTATCCTTAACTAAAAGTCAATGTAATACCTGTCGCAGGTGTTGGGTCGCCCTTATATCTAATTATGACGTAGAGTTCATTATCTGAAGAATCTAAGAACATTCCATCAGCATTTCTTATAGGAACCGTATAAGTTCCACTTGAAACTCCACCTCCTGAATTTCCATATAAATCTATGTTACTTGCAAATGGATTTTTAAAGTTGTCTTGAGAAACTCCTGCTTCTATCAAGTTACTAACGGTTGCACTTGGGTCATATAATCTACAAGTTGATATGTCCGTGTTACTTCCTGCACTTGTTCCACTCTTTAATACTAACGCTACTGCCACTCCTGATGTTGAAGCATTCCAATTGACTAATGTTTTATTACTAACATTAACCGTCATACTTGTTCTCGTGCTTCCATCTTGAAATCTTCTAATATAATATTTGTAATCACTTGCACTATATGAGCCTGTACTATACCAATAACCATATGCGCCTTCAGGGTCAACCAAATATCCTGGTTTGACTTGAAGAGAACCACTACCTAAATTATTTAGTTCGTGTGTTTGAGTAAAAGCATCTCCTGCAAAAGTAGTTACATTATTATTTAATTGTATTCTAAAATCTTCACCTGTAAATTGTTCTGTGGTTCCATCTAAAGCACCACCATCATATCCTTGTGCCCTACTATAGATTGCCATACTTTGACTTGCAGCTGGTTGATTAAATAGAGTAGAATCATAAAAATTTATTGTAGAACTATTTGATGTCTGTGTACTATTTTTCCAATTAGCTCCTGTAGTTCTAAATATTAAATTATAATTAAGACTTTGTTGTGAACTTCTATTTTGTACAACATTGTTTGAATTAGAATCTAAATTAAAAACTAAGGATGCAGTAGTATATGCTATGTCATTAATATGTGGTATGGCATTAGAACCTCTTTGTGCTGATTTATCAGCGTTCTTAACACCTGCAGTAGTGCCATCATTTGTTTGAACTCCTGCGTTCGTTACGCTAACAGAAGTTTTTGTTAGTGAGGTACTTCCTACGGTATCAAAAGTATCAGTTGGCGTGCTAACTACAATTGGTGTTGTGGCATATCCATAAGCTGGGTCAAATGATTTCGTGACCTCAGCTGAAGATAAAAATGTATAATCTACATCTAAAATATAAGGAGCTCCACTCAAACTTCTTGTAGTGAAAGCAAAGTTTGAACGAGTTACTGCATTGTTAACGATAGATACCGTTGGAGTTCCTGTTGTAATATCACTTGGTAATCCTCCTGTGTAAAGATAAAATCTTGTTGTTGAATCTGAGGCATTTCTAAAACTAAAATCTGCTTGTGAGCCTGATTGTAGACCTGCCTTTACATCGTGATACGCATAGTATCCACTTGCTGAAAGACTCGTAGCACTTGTAGCACCTCCTGTATATCTTCTGCCCGATAAGGCTCCGTTTACATTAAAGTCTCCATCTTGAAAGGCCGCTGGTATTACTGCAGGCTGTGATGAATTTATTTTTGCTAATGTCACACCATTAGATGTACCGAATGAACTTTGTTCATATTCAACAAGTGAACGTGTAGTAAATGTAGAATTTTGGTCAGGTGTAGTATCAGCATAATTATCACTAAATGATTGTGTGGCTATAACTCTTACTTTGATTGTATTAGGTCCACCACTTGAGAGTTGTCCCATACCAAAATTAGTAGCAGTTCCGGAGTTTATTTCACTTGAACCTCCTGCATTTGCAGCTATTGTGTGACTAAATGTTCCAAATGTTGCTTGTGTTGTAATGTTAGAAGATGGTATTCTTGAGGCATATGAACCGTGAAATGGGTTTGTGCCTGTATCATTTAAATATGTTCCTCTATCACTTGCAAGTACAAAACCTTTTAATGTTAAATAATCTTGGACTTCTCTATAAGAACCTGTTTCACTCATATCTATGTGTGCTGAGCCTGTCCAATTGATAGAAAGTCTTGCATTTTCATACGTAGAACCTAATACACCATTAAGTAAACTATCTTTTGATGCTTCAGTACCATCACTATAAGTTGCTGTAATAGTATTATAAGTTTTTGTATTAGCAGTAGGTGACGCTGTATCAAGAGAAGAACTTAGAACACCTGCTACAAATCGTAATATTTCACTTACGTTTGTATCATTATTAAAATTATTGAAAAAACTACCTTCAAGATTTGTTTGCCAAGCATTTGAAGTAGGATAACCAACCGTTATGTTATTTGTAAATATAGCAGTTGAGGCTGTTTGTGCTCCTGCCAATGCTCTCCTAACGGTTAATGTTTCAGAACCTGATATTGCAACAGAACCTGTAATTTGTAAATCATTTGCAGTTTTCTTACTTGAACCTGCAGTAGAAAATATTCCATCTCCGCCTCCGCCTCCTCCTGAAGCTAATGAAGCAGATGTAAAAGTACCGCCTCCTACTTTGATGTTTGTAGCCTCTACGGTTCCAAATGAGCCTGTAGATATAGATGAACCACTTATTTGATTCAAACTGCCGCTACCTATTACCCCTTGCCAAGAACCTGATATACTTGCTGCAGACGCTCCAGCTCCTCCACCACTCTCTAATTCTTCTACTTGTAATCTTGCTGCTAATGAAGATGAAAGTGCGGTAAAAGAACCTGATATTGTGGCATTACTTCTATTAGGCTGTGCTTCTTCTACTTGTAATCTTGCTGATAAACTTGCTGATAATGCAGTATGTGAACCACTAATGTCAGAAGCTATGTCTGCACTGCTTGTCAGAGCATTTACGGTTACCGTGACCTCGTTACCAACATTTGAAGCAACCATAGCGTTACCTACAAAATCAAAAGTTCTAACAGCTTTTGATAAATCTACTCCTTCATCAGAAGCAGTTATAGAAGTACCACTTCCTCCTCCACCACCTCCGGCGAGAGTTGATAAGTCAACTTGACCTCCTCCTTCTATTGATAATGAATTTGAACTATCATCAAAAGATAGTGATTGTATTAAAGATGCAGATGTAAAATGTAAACCATCTAAAACGAGTGAACCGAAGGAACCTGTAGAAACTGATGAACCACTTATTCTATTTGAACCACCACCTTGAAACGAACCTGATATTGTAGCATTTGTACGACCTCCTGTGTTGGTTTCTAAAGTTTGTACTCTTGTAGAAAAGGAACCACTATCAACTTTTAAGGCAGCTAATCTTGTTGCGTGTGAAGCTGATACTCTTGCTAATGAACCTGTTATGCCAAAAACTAATCCAAATCCTGAACCGCCTATACCTTTTCCTAATCTTAATTCTAAACTTTCCATTCTTTGATGATTAGATTGAGAAAATGCAGCGTGTGAACCTGATATAGTTTGGTCAGAACGTACTGATTCAGCCTCTTCAGTAGCTAATCTTGCTGATAAACTTGCTGATAATGCAGTATGTGAACCTGATATAGTGGCGTCACTTCTATTGCTTTCGGCTTCTTCAGTAGTAAGTCTTCCTGCTAAACTTGAAGATAGTGAGGCAAACGAACCTGATATAGTGGCATTACTTCTATTTGGTTGAGCTTCTTCTACTGCGAGTCTTGATGCTAAACTTGATGATAGTGAAGTAAAAGAACCTGATATCGTAGTATTTGAACGTGAAGTTCCAGCACTTATTCCTGTTAGACCACTTCCATCACCGATGAAAGAACCTGAAAATGAACCGGACCTATTAAATTCTCCTGTGGTCCATTCATAAAGACCTGTAACAGAACTTGTAGTTTCTGAAACTTTTAATAGTTTACCTGGTTGTTGTGGTGCTCTTGCCTGTTTTGTTAAATCAATTTTAGCCATTATGCCAACTCTTGCCTATATAAAATTTTAATTTTATCTTTTGTACCATCTGCATAGTTTTGTAAAGTAATACCATTATCATCAAATCTCTGTTTGAACAATACAACTTGTTCTCTTTTAGAACCTGAAAGATAAAAATCAATACTTGAACCTGATGTAGTTTGTGTCATATTACTTTGTTGTTCTATGCCATTTACCGATACTAACACCGTTTTATCTTTTACTCTTTTATCGCTATCAACATTTAGTTGAAAAACTTGACTTTCACTATCTTGATAATAAATATCATCTTTTGTAAAAGTCCGTCTAACTTCATTGAATAAATTTCTATTTTTCCACACTTCCAAAGAAAGTACATCTGTAGAATCTTGTGCATTTGAGGCTGAGAAGTTCATCTTATTATTTAAATGAAAAGAGCCTGTNGTATCAAAGAATTTTATACGATTACTTTGTCCTGCAGTATCGCCTTCACTCTGTATGGTTTTGATGAGTTTTCTTCTCTCTGTTGAAGCTACACCTGCCATTATACACCCTGTTGAAACTTAATTACTAAAGATTCTGATGGTGCTAAATTATATCCGGTCTTATCAGCACTTGGTCTCTTAACAACAATTTGATTACTTCCTGATATAAAAAAATCTGCATTAGTTGTTTGAAATTGTGAACTTTGATTACTTTCTAAAGAAAGACCATTTAAATATACTTCTACCGTTCCATTAGCTATCTTCTGTGAACCTGTTTGTGCAAATGTAACTTGAAATGATGAACCTTGTGCATTGTTATATTTAGTTGCTGAAGCTGGAAACAAAGAAGATGATTGACTTCCTGAAAATGAATTTCGTACACTATAAAAGTTAGACATAGCGTAACCAAGATTTATTACTGCTTTCGTGTCATCAGAACCTGTAGGGTTCCCTTCTTTTCGCATTACATAAAAAGTCTCTCCACCAATTTGATTTGTAAATTCAAGGTCTTCAACTTGACTTCCACCTGTTCTTGGTTTACCTCTTAAAAAATCTCTTGCGTCAGGCATCTCTTACTCCTCGGTTGAAATTTCTCTTGTATTAACTACGGGTCTATCTCTTGGCACTTGCCTCATCATATTGAACTCCCCCGCTCGATGTCCTAAATACATCTTTAAATTTCCAAGAGTAGATTTTTTTTCAACTAAAGGTGTAGTTAAAAATTCTCTCTCCTGTTGACTATCTCCTGCATCTAAGTTAATATAATTCTCTGTCATTATTGAAACGTATTTAGGACTGAATCCTCTCTCTGTTAAATTTGCTGAATTAAAAAATTCAGGTAGTAAGTATCCGTTAAACGTAAAATTAAAGTTTGTTCTCACTAAACGTTCACCAGCATCTAATTCAGAAGCATCCGTAAAACTATCTATTCCTACTCTAAATTTACTCTTTCCTGGCTCTCCCCAATATGAACCGTCACTATAGTTTATCTTTTCTATTATGTGATTCATTTGGTCTGTATAAGATGTCCAAATAACTGCTTCGTAATTCATAATTACATAATCAGGTACAGATACAGAATAAAATTCTTTACCTGTAGCTCTTCCGTTATTAGCTGTTAATGAATCATATCTGTCTACAGGAGAATATCTTTTTTCAAAAGTATATTTATTGATTGGTTTGTTAGCATCTAATTTATCTATAGCGTAATTTGAGTCCTTTTCTACAGATACTCTTTTGAAAGCAATCAATGGAGTCATCAATTGTTTATTTCTATCTCTTAAAAATCCTGTTTTCTTTACAGAAGCCCATCTTTCAGGATTGGCATACATAACAGGAACTTTGACTTGGTTACCATTTTCTACAACAACAGGTTTGATTACCTCATTGAAATAATACATAACAGCCGAATCGTGGTCTAATAATGAAACCGTTACGTTCTTCTGTCTATCATTATCTCTACGTATTTGTTCTGCTCTATTTACTTGAGCTTTAGAGGTGTACTTCGGGTCTCTTGGTAATGGTGTTGATGATTTAGGCATTATATCGCTCTCATATTTTCTACTTGTATATTACTAAGTCTTGTTAAAAATGCTGTGGCTACTGCTGAATAGTTTTGGTCAAACATACCACCTACTAACTGATTTTCATTTATTGAACTTATTTCCCAATAAGCATAATTCCATTTTATCAAATCTCCTATTTCTACTACAAAATTATCGGCATCAATCAACGATTGTCTTAAAAAGGCAAATGTAGCATTTTGATTTCTATCAGGACCAAAAGTCTCAGTTGTAAAATCAAAATCTTCTGCTTCTATCAAACAATTCAAATCAACACCTGGTTTATAAAATTTACCCTGAGATGCTTCACCATACATATTAGTAGGAGTTTCTCTAACATCAATTTGAAAAATAGTCACAAGTTGATTGATGATACCATCTTTACCACCTTGTTGATTGCCAACTAATTCTTGTGTGACGGTAGTGAAGAAATCTACGTCTCTTTGTGAATTAAATCTTCCGGCCATCCTATTATCCTATGTATATCGGATAAGGAACTTTTTGTAATTTTTCCTGTAGTGCGTCTGCCTCGTCTCGTTCTGCTTCCATCATTGACTTTCTACTTGTCTGTTCCAATATCTCTCTAAGTTGTGTTACTAAAGTTTCTTTCTCAGCTGCTGCTTCGTTTCTCAACGTATCACCATCCAAGTTAGTTTCTCCATTTGGTATTGGTACTGAAGCATATTTACTTCGTATGGAGCCTAATAACTCCTTTACGAGAGCCAATCCATACTTTCGTATCCATTGTTTACCTGTGTCATTTATAAACTTATACTCCATATTATCATATGGCGCATTACTAAAATCGCTAATACGTGCTTGATTGTCCCCTTTAAAAGGATTACCCCTATCATCTTTGACAAGATACTGAAATCTCAATGTTGACGTATCTGTAGGTTTAGGAAATAATCTCAATTGATTATTAACTAATTCAAAAGAATATGCAGATTTTCTAAATTGGTCATTAAACTCAATAGCCTGTATTCTCAATAAGTCAGCATATATAGGTTGTAATAAAAATTGAATAGCAGGTGAATAATTGCCCCATCCGAAACTATCTAATAAATTATTTGTAGCATCACTTGTTCCTGCATAAGGGTCAAAGTATCTTGTTACTGCCGGAGAGGCTTCATAAAATATCTTTCTAATCTCTATAGAGTTACCACTTTCTGAAACGTTAGCCCATAAGGCATTTAAATCATAAGTCTGTACGTCTTTTTCTAATGTTATAGAACCTGTTTTAAAAGATACCGTACCACCTACTCCTGCTTCTGTTCCATATTGTTCAGATAATGTCACTATTCTACCAAAAGAATTAGTAACGGTTCTATGTGTTAAATTAGAGCCTGTAGATTGTCCTTGTAAAGACAATAAGTTATCTTTGATATTAAATTGATTTACTTGTGATGAATACTCTGTTACTGACTCTTCAAAACAAGCATAAAATTGTTTGTCTTGCATTTCTATATCTACAATTGGATAACCCAAACGTTGGGCACACCAAGTTGCAAACTTTGGAGCTTCTGTTTGGAAGTCTGAATCAGCATCGTATAAAGCAAAAGGAGTAGAACTGCTTCCTGTTGTTACGGCTGAACCACTTCCAGGCCAAATAGACTGCATAAAATTCTCCTAATGATGTAATATTACACTAATAAATATCATTCCGAATCAAAATAAAAACAAAAAGGCCCCAAACAGGGGCCTTCTTGAAAGTAAAAAAGTGTATTACTAAATTACTTATACGGTATTCATATGTGAAAGAATAACTTTACCATAGAACTCAGGTCTAATCATCTTCTTCGCATAACGAGTCATCACACCTTTACGTGGAGTAAAGTTGACAGGGTCGTATACGAGAGGAGTCATAATTAATGGGATATATGGAGCATATACTGCACCTGTTTCAAGGAAGTTACTTCCTCTAAATCCAACAAGGATTTCATTACCCATCATATAAGGGTTCTTGTAAACCGTATAACGGTTATTAATCGCCCCTACTTTCTGAACGCCCATAGCGTATTTGTTATTCATCGCATCACCATCAGTAGCAGCTGCGTAGCCTGGAATGCTCTCAAGTACCGTAGCAGTCTCAGGAGAGACAACGATAAAGTTAGCACCACCACGTAGTGTCTTCTGATGAATTGAATTACTTACACTCTGAATCTTGATTCCAAGAGTTTGGAACCACTCACCTTTTGTATAAGCATTAGCACTTCCACCAATCTGTACGAAATCGTGTTCTGTTCCGCCAGCACCGTCGTATTCAAATCCGACTTTAGCAGACCAATACTCTTTCTTCGCTGAAGCATTCGCAATCAACATATCAAGTATTTCTAAATCAATTTCCATTGAAATGTACTCACTTAACATAGAGGTCAATTCAGCTTCTGCGTCAACACTATGATAAGCGTTAAGGTCTTGAGCAAGCTCAGGAGTCCAAACAGCTTTTAACTTACGTGTTTTCGCAACAATTGGAATTGAACGCATCTGTATGTCAACTTGTGGAATACCAACGTCAGTTGCAGTAGGTTCACTAACCGGATTATCTTCAAAATCGCCTCTGTTAGAAGCTACAGGAGCTTCGTGGTATTTAATACCAATACCTTTTGCAGTTGCGAATCCTGAACCAGCTACTAAGAATACGTATCTATCAGTTGAAGATTCGTACTTTGAGTACTGAGGATAAAAAGCAGTGATGTCTGAACCTGATACTTCAAAAGCTCTTACACCATCTTTATCATCACGCTCTAAATCAGCACCATTAACAAAAACTTTAATGATACTACCAGCAGCAACAGATGCACTAAGAGCAGGCTCAAAGTCTACGTCTGCTAAGTTAGCAGAAGCAGTTGCATAAGTAGTTGCAGTTGGAGGATTAGTAGCTTGTGCAGATGTTGCACCGACAAGTGTAGAAGTAGACTTGTCATTAATTGAGTAGCCGAATTTACCAGCACCATATAAACCACCTGTGGCTTCTGCTAATGAACGAGAAGTGTTACCGAAAATATCGGAATTCTGTTCGTGTAAAGAAGTCTGAGCTGAACCATACTTGAAGTCTAAATAGAAAATTAGACCTGAAGGTAGATTCATAGGCTGTACAGATACAAGGTCTTGAGCAGCTAACTCACCAAAGATTCTACGAACCAATGGTAATGCTACACCTGACCACTCTTCTTTATTAGCAGCAGTAGATGTCTCAGAAGCCTCTTTCATCAACTGAGTTGCCTGATTTTCAAGCAATACGGACATACTGGAAACTTCAGTCTCGGATTTTATACCTTCCAACAAACCTGTTGGCTCCCACTTCTCAACAAGTTTTCTTGTATGTTTCAACAATTCATCTTGTGGAGAATGTGAACTTATCAGGTCGTTGATGTTGTCATTATTTGCCATGACTTAATCTCCCTAAATAATATTGGCCAACTTCTTAAATCTGTCGCGCATAGTGTTTCCTTCAGAAATTACTTCCTGTTTCTCACTCTTGGTTGATGCGACAGCTTTTGAAGCTGAACCTTTTGATTCTTTAATTTCATTCTTCCTACCACCTAAAGATTCTGCCAAAGTGGAGTAAACCAATTTGACTTCTCTCAAGTTAGTAGCTCTGTCAAAAGTCTCAACGACTTTTAGTTTTTGCTCATTACTGAGGCCATGCTTCTTGAACAACTTGTTCGTGAAAAGTAGCTTAGCATTCAGAAGGTTAACTTCGTTCAATTTAGATTGCATAAACTTAATAGTCTCTCTTGCTTCATCCAAATCTTTACGTAAGTTACTAACTTCTTCATTGACGCCTTCCTCTTCTTCTTCATCAGGACCCTCTTTCAAGGCTTCTAATATAGANTCTAAGTCTAAGTCATCATCNACAGATTCGTGCTTANCTTTACCAGCTTTNCCGATGTCTGTAGAAGAACCACTCTTCTTATCGTGTGCGTTGTCGCTTTTGCCGATGCCTGAAGATACGTCATTTTCATCCATTTCTTCTTTGTCGCCTTCTTCAACTTCGTCTTCTTCCTTAACTTCGTCTTTATCGTCACGTTCTTCACCTTCGTCTACTTCGTCATCGTCTTCTTCGTTGATTTCAGCTTCAAGCTCTTTGATGATAGCTTCGAGGTCTAAGTCCTCTTCTTCCATATCATCATCTTCGTCTTCGTGTTCGCCTTCTTCAACTTCGTCTTCGTGAGCGCCTTCGTCTTTATCATCACGTTCTTCGTCAACTTCGTCTTCGTGTTCGCCTTCTTCCATTTCATCGTCACCACGTTCTTCGACTTCGTCACCATCACGAGAAATACTTTTACGCATTTCATCTTTTTCGTCATCACGTTCTTCGTCCATCTCGTCTTCGTGTTCGCCTTCTTCCATTTCATCGTCATCCATCTCTTGTTGGATTTTAGCAGAAAGCATATTCTGAAGCTTAGGTGTAAAGGCTTCTTCTAATACCATCTTGGCATTTTGAAGAGCTGTTTCACGTACGGCTTTAGCGTCAGCAATGGCATCTTTTAATAAATCATCCATTACTATTCTCCTTATAGGATTTTTGGATTTAAAATAGTTATTCTGAACTATTATCGGGATTATATTTAATCATTACACCATATAGGTAGGAATGGTGTGTTTTTATTTATATATAAGTATGTATGTAACTAAATTTTATAACCATTTATCTTTCTTTTTAGGCTTTAAACTTCTTTTTCTTGCTAAAGCCTTAGCTCTTTTTTCTCTTTTTACGGCACTTGGCTTTTTATATTCTTGCCTTTCACGTAACTCATAGAGAATTCCTGCTTCTTTTACCTTGCGTTTGAATATGGAGATAGCTTTTTCAACGCTTTTATTTTTATGAACCTTTACATATATCATTTAGTCCCTCTCATCCTTTGCATCATAGTTCTTATCTACATAATTGAAAAATTTCTTTTTCTTTTCGTCATCCATTTCTGCAGGAGAACCAGCATCAAATTTCTTTAGTGCTGATTGAAAGAACTGCTGATAATCATCATCTTCTGTTATTTCTTCACTTATTTCATAATAACGACCCATTATGTTACCCATATCTTCATAGAGTCCTCTCATACGTTCTTGAAGATTTGCGGCTTCTTGTGCAATCTTACTGAACTGCTTTGAGTAATTATTTAATTCTTTCATATTACGAGATACGGTTACTTTATCAAACCAATCTTCTTGTAAGGACTCTGTATGTATCTTTGCTACTTCAGCAACATTCTTCAACACATTAGCGATACCACGTAAATCATTGACCTTGATATCTTCACCTATACGACCAAATCTGTTGACCATACCAAGAAAGGCATTTGTATCTATCTGTCTCTCTTCGTTTTGCTCTTCTTCTTTGACCATAGACTTCATTTGTATACCTGCGTCTTTATCCTTTATGTTCAAAGGTATTATTGGACTTAACCCAATAAAATTCTCTTTAATTAAATCCTTAAGTTTCATTGCTATCTCCTGTTTATAATTTCCATAAGATGAAGTTTTAGAAAGTTGGTATCTCTCTCAAAATCATCGTTAATAATTTCTGCCACTCTACCTAATTGAAATGATATGATGTTTATAAGTTCAACACCATGCTCAACAGGGTCGTGGTCTACTTCTTCACCTCTTACTACTTGTTTCTCCATTTCAAACAAGTGGTCTAATTCTTTTGCTGATGATATTACTAATTCTTTACCTTCATCAGTTAAATCAGCTTCTTTTAATTTATTGTAAAGTATAACTGCTGATTTACAAATATCAAAATGTTTTGTTTCAAATCCTAATATGTCTATGTTTTCTCCACCGCCAAAGTGTTCAGGTTCCTCTGCTTCTTTTACAAAAGACTTTGCATAAGGATTAGAATATACTTTACCTAATTCAACGTTTAATATTTCTTTTAACTTAATCATATTTAAGTATGTCTTTTACTTTTACAGAAAACTCTATCCAATGTTTTTTGTAAACTTTCATTAGTTCTAATGCTTTTTTCTTATCTTTTGCATTAGCACTTTTTATCAATCTTTTAAAATCTTTTTCAAATTTACCCATATGTGATACTGCTAAATTAAATACAGACATATCGTACATATTTTCATCTACAGATTCTTTTACCATACCAAAAGGAAATGATGGTGTATCTGCTATACTTAGACCTTTTCTTCTACGAGCATCTTTTTTACCATCATCTGAATACCATTTAACTTTTTTACCTTTGTTAGAACCTGATATAAATGTTCCAAGAACAAACATTTTGTTTTTAGCGTTTATCACATACTTACCATATTTACCGAAATCAAGAGTTCCCGTTTTCGGTATATCTTTCCATTTCTTTATGGCTTCAGTTAGTTTATCTTTCTTTAATTGACTCTGTACTCCTAACATAAAACTACGCATCATAGCAGGAACATTTGCTTTTGATTTATACTGATGACCTAATTTATAAATTTGATTTTGAATCTGTTTTAATTTTTTACCTAGGTCTGCATCAGGACCTTCTTTCATTAATTTTAACTTTTTACCAGTTTTAATCATATCTTGAACTTTCATATGAAAATCATCAGCTTGTGACCTTGACTTTATATTTTTAGGCATATCAAAATAGCCTGTTTGTTTTTTAGTCTTTACATAAATNTAATATCTACCTGTCTTTTTATCTTTAAACATAGATGTATTATTACCTCTACTATCATTAAAGCCAGCACCATAAATATCACCTTGGTTTCTATAATCAAACATACCTTCTTTTATGGATTCATTCTGTCTTGACCAATCTTGATATGCTCCCCACATACGACCTAAGGCTCTTATACCATTTTCAGATGATTTACTCCATTCACCCTTTTTAGCTAACTTACTTAAATTATTAGCCATATCTATGATTTTCTTTTTAAGAGTCTTGTCATCATAGACGCCTATACCTTGTACTTGAATCTTAGCCAACTTACTATCTCCCTGTTATGTCACTATCAAAAGGTTTAACTATCTTTTCAATGTCTTTTTTAAATTTTAAATAAGTGGCCAACATTTGTGCTTTAGCCTTTTTGGATGCTTGAGCTTTAATTCTATTTCTTTCTACTGATGGAGAATCAACAACATTACCAACTAATCCATCAATTAATTGTTTTCCTGAAAATTTAAATATACTATTCATCTTACCTTTTACGTAAGTTGCTTCGTTTATTTGTCCTTCTTCAAGTTCAACTGATTCCTTTTTCCAACCACCACCTGCGGCCTTGTACTTTTTAGCTGCCCAAGCGTTGGCATACGCTGAAGGGTATACATCAAATTTTTTCTTGGCTTGTGCCTTGTAGTAAGCCCACTTGCTTGGATTTGTTGGTTTACTTTTTTCAACTAAGGCACTTACTGCCTCTACTTTACCACCAAATTGTCTTGCGTAATAATCTGCATCACTCTTAGATTGTTTCTTTGGTTCAGCTTTTTTTGTTTCTTTACCTTTTTTATTTTTAACTTTATCTATTGCCGCTTTTGCTTTATCTCTAATTCTTTGTATAATACCTTTTGCTTTTTTATGGTCTTTATGGTTTTTATCGTTTGCAGCAGTTTTTACCTTTACGCCAGGAGAAATGTCTTTTTCTTTTGCTCTTTCTATAGCCGCGCGAGCCGCAGTAGCTATAACAGCAGGATTCTCATTTAGAGTTTCTTCACTCTGAACTTTGTTTGGTAACCCTTTATGTTTTGTAGAAGCGTATTTGTCCACGTCTTTCTCCTTCATCTTATCAGCCATCTTTTGTACGGCTTTTGATACTTTACTCTTTGGTACATCACCTGCCTGTACTGCCTTGACGAGTCCCATTAATCTTTGTTGTGCTTTGGAACTCGCTGGCATCACTCACCCCTTAAAATTTGTCCTATAGTACTATCTACTGCGTGCCATTTACCTGAACGTATTTGTTCATCACGATTAACACTTTCGTTAACAGGATTCATAAATGCTCCGTGTGTAGATGGATTACTAACAAAATCAAATGCAATTAATTCAAAATCATTTTGTACTTCTTGTGCATCTTTGTCTTCTTTCATTGGTTCAACAGAACCCATACCACGTGAAGAGATACCAAGTCTGATACCACTTTTGAATAATTCTCTTAAAATGTTTCCACTTGGTGTAGTCAATACTTCTATTGTTCCAAGCAAATCGTTTCCGTCCCAATGCATCTCTAATACATTATGAGAAACGTTATTTAAATTTACAACAGAACTATCAGGATGGTCTAACTCTCCTAATGCTCTTTTTTCTTTTATAAAATTACCTGTATACTTCTTTGCTTCACGCTGAAGAAGTTCCATAGGATAAACACGACCATTTTGATTTTTCGCTTCAGCTCTTTGTAAAACACCTTTTACAATGAGTTTACCATTAGAAGACATAGCTTCATTGATTGCCTCAGGGGCAACTTCAAATGGTATATAATCTACTATTAATTGTTTCATTATTTTTTCCCCATAAAATCATATTCTTCGTTGTCGTAAGAATCTTTAAATTCTTCTACAAATTCTTTGGCAACCATTATTTTGTCAGCTTTAGAAAAAGTATTTCTATCGCCTCCGAAATCTTTAATATATTTCTTTGCACCTGCCTCTGCTAAATACATAAAGGCCTTTACAGCAAGAGAATCTTTATATCGGTCTTTCGCCATATGTTTACTTAAATTTCTAATAATAGGCATATATCTTTGTCTATAAAGAGCTGAATCATTTTCTATGTAAAGTTTTAATTCACGTGCTTCAATTTTACCTTCAGCTACAACATTGAGTGCTTTTTTCCAATCATTCATCCAATTGTTACGTTGTATCATTTTTTTAGCTAAACTCATTTATCTCTTCCCATCATTATCTCGTGTTTGAGACTTTCCAATTGTTCTATCCATTGATTAAGTCTCCTTAACATATAATTCTTATCTATGTCCTTATTTTGTATTTCAACTTGCCATCGTTTCAACAAGGTTGCAATACTAAACAAAGTGTCCATATAGGACTTTTTGTTATCTTCAAAAGGCATAGCCTCGCCTTACTTGAGTTGTCCAATCTTTGCTGCTAACCTTACAAGTCTTTCGCTTATCTTTGTTAAACCATTGTGAGCGTACTTGTAATATGTTCGTGAATCTATATTTAATTCGTTCTTCAATCTGATAGTATGATTCAATGTTTTTTCTAAATGAACTAAACTATCTCGGACTTCTCTTACGGCGTGCCATACTTTTTGTTTTGGTGAACGACTTTCATCGTTCTTTAAATCTCTGTAGTAAATTTCTGCAAGTTTATATCCACCTGCAGTAGCTTGTTTCTTCTTTTTCTTTTTATCCTTTTTAGGGTCAGTAAAGGCATAAGGAGTTTGAAAACCAGGAATGTTACTCGTATAACTTGCTTCTTCAAGCTCTTGTTTTATAAGTTCACGAAGTATTTCTTTTAATTTACTTAATGACATTACGAATCTCATCAATCAATTTGTAAAATCTCATCATACCAATAACTTGAGAATCTTTGACGACTTGACCTTTTTTGTAATTGTCAGATATTTTTATAGCTTCCTTTAATTTTATTTTTACAACATTATCATCTATCTTAGGTAAAACATCTTTAAGCTCCTTCTGTATTTTTGTAACTTCAGAAACGATGTATTCTTTAAATGAATTTGTATTTGATATGTTGTTAATATATTGTTTTAAAAGATTACGTTGACTTTCGGATAATGTTGAGTATTTGGAGTTGAATTTGTCAACAAGCATTTTATATGCTAATAATCTTATATCTGCATCTTGTTTAGAAAAACTTTCAAATTTGTTTTTCTTTTTACCCTGTGTAGGTAAGGAAGTTAAATTTTCTATCATATTGAATCTAATATTAGTTTCTTCTAAAGGTTGAACTTCTGAAGACAAACTTTCAAAAAACTTATATATAGATGCAACGGTTTTATAGTCTTTTATTCTCGTTTTGAATATTTGGTTTACATCATAATTTTCTTTTATAGCCTTCACTACATTGTATTTAGCAGTTCTTAAACTTCTATTTGAAATCTTTTTTCTAAGTTTACCTACAGAATCTACTAAATAATCTATTTTATTAGTCTCTGTTATAGTTTTTGAAGAAAGAGCTTTATACAATTCAAGTTCTGAATTCAAAACAGAACCCTTTTTAAAGTGTTCTTTTATAATTTTTAGTGCAGGAGAGTCTTTGACATCATTTAAAATATCAGAAGTCACCTGTCGGGATAGGCACTCAAATAAAAACTCGGTGTTTTTAATCTTATTGTGTTTTATTGTGGTCATTTTCTACTCCAAATACTCATATATAAATATAAACAAATATTATTTTTCAGAGTTTATCTCTTCGTCATATTCATTTTTTAGTTCATTTGCCTCAGATATTACCTTAACTGAGTCTTTTCCCATAGATTTCAACACAGGCTCATAGTGTGCTAACGCTAATGGCCCGCCTTTATACGTATGTTTTATTTTTTTATCTCTTTTTAAACTTTTACTATTGTCGTGTGAGCCTAATGGGTCACGTCCTCGTGCTGAACCATCTTTTTTGTATTTAGGTCCTTCACTTGGTCTGCCAGCTCCAGGATTACCTCCTGGTAAACTACCACCATCAGGTCCTAACTCGTTACCCGTTCTGCCTATAGCATCATCGCCTGTAGGTGTTTGTTCAGGTTGTTTTGCTGGGTCTTCACCTTCTGATTCAATAGTAGCTTTTCTATACTTGTTTTTGTAATCAAATATAATTTTTTCGTCTTGTTCTTTAATCTCTTCATCACTCATACCAAAAACATTTTTATACACCCATTCTGAAGACATCAATCCATCTCTCAACATAGAATCTGCTAAACTTGTCTTAGTATTCCATATTTCAAGTTTCTCTTGTTCGTATATTGTTGATGGATTTGTAAGTTTTAGTTCAAAATCAACTAAGTCCTGGTCACGGAAGCCTTGTGAGTATAAATGAACAATAGCTATTTTTTGTAATTCACTTACGATAATTCTTTGTATTCTTTCAATTGTACGAGCAAAACGTACATCTTCAGCAGCTAACGTAGCCTTACCTTCTATACCCTCTTCGTAACCAAGAAAGGCTTTAGGAACACGTAAAGCAGCTAACATACGATTTCTCAAATACTCAATATCATCAACAGCATCATAACTCAACCCACTCAAAGTATCAATTGAAGTACCTGAATCTCCTCCTCTAACAGGTAAAAAGAAATCTTCTGTTAAGTTTTGCATATTATATTTTAAATTATAATCACCATTATTGTCAACAACAGGAGTCTTTTTCATTTTATTAATGACCTGTTGCATATAATTTTCTACTTCATTAGGAGGTATATTTCCGATATCAAATTTAAAAATTCTTTTTTCAGGAGCTCTCATAATTCTGTGAATCAACATAGCGTCTTCCATCAATGTCAATTGTTTCCATACTTTACGAGCTGCCTCTATCATAGAACGACCATAAGGTAAGAAGTTTGAATCACTTAACAATCTAAAATGTGCTATTTGATAATTTTCTAAATCAACATCTCTATTTCCATATTGTGTATGCTTTACATTGTCTACAGGAGTCATTGAAAATTTAACGTGATTTGGATTTTCAGGGTCTTCACCCTCTATTCTTGCTATGTCATATGGACTGATAGGTACAACATTTGTAACACCATAGTCTTCGTTGATGTCAAGAAATAAAAAGAAGTCACCATACTTACACATATTACGAACCCATGGCCATAAATTAAATTCTATATTTAAGATGTCGTAAAATAAGTTGTGTAATATGTCGTGAATGTTTTCATTAGTGGTTTCAATATCTAAAACTTGACCATATTCATTTTTCATTGTTGATTCATCTGAATAAATGTCAAGTGCTGAAGAAATAATAGAATCATTGTCCATCGTTTCGTAGTCTCTAAAGAGACCTAAACGTTGTTGTTTAACAATCAACCCCCCATCATAACCATAAGCCTTTTGATTACTATATATTTTTTGGTATCTATCAATTAAGTTTTGACGATTAGTAGATTGGGCTCTACCTGTATCAACTACTTTTAGTTTTTTACCACCAACATTTCTAACTATGACGTTAGTAGAAAATAATCTTTGTAGTCTTTTAAATAAAGTTGTATCAGCCATTTGTTATTCCATTAAAGAAGCCACGTAAGGTCTTCTTCCTGGTCTCCTATTTTAATTTTCCAATTATCACTGCCCTTTTGAGGCGTGTACATTAACTGAGATGGATTACCGAAATTAGTAAGCGTCTTTTTACTCAGTTCCATACCCTCTGCTCTCAAACGTAGTGCAGTATCTCTTACCCATAAGCCAATGGCAAAACTCATAACTAAATCATCGTTATAACTATCCATGGCTTGAGCCTTATTATTCTTATATATAAATACAAATAATTCTTCGATTAATCTGTGCGAATGAACAATAACTGATTTTTCTCTAAAATATTCTTCTAATTTGGCTATAACTAAAGGCCTCGTCTTCATAGTCATAGAAAAACCAGGTTTTAAATTTCTATCTTGACTTCTATATCTATTTGTCAATTGATGTTCAACGTCTACATATTGTAAATCTTGACTTGAATAAAATAAATTTTGATAACTTCTATCAATAATTTGTTGTATAGCAGCCCATCCTATGTTGTTATTTTCAACAACTAATAAAGCATCATTATATTCTGTAGCTACATTTACACATAAATTACCAAATTCTTTTGTATCAATTTTACCCTTATATTCTGCTACTTGTTCCATTGATTCTAATTCTAAAATGTGAAATGCACTATAATCGCTACCATCACCACGTGCTACGTCAGCACTCATTATATAATCTTTTGTGTAATCGGGAGGTTGCCATACCCAAACATTTGAATCTAAACCTTGTTTTTTAAATGGTTCACGACACAATTCTTTTTTATATTCTTCTAAAATAATACCATCAATTACCATTTGACCTGAAGTTAAAAAGTCACAATCACATTCCTGCGCTGCTAATGCAGGACCTAAAAGTGAATCTTGTTCTTTTCTATATTCTTGGTCACGTTCAGGATGAACGGTCCAATGTAATCTTATAGGATTAAAACCATTAGTTTTTTCTTCTGCATCTACCCACGTTCTATGAAACCAATTACCAACACCATTAGGTGTAGACAAAGCAATACATTGTCCACCTGTTGATAGTGTTTGTTGAGCTGCAGCCCATATTGTATCAATCTTATCTATGAACGCGGCCTCATCAATAACAAGTAGTGACAATGCTTCTGAACGACCTGAATCTTCACTTGATGATACTGCTTTAACTTGTGAACCATTTTTATATCGTAGTGATAATTTATTATCTTCAACACAAGGTTGTTTTAGCCAAGTAGGCAAGTTGGCGTGCATCACTCGTATCTTAGTAACAAGATTTTTTGCTGTATCTTGTTTTGTTGCTAATACTAAAATGTTTTTATCAGCGTGGAAAGTCATTAACCACAATGAATAAGCTGCGGTCAATGTTGATATACCTAATTGTCGTGCCTTCAAGATAATATTATACTTAGAACCTAAAACTTCTTTCAATGTCTCTTCTTGAAAATCATAAAGTGCAAAGGGTATTTTACCTTTTATTGGATGCTGTATAATACAATACTTAGTTATAAAATGACAAGGGTCGGACGCACAAGATATAAATTCTTTTTTTAGTGCATCTTTTATCTTATCATTCATTATATTTTACCTAAAATAAATCCTGCTAATAACCAAACATAAGTGTTCTCATACCATTTTGGTTTTACTAATTCTACCATTTTCTCATTCATTTCATCACGTGATTTTAATAAATCAATTTGTTTTTTCTGTGCAAGTAAAACTAATGTATCTAATTTTGCCTGTTCTTCTAATTTAATAATAATAGAATCAGATTTAGCAATAGTAATCTTTTGAAATTCTATCAACGTATTAGCTTTTGCAATCTTGTCTTTCCATTGTTTATCACGTGCCTCTAACATTTCTAATGCTTCATCATAAGTAAAAGTAGTTGGCTTTTCACCGCCTTTTTTTATCTCTACTTCTTGACCTGTCGCCATTGATAATGCAAAGAAAAATATTATAAAATACTTTAATACTTTAAAATTGAACTTCATAATTATATGTCCTCAGAAAATCGTTGATTTTTATATTGTCTACGATTTGTTTATTTTCTTTTTTACTAAAATGTGTTAAATATTTTTTTGATAATCCATTAGAAGTATTGACACTACTTTGCATCAACGTCTCTCTAAATTCAGATTTATTATTGAGAAGAGAATCTACTTCTTTTTTTATTTCCTCTATTTCGTGGACTTCTTTATAAATATGTAATTTTTTACACAAATCAAAAATAAAATCCGTGCTATAATCTTCATACTTTACAAGTATACATTCAGGTAAATTCATTGTATTAAACATATCTATGGCTGTTTCCATTTGTTCAATGTAATCTGATACATTTGTGTAAATTAAAGGAGTTCCAAAAAAGTCTGTTCCATTCTTAGATAATGATATTGATATGTCACGTAAGTCCCTGTATGTTATAAATAAATAATCGTAACTTCTTATCTTGTCAGAAATTTTATGAAACTTAGATATTATTACATTTGTATCTTCAGATAGGTATTCTTCATTTCCTTCTTCGTCTGAATGTGACCAAATCAGTTTGACATTTTCATCTTGAAAAAGGAGTCTTAATAAATTACAAAGACGAGTAGAACCTGCTTTAGTCAGACCTGTTACAGCTACTCTTAACATTATTTCTTCTGTGAAAACTTTCTTAAAAAATCTACAGCTGATTCGACTTCATCATTGTCATAGGCCTCTTGCATCTTTTTAGTTTTCTTTTTTGAAATAGTAAGTTTTCTTTTCATATTTCCTATTTCACGTTTACTTGCCTTTTTAGCCACTTCTAACTCTTTGATTTGTTTTTCAACTTTCTTTTCTTCTTTTTTATTTTCATCAATAACTTTTTTAAGTTTTACTACCTCTTCACTTTTAGCTTTGTTTACTGCAAATAATGCTCCAACTGCTCCTAAAAGACCTAATACGTATTTAAGCCACTTCATTACTTTCTCCTATTGAATCTAATTTTGTTTGTAAATGTGTAATACTATCTGATATAAATCCTTTAGCCTCAGTTACTTGTTTCATTACAACTTTTTTGTCCTCATCAGAACGTTCATACTTTTCTGTATGACCATAACCTAATTCAGGATTTACTGCATTATAAAATTCTACACTATCTTGTTGAGCATATTGGTCAAGGCTTTCTAATTGGTCATTTAAAAAAGATATTTGATTTTGTAATACTTTCTTTCTTGCCCATTCATCATAAGTACCTTCAATTCTCATCTTGTTTTCTTCTTTGATTTGACAATCAAAACATTGTCCGAATAATCTCCACATCTTATCATCTAATCTGTGTTTCATTACTTTATCACACTCAGGACAAAACCAAGGCATCCTGGCTTCTTGCATAATTTTTGTTAGATGACTTTCAATGGTCTTACCATTTTTATCTTCGCCTTTATTTGTATTATATCCGACCATAACTCTTTTCTCAGGAGTTCCTCCTTTTAAAATAGTTTCTAAGGCTTGATTTTGTCTTTCTGTTTCCTTACTATAACTCATTATTACCTCGTGTATTTTAACATTCCAAGAATTTGATTTATAGGAGCAAATAATCCTGTGAGTTTATAAACTTTACCTTTAAACATAAATGTTATACCCTCTGTAGGAACTATCTTTTTAAAACCGCCCATTGATTGTACTTTTTGAAGTTGGGCCTTCATCATATCCATGGTTCTCAAATCATTACTTGAACGTATTTTTTTAATCGTCTTTGCCAATTCTTGTCTCATTTTATTTGCTGCTTTAGTTGGATTAGCAGATAAAAAGTTTTCCATATTTGATAATACTTCTGCACCTAAATCAAGAAATATTTTTTCAAACGGAGTAATATTTTTCTTCCATATTTTTGTATGGTCTATCTTATCAGTGGTCAATACCCAATCTAAAAATTTAGGATAATCTTTTAAATCTTTTTTAATTGTAGGTATCTTATATGATTTATCAAAAAAGGCCCATCTCTTTACTAATCCATACATTACTTTATCTGTAGGATTAGGGTTGTCACTTGATTTACCTCCTGCTAAAATAAATTCTAACCAATAGTGTTGATGATAATCACCTGCTGTGTCTGTTTCTGAAAGTCCATATTGTTTTTGTAATTTGTTTACTCTGTTTAAAAATACAGATTTTTTAGCTTCATAATCTTTTACTTTTGGTAATTTAGTATTAGGTAAACTTTCAATGTCGAAATGCCTTTGAACATTAGCATTCACTTTCTTTATCATTTTAGATAACTTAGCACCGGCTGATTTGTTTTGACCTACAGGTTCACCTTTTTCATTATATGTAATCGTCCCGTGAAAGACTAACATATTGATACCATAAGGTATAACGTTTGTAGTAGGAACATACATAACCTCTAAACTCATAAAAGATTTTCCATTATCAAATATATCTTGTAAATCTTTTTTACCAAGTTTCTTTATGGCTATCTCTAAATCTTTCATAGCATAAGTAAAGGCTTTTTCTATTGCACCTCTACCTGAAAACATATTCTTTATACCACTAATATCAAGAGAATTTTTACCAAATTGTTTTATATGACCTTTATTTCTTGCTGCTCTTATCTTTCCGTCAATATAGGAAATCATAAGATTTTGACCGTCTGTCTTTTCTGATACACTTTCAAGTTTGCCTTGAAGTGCTAAATCTATCATTGTCTTCAAATCTCTAAATGTTAACCCGTTATCGTCAAAAGGATGAGCAAGATGTCCATAGGCTCCACCCATTAATAATAACTCCTTATCTATAAATAGATTGTCATTTGAGCTAATTAAATTTTCTTTTATGTCGTGTTGCCTCTCTTTATCTCCTGATATACCAGCACTTAGAACTTTTCCAATCAAGTTCTCACGTGCCTTATCTGAACCCATCCACTTTATTACTTCCCAACCTATATCATCTGCTATACGACCTACAAACTTTTCATATTTATCAACAGCGTCTTTTGAACCTTGTACATTACCTGCATCTAAATACGATACTGCAGGAACCGTTGAATATTTTAAAGTGTAATCTTCTATAGGGTCAAACTCTGCATTTATCATAGAGGCGACATATTTCCAATCTTCATCTCCCCATAACTCCTGTAACCAAGCATTTGTGTATTTTTCGTAATCAGCAAAACTTTTATGCCAAGTAGGAGGTCCATCATCAAGATTACCCTTAGTAGTATCGGAGGCTTCATTGATTTTACCATCAAACTTATTTATCATAAATTTATACATAGATGAATCAAACTTGCCATACATCTTTGTGAATAATTCTCTTTGTTCTTCTTTATCACTACCACCAAATACTGCACGTACCATCGTACCACTTACAGGCTTACCTCTCACTTTGAATCCTGTAGGAGGCACGGCTAAAACAAAAGCTCCCTCTTTGTATGGTATTTCACTTCCCTTCTTATAAGGCTTAAAATACTTACCTTTTAATCTCTGAGAATCTTTTTCTCCTACCGCAGCTATGTACGTTGTATCTTCGGGAAATTTTGATAATATTTCTTGAGGGTTGTAAGGATTTTTTACTTGAACAACCATCTTAGGACTTACAGGAAAGAACTTTGTAATAATCTTTTTCTTTTCTTTGAAATTTAAAGGACTACGACCTGGTGCTGTTTTATTACTTGTGCCAATAAAAACCTTGTCTTTTCCAAATTTTTGTGTTAACTTCTTATACGTTGAGTAGTGTCCTATATGAAAAGGTTGAAATCTTCCTGAGTAAACTACTACTACATCTTCTTTACCTTCTCTAAGACTACGATTAGCTTTCTTATGTAATTTTTTCATCTTTTTACGTTGACCGAGATTTGTTGGTATCCAATCAGGTCCAAAAGTATAATCTTCATTTTTCTTCTTAGTCTTCTTTTTCATCTTATTGATGTAAGCACGATAGACAGCAGCTTGTGACGCCTTTCCCATTTCCCTTGCTCTTTGTTCCATAGCAACTGCTGCTTGTATTTTATGTGCGTGTGATTTACCACTATTTTTTATTTTACTAACTGAAGCCTTTGCATCTTTAACGGTGGCAAACTTTAGACCTTTAATTGTGCCTTTTGGATTTTCATCTGTGTATAAATCTGAATGACTTGATGATTGTCTATGTTGACCTTTCTTACGTGGCTTTCTTGGACCTTCATTCATCCTTTTTTGTATATAGGCTGTTTCTCCTACAACATCATAGCCTATGATTGCCATTGCTACATCTCTTGTAGAATCTCCTCTAAATTGTTTCTTGACTTTCTTATAATATTTCTTAATCATAGAAGAGGCTTTCTTAGCAGATTTTGTATGTTTTGTAAGAAAGTTTCGTATGGTTTCAATCTCGTCCTTGTTTTCATTAACCTTTTTTACAATTCTAAATTTTAAAGCAGACCTTCCGTTAATTAGTAAATCACCTTTTTCATTGAAGTCAATTGTTTTTACAACTACACGTTTATTCTTGAATCTACCCATAAGGATAGTGTCACCTATCTCAACGGGTATATCTATTGATTCATCTAAGAGTTGATGTGCGAGCCAATCAGAGAGTTTACTCATAGGCTGTTACCAAGTTCTACAAGCCCAATATCGTGCTTTGTGTTTTGGTCCTGGNTTGTCGCAATTATGTCTTGCTCTAAAACTCTTACGTGCTCCTGGATTGGATTTACGTATACTCATTCCACGACCTTTGCCTGGTCCTCCGTGTCCGAAATTAACCTTTACTACGTTGCCTTTGTCATTCTTGACATAGACTTTAAATTTTTTAACATCGCCTTGCATAATTTTATTTAATTTTACTTTACGACCTTGGTATTCAGCTTCTTTTATAGGTTCTAATTCAAATGTATAACCACAACTTTCACCTAACTCATTTTCCCAATAAATTTCCTTCACACAATTAGGTACCATTTTATTGCCTTTTTTCTTCATACCTATCTGTTGATATCCTACCCAACAAGTTCCTCGTGCTTCCTTCATTGTATTTTCCATTATTTTTTTGGTTTAGTAGAGACTCTAATTGGTTTTTTACCTTGTGCACCAGCACCTTGTTTTCCTCTACCGCCTCTACCTGCTTTATTTTGAGCCGCTCGTTTTCTACGAGTAGCACTTGCTTTTTGTTTCTTGGTCATACTTGCGGCTTTTGAAGCTGGTACACACTTTGCATAACCTTTCTTTTCGCCACTTGTTCCACATTCAGGATGTTTTCCTGATTTATCTTTTTTACCAATGTTCACCCATTTCTGTTTGAACCATTTTCTTAAATCTTCATTTACAGGTTGACCACACTCAATACATAAATTTCCTCTAATCAAATCAATAGCTTCATTTCTACTCATCTTCTTCTTTTTATAACCACTACCATAGGGAACAGAAGAACCTTCTTGCTTCTTCTTTTTCCTTTTAGGATGATTATGTGAAGATTCGTCTGTAGGACTCAATCTTTCTACTGCTACGTTTTTGTACACTTTTTCTCCAAATTGTATGTCAACTCTTTCTACTTTGCCATCTTCAGTTAAAGAGTGCCAAAGTACTTTACCTAATCCTTCATTCTTTCTCTTGGGAGACCCCCAAGTTGCGTGATGGAATCAGTTATGTTGTATTGATTTATTATACTTGTCCATTACTTTATACCTTGTTTTTTCAAGAGCCTCGCTCTCTTCATCCAATTTATTCCAATTCTATTTTTAACAGGTGCTTTTACAAATTTATTTACACCTTGTTTTACTAACGATTCAAATTTTTTCTCTGCTTCATCTTCACCAAGCGTCTTACTATTATCAACAATTAAAAAGTTACGACCAAATAACTTTTGAAATCCTCCTAAATTTTGTTGAACATCGTGCCAACTATCACGTACAATCTTTTCAGGAACTACTCTATCTCTTTCCATATTTCTTTTCAGTGCTACTTCTAAGGAAGTATTTACAAAAACCATATAACAATCATAACCTAAATCTTCAAATCTTTGCTTTCTTTTAGCGATAGCGTGATACTTGTGTCCTGTACCATCTATGATTACTCCTAAACGACCACGTACATATCCTTCCATTCTTGCTCTTGTCAAGTCTTTCGCAAATGCTCTCATACCACTTGAAGAACCGATTTGTTTACCTTTGAAATCTACACCTGTTATATCTGCAAATAATTCTTCAGGCATATTATCTAAATCTGTAGTTCCGAAATATTTTTTTAGTAACATTTCTAATTCAGTATCTTGATTGACAAGTTTGAGACCAGCTGTAGAAAAATTAAATTTGTTTGGAATGCCATAAAGACCTCGTGTTACCCAAGTCTTACCTGAACCAGGACCTCCTGCTAAAAAGACAGCTTTTAATATTCCTTTATCGTCAACACCTTCCTTTATAAGCGTGACGCCACTTGATTGAAATACACGTTGTAGATATGCTTTGTATTGTTCAAATCTTTCAGGTGTTACAAAAGGCGCATAGCCTTTAGGTCCAGGACTATTGTCTACAGGAGACTCCTCAAATAATATGTCTTTTAGTCTAATCATACAATTATAAATATTAGAAGTTAAAATTATACCTCAAGACTTCTCTTAAACCATCCAAAAATGAATTTTTCAAGACTTGGTTTTCGTGAGATTAAATCCATATAATATTTTACTCTGTAACATCTTACTCTTTCTAACTCTACGTTTTTAAGAGCTTTGATGGTTATCGGTCCAAGACCGCCATCAACATTTAGGGTACTCCCCTTTGAGTTGGCTGTTTGCTGTAAAACTTTTACAGCTCTGCTTCGCCCCATATTTACAACCATGTCAAAATAGATATGGCGGAGGTCCGGCTTCAGTTCTTCAACTTTAGCCTTATCCCAATAATCTCTCTTATAAATATCAACCGCATCCTCTAAGGTTAAATTTTTTATGTCTAAATCAGGATAAGCACGTTTGGATACTCCATATTTTGTTTCTCCACCCGGGTCCTTCGGGTCGTTTACATATCCACCTTCGTGATGTAATACCATTTCTATCACTTCTTTAAATTCTACTAACATTGTTTTCTCCTATTGTTAGGGTGTAATTAAATAATCTTCCCCTGTAAAAAATTTATGTGTAGCGTTACCATATTCATCATATAGAATATTGTAACTTCCCGATATTGAACCGGTATGTGGTGGGTCGCAACTTTCAAAAAAATCTGTCAAGTTTCTGTTCCCTACTTCATCACTATTTGCAGGAACAGCGTTTTGTACCCAAGTTTTACTTTCGTCCACTATTTCTCTAACACGAGTGTTTCCTTTATCCTTTAAAATAACTATTCTCATTGCTACTCCTAACTATCAAAATTCCAAACATCAGAACTATCCATTTTAGCTGGATTAGTTTGCACTTCAATAAGCACTGCGAAATGTTCAACCGTCATACTCTCTCCCGTGGAATCCATCTGAAATCTAAATTCTACACTTAAGGTGTCTCCTGCCGAAAATACATATTGATTTGGGTGAAAACTACTTGCCGCTCCTTTATCACCGGTAGTATTCAGAGTGTTTATAGTGGCGCCATCAACTAAAAAGCTACCATTTTTGTACACACGTAAATTNACATCACCACTTGCTGGAGGAGCAACTCCTGTATTGGATGAAACATCAAACTGCATACTCATTCCTGTTACACAACCATTTCTCATCATTCTAAAGCCTTTACCATTGCCAATGCTTTGATGTATAGGGAACATAGTAATACCTGTATCAGCGCCACTTGAAAGTGTATGCGAATCACCTTTTGAATAATGCAAAAGTTGATGGCTCGTAGTACCACCGGCTGCAAATATACTTCCCGATAATGGGAACATCATAATACTATTTACACCTTGATTGTAAGGTGCGGCGTCGGCTGTACCTGTATCAGGTACCGAGGTACCATCATTTAATTCTGTTGTTGTTCCGCCGCCCATTTCAAGCCAAATATCAGCTGAGCCTGAACGATGTCCCACAGACCATCTGAATCCTGTAGAATGGTCTTCTTTATGAAATTGATAAATGTCAACATATCTGTCATAATCAAAAGATGAATGGCCATAATTACTTATTTGACTTATATTTCTCACTTTTGTCATTGCTAATGATTGTCTATCGTTGATATCGGTTCCCCTTCTTGTAGTCCAACCTACTTGTCCTATACCGGTATTACTATCAGCGTTGATGTTATATTGTAAAAAGGCATCTACGTCCCAACCGTGAAAGCTTTCTTCACCTACCATTGATAATGAACCACCTTTGTTCAAATGAAATTGTGGCGTACTTGTTGCAGAACCTGTTGTGGCATAATCACCCGTATGTACCATTTCGCCTCGTGCTGGATTGTGTACAATATTGGTAGTTTTTAATAAATTAAGCTGATATCCTTTAGCAGAGTTCATATCAGTAAGACTCATCATTAAATCTTGACCAGCGCCTACAGCAGTATTAGACATATCCATCAAGTACCAACGACCTCTTTTACACATAAAAGTGTAGACTACATCTTTGTCAACCTGATGTGCCATCTCATATCTTGGACCTCCTGAACCTGTGTCCGTGTAGTCTTGCATATTAGGTTGTGGATTAGCATTACTTTGATTATTAGCGTTTGCTACAAGACACCTCTTTTTATATGCTATACCACGAAATTTATCGTTGTCCTCATCAAAGAACAAAATACTACCTTTTCCTTGTGCCCCATCTGTTGCTCTATATTTTTCTCTTACGGAAGTATTACCTGTCATATTTGAATTGTTCACTCTCGCATTATGACCTGAAACTCCTGAAAAAGACCATACTAAATTCTGTTGCTCAGTACCTGTGGTACCTCCGCTGAAGACAAAATAAAATATTGATACCGTATCGGTAGCACCACGTGGTGGTTCTATGTGACCGATAGGGTTTCTTGCTCTTACACCTATCCTGATAAATGTCTTAGCAGCAACATTTAATCCACTTAGGTCTAACTTTGAATAATGGCGTCCATCTGCAGTACCGTGATAATCAGAACCTGAATAAGATGTGAAATAATCATCAACATTGTTGCTATCTATTGCCAATTGAGTAAATTCAAATACTTCTGCTTGAGCGTTACCTGTGAATATAGCACTTGAGGCACTAACTTCCCCCGAAGGCGTGACTTGAAAGTTAGATGATGATATAAAGAAATCAGATGAAGCATCTCCATCTAAATGAAATGATGTTCCTTGTTGTAACTTAGTTCCACTAATTTGGAATCCAGCTATGTTACCTGCAGTAGCCGTCACTACACCCGACATTGATACTGAAGAGGCAGTTACATCTCCTCTTGCATTTACTTGAAATGGTGCACTTAAAGGATTTTGATTACCAATAGAAAGCCTTACTACTTCATTACCTGATTTTCCATCAACTGAAGACCTTGCATCCATTTTTATCAAACGATTTGCAGCGTCTCCGATACCTCCACCTAA
>FUFK010039398.1_pt1 | contig 31448 bp, 44 predicted proteins | sample 1021851 | NCBI WGS metagenome assembly FUFK01 (sample SAMEA51879418, study PRJEB19060) | metagenome | reverse complement strand
AAAATCTATCTTTTATTTATACATAGGGCGCTTTATTTTATGCAGACTGTCGAAGAGCTGGCACAAGGTGCTTGTAACTATTGGCCAACGCAGTTGGTAGAAGAAGCGGCGGACAAAAGCACATTGATTCCGCTGCTTGAAACGCAAGATATTTTTATCAATGTTTTAAAGTTTGCTGATGCCACCCCCTACGCTTGGCAGCAAGCACTGGCTCAAAATAAAAAGCTGTCTGCCAATTTATTTTTGAAGCATTTGATGGTAATAACCGATATTGGCGGCGAACGCTTACAGCGCTATGGCAAAGACTTTGCTCAGCTGTTTCCTACAGGTCAGCTACAATTTACCGCTGATGATGTGATTCATACTTATGTATTTAGCACTCCTAAAAAACGGGTTTGGAACAATAAAAAGCTTAGAGTAGAAAAGACGCTATTACTTGAAAACAGGCAAACCTTTGATCATGATATGCTCGATGTATGCATGTTATTGATTTGGGGCGCGAATACGACAGACCCTGCCAATTTGCCAGATGAAATCTTAGAAAAAGCAATTATTGGCAGTATGATTGGTGATGCCGATAAGCTAGAAAAATATATCAAAGAGCGCTATTTGTTTGTCAGTCGTCAAATTGGTGGATCGACCGCTAATGACTTAGGGTACATTTGTGAAGGTTATATTAAAGATAAGCTACAAGCCATGTTGCCTGACGACTACACTTTTGACGGTCATACTCTAAGAAACATGACATTAAACAACGATCAACTCACCAAATTTGATTTGGTCATTTCTAATGCTAAAACGGATCGCTCTATAGGTATAGAAATTAGCTTTCAAGTCACTACCAATTCTGTTATTGAAAGAAAGTCACAAAATGCCAATAACAGGCAGTCTATAGCACATTCGCATGGGCATAAAGTAGGTTATATTATCGATGGCTCAGGGAACTTTCAAAGAAAAAGCGCCGTTGTAACCAATCACTAAATATGGGAATAAATAAAACTAGGCGGAAACAAGTGGGAGAAATCCTCTTAAACCTAGGTAATATCAAGGCTCAAAGGTATCCTAAGAGTCACTAGTCTGGGAGATTCTCATTTTAGCATATCGATGAATATTAGATATACAGCCAGTTAAAGTGGGAATGTTAGATTAGGCTTTAAAAGATGTTTAAATGCGTTTTAAATGATATGAGGGCAGCCTGTAATGGGCTGCCCTTTTTTATTGATGGGGTTTAATGCTGGGTTGGTTGTGACCTTGATATGCTAGGGCTTTGAAGTTGATTACTGTAGAGGTATATATGACAGACACGGAAAAAACGCCTGAAGCCCTAGTGCGTCAAGCGATATCAAAAGCCTGTGAAGACAATGACACAGAAGCCCCCACACAGGAACAAATCTTCCACGCAAACTTGGCGTTGTCTGATCTAGCGCCTAACGATGAGCGCTGGAATATGCTCAATGCATCGCTATTCTACAACCTGCGCTAACAGCTCAAGAATGATGTCCTTTTGAGCTTTATCGACATTATCGCTCTCAGCCCACTCCCTTAATGTACTGTGGTTTAAGGGTTTGTGGTTTTTGATGCTATAAACCGCCCACTCTCCCAAAGCAATTTTAAGAGCAGATGGCTTAAAGCTTTCCATGATCTCGTTTTGTCTGTCTAGTGCTGCTTGAAGCTTTGAGTTCTCCATTGTGTGATCCTTTTTTCGTGTGTTAGTTAGGACTGTAATGAACGTATCTGATTGCGGGTGCTTTCCAACTTTTCGGCTAGGGGCTTTATGAATGCGGCTAGTACCAGCATGATGCCTATCACTGCCCAGTATATGAAGGGACTCTGTGGGGCTAGGAATGCTGCTAGGGCTATGCCTATGGCGCAGGCTAGCATTAAGATCAGGAGAGGCAGCAGCTTGCCCTTAAGCCTTTGTTGGTCAAGCCTGAGCTGCTCTAAGCGCTGCAACCTCTGCTGCTCTAGGGCATCGGCTGCGATGTCGAAGTTACAATGAATGCAGCGGTCGGTCATGCGCCATGTGAGAGCGTCGCACTGCCTGCACACAATGGCGTTTGGGTGATCTGCTGGCGGCGGTCTTTGTTGATAGACGTTAAAGCTGTTAGCTATGTGCGCATGAGGGCTGTTAAAAATCCCTTTATTATCAGATGGTTTCATAGCGCTACTCGTTAAAGCTGTTTTTTACTTTTGATTTTGGGCTGTTGAAGATACCTTTATTACCACCGTTATTATTAAGCCCATCAAATCCACCAATGATAAAGCGTAGCATCATGCGGCGCTGATCATCGTCTAAGGCGCGAAACTCCTTAAGTAGAAACGCCTCCTCCTCTGTGAGCTTGGGCTGTGTGTCTTGAATCATGGCCTTGAGCGTGTCTATAGCGTCCTCTACGCTTATGCCTTGCGCCGCACTTATGGCAGCGATATCAGCTGTCGTAGCATTCAACTCCTCGCCTGTGCCATTAACCAGCCAGTCTAAGCTAACGTTAGCAGCTTCAGCAAAAGCCTTTACGTTTGATAGCTTAGGGTCTGACGTTCCTTCCTTCCATCTTCCTATCGTTGGATAAGACACTCCAATGATTGAACAGGCTTTACCTATGCCACCTATTTTCTCAATAGCAATATCTAACCTATCTGAAAAATTTGAATCATACATGTTAGTCACCTTTTAATATGTATGTTTGCCTGAAAATTAATCTGGCATACATGTTAATTTAAGTCCTTTTAAATCAGCTATTTATGATTTATATGTAGATTTCTGCCATTTATTTAACATGTATGATTAATATATATGTTGACTGATACATACATACATGTTTAAATACGTTTATCAACTAAAAGGAGGAACTAAGTTGAACCACGTACTAAACAATCAAAAAAAACCACACGACTGGCATCGTGCGGATATCATCTCCGCTCTACACAAGCGGGGTTGGTCAATTGCAGCTTTAGCAAGAGCTCATAATTTAGGAGAAAGCACTGTACGTAGTGCTTTGGACAAACCTTATCCTAAATCTGAACGGTTGATTGCAGAAGCAATCGGTGTTGAGCCTGAAACAATATGGCCACAACGATTTGCTGACCGTAATTTTACACCAACTCTACGCTCATGTTAACTCATAATCAGGAGAAATGTACATGAGTGTCGAAATTAAATCTTATTACACTGCAAAAGAGTTAGCAAGTCTGAGCTTGAAGTCTTTGCCTACGTCTCATGCAAATGTACGTAATAAAGCAAAAAAAGAAGGTTGGACTAATCGTAAGCGTGTTGGACGTGGCGGTGGTACCGAGTATCTATTTGAGAGTCTGCCCACTGAGGTGCAAGACGAGATCCATATCGTCGTGGCGCGCCAAGCTGCCAAGGCACAAGCAAAGGCGGCAAAACAGCGTCAGCCCAAACAGTCGAACAAACCCAAAGAAGCCAATTATCTACCCGAGGTAATCTGGCGCGGCTGGGAGAATGCCACCAATAAGCAAAAGGTGAAAGCGACGGAACAGGTCGGCGGCTGCTTTGCGGTAGATGATCTGGTCAATGCGGGTATGGGCACGGTACAAGCGATTGAGAAAGTCGCTGATGATACTGAGGTCAGTAAAGGCTCGCTTAAGCGCTGGTACTACAAGGTGCGCAACTTTCAGCGCTCAGACTGGCTGCCTATCTTACTTGGCAACTATCAGACCAGCAAATCGCGCCAGGCGGACTTTGATGAGCAAGCATGGGAAGCCTTTAAAGCCGATTATCTACGCCTTGAGCGTCCGCAAATGGGGACGTGTTATGAGCGTCTGAAGCTCTTGGCTGCCGAGCATAACTGGACTATACCGAGCTTGTCGAGCATTAAGCGCAAGCTTGAGCGTGAAGTACCCATGACGCAGCGGGTGCTACTAAGACAAGGCGAACGCGCTTTAGCGGATATGTACCCTGCGCTGGTGCGCAGTGTCGAGACGCTTGAGGCGATGGAATGGATAAACGGCGATGGCTATCAGCATAACGCGTTTGTGCGTTGGCACAACGGCGACATCGTGCGCCCAAAAACGTGGCTATGGCAGGACATTCGCACTCGCAAGATCCTCGCTTATCGTACAGACCTATCTGAAAACAGCGACACTATTCGCCTGGCGCTTATGGACTTGGTTAGCCGTTATGGCATACCGCGTAAGCTGACTATCGATAACACAAGAGCTGCTGCCAACAAGTGGATGACAGGCGGCGTACCAAACCGCTATCGCTTTAAGGTAAAGGAAGATGACCCTATGGGGATTATTCCGCTACTTGGCATTGAGCTGTTTTGGACAAGCGTACAGTTTGGGCAAGGCCACGGTCAGGCCAAGCCTATCGAACGGGCATTTAGCCACGGCGGTCTGGGTGAGACGATAGATAAGCACCCGCTGCTTGCCGGTCACCACGCTGGCGCTAATGTGCTCGATAAGCCAGACAATTATCATGGCGGTAAAGACGGCGCAAGCTATGAAGACTTTATCACCGCATTAGAGCAAGGCATTGAGCTGTGGAATAACCGCGTCAAGCGTGATACCGAGATCTGCCAAGGCGTCTATAGCTTTAGCCAAGTATTTGAGCGTGACTACGCCAATGCCACCGTCCGCCGTGCTACCTCTGAGCAGATGCGCTTGCTGATGCTAATGAGCGAGGCGGTGACGTTAAAACCTAATGGCACGTTTAGCTTGTCATGTGGCGGTAAAGTCTTTGGGCAGAAAAACCGTTATGAGGCAGTGGACTTGATCGGCTCTACTCATAAAAAGGTGGTCGTTAAGTTTGACCCTGAGCGCCTACATGACACGGTTTGGGTCTATAGCTTGGATGGCAGGTTTTTAGCTGAAGCAGTCTGTACTGAAAAAGTGGCATTTGGTGATAAAGCCACTGGCCGTGAGCATGATAAGGCACGTAAGCAGTACGTCAAATCTGAAAAAGCAATGGCAAAAGCGCAGCAAGCAATGGGTATTAAAGAGCTTGCTGAGCTGATGCCAGAAGCTAGCGATGACAGCGCACCGCCGACACCAAGTATCACTGAAATCATGGTGACTGAGGGTAACACCGTGCGTAAGCAAGCAGTAGAAGCGGATGCTGATAGTGAAAATGAATTTGATAATGACTTTATGCGTGCTATGGCGCTATTAAAACAGGGAGATAAATGATGAAAAAGGTAACTAAAACTTTGAAAGGTCTAAAGACGTCACTGTTGCAACGGGCAAAGAAGATTTATCCAGTAAAAACAACAGTCGCTGACCAAACGCAATCGGCAAAAGAATCTTTGGATACTCAGGTGGGACGCAGTTTGCATCCAGATAATTTAAACCCCTCTGAAGTTGGTATAGACGAGAACCGACCGCGAGCAGTTCATTATCGTCAAGCCCTTCAAGCGCGTGGCGGACATCGTTATCAGTGGAAACAAGATAAGCAGGAAAAGTAGCTTCTAAAACGAATAGCAAGTTTGTCCATGTTTCATCGTCTATATCTGGTGCATCAATTGTGTTTTGTGAACTTACAAACATATTGGGTCTAATGTGCGGAGGGAGTCCATCAATCATATATCGCACTTCTTGAAGTACCGCACGTATCTCAAAAAGTGCCAATGGATACTGACGAGGAACATCTTTATATGAGCGTTTAGACTTAGGTATTTCAAACATACTGGCCTCTAAAAATTAAGTGAGAAAATATTATGACACTAACAATCCAAGTAAAACAACTGATTAAAGACAAAGGTTTTACCCAGACTCAAATCGCCAAGGAGTGTGGTTTTAGCGGCGGCGCGTTATCCAGCTACTTTAAAGGCACTTATAAAGGCGATAACGAAAAGCTGGAAACGGCTTTGCAAAAATGGCTAGACGGGCAAACCAAAAAGACAGCGACGTTTGTCTCGGCCCCTGACTTTGTTGAGACGCCAACGGCAAGCAAAATCTTTGCTGACTTCGACTTTGTAAAGATGTTCGGAAAGATGGGTGTGATATACGGCGCAAGCGGTGTGGGCAAGACCCAAGCGGCGCGTCAATACACTAAAGCAAACAATAACGTCTGGATGATCACCGCTCGCCCTAGCATTTGCACTATTAATGAAGTGCTGTATGAGATGGCGCTCGAGCTTGGTATTAGCGATGCGCCCAAACGCGCCGGCAAACTGTCTCGTATGCTCAAGATTAAGCTTGCGGGTACTCGCGGCCTAATGATCATTGATGAAGCCGATCATTTACCGCTTAAGGTATTAGAAGAGCTGCGCATCTTGCAAGAAGACAGTGAAGTCGGCTTTATGCTGATCGGTAACGATAAAGTCTATACGCAAATGCAAGGCGGCTTTAATCAGCGTCATGAATTTGCCCGCCTGTGGAGTCGTAACGCCAAGCGCCAATCGGTGCAAAAGAACAGCAAAAAAGACATCGATGCGGTAGCCGCCGCGTGGAGCCTTGATCTATCTGATAGCAAGCTGATGACCGCGCTATATAGCATCGGTCAAGGTGCAGGCTCTCTGCGTGCATTGACCAACTATCTGCAATTAGCAGGGCTACAGGCACGCGCTCGTAATGAGCCAATCACGCTGGCGCTTATCTTATCTGCACAACAGCAAATGGGGTGATGTATGACGACTAACAGCACAACGCTCTATAAAAACAAGCTCAAGCGTACGATCAAGACCGGTATGCACGCGCTCAAGCTGGACGACGCAACTTACCGCGACATGCTAGAGCAAGTCAGCCAGCGCGTCAGCGGCAAAGCTAAGCGCAGTATCAAAAACATGACCTTGGCGGAGCTAAATGCGGTCATCGATGAGATGCGCTCTAAAGGCTTTGAAGTCAAACGCGGCAAGTATCAAGGCACTACTGATAAAGATAACTCGCCGCGCATGCAGGATGGCCTAAAAGATGACAAGCCGATGATCGGTAAGATCCAAGCGCTGTGGATCACTATGCATCAGCAAGGCTTTGTCAAAGATGGTAGCGATAATGGCCTGAATGCCTTTGCCCGTAAGATGATCAACCGTGAGCGCAGTAAACGGGATAAGCCGCTACTGCTTAATCTGCTTGCTGCTAATGATCGTGAGCTGTGGCAGCTGATTGAAACGCTCAAAAGCTGGCAAGAGCGAGAGCAGGACAAGCTGCGCCTAGAAAAAATCAAGACCGAAACCAAAGACGACAAATAGAAGGATTGACTATGGCGGATGCAAAAAAAGACGGAGTAAGTGCAAAGGGTGTGTCGCTCGATGTGTTTGATGCATCTGCTCCAGAGCTGATCAAAGACTTAGCGGGTACTGTTGCCTACATTGGCGTTAAGCACTACGAGATGACGCCTGAAGCGGCAAACAAGCTAGGGATAGATATTGCGTTAGCGTTTGCAGAACAGGCGGGCGGTACGCAAGTGTACATACCCATTACCTTGAGCGTGAAAATTAGCAGTCGCGATATAAAAATGTATGAAAAGTTTGACGGTAGTAACCACCTGCAACTGGCTAGAGAGTTTGGCTGTAGCGTGGCGTGGGTGTATAGCATCGTCAAGCGTGTGCAAAAATCTGAGCAAGATAAAAACCAACCCAAGCTGTTTTAAACACAGTTTATAGCCGCTTAAAACAACTTTTAAAAGGATAAGACTATGACAAAGAGAAACCCAACACCGCCTGGTGCGTATAAGACGGAATTAGGCAAAGAGTTAGCAGGTATGACAGTCGTCGATACGATAGCAGATATCAGACCCGGTAAACCTGAGCCCAAAAGCGTAGAAGACTGGCTACGTGCTGATCATCAGCGTAATGAGTATCAGCGTGATGTTGAGCAGATAAAGCGTGATGTCCGCAGTATGAATTTCTGGTTGCAGATTGGGGTTAGTCTGCTGGCATTGGTGTTTGTGATGCAGCTGATTATGCGGTTTTGGAAATAGCGGCCGCTGGAATATCGGTATAAATTATTAATTAAGAGGGTCAAAATGATGTCAAAAAATGAAAAGAACGAAGCGCCAAAAGCTCAAAAACTAGCTCTATGCGCTAATGATATTCCACCAAACACGGCAATGATGCACGTTATCGCTACTAATTTGATGACTATTGCTTTTGCTGATGTGCCCGATGCCAAAGCACGCCTTGCTCACGCTAGACATCAGATACTCAGTGAGCAACCCAATGTCACGCTGAGTATGCGTCGTTCATTAGAGCGCAGCCAAGACTATCTAATAGACTCGATGAAACAAATTAATAGCAACGCTAAAAAGTACCATTAATCTAAAAGGAGCAACACCCATGAGTAATATGAGCAAACAAACCGCAACGCCAGTCACTATCTTAAATGATACCGAATACATGACTGATGAAAAGGGTCGCTTAAATCCTGTGGCAGCAATCAAACCCGTGGATCTACTACGTGATGAGACCGTGACGGATATCGCTGCAAAGGCGCTACGGTTGAACGCCACTATGAAGGCTGAAAAAGAAGCGCTGTTTAGCCTCGCCTATGACTTCTTGGCGCTATCGGCGAATGAATACGAGACGGTATATGGTGGTAAGAAAGGCAATGTCAGTTTGCAGAGCTACGATGGTAAATATAAATTCCAAATTGCCATGCAGGATAAGACGGTGTTTGATGAGCGCCTGCAAATCGCTAAAAACCTCATTGATGAGTGCATTAGTGAGTGGAGCACTGGTAGTGCTGTAGAGATCAAAGCGCTGGTCAATGATGCGTTTCAGGTCGATAAAGAAGGTAAGGTCAGCACCTATCGCGTGATGGGTCTAAAGCGCCATAACTTTGATCATCCAAAGTGGCTAAAGGCAATGCAAGCCATTCAAGATGCTACGCAAGTCACTAGTACTAAAGAGTATTTGCGTGTCTATGAGCGCGATGAGCATGGCAAGTACCAGCAGATTGCGCTTGATTTTAATAAGATATAAGGGATTTGGTGATGAAAATTAGCAAAATGCGTAAGGTTTTTCCGTTCTATGAGCAACGCGGCCACTTGGTTTATATCGGCGGTGTGCAACGTAAGCTAAAACCTGATGAAGAAAACAAGCTGTTTCAGGAGTTGATCCGCCGTAAGTTTGTTAGGGCTGCAAAAGCATTGTCTAATGCAGTAAAAGGTATTGATTTTAGCCAAATAAAAGGCGTCAAACATGAGCCACTCACCACTAAAGATGAGCAGCATTGAAGCGTTAAAAACACAGGCCGCACTTATCGCTTATCAGCTTACGATTAGAGTTACACCGCTCAATGAGCGCCTAGCAAAGATAGATATGACGGTCTGGTGGGATGGTGATACTTATTTGATTAACACGCAAGGCGCTGATCAAGTTGTCGGTACCAGTTTTTATTTAGATGACTATATCTTAGGCCACTTGATGGCTATGACCGATAGCAAACTTAAAGCTTTTTTAACGGGATTTTAACCGCTGCCAGTCGGACACTGGCAAATCAAACTAACTTAAGGATAGATATTATGAATAAGCAAGATTTAATCAACGTAATTGCTGAAGAGACTCAAATCACTCAAACTAAAGCTAAAGAAGTGCTTGAATGTACTTTGAGCACTATTGGTGTAGCATTGATGGACGGTGACGATGTTAGGCTCATAGACTTTGGCACCTTTAGCACTACCGAGCGCTCAGCACGCACTGCCCGTAATCCAAAGACGGGTGAAGCCATACAAGTCCCTGCTAAAACAGCGGTTAAGTTTAAAGCAGGGAAAGGCTTGGCTGAAGCAGTGAATTAAGCGATATCAAATCAACTAATAGAACTATAAAGGGCTGATGTAGTAATACGTTGGCCTTTTTTTGGAGCTAAAAATGGATAATAAACAACGTATCATAGATAAGATCACACGTTGCTTGGCTTTAAGTAAATCAAGTAACGAAAACGAAGCCGCTACAGCCTTACGTCAAGCCCATGCTATGATGGCAAAATACGACATTACAATGGGCGATATTGAGCTATCAAATATTAAGCAAAAACACTCCGAATCTCGACTCGCTAGACGTCCACCAATCCACTTAGCAGTATTAGGCAATATGATTGCTCGTATATTTGGCTGTAGCGTCTATATCGATACAGATATTGAAAACAGAAAAAGTATGTACTGTTTTGTGGGTTTAGATATGCATGTAGAGATAGCAAGCTATGCTTACGATTCATTATTTCGTCAACTCAAACAAGCAAGACTCAACTATATGAAAGCAGAACTCAATAGGGTTCGACTCGCAAAGAACAAAGCAGCAAGAGCTGATGCTTTTTGTCTCGGCTGGGTCAGTACCGTTAAAAGATTAATCGAGAATATAGCACCATTGGACACAGATTTTGACTTAATAGCACGTTATATGAATAATGAGCTTCAACTGGTTTCGCTATCGCCCGCTAACCGAGTAAAAAATAGCAAAGCACGTAGCTCTACGAATGATTATTTCAACGGTAAAATGGCTGGTCAGAATGCACAACTGCATCATGCTATGCACAATGAGGCAAATAAAAGCCTTCAAATAGGTATATGCTAATTTAATCACTAAACCAGTTTAATAACCTCACAACCGCCTACTAGATAGACTCTAACTAATACACATTAGTTAGAGTTTTTTTTATGTCTATAACTGGAGCAAACGATGAGTGATAAGTACGTCATGCAAATACAGCACAAGTTAAAACGCTTAGGATATAGCTTAGATACTGACGGCATTGCAGGCAAAGAGACACTAAAGGTTTTTAATCAAATGGTCGCAGATAGTGGGCTAAAAGAAATTGAAGTGCCCAAGCCTGCGGCTGGCGACTGGAAAGATGGTTGGGATCATAAGCTTGGCGGTGTGCATCCTAATCTAGTTAAAGTGGTACGCCGTGCAAGCGAGATTACCACGACGCCATTTACAGTGATTGAAGGCGTCCGCAGTATAAAGCGCAGCTATCAGCTATATGGTAAAGGCCGTACTGCAAGCCAGTTACGCGCCAAAGGCGTACCCACTAAGTATGCCCAGCCTTCTGCTCGCAAAGTCACTTGGCTCAACAACCCACTCGGCTCAAAGCATCGCGTTAAATCTGATGGCTATGGTCATGCAGTTGACTTATTCCCAGCACCTTACCAATGGGACGATATTGAACCCTTTAAAGAAGTGGCCACCGCCATGTATCAGGCCAGTAACGAGCTGGGTATCGATATCACATGGGGTGGAAACTGGGACAATGATGACCGTTGGCATGAGCGCGGCGAGCATGACAGCCCGCATTATCAAATTTAGTTAAACCGCAGCGTATTTCTAATCCGCTAAATCGCAGTACACCAATTTAACTCAATAAAGGCAACTCTCATGGAAAAACAAGACGGTGTTTTATTCCCTATTATTCGTTACTCACTCATTGGACTGGGCACTAACCTAGTGCAAAGCGGCGTACTCAATGCCGCGCAGCTAGAAACAGTTGTCGGTGCAGCTATGACCCTCGGCGCAACGGCGTGGCTTATCTTTAACAAAAAATACAGAAAGTAGGCAGTCATGGATAACGCTGATATCGCCCAAAATTATCAAGAGCTTATGCTCGAGCAGCACTTAGCAGCAGCAACCGTGAAAGCGCCGGTATCGGTACATAACAAAAACGCTGACGGCGACTATGAGTGCATCGACTGCGGGGAGCTGGTAGAGCCACCGCGCGTGGCACTAGGCTTGACGCTACGCTGTATCAGCTGTCAGCAACTGCACGAAAAACAATAAAACAAGGGGAGCCAGTGCAACCAATTATAGATTTTATCACGGGCAACTGGGCTATGTTTCTGACCGTATGCGGTACGATTGGCTCCGTCATCTACTTGATACTAGATACTAGGTACGCTCGTAAAACAGCTATTACTGAAGGTCTTGACGACTTGCATAACAAGTTCGACGCAGTAGAGCGACGTGTCGATGATGTTGAACAAGAGCTGCAACATCTGCCAAGTGCCAAAGACGTCGCTGAGTTAAACGGCGCTATCCGTGATATGAGAGGCGAAACCAGCGCTTTACGTACCAGTATCAAGGGACTATCGCGGCTCGTCAATCTGCTAGTCGAAAAAGAAGTTAATAAAGGGGATAAATAAGTGATGACCAATGTAATCACAGCCGATCAGCGCTTGGCGCTACTGCAAGCCTTGGTCGCGTGTAATAACGACGCCAATCAAAACATATTACAGACGTGTCTGGCGCAGTACGGTCACCGTATCAGCATGGATCTGGTGCGCAATCATCTGCTGTGGCTTGAGGAGCAAGGGCTGGTCAAGATCAGTCGTCTTGACCAAAACAACACGGCGTTTTTTGTGGCGACCATCACCCAGCGTGGCTTGGATGTCGCCAATGGCTTATCTGTCGTCGATGGTGTCAACAAGCCTAATCCACAGTATTAAAGGATAGGACTAGCAATGACTGACAAAACCAGAGGACGTGCATCTAAAGTGGATCTACTACCAAGCGATATCAAAAGCCAGCTAACCCTCATGCTACGTGATAAAAAGCTATCACAAGCAAAGATCTTAGCTGAAATCAATCAGCTGGTGTTAGATGCTGGGCTTGGTGAGGCGCATTGTCTGAGCCGTAGTGGTCTCAATCGCTTCAGTAGCAAGATGGAAGAGATGTCAGCGCGTATCCGTGAAAGCCGCGAGATGGCAGAGATCTGGACGAAGCAGTTTGGGGAAGCGCCGCAAAGTGACGTCGGTAAGATGCTGATGGAGTTTATCAAGCAGCTGGCGTTTGAAACCACCATGAGCGTGGGCGAAAGCGGCAAAGAGGTCGATATTAAGGCGCTTAATCAGCTGGCGCTAGTCGTACAGCGGGTTGAGCAGGCGGAGACCAGTAGCTTTAAGCGTGAGCAAGCAATCCGTAAGGAGGTTGCCGAGATCGCCGCCGATACGGCTGAAAAGGTGGTGTCTGAAGCGGGGCTATCTGCTGATACGGTCAAGATGATAAAACATCAAATCTTGGGCATCGCTAATGACTGATACTCTCACTAAGCAGCCTATCGCTGAGCGTCCCTTAAACCAGCTATCTAATGAGTGTCAAAGCTTTTTAGATGGTTTTGATGGCTTTAATAAAAGTGATGTATTACTGGTCTATCAAAAAAAATGGATCGCTGACGATAGCCAAATCAAAGTCGGTGAGAAATCTCGCCGGATTGGACTGACATGGGCGGAAGCGGCTGACAACGCGCTTGATGCCAGTATGAGCCGCCTCGCTGGTGGCTGTGATACCTTCTACATTGGCTCCAATAAAGAGATGGCAAGGGAGTATATTGACGCTGTTGCCATGTGGGCCAAAGCTTATGGCTATGCCGCTAGTGAAACCTGCGAGGACGTCTTTGAAGATGAAGACAAGGACATACAGGTTTTTGTCATCTACTTTGCCTCAGGCTTCAAAGTAAAGGCGCTGTCTTCAAGCCCCAAAAACTTGCGCGGTATGCAAGGTAATGTCGTGATAGATGAAGCGGCGTTCCACGACCGCTTTGCTGAAGTGCTAAAGGCCGCGATGGCACTGACGATGTGGGGCAGCAAAGTCCGCATTATCTCGACACACAACGGCGATGACAGCCCCTTTAATGAGTATATCAAAGACTGCCGTGCTGGGAAGAAGCGCGGCTCTGTGCATACCACGACTATCGAAGATGCCTGCCGTGATGGGCTATATCAGCGTATCTGTCAGGTACTCGGTAAGTGCCAAGTCACCGGTGGCGTGTGGACACCCGAGGGCGAGCGTCAATGGATACAAAACCTACTGAACGACACAGAAAGCGATGAAGACGCGCAAGAAGAATATATGTGTGTGCCCAAGCACGGCTCAGGCAACTGGCTGACCCGCGCCATGATCGAAAAGAACATGGACAAAGGCACGCCTGTTATTAGCCTCATCAAAAAAGATGATTTTAGCCTAGTCGATGAGCATATCCGCCGCAGTGAAATCCATGACTGGTGCGAGGAGCATTTAAAGCCACTTTTAGAGGGATTAAATCCCAATTTAAAACACTATGCTGGCGAGGATTTTGCGCGTAGTAGTAACTTAACCTCGCTTAGCATTGGCGCTGAGCAGCATAACTTAGACTTGGAAGTGCAGTTTATTGTAGAGCTGGGTAAGATGCCCTATAAGCAACAAGAGCAAATCATCGTTGATTATATTTTGGATGGTCTGCCTAACTTTGCTGGCGCTGCATTTGATGCCCGTGGTAATGGTGGCTTCCTCGCTGAATCGGCGTCTGATAAGTTTGGGCGCTGGGATCCAAAAGAGCAAACGGGGCTTATCGATGAGGTCAGCTTTAGTGATCCGTGGTATCGCAATCATACCCCGCCTTTTAAGTCGGCGCTCGAGGATGGCACGTTTAAAAACATACCCAAGACGGATCGCGTGCTGGCAGATTTGCGAGCCTTTAGAGTGGTCAAAGGTGTGCCTAAGATACCGTCGGCAACTGCGGCCGAGGACAGACAAGGCATCAAGCGCCACGCTGATACCGCTATATCCCTGCTGCTACTGCGTCATGCCCAGTTTACGATTGAAGCTAAAGTGCGTGAGTACGGCTACGAGAGCGTCAAAGATAACCCCACCTATTTAAGCGATGACACCCAGTTTCATGGGTTTAAACGAGGCGTACTATGAACGAGATTAAGCCTGACAGCAAAGAAGGCAAAAAAGTATTACAGCAAGAAGTCGCTGCCGCCTCGGTCACAGGTGTCCGACGTGCTTGGAATGATGACAGTATTGCACGCGGGTTAACCCCCACTAAGCTTGCTAATATACTAGCAGCGGCCAATCAAGGCGACATCTACGACTATCTCACGCTCGCTGAAGAGATGGAAGAGCGTGAGCCACACTACGGTAGTGTCTTGCGTACTCGTAAACTGGCCATTGAAGGCTTAGATCGCCACGTTGAGCCTGCTGATGATAGTGAGATTGGTCAAACCATCGCCGATGATATTAACAACATGGTGCAAGCGGCTGAGTTTGACGACTTAATCAGCGCCTTGGTTGATGGTTTAGGTAAAGGCTTTGCGGCTAGTGAAGTCATGTGGGAAGGTTTTAAACCTACCCGCTATGTATGGCGTGACCCGCGCTATTTTAGATTTGCGGATGATGATGCTTATACCTTGCGATTGTGCAATGAGGACGGTACAGCTGGGCCGCATCTGCCTGCTTATAAGTTTGTGGTGCATCAGCCCAAGCTCAAAGCTGGCGTCCCTATACGTGGCGGTCTTGCGCGTATGGCGGCGCTGAGCTACATGTGTAAGACCTACGCGCTGACCGACTGGATGGCGTTTTGTGAAGTGTTTGGCATGCCAATACGTGTCGGCAAGTACGGCAATGGGGCATCAGAGGCTGACAAAGCGGTACTTAAGCGCGCGGTCGCTAATATCGGTACCGACGCGGCGGCGATCATCCCTGAGAGTATGCAGGTAGAGTTTATCACCGCTGTTAATTCTACTGGCGGTGAAAGCTTATTTGAAAACCTAGCGAACTGGCTAGATAAGCAAATCAGCAAAGCCGTACTGGGTCAAACCATGACCGCTGATGATGGCAGTAGCAACGCGCAATCACAGGTACATAATGAGGTGCGAATAGATCTGCTCAAGGCGGATGCCAAGCAGCTATCGGCAACCATCAATCAACAGCTGATCAAGCCCTATATTGATTTTAATTACGGTGTGCAGAAGGTTTATCCCAAGTTCGTCCTTTACGTGCCTGAAGCGGAAGACATCGCGGGACTGGTAGATGGTCTTGCCAAACTGGTACCGCTTGGCTTAAAAGTGCCACAAAACTTTGTGCGAGATAAATTGGGCATCCCTGACCCGCAAGATGATGAAGAGCTGCTGGTAGCGGCCAGTCCGCAAGGTATGGGTGCGACCCAATTTAACCGAGCAGCACCGCCAAGCGCTCAAACAGAGTTGTCTACAGCGCTCAATAATGAGCAAGACCGCTTGCATGATATTGATGATGACGATGAGCTGGACGGCTTTATCAATGTCACTGAGCAATCTATCAAAGCGCTGGTCAGTCAGCTACAAGCCGCCACCAGCTTTGATGAGATGCTGAGATTGCTCAATAGCGCTGAGCTAAACAGCAGTGATATTACTGATGCGCTGGCACTGTCAGGCATTAAAGCCTTTGCTGATGGGGTCAAATAATGGCGCTTAAAGTCCCTAAAGTCATACCGCATGAGGCCATCGCCTATATCACTGGCAAAAAGCTGGCGACCAGCTATAACTGGTCGGAAATCTATGCCGAGGAGCATGCCTCCAAGTTTACTGTCGCCAAAATCATGGAGCTAGATGTATTAAACAGCATCCATGAGTCTGTCATTGACGCCGTAGCTGAAGGGCAAACCTTTCATACTTTTAAAAAGGGTATGCTAGAAAAGCTCGGTGAAGAAGGCTGGGGCAACTATGCGCAAAAAGATGAAGTGACCGGTGAAGACCTCACTCGGCTATCAGATAGACGCCTCAAAAAAGTGTACCAGGTCAACAAGACGCAATCGTATCACACGGGCAGCTGGTATCGATTTGAAGCCAATAAAGCCACGCATCCGTATCTACGCTATCGTTTGGGCCCAAGCCTTAAGCACCGCCCTGCGCATAAGCGCTTTGATGGCTTAGTGTTGGCTGTGGATGACCCCTTCTGGCAGACACACATGCCGATGAACGGCTGGGGCTGCAAGTGCTGGGTACAGAGCTTGACCGCTGACAAAGCTGAAAAGGCCGGCATCAGTGACAGCCCAGACATTGAGTATCACGACTGGGAAAACAAGTCGACTGGCCGCAAGCATAAAGTGCCTAAAGGGATCAGTCCAGGGTTTGAATATAATGTCGGCCGTCACCGTGAGCACAAAGCTTTGGAGATGGTCACAGATAAGCTATCACAAGTTGTCACTCAAAACCCAAAGCAAGCTAATGCCACTATGAGCGCCCTACTGGGTGATAGTGCGCAAAAGGCTATGATAGATAAAGTGGTACGCGATATGGTAACAGACGTCGCTGACAATAAACGCGCGTATGGCAATACGCTGGCCGTGGGCATTATCAATGATGAGGTGGTCGATAAGCTGACCAAGATGGGCAAAGCGCCGCATCATAACATTATTGCCGTGCGTGATATGGATATATTGCACGGGTTGAGAGACAGTAAGCAAGGTAAAGGGATTAATCTGCCAGTGGAGTTTTGGCAGCAGTTGCCTGACAAGCTGCAAAACCCAAGTGCGATATTGCTACGAAAGCAGAAACTAGGATCTAAGAAAACGGCATTTGATACGCTTATTTTTGTATATGATGACGTTGACAATAACAGTGGAGGTAAGGTTATTGTTAAAATGGATTTACAAACAAAGGTTAAGGCAGACGAGAAAGCCCGAAAAAAAGTAACACTGAATATGGTTACTACAGGCACAAGATCAACGATTGAGGGGGTTAAAGCGTTAGAAGATACAGAATTGCTCTATGGTAAATTGTAAGGGTTGTTGTAGCTTTGCCTGATTCGAACAGGATAACCCTTGGTTAAGTTAACCAACGTTCCTTTCCAGTTGGAGACCCGCTACAACAACTATCTTTAGTATATCCCCACACCCCGCACCAAGCAAGCCTACCACTGTAAAAATCAGTAAACCACTTTAATAACCGACACTTACACATATTGCTAATCTAAGCAATATGAAAAAACACTTATATACCGCGCTTAACAGTACTAGCCAAAGTGACACGATTGTCACCACACTTTGCCGTAGCCTGCCGTCTGATATTAATGCAGAGGAAGGCATTTGGTTGCCACTGGTGCCAATCGGTGCGTTTACTGGCCGCGATGGTCGCAGCTGGATCAATAGCGACCCTGAAGCGGTTATCAACAACACTACCCTGCCTTTTGTTTTAGACATTGATCATGCCAGTGAGCTTACTGCAAACACTGAAGCCAGCGGCTGGGTGACTCAGCTAAAAATTCAAGAAGATCATATTTTTGGCTGGCTTGAGTTTAATGCGCTTGGCAAAAAAGCCATTGATGAAAAGCGTTATAAATTCTACAGTCCGGCGTTTAATGTGACTAAAGACAACGTGTTGCTTGATTTGAGCAGTATGGGTCTAACCAACAAACCCAATCTATATGTGCCTGCGCTCAATAAGGCGCAAGACAATCAAACCACCCCACAGCAAAAGGATGATCCCATGCTACCAGAGTTACTCGCCGCCTTAGGGCTATCAGCAGATGCTGATCAAGCAACAGCGCTCAATGCTATCAAAGCATTAAAAACGGCTAAGCCTGATCCACAAATGCCTGATCTAAACCACTTTGTACCACAAGCGACGCATAGCCAAGTAGTGACTGAGCTAAATGCCGCTAACACTAAGCTTGCCAAGCTTGAAACTGAAAAGCACAACGAGGCAGTAGAGACGGCGCTCAATGCGGCCATCAAAGATAAAAAGATTGCCCCAGCTGATCGCGAGTTTTATGCCAATTACTGCTCAACTGAGCAAGGCTTGGCAGATTTTAACAAGTTTGTGTCAACCAAAGCACCCGTCATTGGTGATAGCAACTTGCCTGATAAACCCGCTCAAAAAGATGGCAAAGACACTGAGCTGAACAGTGAGCAGCAAGGCATCCTAGCGCAAATGGGCGTGGTCTTAGACTAAGCACTAGCACCCTAAGCACTTAATAGCAGATATTTAATCTAATTTTATTTATAAATCACAAGGAAAACCGCCATGGCTTTAGTTAATGCAGCCACCTTAACCGCGCTAAATACGGCGATTAAAAAGACCTTCCAAAAAGGTCTTGATAGCGTCGAGCCTGAATACACTCAGATCGCAACGGTCGTACCGTCCAGCACAGCTAGCAATACTTATGACTGGCTTGGTGAGCTGCCAGAGATGCGTGAGTGGATCGGTGAGCGCGTGCTCAAAGATATCACGACTCACGCTTATAGCATCGTCAATAAGCTGTACGAATCAACGATTGCGGTAAAGCGTACTGATATCGAAGACGACAACTTAGGCACGTTAACGCCACTTGCTCAAGCGCACGGCCGCCGTGCCAGTCAGCATCCAGACAAATTAGTCTTTGATGCATTAAAAACAGGCCATGAGAAAATGTGCTATGACGGTCAAAACTTCTTTGATACTGACCATCCTGTCTATCCCAATCACGATGGCACGGGTGTGGCCACCACAGTATCTAATCTGGACTATGACGCTGAGAGCAGTGATCCGTCCTGGTATCTGCTTGATACCAGCAATGTGATCAAGCCCATCATCTTTCAAAAGCGTAAAGAAATTGAGCTGACCGCTATGACCAAGCTGGATGATGAGTCGGTCTTTATGCTAGATCTATTTCGCTGGGGCGCTCGAGCGCGTCATAACGTCGGTTATGGATTTTGGCAAATGGCGTATAAGTCTAACAAACCATTGACCGCTGACACGCTAAACGCGGCTATCGCGCACATGCAATCACAAGTAGCCGACGGCGGCCGTGAGCTAGATATTAATCCAAGCTTACTTGTCGTGCCACCTGCGCTACGTGCTAAAGCGCTGGAGCTGGTCAAAGCGGATCGCTTAGCCAATGGTCAAACGAACATCAACAAAGACGTGGTCGATGTGCTGGTCACTCAGCGCGTATCAAAGCAACAGACTGAACGCTCGCTCTAAATTGATTGCTCACACTATGCTAAGCAATCAAATTAAATAACCACCGCTAATCAAATCTATATTAAGGACCTCGCAATGAAAATGAATAAGGCGTTTTTAGTCTCTGTTATCGCAACTGGTTGCATCAGCCGCTTTCGCAACGGCATGCAGTTTACCAAAACGGCGAAAGAGATTGAAGTTGATGAGAGCGAATTGGCAGCACTGGAAGCCGATCACTATCTGCAAGTAAAAGTAATAGAAGGAGCTGACGATGTGGAAGTGGCAGATAAACCTGTGGTCATCACGGTCAGCCCTACCAGCGTTAGCGATAACCCAGCACCTGAAGATCCTACACCTAATACGGCCGTTGTATCTGCTGCCACCAACATTGCCGCCCATGAACTGGAAAATGAGCCAACGCATAACCCATACGCAGATACGGGCACGGCAGCGCTACCTGAAGCGCCTGCGAGTGAAGCTCAAAGCGCTCCGGTACCAGAAGCGCCTGTTGATCATGTAGAGACAATCACAGCGGCCATGCGTGGTCTCAATCTCGATATGACAGCAGATAAGCCCACGGTTTATGACTTGCAAGCACTTGGTTTAGATATCAGTGCAAAAGAGCGTGACGCCGCTTGGAATGTGCTTACCGCTGAATATGCAGCGAGTAACGCCTAATGAGCTATGCCACTGTTACAGACTTGGAATTACGGCTGGGTAAGCAGACGGTCATAGAGCTGACCAATCCCAAGACCCGCGCCGATAGTATCAATGTGCCAGTGGCAGAGGCGGCAATAGCGGATGCTGTTGGCATCATTGATAGCTATATCGGTCAGCGTGTTAGCTTGCCGCTGGCTATCGTGCCTGCCTTGGTTAAGACCCTTGCTATCGACTTGGCGGTGTATTACCTGAAGGTCAAGCTGGGCAATACAGGCAAGTCCGATAACGCCACTACCAAGCTGTATGACGATGCTATTAAGCACTTAGAGCGTTTTGCCAAAGGTGATACCAGTCTGGGCTTGTCTATCCCTGAAGATGACCCTACAGACAATCAAACCAGCCATCATGCCGAGATCAGCAGTGAAGACAGGCAATTTACTCGCACAACGATGGGTCGGTTAACTTAAAAAAGGTAACAGTATGACACTGACAAGAGATGAAATGATTGCTGCTGGGATGGCACAACGGAATTTCCAAGAGCTCATCAGCCCTATTATTACAGAATTAAACTCGAATGAGGCGAAAAGAGGTTACGCCTCATCACTCTTAATTGGTGCTTGTGTAGAGTTGTCTCATGCAACTGGCGAGGGTTTTGAAGATGCACTTGATGAACTGGTAGCAATAGCAAAAGAAACAAATAAAAGTAAACGCTCTTAAATGCGTTCTAAGGCGTTTTAAAGGTAAATAGCCGTAACTGGACGATAAATAATCTTTAAACAAATTTAAACGGGGTTTAAAGCCATTTAAAGATGGTTTAGTCAGCTAATCACAGTCGAGGTTGAGATGAGTGGTGCAATATCGTGGAATGGCATGGAGGACTGTCGAGATCTGTTTGCTCGATTACGCGCTCATACCGATGATCTAAGACCCACATTGAACGCCATCGGTAATGAACTGACAGAAAGCGCCAAATCTCGCATTGCTGATGAAAAGAAGTCGCCTGAAGGCGTCGCTTGGGCAGAGCTTAATCCTGACTATGCGGCACGTAAGCGCCAACATTCAAGCGGCGGCATACTTGAATACACGGGTAATCTGTTGAATTCAATGACTTATAACGTATCAGCTACTGATGTGCGGGTCGGCTCAAATGAAGTTTATGCCAATAGGCATCAACAAACCAGACCGTACCTTGGCGTCAGTGATAACGATGCCAATGCTATCAATCAATTTATTAGAGACGCGCTGGGAGAGTAAGTAGCATGAGAATTAGAAAGCAAATCGCCCAGCGTATCAATGACTATGACCAAGCCAACACTCAGTTATTTACAGAAGTAGCCGATAGTGGCCAGCTCGATGAGGTGCTAAAAAACCGCAATACCACTGAGGGCTGTTATGTCATCAAGCTGGAGACCCAGGCGCAATCTGCTAGTGACTATTATCAAGACGTCACTGAGCGCTATCAGGTTATTACTATTTGCAGTAATTATAGTGATGCTTACGGCAGTGCGGTCGGTGATATCGCGGAAGCGATGCAAGACGTTGTCTATGAAGCAATCAGCGGCTATGTCTGCACCGACAAAAAAGGTGATGATACTGATCCGCTCAAATTTGTGACAGGCGGCTTGGTCGATCTCAAAGACAGCTTGCATGTATGGGCGGACATCTATGAGCTGGGCTATACCCAGAAAATCAATCAGCAAGGTTAACAGGAGCAAATCATGCCAAACGTTGCATTAAGTCGTAAATTTAAAAAGAAGCTGCTGCTGTGGGGTATCGGTGATCTACCTCATAATCAGCTAAAACCCGTCGAAACCAAAGACGTTGATATCAGCTTTGAGGGCGACACTGTCGAGCAAGAAAAGGACGGTGAGCGCTGGGGCGCAAATAAAAAACACCGCACCACTGACAAAGTAAAAATCACCGGCAAAGTCGCGTTTGCCAGTAGCGGCACGGCTGGCACTGCGCCCGCGTATCGTGATCTGTTTTTGATGGCAGGTCACTCTGAGACCGTCGCGGCCGATACCGTGACCTATACGCCTGAAACCACAGACACCAGCTTTGGCACGGTTGCCTTTCTGCTTGATGGTCAGTTTCACATAGGGAAAAAAGCGCAAGCTGAAATCAAACTGTCAGCTAACAGTGGCGAGCTGGGTTACTGGGAGTTTGAGATCTCTATGGTGGGCGGCACCATCCCGATTGCCAAGCCTGCCGATCTGGTCACTTTGATTGAGGGCTATCAGACACCAAAAGCGGTGAACTTTGCCAATACGCCTGTGTTTAAGCTTGGCGCTAAAGACTATGCCATGAAGACCTTTAGCCATACCACAGGTAATGAGGTGACCTCACTTGATATGGTCAATCATCAATCCTCTATGATTAGCGATCGTAAGCCGATGGTCACGATCGCCGTTGGTGCGCCGCAGCTGAGTGAGATTAACCTATACCAAAAAGCCTGGGACGGTGACGAGATGCCACTCATCATGGAGCATGGCACAGTCGCTGGTCACAAAATTAAGCTTAACTATCCTGCGGTGGCTATTGATATTCCCAAAGCCACTGATATGGATGGTGCGCTGGGCTATGAGATTGAGTGTAGTGTCATGCAATCAGCAAGCAATCCACCTTATACCATTACTTTTAGTTAGACCCATCTGAGCCGTTAATCGTCACGGCTTAGTCATATTTAAAACCCTTTTAAAATCACTTAAATTAGGAATAAAACCATGTTTAAACTAAGCGATGTTACCGATACCTATCCTTGGACGATTACAATCAAGATGCCGCATAACGGCAGCTATAAAAAAACGACTGTCAAAGTGGACTTCTACCGCTTGCCCCATGATGAGCGCGTGCATCTATTAGAGCGCGTGCAAGCGACGCAAGCTGAGCATGAAGAAGAAATCGAAAACGAATTTTTTGATAAAGTCTTAGCCGGCTGGCATAAAGGACAAATCAAAGATGAAGACGGCGAAGATTTAGAGTTCAACGAAGACAGTAAACGTCAGCTCCTCGCTATCTCTGAATTTCGTCAAGCCGTCATTGAAGGCTACTTTGATAGCGTCGGCGGTAACAAGCTGCACCAAAAAAACTAATGGCGCTAGGTCGGCATGTGGCTGAGCAAGAGCACGCCTATCATGCCCACCTAGCGGAACAACAAGCCACCGATGACGCCTTTGCCGAGTTTGGCGTCGCCACCGAACAAGAAGAGTTTGAGTTTGAGGTGATGACGGTCTGGCGTGAGTTTACCCCTATTCTGCCGTTGTTTGATTATGTAGTACTGACTCGCAATCCCTATAGCGGTACAGTGATGGGCATAGATTGGGTAGCGATAGATATACTGCTACGCCGTGTCGATATAAGAGTCACACCAGATGATTTTGCCAACTTTAGAGTCGCCATCACAGGTTACGCCAATGCCATCAATGAGCATCTAGCAGCCAGCGCAAATCAGTAAGCCACTTTAATAATACTTAGAAAGCCCAGTGTTTATCTTAAACACTGGGCTTTTTGTATGAATTAAGGTAGGCAGATGAGTCAAGAGTTAAGGTTTGGGCTGGTCATATCGGCTGACGGTACAGCGGCGATACGCACACTAGATGATTTGGATAATGGGTTAGATGATCTAAACAGATCGTCAAGACGGGCTGATCGCAGTACTAGCAGCTTGCGGCAACGTGTGGGTAGTCTTGGCGGTACTTTAGCTGGTGTTGCTAAAAAAGCCGTATTGCTTGGCGGCGTGGTTGGTACCTTAGCTGGGGCATTGAGCCTAAACTCTTTAGTCAGTACGCAACGTCAATTCGATGTCTTAAACTCTCAGCTGATCACAGCCACTGGCGGTACCAAGCAAGCCGCCGCTGCATTTGATGAGCTAACCAAGTTTGCCTCCACCACGCCGTATGCGCTTGAGCAATCAGTACAAGGCTTTGTACAGCTGAAAAACCTAGGCTTAGACCCTAGCATGCGCAGTATGCAGAGCTACGGCAACTTTGCGGCTGCTATGGGTAAAGACTTAAATCAGATGATTGAGGCAGTAGCAGACGCCTCTACCTTTGAGTTTGAACGCCTTAAAGAGTTTGGTATTAAGGCCAGCCAACAAGGCGACCAAGTATCGTTTACCTTTCAAGGTGTCACAACCACTGTTGCCAAAAATTCAAAAGAAATCCAAGAGTATCTATTAGCCATCGGCGAAAACAAGTTTGGCGATGCTATGGCAAACCGCGCTAAAACGTTAGACGGTGCGATTAGTAACTTAGGCGACAACTTTAACAGCTTTAAACTTGCAGTCGTCCAGTCCGGCATTGGTGATGCGATAAAAGATATCGTCGTAAGATCTGCTGATGGTCTCTCACGTATGACAGATGCGCTAAAGACACCTGAGAACGCCGCCAAGCTTAAAAGTACGATAGCGACTATCGCTGAAGCGTTTGGCAACTTACAGGGTTTTGTATCGCAGGCAACTGGTGGCATTGGGCGTGTTATGGATGCGCTTAACACACCTGAGAATGCTGAGCGGCTGCAAACTGCGCTACAAGCAGTGGGCGATGGCTTTAGTCGCTTAAAAGAGCTTGCCGCACAAACTGGGGACGCTGTCGGGCAAGTCACTGACTTCTTTGCTGCCAATCAAGAGATTATCATTCCGCTGGCCAGTGGCATTGGAACCGCTGCTGGCGCGTTTTTATTATTCAATGGTGCGGTTGCGGCTTGGACGGCTGTTGGCACTTTGGCAACTGCAATCACTACAGGCTTTGGTGCTGCTGTCGCGCTTGTTACCAGTCCCGTTACTCTGACACTAGCGGCAATCGCAGGTTTGGTAGCCGTAGGCGTACTGCTATACCGCAACTGGGACACGATCAAAGCCAAAGCCGCCGAGGTATTCGGCTCGCTACCTGCACCCGTACAAGAAGCTTTTGGCAATATCAAAGAGATATTTACCACCGTCAAAGACTGGGCAGGCGCGGCTTTTGACTTTTTAGCGCCTAATGTCAAAGTCACTATGGATTTGGTATCTGCGGTATTTACCGCTGGCTGGGCAACTATAAAGGGTATTTTTACCACCTCATTTGATGTCATAAAAAATATAGTCAGTACTAGCTTTAACGTTATCAAAGCTATATTTGGCACCTCCATCAATGTCATCGCCACGGTGTTTAATACGGGTTTTAATCTGGTTAAAAACACCATTAAAACGGCTTTTAATGCCATTAAAGCGTTAGCGCGTGGTGATATTGCGGGTTTTGTGACTATTATTGGTACTGGTCTAAAAAATACCGTTAGCATTGTGACTGGCGGTGTGGCCAATATCGCTAAAGCGTTTGGCGGGCTTGCGTCCAAGTTGTATAACATCGGCATCGATGCGGTGCAGGGTCTGATTAATGGCGTCAAAGCCAAAATCACTGGCGCTATCAGTGTCGCCAAAAACTTGGCCAGTAGCGTCAGCGATACGGTTAAAAATTTCTTTATCATCCGCTCACCGTCACGCTTATTTAAGCAGTTTGGTGAATGGCTGTCAGAGGGCTTGGCGCTTGGCATCAAAGGCAAGGAAAGTGAAGCGGTACGAGCCGCGCTAAACTTGGCGCAAAACGTCAGCAATACAATGGCTGGTCTCAAAAAAGACATTGCGCTGTTTGGTAATAACAGTCAATTAGCCGCTTTTGATTATGACCGTGCTAATGGCGCTTTTAAAGGTGTTAAAGACAGTGTGCTTGATGAATGGCGTGAGCTACTCGTAATCAAAGAAAACCTGATTGCTAAGGATAAAGAGCATCAAAAATGGCTTACTGCCAGAACCCAGGTACTAGATAAAGTAGCGCGTGCACAAGAAAAAGAAGCCAATGCCCTAAAACGCTTTGCTAGCGACAACCAATCACGACTCGCTGACTATGCTTTTGAGACCTCACTGATCGGTAAAAAAGCATCAGAGATTGATCGCCTGCGGTTTGAGCGCGATTTATTAAACCAAGCTGAACGAGCTGGTATTACTTTATCAGAACAGGCAAAACAAGAAATCATTGCAGAGCGTGAAGAGTTGATAGCCCTACGTGAACAACGGCAAGCATTAAAAGATAATGATTGGGTCGGCGGTATGCAGTCAGGGTTTCAAAGCCTAGTCGATGGGGCGCAAAGTCTCAATGAGACCATGCTACAGGCGACGACTGGCGCATTTAATAAGATGGGTGATAGTCTGGCTACCTTTGTCACCACAGGTAAAGGCAATTTTAAAGACTTAGCTGGCTCGATCTTACAAGACATTAGTAAGATGCTAATCCAGTTCGCTACGTTACGTTTGGCCAAAGCAGCGGTTGGTATGTTTGCAGATGGCGGCGCGTTTGGTAGCAGTGGTCTACTGGCACTAGCTAGAGGTGGTGCGTTTAATACGCAAGGCATCCAGTACTATGCAAATGGCGATATCTTTAATAAACCGACGGCGTTCCGCCATGCAGGCGGGCTGGGCGTGATGGGTGAAGCAGGCCCTGAAGCGGTTATGCCGCTCACTCGCGGCCCCAACGGTAAGCTTGGCGTACAGGTCTTTGGTAATCAGCAAACCAGTACGGCCGCTGGTGTGGTCAACCAAGTGCAGATCGATGTCCATATCACTAATGAGGGCGCAAGTGCGGATGTGCAGGCCAGTACCCAAGACGGCAAGCAGCTTGGTAACTCGCTAAAAGCTATGGTACTGCAAACGCTACAAAACGAGATGCGACCTGGGGGGATGTTAGCAGCCCAATAATCGTGTACTATGGACATTTATTTGGCTTTTAGAGGGTTGTATTGTGATTAAGAAAATATTATTAGCGGTGGTCATATCGGCAACGATGACAGCACCAATGTATGCTCAAGCGTCAGAGAGTGGTATTGATGATAGTGTTTGCCGATCTGTCATGGAGCTATCTAGACAAATGATGAAAAATCGACAAGTGGGAGTACCTGTAACAGATATGATGGATGTTTTCGTCAATGATCCAAGCACAGATGCTAAGCACAAAAATCTAATGATGGAGATTGTTATGCGTGCTTATGATGCTCCTAGATACTCAACTGCTGAATACCAAGAAGAAGCGGCTGATGAGTTTGCCAATGGCTATTATCTGGACTGTATGAAGTCGAAAATGAGATAAGGCTATAAAGATATTTAGCAATAGCAATATTTAAACCCCCTTTAATCAACCGTTAAAGGGGGTTTTTTATGCCCAAAAATCAGTAAATGACTTTAATAACCGCTTGATAATCATGCTGTTAATCTAAGTATCATGAATACATTTACTTATGATATTGGCATCCAAGGCACAGGCAGCACTGATGATGACGTACGCATCGTGCAGTTTGGTGACGGCTTTATTCAGCGTGCGCCGAACGGCCTTGCCCCGCGTCTGGAGCATTGGCAAGTTAGCAAAGTCGGCAACAAAGCTGATATAGATACCATCAAAACCTTTTTAGATGCGCACACGGTGACACCGTTCTTATGGCGTGTCACCAGCGATGAGCCACTACGTCAGTATATCGCTAAAGGCGTATCACGTAGCCCCCAAGGTGGCGCTAAGTGGTCACTCAATTGGACAATGCATCAAGTACTAGCATGACACCCAAACACCATTTATTAAATAACCTATCAAACACTGGAGATAATTATGAGCAATTCTAAAACCACACCTAAAACCCTAACCACTGACGAATTATCAGTTCTGATGAACTTTTATCATACAAAAGATACTTGGGATAAGGCAGGTACAGCAAGCATAAGCATTGCATATGATGACCAATACAGAGACTTTGAAGTTATTACAGCAGAGGAAAGTGTACGAAAAGGTCGTATCTCTAAGCTACAAGCAGAAATCACCGCGTGGGCTGAAGGTCAAATCACAGCATTTATGTATCAGAATAAGAAGGTCAATGCATTTGTACTGACATTTGCAGATGACGTTTTGGGAATCACGCTTGGATTTGAGTCTGTAGATATGGCAGATGCTGAGCCCACAGATACAGCCCCTTAAAAAAAGAGTTTCCCGCATGAGAGAATTAACCCCACAACAGCAGCAAGCCATTACCAAGCTCGAGCAGGACGTACTGCTCGATTTGTTTGATATCGACTTGACCAAGTTCGGCGGTGCGGTCTTTCATTTTTGTAATCAAACCAATGAGCTGGGGCAGCCTATCGTCTGGCAAGGCGTGCCTTATCAGCCGTACCCTATTAGCGCTGAAGGCTTTGAGCTAAAAGGCACAGGTGCAAGCAACCGCCCTAGTATCACCCTATCCAATCTATATGGCTTAGTCACTGCGGTCATTGAAGACTACCAGGGCGGCGTTGGTGCTATTGTGACCCGCCGCCAAGTCTATGCCGAGCATTTGGACGCGGCAAACTTTACTAATGGTAATCCCAATGCTGACCCCAATCAGCAGCTCGTATCTCGTTATATTATTGAGCGTTACTCAGCGCTGAATAATCAAAGCGCTACGTTTGAGTTAGCAGTACCTAGTGAGACTGACGGCGCTGTACTGCCACGCCGTATCATTGTGGCTAATACCTGCAACTGGGTGTATAGAGGTGATGGTTGTGGCTATACCGGTCACGCGGTAGCAGATGAGTTTGACCAGCCCACTGACGACCCAGATAAAGACAAGTGCAGTAAGTGCCTGCAAGGTTGCCGCGCACGATTTGGCNNNANNGCNGTNTTGCCNTTNGGNGGCTTTGTGGGAGTTGATAAGTTATGAGTTTAGCGCATCAAATCATCAATCATGCTAAGCAAGCTTACCCTAACGAGTCTTGCGGCCTAATCGTCAATGACGCTTATATCCCCTGTGACAACGTTGCCGATGACCCAAGCGAGACTTTTCGTATAAGCACAGACGCTTGGCAGCCTGCTGATGCTGTCGTGCATTCGCACCCGCAAGGTCAGCGCTACTTAAGCGGTGCAGACCGTCAAGCTCAACACAAGATGCGTTGTGATTGGTGGCTGGCCTTTTTCGCTGATCAATGGCGAGTACTGCAATATCGCTATGCGCCATTGCTACGCGGTCGCACTTTTGACTATGGCAAGCGTGATTGTTACTCGCTAGTAGAAGATGCTTATATGCTATGCGGCATTAAGCTTATGGAATATAAGCGAAAAGGCGAGGCTCAAGAAATAGCCGATAATGCCTTTATCGTTAACTTCCCTAAGTCCGGGTTTTATCCAGTTGAGCTGATAGATATGCAGCCCGGCGATGTGATTTTGACATCCATCCGTGGTAACGCCAACCACGCCAGTATCTATTTGGGTGATGAGCAAGTGCTACACCATCCCTACGGCGGACTTTCACGGCGTGAGGGCTTTTGTGACGTCTGGCATAAAACCATGCACTCAGTCTGGCGACATCAAGACTGGCAGCCAGCAATGATGACCGCTATCGCCAATGATTTGGAGGCAACGAGATAATGGCAATCGTAAGACTATACGGCGACCTAACAGATTTTGGCACGCGCTTTGACTTGCATGTGACAACCACCAGCGAGGCCATGCGTGCTTTATTTACTCAAATTGATGGTCTGCAAAGGCGTATCGCGGATGGTGGTTACTTTGTCCGTGTTGCTAAACGGGATGTGACCGATGACAGTATCGACACCGACTTTCACCGTGATTTGAACGATAACGACGTTATCCACATTGTGCCAGAAATCGCTGGCGCTGGTAAGTATGGCCAGATTATCTTAGGTGCGGCCATGATTGGCGCAGCCTTTTTTACAGGCGGCGCGTCATTGGCTGCAATGGGTGCGATGTCAACAGCAATGCTCAGCGCCGGTATCGGCTTGGTACTGGGCGGCGTAGCGCAAATGCTAACAAAACAACCGAGCTTTGGTGATACTAGTAATACGGACAAATCACGCTCATCGTCTTTTAGTAGTCTCGGCAACAACACAGCTCAAGGCTCATGTGTGCCGGTGGCTTATGGTGACATCATAATCGGCAGCAAGGTCATATCGCAATCAATCGAGAGCTATAAAGTGAGCGGTGACGAAGCAGCAAAACCTGCGGCTGAGCTGGTACAAACTCGTGACTATCATGCGCCAGTACCTTTTGAGAATTATAACTTAGATACAAATGACGATAGCGTAATAGCAACTAACTATACAGTAAGGGTAGATTAATGGGTGGAGGCGGCAAAGGCGGCGGCGGCGGACATACGCCGATTGAGAAGCCAAATACACTAGAGTCAGCGCAAAGGCTCAAAATCATTGATTTGCTATGCGAAGGTGTAGCAGGTACGGATGTGACATTTAAAAACATCTATCTTGATAATACGCCCATCCAAAATAGCGATGGTACTTACAACTTCACTGGCATACGTGTGTCTGCGTTACCTGGCACGCACAATCAAGACTATCTGGCAGGATTTGATAGCACAGATAAAATCGTATCAGTTGGTACTGAGGTTAAAGCGGCCACACCTATCACTCGTACTATTACTGATCCGCTGGTCGATAGCGTGCGAGTGACGCTTGCGCTTGGCTCACTGGTTACGATGACAGATAAGGGCGACCGCGTGGGCGGCTCTGTATCGCTGACGGTCATGTGTGGTAATAAAAGCTATCCCGTTACTATCTCTGGTAAAACCACTTCTGCCTATCATCAAGACGTGACACTCACTGACCTACCAGATACCCCCTTTAACATCAGTGTGCAGCGCAATACGCCAGACAGCACGACTGATAAAGTCAGTAATGCTACTCACTGGGTCAGCTATGTAGAGTCGATTGATGCGAAGTTTAACTATCCTAATTCTGTGGTCGTTGGGCTTGAGATTGACTCAGCGCAGTTCGGCGGCAAAATCCCTACGCGCACGTATCGCAATAAATGGACGCAAATCAAAGTCCCCAATAACTATGACCCAGTTACCCGCACTTATGAGGGCGTTTGGCTTGGTGAGTTTAAAACTGCTTGGAGTGATAACCCAGCGTGGGTATTTTATGACTTAGTGACAGACAAGCGCTATGGCTTGGGCGACCGTCTGGGTGAGTTTGGCTGTGATAAATGGTCGCTGTACCAAATCGCTAAATACTGTGACCAAATCGTCCCTGATGGCTTTGGCGGTGAAGAGCCACGCTTTACTTGTAATGCGTATCTAAGCGAGCCAAGAGACGCTAAAGCTCTGCTTGATGACTTAGCGAGCGTGTTTCGCGGCATTGCTGTGTGGGATGGGCAAATGGTCACGGCATTGCAAGATGCCAAAAAAGACCCTGTGGCTACTT
>FUFK010066207.1_pt1 | contig 31454 bp, 34 predicted proteins | sample 1021851 | NCBI WGS metagenome assembly FUFK01 (sample SAMEA51879418, study PRJEB19060) | metagenome | reverse complement strand
GGTTTCTTATTTTTAAATAAGTTTCTAATAAAAACTTGATCAATATGAGAGCAATAAAAATTTGAGTAAAATTTGTGGAATTTAGAAAATCTTGCATGTATCGATTTTAGACTAAGTGTTTTATAACCTTAAAGCTTTTTCAATTGTTTCGTAAACTTTATCTTCAGTTTTTTCTAAATAGGATATTAATCTTGAATCCTTCTTTTCTTTTTCTTTCCAAAATGGGGTCATAGCATTCCATATCCCTTCCCCTTTTAATTTCGAATAAAAAGAAGCACCTACATGTACAGCAATAAGGACGTAACTTAAAAAGGCAGAAAATTCATGTAAACCTATTGCTAATTCAATCCCTCCAGCGCCTATGGAAAAGAGCCCTGCAATCAAAAGTCCAGTCAGCGGAAGCATTACAAGAGTAAAATATACAAGCGTATGTACAGATTTTGCGATGAACAAATGGCCTTTACGAATTTCAATATTTGCACCCAGCAAGGTTTCAGTGTCTTTCATGTAAAAATATCTGATGAAAACAATAACTAAAAACGCAACCGCAAATAAGATTTCGAAATTTAACAAAGCTGGATCTTCAAGTTCTGACAAATCTCCTACTTGTTTAAATATTCCATATGCATAGAGAATTGAAAAACTCCAGTGAATAAATTTAGCTAAAGATGTGTGGGATTTCATACCAATATTTTACTGTCCAAATCTTCTTTCTCTTTGTGCGTACTCTCTTAAGCACCTCAAAAAATCAATCTTTCTAAATTCTGGCCAATATACGTCTTGAAAAATAACTTCTGAATAGGCGCTTTGCCAAAGCAAGAAACCAGAAAGTCTAGATTCTCCACTAGTTCTTATTATCAAATCTATATCAGGGGCTTCAGGAGAATAAAGGTGTTGTCTTAACTGTTCATCAGTAACGTTTTCGATCAATCTGTCAAAATCGTTTTCTTGATTCCTATTTTCGTCGATTAATCCTTTAATAGCATCTAAAATTTCCTGTCTACCTCCGTATCCAAGTGCAATTGTTAAAGTCTTCTGGCCACCTCCTCTGACCTCCTCAAGTTGTTTAATAGTTGTCTGTAAAAACCCTGGAAGAAGATCTGTGCTACCAATAAATTCAATTTTAAAATTATCAACAACGTCATCAATTAATAAATCTTCAAATAGCTCATTTAGTATCTCAAAATATGGNTCTAGTTCTTCTTTNGGCCTTGCTAAATTTTCTCTAGATAACAGCCAGCTGGTTATGTNGTCAATCCCTACATCATCACACCACGCTATACACTCTTTAAGTCTGGTCATTCCAATTTTATAAGATACTTCGAAACTTAAGAGGCCTTCTTTCCTTGCGTATCTTCTGTGACCATCATGAATTAATCCTATATGTTTGGGAAGGTTTTCTTTTTTGAGTCTATTTTGTAGACGATTTTCATAGATTGAATAAATTAATTTTGGTGATGACATTTGCTTATGAAGTAATAGCTTCTATTTCCTCAATAGTTTTTGGAGCTTTTTCGGTCATGTTTACTGGTCCGTCNTTAGTGCANATNATATCGTCTTCTATCCTAACTCCTATACCCAGAAGTTCTTTNGGAATTTCATGCTTAATAGTTTTTGCATTGCTAATTTCTTCTTTTTCCAGAATTGTTGCTTTTTCCATACCGAGCAGTTTTCTTCTTTCTCTAATTTTTTTTGGATCTCGTTCAATTAATGGAAATTCAATTACGGGTTTTGTTGGACGAACATAAATTCCCGGTTCAACTGTAGTCACCATTCCATCTTTGAATTGTCTAGGTTGACCGTCAACCTCTGTGCTTCCAGCATCATGTACATCAAGTCCGAGCCAGTGGCCTGTTCCGTGCATAAAAAATTCAAAAAAGTGCATCATTGAAATTGTCTCATCTACTCCTAAAGGAACTAGACCTAAATTCACCATTGATTCGGATAATGATTTTATAGTATCTTCATGGAGATTTTTCATAGAGTTGCCGACAACAACCCCCTCTATTCCAAGATTCTGAGCTTTTAATACTTCGTTATATATATCTTTTTGTGGTGAAGAAAATTTCTTGTGTATTGGAAATGTCCTNGTTACATCTGAGGAGTACATTCCGTACTCTGCTGCTGCATCAATTAAAAGGAGNTCTCCTTCATTAAGAATTTCTCTATTTGTTGAATAATGGAGAATACAAGAGTTATCACCGCCTGCAACAATTGATGGGTATCCTAGTCTTTCTGCTCCATTGTCATAAAATACTTTTTCCATTTCGGCGGCAATCTGATACTCGTATTTTCCTGGCTCAGTGTGTTTCATAGCTTCAATATGACCTAATACTGTTATGTCACAGGCTGTTTTTAATAGCTCCAACTCGCCATTATTTTTAATTAATCGTAATTCTGAAATCAAGGGAGACAATGAATGTAGAGTTGCTTTACTAAACTCAGATCCTCTCTGATCATAAGGAATAGCGTGTGCTAACCCATCTCTGTCATATTGTTCAAAAAATGGAGAAGAATAATCGCAATATACATCTGTTATACCCTCAAGAAGGTTTCCAAGTTCTTTTTGGTAATCATTAAATGAATAAGCTTTTGTTGCATTATATTTTTCTAATGCACCCTCCTGCCCAATTCTTTTTCCATCCCATGTTTCCATTTCTTCATTGCGATCCTGAACAAATAGATGCAGTTCGGGCGTTGAATCTTTAATTACAATAACAGCGTGAGCTTCAGGCTCAGGCCATTCAGTTAAGTAGTAGAAATTTGAATCTTGTCTGAATGGATACCAAGTGTCATTATTTCTGTATGTAATTTTTCCACTATGAATTAGGACTGCGCCATTTCCAATTTGTTGTGCTAAGTGTTTTCTTGCGTCGGTAGAATTATTCATCTATTGAATAAGAATAATGTACAACAGTCCCAAATTGCTAGTGTTTTATGTAGAAATCAAGAATTTATCTAATACTTGGTTCCATGAATTTTCGTTGTGCTTCCCGTTTGGTAGTTGAATAAAGTTTGTCTCAATATTGTTTTCTTTTATAGTTTCATTAATTTTTTTTACACCAGAAACATAGAAGTCATTGTTGTTAGTGTAATCTAAACCCCATTCAGCAGGTTTGATATTGTTTGCTTTATCTTCAAAAATTTCACCTTCTTCAGAACCAACTGAGATATTACATATAACTTTCTTATTGAGGTTCTTTAGGTCATTTATAAAATCTGTATGTCCATACCAAAATGCAGGAGAAAATGAAATAACATTATCAAAGGTGGGATATAAAATTGATGTTTTTATTGACATTAGACCCCCCATTGACGATCCCATAACAATCCTTTTAGTTGAACTAAATTCAACATCATAATCAGCTAAGACTATAGGTAAGTACTGTTCAACAATTGATTCTATATGACTGATTGCATGGTTATTTTTTCTACTTGGCGGATAAGGGTTGTATTGTTTTTTTCTATTTTTATTTGATGTAACTCCCATGACGAAGTATCCGTTTTCGCTATTGTTCTCATGCTTTAAAAGCAGTTCCTCTAGGTTAAACGAGTAGCCAAATGCACTTTTTGAGTCTAAAAAAAGATTCTCTGCATCAAAAGAAAGAATAAAATGCGTTATTCTTCTGAATTTCGGAAATCTTACGATAAAACAGTTGGAGTCTTCTATGTCGATATCAACAACAGGTTGGCTTATAAAAATGTTGTCAAAAGCATTCTCATATTTTGAAAATAGGAGCATTCAGTTAGTTTAAATTGTTCTCAATAGTGTTTGCTACATCTTTAGCTATCTTTTCATTTGAAGTGATTATTAAAACTACATTGTCTCCAGCAATTGATGCAACTATACCTTCGATATACAAGTTATCAATTGACTCAGCGATTACTTGAGCAGCAGCAGTAGTTGTCTTAACAACAACTTGGTTAGAAACTGGCTCTATTTCTAAAACAAAGTCTTGAAGTGCTCTTTTGGCTATTTTGTATTGAGCGTTATTATCTTGATTTTTTGGTAACAAGTAAACCAACCTACCATTTTTTAATCTTTTCTTTATAGCTCCAAGCTCATTTAAGTCTCTTGACAGAGTGGCTTGCGTAATAACTGTCCCATTCTTTTTAAGCATGCCTTTAAGTTGATTCTGTGATGAAACATTTCCAGAATCAATAAAGTCAGCAATCAGCTTTTGTCTTTGAATGGTTGCTTTTGTCATGTTTATAAATATACATGTGTTTGTATATTTATACAATTATAAATTTTTATATGTTTCCTCAGCAAGTTTTAAAGCATCTTCTTTGGATACCTCACCGTCGTTGATCCTTTGTTCATATAGGGCTTTCATAATAACTCCAACTTTAGGTCCAGGTTGAATGTTGAAATGTTCCATAATCTCATCTCCTGATAAAGCTGGTCTAATTTTGGATAGCTCCTCTTTAGCTTTAACTTCTTCTATCCTTTTTTCCATTTCATCAAGATTTTCATATATCTCTTTTGCTTTTATTTTGTTTTTTGTAGTTACATCCGCTCTTACTAGTTCATTTAAATCCTCAAGCATATGTCCAGCATCAACAATGTATCTTCTCACTGCTGAATCTGTCCATCCCATCTTGAAAGTATGGGGGCGTAAGTGCTGTTCAACAAGTAGCGCTATATCTTCAATTGTTTTGTTATCATACTTCAATCCCTTTAATATTTTTTTTGTCATCCTTGCGCCCACTACTTCGTGGTGTCTAAAGTGTACTTTTCCATTTTCTATTCCTTTAGTGTTTGGTTTAGCAATATCATGTAAAAGAGCTCCCATTCTAAGTGTGAGTTTTGGTGGTACCCCATCTAAAACTGCTAGTGTATGTTCATAAACATCTTTGTGGTGGTGTTTTGGATCCACTTCTATTTTAAGTTCATTTATTTCTGGAATAATATATAAACTCAGACCGCTCTCAACTAAAGTTCGAATGCCCATTGATGGGCTCTTGCCAACTAAAAGTTTATTTATCTCATCTCTAATTCTCTCTTTTGTTATTATTTTTATTCGTTCTATATTTTCTTTCATTGCTATATAGGTTTCATTGTCTGGTGAAAATCCATGTGTGCTTGCAAATCTGCATACTCTTAACATTCTTAAAGGATCATCAGAAAAGGAGATGATTGGATCATCTGGTGTTGATATAGTTCCAGATGCAAGGTCTTTTAAACCTGAAAATGGGTCTATTAATTCATTAGCTTCTAATGAATAGGCAATGGAATTTATTGTAAAGTCTCTTCTCGATAAATCTGTAACAAGATCAGAAGCTTTTTCTATTTCGGGGTTTCTTGAATCTGTTTCATAGGTGTCTTTCCTAAAAGTAGTTATATGCACTACCCTTTCTTGGTCATAAAGTTCAATTGTCCCAAAAGCTTTGCCTACCTCAGTTGTTTTGTAATTATTTTTTTTAAGCAATTCGATTGACTCTTCTGGGGTGGCGTTAGTTGTAAAGTCAAAATCGTTTGTCGGGATGTCTAGTATTCCATCCCTTACTGCACCTCCAACAAGATATAACTCAAAACCATTACCGTGATACAAGGAAGAAAGAGTGCTTAAAAAGCTATTGTTCTCAACTAATTTTAATAGTGTAATTGGTACCATATTGATAGCTTAGAAGAACTGTGGATACAATAGAAGAATGAATTCAAAAGTAGATTTTGCAGCTGGAGGAATTGTTGTAGATAACAATAAGGTACTACTGGTTAAAAACAAAAAAAGTGAATATGTAGACGATCCAAAGTCGTTTTGGGGTTTTCCAAAAGGGCACATGGAAGAAGGTGAAACACCAAAAGATGCTGCAAAAAGAGAAGTGTCTGAGGAAACCGGTTTTATCGTAGAACTGTCTGATGAAAAGCCCTTGGCTGAATCACGATATGAAATATCGGTTAATAATGAAAAAGTTAAGAAAACAGTTTGGTTTTTCAAAATGCATGTTGTGAAGGCGTTTGATAGCGAGCCTGATGATGAAATTGAGGAAGTGGCTTTAGTTGATTATGAAACAGCTGTAAATCTGGTAACACACGATGAAGATAAGAAAATACTTAAGTATGTATTTAACAGATGAGAAAACCAAACACAGTTCTTGGGTTGGGAGTTACCAAACAAGAAAATGGAACGATGTTACTTCAATAATTTATTTTGAAAAAGTTTATGGTGGGAGGAGTCTTCTAAAAAGAATAAAACTAGAAGCTGAAAATACAGGGCTTAAATTTAATTCATCAATGGTTCAAGAAAATGAAACCCACAGTTGGTTGTCATCTGGATGGAATGCTGCTGAAAAATTAAATGTTCTGTCAATAAATTTAAGAAGTTTAGAACTAAAAAATATTGAGCCTTCGCATTGTGAAAATTTTACAAAAAACAATATCGATGAATTAATTGATCTTGATAGATCTATATTTAGCCCTTATTGGCAAAATTCAAGGGCAGCATTTGTAGAAACTCTTGATAGCTGTAATCAAAACTTTTTGTTCAAAGAATATAGCGGAGATAGTCTTGTTGGGTATGCGATTTTGGGAGCAACAAGAAACTTTTCATTCTTACAAAGATTTGGAATTAGTACAGAATATCAACACAATGGTCATGGTTCCAAATTGCTTAATAGTGTTCTTAACTTTGCCAAAGAAAAAAAATACATAAATATACGTTTAAATACTCAAGAGAATAACGAGGCTGCTAAAGGCCTCTATACAAAACATGGTTTTGAATTTACAAAAACTAATTTCATAATCTTAAGTACTAGTTAGATTTTTAGAACTACATTAATAATTTTTGAACGCTTAATATTAGATATATGGAACAAGAAGATAGTTTTGTAGAATCCGTAGAAAGCTTAATTGAAACTATTAAAAGGTTAGTTGTTAAACCTGTAAAAAGAATTGCAGGGTTTGCGTCAATGGGATTTCTGTTGGTTGTTTTGCTTTTAATGGCTTTGGGATTTCTTATTATTGGAATAATAAAAATTATGCAGGGGCTTGGGTTACTTCTTGGAATTAATCCAACAGGCTTTGCTTTTGCCTCAATAGGACTACTCTTCTTAATTATGTCTTTAAGAAATTATTGGAGAAAAAAGTAATGGAAAGTGTAGCAATTATTGGTTCTGGTCCGGCAGGATATACTGCAGGAATATATGCTGGAAGAGCAAGTCTCTCTCCAGTACTTTTTGAAGGTTTAGAATCTGGGGGTCAGTTGATGTTAACCACAGATGTTGAAAATTATCCAGGTTTTGTCGATGGCATTATGGGTCCTGAATTAATGCAAGTTTTTAAAGGACAAGCTGAAAGGTTTGGAACAGAAATTAAAACAGAAACAATAGATTCAATAGAAAAACTTGATAATGGTTTTAAGCTAACAAGTTCTAAGGGAGAGTACCTGTTTAAATCAGTAATAATTGCATCTGGGGCATCAGCGAGATGGCTTGGAGTAGAAGGTGAAAAAGAATTACAGGGATATGGTGTTTCAGCATGTGCTACCTGTGATGGTTTTTTCTTTAAAGAGAAGATTGTTGCAGTTGTGGGTGGCGGTGATTCTGCAATGGAAGAGGCACTGTTTTTAACAAAGTTTGCATCAAAAGTTTATGTAATACACAGAAGAGACCAGTTTAGAGCAAGCCAAATAATGCAAGACAGGGTACTAAATCATGAACAAATAGAAGTTGTTTGGAACAAAACTGTTGAAAAAATTAATGGTGATGGGAGCGTTTCATCAATTGAGTTGAAAGATGTAGAAAACGAAACAACGAGTGAATTAGAGCTTGATGGAGTGTTTGTTGCCATAGGTCATGATCCAAATGTAAAATTTTTAGACGAGCTTGTAGAACTTGATGAAAAAGGATACATAAAAACTGGGTTCACAACGGAGACAAGCACTTCAGTACCTGGTGTGTTTGCAGCTGGCGATGTAGCAGATTCTTTATACAGACAAGCAATTACTGCTGCTGGTACCGGGTGTCAAGCAGCAATGGATGTTGAGAGATGGCTTGACCACTAATTTAAACTTTACAAAATACTTACAAGAACTTTCAAACGAAGAGTTAGATGATATAAATATAAAACTCAATTCATGTGGTTATCCTGGTTCTAAAAACGTTGAAGAGTTAATCAATCTTGTAGAGTTGTTTATAGAAGATCACAACCTTTCAAAAACTATTTCGAAAGAGCATTTATGGCTTGAACTCTTAAACAATGGTTATGTTTTGGGTGATAGGATTCTTTTATTATCAAAACCAGTTTTATATGGTTCTGATGTAGAAGAGCTTCAAGAATATCTTTCTAGGTTGGGTTTTTACTCTGAACCGATAAATTCTACTTTTGATAATAATGTAAGTAGATCTGTTAAGTTGTTTCAGGAAAATAGAGGATTGTCCGTTGATGGTACGGTAGGCCTAGAAACTGCAGCTGAAATTAAAAAATTACTAAGGCCAACAATGAATACATCTTTGAATGAGGCTGTAAAAACCTTTAAGGGGAGTTCTAGCAATCTTTCAATCTGTTTTGACATAGAAAACCGTGGAGATTATAAAGAACAGATAGGTTTATATCAAAAAATAAAAGATTTCTGTAATGAAAACAACTTAAATATTTCTTTTTCTTCAGAAATCACACAAGACAATGATGAAGAAAACAGCATCGAGTACGTAAACAAAGTTAATCCCACTTTGTTTTTGAGTTTAAGAAACTCTGTAGATTTAAAAGTAAATTTTTTCCAAGGTAAACATTCATCAAGTTCAATTGGTGAAAGAATCTCAACAAAGATTGAATCCTCAATGGGGTTTGTTGCAGAGGGCAGGTCTTTGTCTGTTTTAAAAAATACTAAATCTGTCACTTTAGTAATAAATGGTAATTTTTACCAATATGCAATAATCGATTTACTTTCTTGCATTCTTGAGGAATTAAAGGAAATTTATAAAGATTAAGAGATTTTTTTTATAAACGAATCAAGGTCTTCTTTTGAATTTAATGTAAAACTTATTTTTGTTTTATTTTTGCTTTTTTTAAATGTGACCTTTGTTCCAAGTAGATTTTCCAACATATTTTTATAATGAAAAGACTCTTCATCTGCGTTAGTACTGTGGAGTTGACGAACTTTTTCTTCCACATCTCTACTAGAAAGATTTAATGCAATTATATCTTTCAGCATCTTATCTTGAACGCTGTGCTCTAAAACTATAATTGGTTTGATCTGGCCAAACGAGACCTCTTCATTACTTAAAGCGTTTTGAGCATTTGGGCTTAGGTTAGAAATTCTAAGCATGTTAGAAATATGAGGTCTACTTTTACCAACTAAAAAGCCTATTTCATCGTTAGAAAGTTCATAGTTTTCTTTTAGATTTTTATAAGCCAAAGCCTCTTCAATTGAATTTAACTGGCTTCTTTGAATATTTTCAACTATTCCGAGAACTGCTGCATCTCTTTGACTTACGTCCTTTATAAGACAGGGAACAGATTCTAATTTAAGCATTTTAGATGCTCTCAGTCTTCTCTCGCCGGCAATCAGTTCATATTGATTGTTTTCAAGCTTCTGAACAATAAGTGGTTGGAGTATTCCATTTTTAGATATCGAATCTCTTAATTCCTCTAATTTTTTTTGGTCAAACTTTTTACGGGCCTGGGTTGGACTCTCCTTAATAGAGTCAATATTCACATTTTTTATCACAAGATCTTTAGTATCGCTATTGGTTATTAGGTCGCTTAAAGTACGTTTCATAATCCCACTTTTTCAAAAATTTCTTCGGAAAGCTCAATAAATTCAAGCCTTGCTTTGCTGTTTTCATTGAAATCAAGCACGGTCTTAGCATAGAATGGGCTGTCAGCTATTTCAGTTAATTGGGAAATTTTTGAATTAAAAAGTTTGTCAGCCAATAAAAACCTGAGTTCGTTTTCAAAGGACTGAAAGCTTGATCTTCTAGTGTCAACTTGGTTTAAAACAACACCTAAAAATATAGGGTCCGCTTTGATAACGTTATTTATTGTTTCCTTTGCAAAATCCATTGCTTGAGAAACTCCTTCTACAGCTAAAAATTCAGGTTTTGATGGTATCAAGTAATAATCACTTATTGTTAAAGACTCTTGTGTTAAAGAGCTTATCGTTGGTGGGGTATCAATCAAAATTAAGTCAAAGCCCTTTTCCCTAAAAAGGTTTTTATGTTTCATGAGTTTTGAACCACCTATAATTTTTTCATTACTGTGCTTAGTTATTGATTTATTTGAAGGAATCAAATAAAGACTTTCAGAAACTTTCATAATTTCTTTATCTAGCCTGTTTTCAAATAAATCTGTTGTGTTTAGCGCTTCTTTAGAGTTTTTATCAAAATTTAGGTATGTTGATACATTTCCTTGAGGATCGGTATCTATCAATAGAGTTTTGTGGCCTTTGTGTGAAAGTAGTTTTCCTAAATTTACAACAAAAGTTGTTTTACCAACTCCACCTTTTTGGCACAATATTGTAAGAACCTTCACTTAACATTTATAACATCAATGTGTCTTATGTTTGTTGAATTAATGGTGAATTTTTCTTGTTTCACGTGAAACTTTTCTTTATTTTCGTTTAAATTTTCTCCGTTTGAAGAGACTATGTATGTTACGTTTTTTAATTGTTTTATGTTTTTCAAAACGTCTTTTGATGAGATAAAGCAGCGAGAAATGTACGTGTTGTTATCTGTTAAAACTGCATCGGCACTCTCATTAAGAACTTCAACATTTTCTAAATTTAATATATTTTTTAGCCTTTGAAGTTCAAAAGCTCTACTTTCGCTTATGTCGACAAGCGTGAATAATTTGTTTGGGTTAGTTAAAGCAATAGGAATTCCAGGAATTCCACCGCCTGTGCCTAGGTCATATATGTTTTTATCATTATTTTTAATATTTTGCAGTATTTTTCCAAAATACAACGAGTGGACTATGAACTCGTCCCATATGTACTGCAAGGGCTTTTCACTTATTAATCCATTGTTTATGCCTGTTTTGCACAACCAATCATGATAGCTTTTGAGCCTTTCAAGATAGTTTTTGTACTCATTACCCCAATCTGGAATTTGGGGCTCGAAGGTCATTCTTCTTCTTCGGGAGCAAAAACAACTGACCTATACGGTTCTCTACCTTCAGAATAAGACCTAATTCCGTCAAAAGTTGCCGCGGCGTCGTGGAGTGTTTTTCTATCAACAGAGTTCATTGGCTCTAACATAACTTCTTGTTTGTCTTCAAGAATTTGTTTACTCAATCTTTCTGCATATATTGTCAGCGCTTCTTTGCGTTTTGTTGCATAATCAGCGACATCAAGCCTAAGTCTTGTTCCGGCGCCTGTTTTTCTTTGTACTACAGTTCTTGTCAGCTCGTGTATAGATCTTATAATAAAACCTTTTTCTCCAACTAGTGCCTCTGTTTGTTCTCCTGTTACATTCACAATTAGATTTTCGTCTTCTAGTGTGCCTTCAACTTTACCGTCAAGTCCAAAAGACTTTATTAAACCCTCTAAAAAGTTAATAGAAACCTTCAACTGTTCATCTTTATCGGCCTCTATACGCGGCTTTTTGGGAGAATATTGTTTTTTGTACCCGTTTTTATTACCACTATTCCTTTTATTTTTGTTGTTGTAGTTTCTAGAACCACCGTTTCTTACAGAAATTCGAACAAGAGCTTTCGTTCCACCCACTCCAAAGACACCGCCTTCTGGTTCTCTTAAAATATTTATATTTGCTTGCGTTGCGTCTTCAAGGTTTAGTTCGTTTAATCCAGCTTTAATTGCGTCATCTATAGATTTTGCTTCAACCTCTACCCATTTGTTGTTAGCCATTACTTTCTCCTTCTTTTTTTGCGGTTTTTACGAGAATCTTCTTGAACAGGGTTTTGTTGTTGTTCCTCGTTTTCTTTTTTGTTTTCTTCTTTTTTATTAGTTTCTTTATCATCAAGCTTTACAATCAATGCTTGTTGCCCAATACGAAATATATTTCCTGTTAGAAAGTAGACAACTAAACCTGTTGGTAAAGTCCAAGAAATAAATCCGAAAAATATAGGCATAACTTTTCCTACCATTTGCATTTGTTGTGCTTGAGGATTGTCGCTTTTTCCAGTCTTCTTAGTTATCTGATTCTGCTGATATAAAGCAGTAAGAATAACCAATAAAATCAGCACTAAATAAGGAACTCTTTCAATCCACTCAGCAACTTCTGAGGGTGGAATTTGGAGATCCATATTAAAAAATTTAAGGCTCGTACTAACAGCTAGGCTGTTTGAAAGACTAGAGGAGCTTGGTATAAAAGCCAAAGGCTCTCTTAGAACCCTAAAAAGAGCAAACCATATAGGCATTTGAACTAAAAGTGGAAGTATGCAACCAAGGGGATTAATGCCCTTTTCTTTATACATTGCAGCCATTGCTTTGTTGAGTTCTTCTTTGTTGTCTTTGTATTGTTTTTGAAGTCGTTTTATGTCCGACTGAGCATCTTGCATTCTCTTTGTTGATCTAGTTTGTCTTAGTGTAAGTGGGAAAATTATTACGTTAATTATTATTGTCAAAATGACAATTGAATATCCATATGATGCGGTGTAGTCATACACATAAGAGAGTAAAAACCCTATAGCAAGCGCAAATGGTTCTAATATTGCCAATTTTTACCAATTTTCTTATATATTGGGTTGCAAATGAATATTCTTCTAAAAATAACTGGAACAGTCCTAATCAAACCGTTTTTTTCAAAACTATCAACGATAACATTTGTACATGATGGGTAGTACATGCAGTTGCCCCCACCTAAACCAAATAATGCGAGTAGAGACCTTGATCCTTGAAGAAAAAACCCTAATATTTTCATTCTTTTTTAGAGTAAGGGGTGAGACTTAAAAATCTTCAAAATTTCAGATGATGTTAGGTTTGACGAATCTTTATTTCCAACAACTAAAATGTCCAGATTTTTATTGTCTGATAGGCTCCTTACTGCTTCCCTTGTCCTTCTTTTAAACTTATTTCTATTAACTGCATTCGCATGCTTGCTTGAAATACTTATTCCAAGTCTTGAAGAGGTTGTACCGTTTTCTTTAACAAAAACCTTTAGGCCTTTTGAGGCTATACAAAATTCTTCTTTTTTCAGGTTATCAAAATGATTTTTTTTATTCAGCGAAGTAAACTTCACACTCACTACCTAGGCAGACAGAATTTTACGACCCTTTTTTCTTCTTCTTTTAAGAATTTCGCGTCCTGCTCTTGTACGCATTCTTGATCTAAAACCGTGTTTTCTGCTTCTTTTTCTATTACTAGGTTGATATGTTCTTTTCATTTAATACCTGTTTGTAAGAATAAATGAAGAAATTAATTAAACAAAACAAAATAAATTTTATTTTTGACTAGTTCGCGAAAAGGATTTTTAGCTCGCGAAAAACAAACTAACTAGCTTTAACAAACAACTTTATTAATAATTAATGTGTATTACTTGTTTAGGGTTTTACTCAATGTTTATTGAGGTTTTTCAAAGTTTTAAACACTTTGTGAAATTTTAATCTGTTTTTCACACTCTATGAAAATCTTGTTTTGGTGGTTAAGTTTATATCTGGTTATGGGGAGTAGGGGAAATACTGTAATGCTTGAAGAGTTTAAAGCCTTATTAGAAAAGTCTTTGACCAACAAGACAGATAGATATTGGTTAGATCAGGTTGGCCTTGAAATAAATGATGAGAACGATCTTTGTATTGTTGTTTCATCTGATTTTATAAAATCAGCTATTGAAAAAAAGGTCTATTCAAAAATTAAGTCAGTATATCAACTTAAATATAACAACAAGGCTGATTGTGTTTTTGTTGTTGATAAAAACTTTCAAAAAACAAGTGTATATGAAAAGTCAAGCGTTGAAACAACCATAGTTGAGAAAAAGCAAGATGATATTGTTGTTGAGACTCGTTATGATTTGTCCTTTTTTGATGAGCTTTTTGTTGGTGGTTGTAATAATCTGGCAATAACAGCAGCTAAAAACGTTGTTATATCACCCGGTAAACGGTTTAATCCACTTTTTGTTTATGGTAAACCAGGTGTTGGAAAAACCCACCTTTTGAAAACCATTGAGGCGTCAAGTAATTCCTCTTTCTATATTGACTCGGAATCTTTTCTTGAGTCATATATTTCCGGTATAAAGAATAATGATATTGACAACTTTAAAAAGAGAATTAGGTCTGTAGACATTTTATTAGTAGATGATATTCAGTTTTTTGTAGGCAAAAAAGGTGTTTCTGAAGAGCTTTTTCATACAATTAACTATTTTTTAAACAATTCAAAGTCTGTGGTTTTAGCATCCGACCAGAAACCCCAAGAACTTAATGGTTTTCCGGATCGTTTGGTTTCTAGAATTTTAAACGGACTAGTAACAGACATAGAAAAACCTGATAGGGAAATTTTTTCTGAAGTCTTAAAAAAGAACAATGTTGAATTTGAAGGTTTGTTGTTTTCTAAAAATGATTTAGAAATGTTGCTTTCGTTGGACTTTCAAAGCTTTAGAGAAATAAATGGTGTTGTTAACAATCTAATTATTAACAAACAAACTGGTGTAAGTAACAACAAATACATATCTGAGCTCGTTTCAATGTATAGTAACAACAAGATAATGGAGTTAACTCCGGAGTTTATTCTAAAGTACTGTTCGGAGGTTTACCAGGTTGACGAAAGGCTTGTTCTTTCAAAAAACAGAAGTGAACTTGTAAGCAACGCTAGACACCTGTTTATTTATTTGATGAGGAAACATACTGAGTACTCCTTAAACCAAATTGGTTTATATGTGGGGAACAGATCTCACTCAACGGTTCTCTCTTCCATAAAGAAGGTCGAAGGTTCAAGTTTGTTTAAAAAAGAAGTTAACATTTTCAACAACAAAATAGATAATAACTCAACAAAGTTTGTTGGTGTTTAGAATGTTGAAAACTACTAATGTGTTTTTAAAGCCTTTTAAGGTGTTTTTTGTTTTTTTAAACACTTTAAACAGCTTTATTATTGTTATATATATAAAAGAATAAGAGGTATTTGTTGAAATTTAAAACAACAGCCAAGAGTATAAAAGAATATGTTTTAACGGTGTCGAAAGCTGTTGATATTAAACCCTCCACCCCAGCACTCCAAGGTCTTTATATAAAAATTAAAGAAAACCTTTGTGAGTTAACAGGGTCCGATCTAGACCTGGTTATAAAAGCCAGTTTCGAAGTAGAGTCTATTGTCGACGGAGAATGCCTCGTTAATGCAAGAATTTTTTCAGAAGTGGTAAGGAAACTACCTTCAGGAGAAGTTGTCTTTTCAGACATAGGGAACGAGATCAAAGTAGAAACAAAAAAAACAGAATATAGGCTTAGAAAACTAGATCACTTAACTTATCCCAAAACACTACTAGAAGAACAACACAACATCTCTGAAAGTAAACAACTTAAAACAACAAACCTTTTTGATGCACTAAAAAAAGTAGGTGTAGCAGCATCTCCAGAGGGAGGAAAACCAATACTCACAGGAGTCTTCTTTGATAACGAAAACAACGAAACAAACCTCGTTTCAACCGACAGCTACAGGCTTGCAACCAATACCGTTTTTGACCTTCCCATTTCCGACGCAGGAATTGTTTCATTTAGGTCTTTAAACGAAACAATAAAAATATTTGAAGACAGCGAAGAAGAAATAAACATAAACTCAACAGAAAGAGAACTACACTTTTACAACAAAAGATATTACACATCAGTAAGAAAACTAGAAGGAACGTTTCCTGAGTATAAAATGTTGTTTCCTAAAGAAAATCTTTTTTCAATAGAAGTTGATAAAAAATCTATATTGGAATCACTAGACAGATCAACTGTTGTCGCAGAGGGTTTTATACCTGTAACCCTTAAGGTAGTGGATGACAAAACTCTTAATATCTCGTCTACCAATAAAGACATTGGTGGAGGCAACGAAGTGGTAGACATAAAAATATTAGGACTTGAAGTAGGAGACATTTCTGGTTTTGAAATATCGTTTAACCCAAACTATCTAATTCAAGGCATTGAAGTTTTGGAAGGAAACAAAGCTTATCTAAGGTTTTCTGGAAATGACAAACCAGCTGTTATTCAAGGAGAAGAAGAACACTACAAGTATTTATTAATGCCTGTTAGAACGAACCAATAAATGTTCAACAAAGAACCCCAAAAAATTAATCCAAACGACTCAGGTATTGACTTTTCAAAATCCGAAAAGATTAGAAAACACTTTAAAAACGAGAAAACCAACCTTTACAGCGAAATAATACCGGGACCAGTTGTTGGGGATGAGTTAATCCTCTATGTTGACTCAAAAAGATTGAAAAACCTAATCGAACTACAACAAGAAAAGCTATTAGTTGATATAGAAAAAAATACAAAAATAAAGTTAAAAAAACTGAATATTCAAGTAGATAATAACCAGCAATAATCAGCAAATCTAGTAAAATAAGAGTTCAGCAAGGGGCTGTAATATAAGCAAAAAGAAGCGTATCTTGGAGATAGTTCGTGTCTAAAAAAGATTCAAATAATAGTTATGATTCAAAAGATATAAAAATTCTTGAGGGTCTAGAAGCAGTTAGAAAGCGCCCTGCAATGTATATTGGATCTACAGGTCCAAATGGATTACACCACCTAATTTGGGAAGTTTTAGACAACTCTGTTGATGAAGCTATGGCTGGAAGATGTTCTAAGATAAAAGTTAGTCTAGAAAAAAACGGTTCAGTTACTGTTGAAGACGACGGAAGCGGAATACCAGTAAAACCGCACCCCAAAACAAAAATATCTGCACTCACAACAGTATTAACAACACTTCATGCTGGTGGAAAGTTTGAATCAGGAGCCTATACCGTTAGTGGTGGATTGCATGGAGTTGGAATATCTGTTGTTAACGCTTTATCAACATACGTTAAAGTAGAGGTTCAAAGAGACGGTCATTTTTGGAATCAAGACTTTGACTTGGGAAAACCAAAATCCAAAATCAAAAAAGGAAAAGTTTCAAAAAAAACAGGTACTAAAGTTAACTTTTTAGCAGATCCAGAAATATTTGATGAGACCCAAACATATGATTACAACATAGTTGATGAAAGACTTAGACAAACTGCGTTTCTTAACAAAGGTTTGAAAATAACACTTGTTGACAACAGAGTTAAGCCACCCACAAAAGAAGAGTATCACTATAAAGGTGGCCTCACAGATTTTGTTGAATATTTAAATGACGGTTTTGATCCACTACATCAAAAAATAATTTCTTTTTCAGACCAAACAAAAGACTCAGAAATCGAGGTTGCACTCCAGTGGAAAAACGAAGACGATGTAACAATAAAAAGCTTTGCTAACAACATACACACCCTAGAGGGTGGTACTCATGAAGAAGGGCTAAGAACAGCTGTTACCAAAGCAATTAACGACTTTGCAAAAAAAAGAAATCTTCATTCGGACATATCTTTAACAGGAGACGACATAAGAGAAGGGCTTACAGGTGTGGTGTCTGTAAGGGTAAAAGAACCTCAATTCGAAGGACAGACAAAAACAAAATTAGGAAATACTGAAATGAAATCAAGGGTTCAAGTCCTAATTAATGAAGAGTTTCCAAAATGGTTAACCAAAAACACCAAAGAGGGTAGAGCAATAGTAGAAAGATGCGCAGTTGCTGCAAAAGCAAGAATGAGTGCAAAAAAAGCTAGAGAGCTCACCAAGCGTAAAAGCATTTTAGAGACCTCAGGCCTTCCAGGAAAACTTGCAGACTGCTCTTCAACAGACCCAACAGAAAGTGAGTTGTTCATTGTAGAAGGAGACTCGGCAGCTGGTCCTGCCAAACAAGCACGAGACTCAAGAGTGCAAGCAATTCTGCCGATCAGGGGAAAGATTATAAACGTTCAAAAAGTTACAGAAAACAGAGCTCTTCAAAACGAAGAGATAAGCGCACTCATTAAAGCTATTGGTACCGGTATAAAGCTTCAGTTCAACGAAGAAGAGTCAAGATATGACAAAATAATATTTTTGACAGATGCTGATGTTGACGGTGCACATATTAGAACACTACTTCTTACATTCTTTTTTAAATTTATGCCTGGTTTGATAACAAGTGGAAAAGTCTGGATATCAGAACCACCGTTATATCGAGTAAAAGCATCATCAGGAATAACATACTTAAAAGACGATGAAGCGCTGAATAAATTTAAAAAAGAAAACAAAAACAAAAAGTTTGATATAAGCAGATTCAAAGGGTTGGGAGAAATGAACGCTGGGGAGTTGTGGGACACCGCAATGAATCCTGAGACTAGAACCCTAATTAAAGTTACACTTGCAGACGCTAAAGGTGCGATGGCGAAGGCTTCTGATATGTTTGAAATTTTAATGGGAAATGATGTTTCAAAAAGAAAACTTTTTATTGAAAAGAACGCTAAAGACGTGAGGTTTCTTGACGTATAATGCCAGCTAAAAAACCACCATCAAAAAAACCAGCAGCTAAAAAACCAGCAGCTAAAAAACCAGCAGCTAAAAAACCAGCAGCTAAAAAACCAGCAGCTAAAAAACCAGCAGCTAAAAAATCTGTAAAAGAAGAAAAAAACACTGACAACACATCAAACGGAACTATTGCTGTAGAAGACGAAATATCGAAGTCTTTTTTAGACTACGCAATGTCTGTAATCGTATCAAGAGCTTTGCCAGATGTTAAGGACGGTTTAAAGCCAGTTCAGAGAAGAATTTTGTATTCTATGTATGAAACGGGTATAAGACCAACAGGTCCATTTAGAAAATGTTCAAAAGTCGTTGGTGATGTAATGGGTAATTATCACCCTCACGGCAATGATGCAATTTATGGAACACTAGTAAGGCTTGGACAAAACTTTAGTACAAGATACCCACTTATCGAGCCCCAAGGCAACTTTGGAACACCCGACGATCCACCCGCAGCTATGAGATACACAGAGTCACGAATGTCATCTCTCTCATCACAATTATTGGATGGAATTGATGAGGATACTGTAAACTTTGAACCAAACTATTCAGGCGAAACATCAGAGCCTAAAGTTTTACCTGCAAGATTTCCAAACCTCCTTGTTAACGGTGCAGAAGGAATTGCTGTAGCAATGGCAACAAATATGCCGCCATACAACCTTAGAGAGATAACAGAAGCTGTTAAATACACTGTTGAAAACAAGGATGTAAAACCAAAAGACTATCTAAAAATAATTAAAGGACCGGATTTCCCAACGGGTGGTCTTGTTGTTGATACACCAACAATTAAAGAAGCAATATTAAAAGGAAGAGGATCAATCAAAATAAGAGCTGTTGCTGATGTAGAAGAACTAGGCAGAGGTAGGTCTGCAATAGTTGTTAAAGAATTACCCTACCAAGCATCTACAGACCGAATTATGGAAAAAATTGCAACACTTGTTCAAGACAAGAAACTCCTGGGAATTTCTGATCTTAGGAACGAAAGCAGTGACAGGAACGGAACAAGATTAGTTGTCGAGCTAAAAAGAGATGCAGTTCCACAAGTTGTACTTAATCAACTTTTTAAACAAACTCAACTACAAGACACTTTTTCCGTAAACTCAGTAGCTCTTGTTGAAGGAGTTCCAAAAGTACTTTCAGTTCCTGAGTTAATTAAATATTATATTGATCATCAAATCGATGTAATACAAAGAAGAACAAAACACAGACTACAAAAAGCCGAAAACAGACTCCATATAGTAGAAGGCTTGCTTCTGGCTTTAAAAAAGATTGACCAAATTATTAAAGTCATAAAAGCCTCAAAAGATGTAGACACAGCAAGAAAATCTTTAATGACAAAATTTAAACTTAGTGAGATACAGGCTTCTCACATATTGGATATGCCCCTTAGGAGACTAACCGCGCTTGAAATGGAAAAACTAGAAGAAGAAAAAAAAGACCTAAAAGAAACAATCAAAGAACTAACTTCAATTTTAAAAAGTCGAGCAAAACAAGATAAGATTTTAATCGAAGAACTAGAAGCAATTACCGACAAGTTTGGCGACGAAAGAAGATCAAGAATTGTTCCAGACGTTGGCGAGGTTTCAATAGAAGACCTTATTGAAGATGAAGAAATTATTGTATCTGTATCGGCAAATGGATATGTAAAATCTGTACCATCAACTTCATACAAAAAGCAAGGCAGAGGCGGCAAAGGAGTTAAAGCTGCTTCATCAAATGAAGATGTCATAGAGCACCTTCTTTCTACTTCTGTACACTCATATCTTTTATTCTTTACAGACCGCGGAAAAGTATATCGGGCCAAAGCACATGAAATTCCAAAAACCAACAGAACAGCAAAGGGTTCTTTAATTCAAAATGTTCTTTCGATGGGACAAGACGAAAAGGTGCAAGCAATTATTGATACAAGAGACTACGAAACTGAGAAGTTTTTACTAATAATGACAGAAAAAGGAACAGTTAAAAAATCTAGTTTTAAGGATTTTGATTCGAATTACAAATCCTTACAAGCAATAAAACTAAAAGACGAAGATAGGGTTGTTTCTGTAAAAACGACCTCCGGCAAAGAAGATGTCATACTTGTTTCTCAAAACGGGCAAGCAATTAGATTTGATGAGACCAACCTTAAACCCCAAGGAAGAACAGCAATGGGTGTGAGGGGAATAAAACTTAGAGAGGGAGACAAGGTTGTAGGTGCAGCTACCTCTAGAGATGAAACCCTCCTATTTATTACAGCTAAGGGATATGGGAAACGTACGAAACTTGATGAATTTAGAAGAGCAGGAAGAGGCGGCATGGGAGTGAAAGCTCTTAAAATTACGGAAAGTAAAGGAAATTTAGTTGGAGCAAGGTCTGTAGATGAAGATACCGAGGTTATGCTTATGAGTACAGGCGGTACTGCAATAAGATGTGCAGTAAAGCAAATAAAACAAATGAGTAGATCAGCACAAGGAGTAAGGGTTATGAAGCTNTCTTCTGAAGAAGAAGTTTCAGCTTTCATACCTATAAAGAGCTAAAAATGGTCAGAGTAAACAGAGTAAGAAGAATAATCAGAAAAATAGACCCTTGGACCGTATTAAAAGTCACGCTAGTACTTAATTTTGTTGTTGCATTAACTGTGGTGCTTGGATTATCAATAATGTGGGTTTTATTGGTTAACGCAGGAGTTCCACAAGGCCTTGAAGATATTGCAAGAAGACTGGCGCTTCTTGATCAAGATGCCTCGCTTGTCGGAAATATTGAAACACTCTTTACAAGTGTAGTTTCTTTAGCAGCAGTTTATATGCTGACCCAAACAGCCCTCGCTACTATCGGCGCCTTTTTCTACAACCTCGTTTCAGACCTTGTTGGGGGTATTGAAGTGGTTGTATTAGAGGAGTCTCATTTAGAAACACCTCAGAAGACAACAACAGAGGAAGTTAAAACTCAGAAAAAAAACGAACAAAAAGAAACAGTTCTGATGTCGATTGTAAATTCAATTAAAAAGGTGAGACAAGAATCCTCAGAAGAGGCAAGTTTACCTAACGAAGATTTACCAAGACCAGACGTCCCAAGAGATATTGAAGAACCCACTCTTATGGATGCATTAAAAAACACAGAAAACGAAGAAGACGAAGAAAACTAATCTGCTACTATTCATCAAGAATAATGGAGCGAAGTTAGTGAAAATCTAACACTGTCCCGCAACTGTAATTCGAAAGATAAGTCAGGTCGCCTTCATTATTGTTAAGACAACAGTCCTCGAGAGAAGGAATGAAGTTTCTAGAAATTCTTGAAGTTTCTTTATTTTCTCAAGGTAAGAAAGGAAAATATGAAAACGAAACTTATTATTCTTGCCTTGTTTGTATCAATGTGTTCAAATCAAGCGCAAGAAAAGAATGAAGTAAAAATTATTTCATTGTCTACAACCCACACTGAAATTATTCAATCATTAGGTGCAGAAAATACATTAATTGCTGTTGATGCTTTTTCTGAAGTTGACTTCCCAGTCCAAAGAATTGACGCATACACAGTCACAGCTGAAGAACTCGCACCCCTTGATGCAGATATGGTAATAGTTGCTTTTGATTTCAATGGCATTATTGAAGGATTGGAAGCACAAGAGATTAACCATATCCTTTTACCTCCTGCTAGAAATCTTGAAGATGTGTATTCTCAGATTCAAATTATTGGAGAATTAGTAGATAAAAAAACTGTTGCAGAAACACAAATAAGAGATATGAAGCTTGCAATTAATAGAATCATAAGCAATTCAAATTATGAAAATATTACCGTATATCACGAAATTGGTTATTCCTATGGAATTTATAGTGTAAATGCAAACTCATTAATTGGAGAAATTTACAACTCACTTGGAATTATAAATATTGCTAACTCCGAGGAGGATCCTTTCGGAAGCGGATACCCCGCATTAACTGAAGAAATGGTAATAGAAGCAAACCCCGACTTTATTGTTGTAGGACACTCTGACTATTTAAATAAAGACCTTTCAATTAGAGATGGTTGGGAAAACATAAATGCGGTTCAGAGTTCCAATGTATATTTTTTGGATGATACATTAGCCAGCAACTGGGGAACAACAACGCTAGAGCTTGTTGAAACTTTATCAGCTACTTTTGAAGAAAGTGCTGAAACCAACCCATATTCAGACTATTTACTATTAGTATCATTATTGTTTTTAGTAATTATGCTATTTGTACTCACACGAGACAGTACAAGGGCAAAAGTATAAAGGAGAGTTTATGAAAGGGTATTCAAACGACTTATACATTCTTGCATTTGACCATAGAGGCACACTAACAAAAGGCCTTCTTGGTGTTGAAGGCAGAGCTCCGACCGAGGATGAAGTTTCTCGTGTATCTTCCATGAAAGACATTATTTTTGACGGTTTTCTTGAAGCACAAAACAAAGGTATAAATGGAGGAGATCCAGCAATTCTTGTTGATGAGACTTTTGGTCTTCAAGTTCAAGAAAAAGCTAAAGAAATGGGAATAAAGTTTGCAGCCCCCGTTGAAAAGTCAGGACAAAAGATTTTTGACTTTGAATACGGTAGTGATTTCGGTGAAAAAATAAAAGAAGTGAATGCAGATTTTGTAAAGATACTTGTACGTTGGAATCCTAGTGACGATTCTGATACTAGACAGGTTCAAGGTGAAAGAATAAAAACTCTTTCAGATTGGCTAGATGAAAACGAAAGAAAGTTTCTTTTAGAGTTTTTAGTGCCTGCGACTGAAGAACAGCTAGCAAGTGTAGATGGAGACCAGGCTAAATATGACTCTGAGATAAGACCTAAGCTTGCNGTCCAGGTTGTTGAGGAAATGAGAGAAAAAGGTGCTGATCCAGATATATGGAAAATTGAAGGCTTAGACACTATTGAAGATAATGAAAATGTTTCAAAAGTTATTAAAGATGGCGGAAGAGAAGATGTAATTGCAGTTGTTCTGGGAAGAGGAGCGAATGATGAAAAAGTTAATGAATGGCTCAGAGCAGGCTCATCTGTAGATGGCTACAANGGATTTGCAATTGGAAGATCAATATTTTGGAACTCACTTAAAGGTTGGCACAGTGGTGATAAATCCAGAGAAGAAGCAGTTTCAGAAATTGCCAATTCTTATTTAAGTTTTATTTCGGTATATCAAAACGGGAGTTAGAAAATGCCACTAGGCAAAGCAGTTATTGGACAATCAGGCGGTCCAACAGCTGTCATAAACAGATCACTAGTGGGCTTTATTAAAGAAGCAACTAAATCAGATTTTGATGAAATCCTAGGAGCAAAGCACGGATTAGAAGGAATGCTCAATGAAGATTTTGTAGATCTTTCAAATCTGTCTGAAGCACAACTTTATGGCATTGGAAAAACACCTGCCGCAGCTTTAGGTTCAGTAAGAAAAAAGCCTACTGACTCAGATATAGAAAAACTTGTTTCAATATTTGAACAACAGAATATCAGAAACTTTTTCTACATAGGAGGTAATGATTCGGCTGAAACAGCTAATTTAGTTTCTGAAGGGGCAAAATCTATAGGATATGAAATGAAAGCNTTCCATATTCCTAAAACAATTGACAATGANTTACGNGAAACAGACCATTGTCCCGGATACGGTTCAGCAGCTCGATTTGTAGCTCATGCTTTTCAGGGNGATGATGCAGACAACAGGAGTCTTAGAGGTATTAAAATAAACGTTTTAATGGGCCGACATGCAGGGTGGCTTACTGCTGCAAGTACCTTGGGGAAATCTACCGAAGAAGATGGTCCGCATTTAGTATATGTCCCTGAAAAAGTATTCAACATTGAAACCTTTTTGAAAGAAGTTAAAGAAGTATATGATTCGCTTGGAAGGTGTGTAGTTGCTGTTTCTGAAGGAATTCACAACGAAGATGGTGAATATTTTCTTCAAACATATGCTAGCGAAACAGGCTCTGGACTGGCAGGAAAAAAAGATAGCCATGGGAACATCCAACTTTCAGGCTCAGGTGCACTAGGTGATACATTAACAAATATAGTTTCACAACATATTGATGGTGCAAGAGTTAGGGCGGACACCTTTGGTTATTTACAGAGATCATTTTTAGCGGATGTATCTGATATAGACGCTGAAGAAGCCGAGAGAGTAGGACATCATGCTGTGGTTTTTTCAAAAGAACTACAGAGTGGATCAGTAATTCTTAAAAGACAACTGTCAGAAACATACCACTGCGATGTTGATGTTGTAGATTTGAGCAAAGTCGCTAAACACACAAAAGANATGCCTAAGGAATTTTTAGACGAATCCAAACCATATGTTACAAATGACTTTTTTGAATATGCCATGCCGCTTACCGGTGGAATAGAACCAAAAACCCAAATATTTGTATAAATGTCAAAAATAAAACTATCAAAAGACCAATTCGAAGTTTTTTGGGAGGCAACAGTTCGATACTACGAACTAGATCCTCAAGGAGTAATGCACAACGCTAATCACGTCGCATTTTTTGATCAAGCAATTACTGCCTATTTTAAGCATGTTAATTACGACTACTTGAGCGACATCGAAGAAACAAATAAAGATTTTCACACCGTACAGGTGTTAGTTCAGTACAACAAACCCCTTTACTTTGATCAAGATATAGAAATTGGCGTCAAAGTAAAAGAAATAGGGAACTCAAGCATGACATGGATTATGGGAATGTTTCTAAAAGAAACAGGGGATTTAGTTAGTTCTTGCGAGGCTGTTCATGTCTACACTGATCAAACAACAATGAAGCCAACACCCATTACTGATGAACTTAAAGCAAAACTGAAGTTTAATTAATCACCTCTTAAGCTGTAATATTGTTCATATGAATCAAAGAAGATATGATATTGATGCATTGCGATCCATAGCAATGTTTCTTCTTATTTTTTATCATCTCGGAATTTCGTTCACTTTGATTGCTCCACAAATCCTCTTTGTTCAGAACAAAAGAACGCCAGGGGGTATATGGCCGCTATTAAANATCATGAACAACTGGAGAATACCNCTTGTTTTNTTAATTGCAGGAGTCGCTCTAAGGCTTTCATTTAGCAAAAGAACTAAGATGCAGATATTCAAAGAGAGAGCAAAAATCCTTATCTTACCTTGGTTATTTGGAACTCTTGTATTTTCAACCTCTTCGGCTTTGATTGTTGGAAGATATTATAACTATTGGTGGCTAGACGAAATTAGTGAAGCTGTTTTCTTTGTTTTAGAATATGACGGGCTACATCTATGGTTTTTGATTAATATTTTTNTTTATTGNNTAGTTCTAATTCCATTTTTAAATTTCATCTCAAAAGAAAACTTTATTGCTTCATTACTCAACAAACCTGGAGGCATATTTTTATTTGCAATTCCCATAATAGCTGAGGGACACCTATTGAATCTAGCAAGGTTTAAAACTGAAACATATGGAGATTATTACAACTCATACGCGCTTACAGACCATGGTTTTCTGCTTGGCTTTCTGTGGTTTTTTATAGGAATAATTCTTACTTCTCAAGGGGATGCATTTTGGGAATCGAATAAAAAAAATTGGCGGTTACATCTAGCATTAGGTGCAATATCATATTTTTACAGATTTTTTAACAATTTCCTTGAAGATTACGCCTTGGACAACAGGCTGATAGCTTTCGAGTCTTTTAATTTTATTTTTGCACTTTTAGGCATTGCTGCAGTTTATCTAAACAAAGATTCACCACAACTAACATATTATAAAACAGCGGTTTATCCTGTATATATTGTTCACCTGCCAGTACAAATGGCAATCATGTATTTTTTTGCTGGATCAAACATTCATCCAATAATAAAATTTCCAATTGCTTTATTTTTAATTTGTTTCTTATCTCTAACTATTTATCATGCTGTAAAAAATATCAAACTATTAAGACCCTTGTTTGGTCTAAGGAATAAATAAATTTGAAAAAAGTAAATCTTTTAATTTTTATTCTTTTTATAAACTTATGCTCAACAACCAGTAATGAAGGTGTAGCTTCTCTATCTGAAAGCACAACCACCTCTTTAGTAATTGCAGAAGAAGATTATCCAGTTGTTTTAACTCAATGTTTAAACGAAGAAAAGGGTTACAACATAGCAACTCCATTTGATATAGAAGATTTAAAAACGACAATTAGTCAGTTAAGTAACAATAAAGATGAGGAGCTGAAATTGGGAGAAGATGTCAACTATTGCATAAGCAAATATAATCTTTGGTCAGACTCATCNTCTGCAAACCCAGAAGAACTTGCAAAATTATATGATGAGAACCTTGAATTAGCTAAATGCTTAAGAGAAAAAGGGCTAAATGTTCCAGACCCAAGCCAACAAGAACCCAAGNTTGATTTAAGTGGGCTCAAGGAATCTAAAGATGATATTATGCCGTTGTTACAAGAATGTGGTTGGCAAAAATAAGTATTAAACTAAAAACACAGAAACATCTTATGAAAAAATTAATACCTGAAAGAATCGAAAATAAAATTCCAAGTAACAAATTTGTCTATTACTTTTGTTGGTTATTAGTTGGGTTTAATTTATTTAGAAGCCTTGAACATATATTCGCAGAAGACGGTGGAGCGGAATCTATTGCAGGCATTCCACTAAGCAGCTATTCATCTGAAGCTGCAAACAACATAGTTTCAATATTTGCNCAGTGGGGTTTTTCACAGNTAGTNTTAGCNTGCATTTTGCTTCTTGTTGTTTTAAAAATTAGAGAACTTATTCCGCTTATGTTACTCATNATTGCTTTAGAAAACATTCTCAGAGTAGGAATTGGTNTCTACAAACCTTTAATTATAAGTGCAGATCCTCCGGGAGCACTATCTCCTTTAATAGGTTTAGTAACTTTAATTTTCTTTTTTATTTCGATAAGAGAAAACCGTTAAAATTATGAAAAAATATTTAACCATCTTCTTGTTTGTATTTTTTCTCATCTCTGCATGTTCCGCTTCAGATGACTCACAAGGAGTTGTTTCAACAAAAGATTTATCAAGTGACACTACGGTTACAACGATTGTAGAGGAAATTGCTCAAGAAGTTGTTTCAGTAGAAGACGCACAGCTTTTGCTGGCTAGGTGCTTAAGAGAAAATGGATATGATATTACAGATCCTAAAAACAATGAGAGCTTACAAAGCGTTTTACGTCCAGTATTTTTAGCTGCTGATCAAAAAGGGAGAGAAGAACTTTTTGAGACAATTCAAACATGTGCTGAAGAAAATGATATTCCACTGGGTGGTACAGCAGATTTCGAGAACCCTGAAGAAGTTGCTGATACATTAGACACTGAGCTCGAATTTGCGCAATGTTTACGTGAAAAAGGGATAGAGGTGGAAGATCCTAATGCTGAAACACCTCTTAGATCTATTCTTATTGGACTTGTGCAGTCTGGACAATATCTTGAAGATCAAATTAGAGAAGCTGCTGGAGAGTGCTTTGACGACCTTGGGCTTGAACCACCACAACAAGGTGGTGGATAAGACTAGGTTTCTTTATAATTTTTCTATGTTTAAAAAAGCTTCAGTAATATTAATTTTTCTAACAACATGCTCTTTTTTTCAACAAGAAGAGCAATCTGTTGTCTCTGTTGCAGATACGGACAAAGGAAAAGAAGCAATTGCTCTAGGTGTTGAGCTAGTAGACGAACGAGAAGAAATTTCAGATGAAGATGCTCCTTTAGTTCTTGTTCAATGTGTAAATGAGTCTGGTTATAAATTTAAAGAGCCAAAAAACTTTCTGGACCTATATACGACTATAGCTTCATATTTTGAAACAATAACNGAACAAGAGGCACAAGAACTTTGGAGTATTATTGAGGAATGTGCTTTAAAGTATAACTTGTGGGGTGTGGCTGATGAAAATCAGTTTGAAGATCCTGTCCAGGTATCAAAAGAGATTGATAGATCTCTATTCATGGCAAAATGTTTTCGAGAAAATGGCTATCCAAAAGTACCTGATCCAAACTATTTCAACAGAGAAGTTAGGCTAGATGCTTATATCGATGATGATTGGGAACTTAGAGAAGACGACCCAATTGTACAAACATGGCAAGCATGCGAAGAAAACCTTCCAGATGAATTAAAGGATGATGAATGGGATGAATAAAAAACTTAATAAAATAATTTCACAGAAAGCGTGTAGATTTAATAAACTAATTGAATTAGAACAATGATAAAAAATATATTTAAATTAAAAAACCTNTCCATACTAATTGCATTAGCTGGTTTGGCTTATGGCGGNTACTATTTTGGCACACAAAATACNGANACATCNTCTANTAATAAAACTTTAGANNTAACTACAGTNGCNATACAAAAAGGNGANTTAGNAAAAAAAGANGANTACAACGGAACANTNAGNCANACAGANAANAAAGTTCTNAACTCACCAACCAATGGAGTTGTTACNTTTCTACCNAAAGAAGGNACAATANTNANCTTNGGAGANGTACTTTTCATTATTGACAATAAACCAGTAATACTNCTTGAAGGAAGTACNCCNTTTTATAGAACTCTTGANTTNAATTCGGATCCNGGTNTNGANNTNAAACAAGTTGAAGAAGCTTTAGTTTATTTAGGNTANGCAGAAAGCTCTTTTGTACCAGATAATATTTTTGANNCCGAAACATCACAAATGNTNAATAAATTATATATTGATTACGGAATTGAAACNAAATCAGAGATTACTCCAANCGAACAAGTTTTAATAAACCAAAAAGAAAATGAAATCGAAAACCTTGAAGAAATTGTTGCTGAAGGAGGNACAACTCTCANAGAAGTTGATAATAAGAAAAAACTATTAGATGANGCAATAGAAAATGCAACAAAAGANAATGCTGCTTGGCAGGCTGCAGATGCAGAGATTGAAAGAATTCGNAATTTAATNGANGAGCTCNANTATGAATCNATGTCTGAANNAACNCGNGCTGGGAAGAAGGCAGATTATGAAGAAGANATTAAAGCACAAGAACGNATACANAGCAGNGAAGCAGGNAAAGAATCTGGAATTGATGCTACAGAAGCNNTAGCNATTGAAAANGCACAGAAAGCTTATGANGAAGCTCTTGAGTCTTACAANGAAGGTGTTAANAGAGAGGCTGAANTAGAAAAAGCNAGAGANGANTTANNNGAATTAAAATTAAGNGCTGTATCAGAAACATTTAGCCCTACTAATGCTTTTGCTTCAAAAACNTCAGTTATTGTTGGNTCATACATNAANGANGTNGGNTCNGCTGTAGCNTTNAATTCACCTNTATANAATATTTCTTCAATAGGAATAGAAGTAGTTTTTCAGGTAGATGCNTCNGACCAAGAAACAGTNTCTCTTGGAGATAGTGTTCAGATAGAACTTCCNACAGANGAAAGAGTNCCAACAGTAATTACATTNATTGATCAAGTTGTNACACAAACTCAAGCAGGAGAATTTATAGAAGTAACGTTAGAAGTTCTTAACCCCGAAGAAATTGAAGCTTACGATCAAGCACCTGTAAAAGTATTTGTAACAACTGAAGTATCTCAAAATGTCTTGTATGTTCCTGTAAATGCACTACTTGCATTGGCAGAAGGTGGTTATGCCCTAGAAGTTTATGATGGAGAAATCGAGGGAGGTACCTTCGAGGGAGAGTCTGGAGTTGACACCAGCTACGTTGCTGTAGAAATAGGAGTTTTTACAGACGGTTTTGTTGAAGTAAAAGGTAACATCTCAGAAGGTCAAATCGTAGTCGTTCCAAGATGAAAACCAGTACTAAAACTGTAATATCTATAAACAATATTTCCAAAGTTTACGAAGGTCCACCCCCCGTAAGAGCTTTAGATGGAGTATCTCTTGAGGTAAAGGAAGGTGACTTTGTAGCGATAGTGGGTCAATCTGGAAGTGGAAAATCAACTTTACTTAACATGATTGGATTACTGGATAGCATAACAGAAGGGTCAATTGAGATTGAAGAAAGTGATGTTTCGAAACTTTCTGATAATGAACTTTCTAAATTTAGGGGAGAAAAAATAGGATTTATTTTTCAAAGCTTCTTTCTTTTACCTGGACTGACTGCTCAAGAAAATGTAGCTGAAGGCCTCCTTTATCAAGGTATTTCTAGAACTGAAAGACTAGAAAAAGCAAAAGAAGTTTTAGATCAAGTAGGTTTAGCTGACAGATTAACTCACCTTCCAAAAGAATTATCTGGTGGACAGCAGCAAAGAGTCGCAATAGCAAGAGCACTTGTTCAAGATCCAGCATTTGTGTTAGCAGACGAACCAACTGGAAATCTTGATAAAGAATCTGGTATAAATATTTTAAATATTTTAAAAGACCTTAATAATCAAGGAAAAACGGTCATAATGATTACCCACAACCAGGAACATGCAAATATGTTTAAAAAAGTTATTGAATTAGTTGATGGAAAAATTGTAAGTAAATGAAAAGAAAAAGATTAAAAACTAAAGATTTGTTCTTTGTAGCTCTGTATGGCGTTCGTGCAAGAAAAGGAAGAGCAACACTCACCTCAATTGGAATAGGCATTGGTATTGCAGCGATAGTAGCCGTATCTGGAATTTCAGCATCTGGAAGAGCAGATCTTCTCTCAACTTTAGAATCACTCGGTACAAATNTAGTNAAAGCATCACCACAAGCAGGATTTTTTGGGACCCAAGAAGATCTTCCGAAAGGTGTCTTAGGGATGGTTGAGAGAATTGGGCCCGTTCAAGAAGTTACTTCAACTACACAGACTGATCTTCTAGTCAGAAGAAGCAATTTTATTTCTGAATTTGAGGGCGGAGGTATCTCAACAATAATTACAAGTGCCGAACTCCTAGATGTCATTGGTGGTGACTTAGCTGATGGAAGATTCATACAAGATGGATTATCTGATATTCCAGTAACGGTTTTAGGAAGTGTAACGGCTCAAAGATTGGGAATTAACAATTTAACAAAGCCAACAAAAATACTAATTGAGAATGAGTGGTTTGGTGTAGTTGGTATATTAGAAGAATTAAAAATTCACCCTGACCTAGATAGGTCTGTATTT
>FUFK010038705.1_pt1 | contig 31484 bp, 31 predicted proteins | sample 1021851 | NCBI WGS metagenome assembly FUFK01 (sample SAMEA51879418, study PRJEB19060) | metagenome | reverse complement strand
AAAACCGCGCAAACAGGCCGGACACATGACTGCTTCTGACAAATGCACAAATCAGATCAAAAATGTCTTGCTATGCAGGAGCCATCCACACACGCCGTTCGCCGCAAAACGCGCGAACGGCAGCTATGCGAACAAAGCTGAGACAAGCACTTGTGCCATGCGCGTTTGCTTCAGTTGACCATTTCCGCCCTGCGAACTCGTGCTAAGCGCAAGATGCTGCGCCCGACCTTCAGGTAAACATCTTGGCCAACATCACGATGGCCATGCCCATCATCATCAGATTTTCGGACAGGCTCACAAATCCGAGAGGCACGTTCGAATTGCCGCCAACGCAGGCGCATTTCAACTCGCGCTTGTCGATGTAGACGGCCTTGAACACGCTTACTGCGCCAACCGTGGCTATGAAGAGAGCGGCTGGGGCGGCAATTGAGGTTAGCAACATCCCGGTCATCAACACGCCCGCCCCGGTTTCAACCCATGGATAAACGTAGGCATATGGCACCCATTTGCGTGCCAGCAGGTCGTAGTTGAGGAACATCGTCGTGAAGCTTTCGATATCACGCAGCTTCTGCATCCCCAACAGGATCATCGAGACCGAAATGAACCAACCGAGCGTCTGCCACGTGATCGCGCCGAGAAAGCCGATGGACAGAGCAAGCGCTGTCGCGGCGGCTACGGCAAAGAGATAGATCACGGGATTGTAGGTGGTCAACGCAGGGTCGTAGCCGGTAAGTTCCTGGCGCAGGGCGTCATAGCCGCCAATGCGCTTCCCTTCGATCCAGACTTGCGGGGTCGTGGGAACATCGTATTGCGCCTTGAACGCGTCGACTTCGGACCGCGCGCGGAACAGGCGGTCATCGACCTCGTAGCCCTTGCGCTCCAAAAGCCATCGCGCCTTCTGCCCTGACGGGCACAGGTGGTTTGGCAGGGCCATGCGGTAGAGCACGGCGGTTTTCCCTGTCGCGGATGCGGCTGGGTCAGCTGTTACGTCTGCGACATCTCGGGTGTCACATGGCATGATATGCTCCTTTATCTTAGGGTTTGGTGCGGGGCGTGCCAGGCGCTGCATCCCCGTTGGCTTCGATGTCTTCGATATAAAGCTTCATCTCTTCGATCTCGCTGCGCTGTGCCTTGATGATCGCGTCGGCCAACTCGCGCACGCGCGGATCGGACAGGTTTGCGCGTTCGCTGGTCAGGATCGCGATTGAATGGTGCGGGATCATGGCTTTCATCCACGCGGTGTCGCCTACCGTATCTTGCGACCGGACCAAGTAGACGCCAGCCGCAAAGGCGATGGCAGCCCCAGTGAAGATTGCAAAATTCGTCTTTCGATTGGAATACATGCCGAGCATGAAGGCGAGCATGATGATTGCCATTATCCCGCCCATATAGAGCGCCATCCACATTCGCGTCTGCGAGAAGAAGACATGGTCAAGGGCATAAGTGTTAAGATACATCAGGCCATACATTACGACCGTCGAGGTGCCGATCATCGCAAAGAACCGGCCATAGCCACTGCTTGTGCTATCGTCGTGATTATTCTTTGAATCCATTGTATTGTCCTCCTAAATTGCCATTGTGTGCCTTCGTTTTATACCCATATGGGGTATATTTTTCGGTTGGCAACAAATCTCAATTGGAGCGACGCCTCATGAAGGCTAAAAAGGAAAAGACGCTGGACCGCCTATCAAGGCTCGAAGGGCAAGTGCGCGGCATCGCTAAAATGGTGGAGGCCGACCGCTACTGCATGGACATCTTAGCACAGACTGCGGCCATCCGATCCGCCGTTCTAGGGGTCGAAAAGCTTGTGCTGGAGAACCACGCCCAACATTGCGTCGAGGCTGCGATTGCCAGCGGCGACCCGGAAGAACAACGCGCCAAGTTTGAAGAGTTGATTGGTCTTTTGAAAAAGGCGTCGAAGTAGGCGTTTCGAACCGAATGCCCATTGCGCTCTGGCACCGTAGCCAGCGCCTTTGTCCTCTTCTTTGGGTCGGAACGCCAATCCGCTGCCCCGCACTTTAGGCCGGTTTCCGCCAGAAAACCGCAATCCTTCCAGCACTGGACACGTTGACAGGCTCTGCGACTTACGACATTGCTAACTCCTATGCGTGCTCTGGCAAACATATCAAACCTCTGCCGCGCCCTTCTGGGTGTGGTTTTGGCCTGTGGTCTGTTGCTGCTTCCGCCCTCTTCGGTTCATGCCGAAAGCGGAATGCACGAAAGCGAGCAGGCGGCGCATCACGCGGGCCACCAGATGACCGCAGCGTCAGAACTGCAACAGGATGTTGCCGCGCTACCTGATCTGACAGACATACCAGAGAGTTTCGAAGGCGAGCCTTGCTGTGGTGGCATCTGTCTGACGGCGGCGCTGACCGCATCGCAGGACGCCAAGATAACGGCCGTGCGATCCGTTGAATATGCCAGCGTGTCGCATTCTGTCGCCTCTGGCCAGCCCACGGGCCAATTGCGCCCGCCTCAAGCCTGAGTTGATCCCGGCCCCCTGACGGCCTTTGCATCTGCGGCGTCTGGCTGCGGGTAAGATCACCTCATTCTCAGGCAAAAAAACCAATGAAATTACCACTGATTGCAGGGGCGATGTCCCTGACCCTTGGGGCTTGCGCCTCGACGCTCCCCCCATTTCCAGACGTCACAGCCGCCTATGTGCAGCAGCCCACGCCTCTGCCCGAAGTCGCCGCGATGACCGCCGCCGACAACAGCACGCGCGGCAGTGCNNCNACCGCCGAAGAGCAACCCTTTGCAGGCTACCGTCGTCGCGGCGTGGTGGAGCCGCTCGATTGGCGACGATTGAACGCTGAACAGGCACCTATGCAAGGGATGGATATGCAGGGGATGAACCACTGATGCGTTGGAAATTGAAAACCGCCGCAGTCATTACACCACTGATCTTGGGCGCCTGCACGGCAACGGACCTGCCGGTGAGTTTCTCGGCCCGTGATGCTGGCTTTGCCACTGTTGAAGCGCGCACCTCCAAGGCCATCGGCAAGCGCACCGTCTGGGCGCAGTCGCAGGCCGAGACCGTCGCCGCCTCCAAACAGGTCCGCGCCATGGTGCAGGGCAAGACGATCAGTGCCGAAACCGCGGTGCAGGTTGCGCTGTTGAACAACAAGGGGCTTCAGGCATCCTACGCGCAGATCGGTCTGTCGGCAGCGGAAGCATGGCAACAGTCCACGCCCGAGAACCCCGTCGTCTCCATCGGTCTTTTAGGCATCGGTGCGCCCGAGGTCGGGCTCTACCGTGCTTTGGAAAGCATGATCGCCGTGAACCTGCTGGACGCTCGCACCCGCAAACAGCGCATCGCCGCTGCCGAGGCCGAGTTCCAGCACGCGCAGATGCAAGCCGTCAGCGACACGCTGGCACTGGCCAATGAAACACGCGAGGCTTGGGTCAATGCGGTCGCGGCCTTTGAAACGGTCAGCTATCTGAAACGCGCGGCCGTCACCACCGATGCGGCGGCGGAACTGGCGCAGCAGCTGGGCAAGACCGGCGCGCTCAACAAAGCCGCGCAGGCCCGAGAGCAGGCGTTCAACGCCGAAATGGCGGGCCAATTGGCACAGGCGCGGCTGGATGCGCAATTGGCCAAGGAGCAACTGACCCGACTTATGGGCGTTTGGGGGCAGGACGTGGCCTATTACGTGCCCGATGCCCTGCCGCGTGTGCCGAACACGGTCAGCAGCCACCGGGGCATCGAACGGCTGGCACTGGCCAATCGGGTTGATCTGGAAGTCGCCCGGCTGGGGTTGGAGGCCACGGCCAAAGCCTATGGCCTGACCGATGCGACCCGTACCCTGACCGATCTCGAAGTCATCGCCGGGGCCGAAATCGAACGGGAGGAAGAGAACGGCGAGATTGAAACCAGCGTGTCACCGCAGGTCGAGTTTGAGTTCGTGATCCCAATCTTCGACAGCGGCAAAGCGCGGCTGCGCAAGGCCGAGCTGAGCTATCTGCAAGCGGCCAATGTGCTGGCCGAACGCGCGGTGAACGTCCGCTCCGAAGCACGTGCTGCGGCCACGGCCTACCGCTCAAGCCACCAGATTGCGCGGCACTATTCGGACGTGGTGCTGCCGCTGCGGCGTACCATCGATGAGGAGGCACTGCTGAGCAACAACGGCATGATCACCAGCACCTTCGACCTGCTGAATGACGCCCGCGAAAGGATCGGGAGCCAGCTTGAAGCGGCCAATGCCAAGCGTGAGTTCTGGCTGGCCTCGGCTGGTCTGACTGCCGCAATCTACGGCGGTGGCAGCGGCGGCGGTGGTGCCGGTGGAGAGACACAAATCGCCGCCGGTGGCGGCGGCGGACATTGAGACAAGGAAGCAACCAGATGATGAACAGACGTCAACTGCTGGGGGCCGGTGCTGCGGGTGCAACGCTCGTGTCCTCCAAAGCATGGGGGCAGACCATGAATATGGGCCTGCCCGAAGCCGCCGTCATGGACAGCGCGCTGACCCAATCGCCAACCCGCCCCACCAGCGGGCCGGATTACAATCCCGTGGTCACGCTCAACGGCTGGACCCTGCCGCACCGGATGAACAACGGGGTGAAGGAATTTCACCTCGTTGCCGAGCCCGTCGAGCGTGAACTTGCCGACGGAATGGTCGCGCGGCTTTGGGGGTACAACGGCCAATCCACCGGCCCGACCATTGAGGCGGTCGAGGGCGACCGGGTGCGTATCTACGTGACCAATCGCTTGCCCGAGCATACCACCGTGCATTGGCACGGGCTGATCCTGCCCTCGGGCATGGACGGCGTCGGCGGGCTCAGCCACCCCGGCATCCCGCCGGGCAAGACTTTTGTCTATGAGTTCGATCTGACCAAATCCGGCACCTTCATGTACCACCCGCATGGCGATGAGATGGTGCAGATGGCGATGGGCATGATGGGCATGTTCGTGGTCCACCCCAAGGATCCCGATTTCATGCGCGTCGATCGGGACTTCCTGATCATGCTGAACGCTTTTGATATTGATCCGGGCACCTACATACCCCGCATCATGACGATGACGGATTTCAACCTGTGGACTTGGAACAGCCGGATTTTCCCCGACATCGACCCGCTGGTCGTCAATCAGGGTGACAAGGTACGGGTCCGCGTGGGCAACCTCACGATGACCAACCACCCGATCCACATGCATGGCTATGACTTCAAGGTCACCTGCACCGATGGCGGCTGGGTGCCGGAATCGGCGCAATGGCCCGAGGTTTCGATCGACATCCCCGTGGGCGCCATGCGCGCCTATGAGTTTGTGGCCGACCATCTGGGCGACTGGGCAATCCATTGCCACAAGTCGCACCACACGATGAACGCCATGGGCCATGACGTGCCGACGCTCATTGGCACCAGCAGTTCCAATATGACACGTCAGGTTCGCCGCGTGCAGCCCGAGTTCATGCCCATGGGCACGGCGGGCATGGCGGATATGGGCGAAATGTCGATGCCGCTGCCTAACAACACCGTGTCGATGATGGCCGGTTGGGGGCCGCATGGCCCGCTGGAGATGGGCGGCATGTTCTCGGTCGTGAAGGTGCGCGAAGGCATCGACGCGGACGATTACGAAGATCCCGGCTGGTATGAAAACCCTCCGGGCACCGAGGCGTATGAATGGACGGGCGAGCTGCCAGAGTTCGCGCAGAACCACAGCCCTAAAACCAAGATCACGCCGAAACCAACCTCCGAGGGCTAAGCGGCCCTTGGACCATAATGACCTCTAAAACCATACAGGAAACACCATGAACAAACTTCTTCTTTCGACCGCCCTCAGCCTTCTCATCACCGCCCCTGCCTTTGCCGCGGGCACCCATGGCGGCGGTCATGACGACGACGGCCACGGCGACATGCACAAGGAAATGGCCGTCGGCATGCCCGGCAAGGCCGAAGCCGTGGACCGCACCATCGACGTGACCATGCGCGAAACCGACGACGGCGAGATGATTTTCGAGCCCGCCGCGTTCGACATCAAGGAAGGCGAGACGATCCGCTTTGCCGTCACCAACAAGGGCGAGATCGAGCATGAGTTCGTGATCGACACGATGGAAGGCAATGCCGAGCACAAGGAATCCATGGCCAAGATGGACATGGAGCATGATGACCCGAACTCGGTGCGTCTCGACTCCGGCATGGAGGGCGAGGTGATCTGGACCTTCGCCAACGAAGGTACGTTTGAATTCGCCTGCCTGATCCCCGGCCACTACGAATCCGGCATGCATGGCCCGATCACCGTCGCACAGTCCGATGACGCGCCAGAGGCGCCCGCGGTCTACTCCACCGGCAAGATCAAAAAGGTCGACGCCAAGGGCAAGAAGGTCACCATCATTCACGGCCCGCTTGAAAACCTCGACATGCCGTCGATGACCATGGTGTTCAAAGCCGATGAAGCGCTGATCGCCAAAATGAAGGAAGGCCAGAACATCGAATTCGTGGCCGATCGTGTCAAAGGCAAGCTGACCGTCACAGCGATGAAGTAAGCGCCAATCGCAGGGCCGGGTGACCGGACCGGCCCTGTGCTTTCCACAAATATAAGGCACTTCGAGCTATGAAAACGCGTGGAACCATCGCCCTTTGGGCCATTGCAACACTACAGGCCATTGTGGCGATCTTCTTTACCGTCTGCTTCTTGTTGGACGCTATGGGAATGGAACCTGAGTTTCTGATCTGGCAGAGCCATGAGTATCAGCAAACGATCTTGGCCATCGGGTTGAACCTCGGCGTGGCGCTTGGCTGGATCGCCCTTAGAACAAGCCTGCAACGAGCGCGGCTCGCCGAAGAAAAGATGCGCCGTTGCACCTCAGAGTTTTCGATGGTGATGTCGCAGCATTTCACCGATTGGCGTCTGACCCCCGCCGAGCGGGATGTCGCGGTGTTTTTGGTCAAGGGCCTGAGCACCCGCGACATTGCGGACCTGCGCGGCACTTCTGAGGGGACGATCAAAGCGCAGACAAACGCGATTTATCGCAAGGCTGCCGTTACCGGGCGCACTCAGTTGCTCAGCACCTTTATTGAGGATCTGATGGATGACGCATGGGTGCCGGCGGACGCCCCGCAAACTGCGGCTGTGAAGCGTTCAGCGATAGTGGCTGCCCCCAGATTAACGGCCGCCCCGGCGTAATCGCTCCAGGAAACGCCCCCCCTCCCCCACAAAACAGGTTGCCCCTTCATGATCCAAGCAATGCTTCTATCCGTTCTGGTCGTCAGCATCTGCACGGCGATCCACTATCTCGTGCTCAAACGGGTCTCCGATACCATCGCGCAGCGCAAGAGAGCTGCGCATGGCCAGAACCTTGGCTTGGCCGTCGGCGCAATCACAATCGCGCATGTCATCGAGGCTTTCATCTATACGCTGTTCTTCCTCTGGGCCGTGCAGGGGTTGCAAATCGGCGCGCTGAACGAATCCGGGCCGGCGGGCAAGCCCCCCACAATGATGGATTATTTCTATTTCTCGCTGGTCAACTTCACCACCTTGGGGCGCGGCGATTTGACCCCTATGGGGCATCTGCGCTTCATCACCGGGATAGAGGCATTTCACGGCTTTCTGATGATTACGGCGTCAGGCAGCTTCGTGCTGCAGGTCATGGCGGGACGCGCCCCCCTGTCGGACAAGGGGTGACCCAAGTGGTTCGGCCCATTCTCTTTCCCGATAGAGAGCGCATAGGCGGCCCACCTCCAACCCGTCATCGACAGTTGGAATTGGCCCCTGCAGGACATTCTAACACGCCTCGGACATCGGCGCGCCCCGTCCCCCGTGGCAACATCAACCGCAATTCATCCCGATAAGGCATGACATGAACAGAAGACAATTCCTCGCCAGCGTTTCCGCCGCCGCGGTTCTGCCCCTTCCGGGCTTTGCTGGCCAGACGCCACTGAAGCTGAAGGCCGAAACGGTAAGCCAGCAAATCCTTCCCGAAGGCGAAGGCACCACCGCAATGCTGGGGTTCAACGGCTCGATGCCGGGATCTGAGATCAGGCTTAAACGGGGTGCGCGGGCATCGATTGAGGTCGAGAACGGGCTTGAAGAGGGCACCGCCGTTCACTGGCATGGCATCCGGTTGGAAAACCGGATGGACGGTGTCCCGGTGCTGACGCAAGACCTCATCAACCCCGGTGACAGCAAGACTTACAGCTTCGTGCCGCCCGATGCGGGGACCTATTGGTATCATTCGCATTATATCTCGCAAGAGCAGGTGGCGCGCGGCTTGATGGGGCCGCTGATCGTCGAAGACGACGCCCCCCTCGATCTGGATCATGACATCACCGTGATCCTGTCCGATTGGATCATCAACGAAGATGGCAGCCTTGTTGATGAATTCACCGACATGCATAGCGTCGCCCATGCGGGCTATATGGGCAATTTCGCCCGCGGCTTCCTCTCGCGAAGCGAGGTGCAGCAAGGTGATCGCATCCGCCTGCGGCTGATCAATGCGGCGACGAATCGTATTTTCCCCCTAAGCATCTCTGGCGTTTCTGGTTCGGTTGTCGCCCTGGACGGCATGGCACTGCGCCAACCCCGCGCGGCCTCTGACCTCGTTCTGGCGCCGGCCCAGCGGGCCGACCTGATCGTCGATGTCACCGGCCCGGTCGGCTTTGACATGCCCACGCGACAGGAGCCTTACCGTTTGGCCGAATTGTCCATCTCTGGCAAAAATACGGATCGGCAATCGGGGCCTCTGCCGACCTTGGCGGCACCGGACCTCCCCACACCGGGCACCCCTACCCAGCATCTGACCCTGACGATGATGGGCGGCGCCATGGGCGGGCGGCACGGCGGCGCCAACATCTGGTCCTTCAACGATGTCTCGGACCTTCCGGACGCGCCCTTCGCCGCCATCGAACGCGGCGAAACGGTACGGATCACATTCGTGAATGATACCGCCTTTCCGCATGGCATCCATCTGCATGGCCATCATTTCTATGAACTTGCCGCCGATGACAGCCTTGGCGATCTGCGCGACACAACTTTGGTGGCGGCCGGTGAAAGCCGGGATGTGCTGTGCGTTTTCGACAATCCAGGCCGCTGGCTGATCCACTGCCATATGCTAAGCCATGCCATCGGAGGGATGCGAACATGGGTAGAGGTCACATGATACGATATTCACTTCTTGCCCTTGTCTGGGCGACCACGGCGCAGGCGGGCCACGAACTTGAGGGCCGCGACATCGATGCGGGTCGCANGCTCTATGCCGAGACCTGCGCGGCCTGTCATGGCGCCAACCTCGAAGGCCAGCCTGACTGGCGGACACCGGATGAGGACGGCATTCTGCCAGCACCCCCTCATGATGCCACAGGCCATACCTGGCACCACGACAATGCCCTGCTCTTTGAATATACCAAGCGCGGCGGCAGCGCCGCATTGGCCGCGCGCGGGATTGATGATTTCGCCAGCGGAATGCCCGCCTTTGAAGGGGTGCTGTCGGACGCGGACATCTGGGACATTCTCGCCTACATCCGATCGACTTGGCCACCCCGCGAACAGGCCGCTCAGGCAGGTCGCAACCGGCCACATTGAGGCCTTAGGCATAGAACGCCAGCTCAGCAGTGGCGTTGATGGCCCAGATCAACAACGCATGCCACAGACCTTCGCGGTGCTATGGCATGCGCAGCCGCCCCTACCTCTTGGGCTTCTCGCCTGCCGCTGCAAAGGCAGCTTCAAGGTCGGCCTCCGTCGGAAAGCCGATCAGCACACCCGCCCGCGCTTCGTTGAGGTCGACCCCGCGCCCTTCAATTTCAGCGTCGGACATCGTAGTGCGCTGGCTGATGCGGCGGGTCCATTGAAAGAACAGGTTTTGCAGCCGTTCGCATTCTTGCGCGGAATGCGGATCATCGCCCAGATCGTTGAACTCATCCGGATCGGCCTGCAAATCGAACAGCATCGGGCGGAAGCCTTCGGCAAAGACGTATTTCCAACGTCCATCAAAAAGCATCGTCAGTTTGGCCTCGGCAACGCTCACGCCCAAACGACGGCGGGCTTGGCGGAAGGAGTAATCGTATTCGGAGATGACAAAATCGCGCAAGGAGTCCGCCTTGCCCTGCATGAGCGGACGCAGGGACTTGCCCTCGATGATATGCGGAACAGCGGCCCCATCGAAATAGTCGAGGATGGTCGGCACCACATCAATCGCTTCGACCAGCGCGTCTGACACCGTGCCGCGTGTGGCATCCGCCTCCTTGCTTGGGTCGACAACGATCAGGGGAATGCGTGCTGAAGGGTCGTGGAACAACTCCTTCTCGCCAAGCCAGTGATCGCCCAGATAGTCGCCGTGATCCGAGGTGAAGACGATCATCGTCTCATCAGTCAAACCCTTGGCGTCCAGAAACGCCATAAGTTCGCCCATCTGATCGTCGATCTGTTTGATCAACCCCATATAGGCGCCGATCACCTTGGTCCGGGTGATGTCACTGGTGAAGGCTTTGGACACCCGCTCTTCCATGAAGGCACCGAATACCGGATGCGGGTCCGTCTGTTCCGCGTCGCTGCGCAGCACCGGCTGATGGGTCTCTGGCGGGTACATATCGTGGTAGGGTTCGGGCACGATATAGGGCCAGTGCGGTTTGATGTAGCTCAGGTGCAGGCACCATGGTGTGTCGCCCGCCTCTTGAATGAAGTCCATCGCACGGCGGGTGATATAGGGGGTCTCACTCTCTTCATCCGAGGCGCGGGCCTTGGCGTCTGAATTGTCGAGGAACCAGCCGCTCAGGATGTTGCCGTCTGCATCCTCGCCACTGTTGGCGACGCTGTCCCAAGGGTTTTCATCCTCCCAGCCGCGGTCTTTCATGTAGTCATCATAGGCTTTGTTGCGCTTGCCGTAACTGGTGCTTGGGTGCAGNCCGTCGTCGCGCTCATAAGGCTCGAAACCNCATTCAGACACCAAAGCGCCGATGGTGCTGTCGGGGGCCAAACCGAGGCGTTTCATCCCCNCGGCATCGGCGCTCATATGGGTCTTGCCGCAGAGTGCCGTGCGCACGCCCAGGGGGCGCAAATGGTCGCCCAGGGTCATCTCGCCTACTTTCAGCGGCACGTTGTTCCACGTCGATCCATGCGAACTGACGTAGCGGCCCGTGTAGAAAGACATGCGCGATGGGCCGCAGATCGTCGACTGCACATAGGCGCGATCAAACCGCACGCCGCGTTTGGCCAAGGCGTCAATATGCGGCGTATCAAGCCCCGGATGCCCCGCGCAGGACAGGTAATCCCATCGCAGTTGATCACACATGATGAAGAGTACGTTTTTTGTCATGATGGCGTCCGGGTTCGAGGTGTATTTAAGCTATAGCAGAGGGGACCGGGGCTGATTGAGCCCCGGCCATTGAGATCAGGCTTTCGCCGCATCGGGAATTTCGACACCCAATTCGGTCAAGGCACGCAAAGACCCGGGGTGCAGTGGCAGGTTGATATCCTGCACGGCTCCCTCTGGCGTGATCGCGCGCAGCCATGGCGCGCTCTCGCCCGCTTCTTTGACACCCTCGTAGAAGGCTTTGGTCATCTGATAGATCATCTCCTCGTCCGCGTCCTTGTTGGTGACGATCCCAACGGTGACGCCCAGTGTCGTGACATCCCCCTCATTGGCCTGATTGTCGCCATAGATGCCCGCAGGCAGCGTGGCCGCGCTGAAGCCCGGGCGGCCAACAAGCGCCTGAACGCCTTCGGTTTCAAGCGTATCGGCAGGAATACCAAGGAAGCGGATCTTGTTGGTCACCGCGATTTGGGTCAGCGCGGGGCTGGGGGCATTGGTGGGATTACAGTACACGTCGAGGTTGCCGTCTTGGAACGCCGCCGCGGCCGCGTCCCAGCCGAGTTTGACGGCTTCGTAATCAGTGCCCTCTTCCAGCCCGGCCACGGCTTTGAACAGACGTGCCATCGTGGCGTAGGCCGCGCCTCCGGGGGGGCCAAGGAACACGCGCTTGCCGGCGATCTGATCTATCGATGTAATACCAGANGAATCGTAAACGGCGATGTGATAGACACCCATCGGAAAGTTCAGCACGGTGCGCAGGTTGTTGACCAGTTCAGGCGCCTGTTCGATCTTCTCATACATGGCGGCCTGGCGGCGCATCAGCGCATGGATGGCGGGCGAGGACATGCAGAAATCGCTGCGTCCCATGGCCACTTCAAGCACATGGCGCGTGGCAGCGCCCGTCGCGTTCAACTGAATCTCATAGTCTGGCAGCGCGCCGTTCACGATGCTCGCGAAGGTGGTCATCACAAGGTTCGGGCTAGTGCCAGGCCCAAGCGTCGACATGCGCAGAATGTCTTTCGCAAAAGCCCCGCCGGGCAAAGCGGCGAGCGCGGCGGCACCTGTGGCGGTGCCTAAAAAACTACGGCGTGAGAATGTTGGGTTGGTCATGGGGTGTCCTCCTCTGGATTATGAAACTTCGGGCGTCATGAACGCCCCGAACCGAACGGCGGACCAAAGCGCCACGGTGGCTGCCACGGCAATCCACGACACCAGCGGTCCGAAAAACAAAAGGGCAAAGGCAATCCCGAGGCCCAATGGCGCATAGCCCGCCTTGCCTTTCGCCGGGTAGCAGGCGCGTGAGATATGCAGCACCGCCAAAGTAACGAACAGGATCGACTGCGCGGACTGCGCCAGCGGGTAGCCCGTCCCAAGCAGCATGGCCGGCTGATAAATAAACGCGAAAGGGATCACGAAACCGGGCAATGCCAGTCGTGACGCCTCGATCGCCGTGCGCATGGCCCCTGCCCCGGCAATGGGTGCCGCAGCAAATGCCGCAAGCGCCACAGGCGGCGTTACCGCAGAGAGCACGCCGAAATAGAGCACGAACATATGCGTGTGAATGATCGGCACGCCGAGCCGTTGCAGCGCTGGCCCCATGACCAGCACGATGATCAGATAGGCAGGCACGGTGGGCATCCCCATGCCCAAAAGCAGACAGGCCACGGCCATCAGCAACAGCGAAATCGCCAATTGCCCATCCGCATAGCTCGCCACCAGCGACGCGAACCGCAGGCCGACGCCGGTCAGGTTCAAAATACCGATGATGATACCAACCGCGCCCACGATCACCACAAGCTGGGCCGAGATCAGGCCCGCCGAGCGAACGAACCTGACCCACGACGATACATCGGTCAAAAGGCCCGGCTTGATCGCGAAACCAAGCACGACGGCAAAGGCCACGCCGATAAAGCCTGCATAGGCCGGAGAAGAGCCGCCGACCATGGCAATGACGATGGCTGTCAGCGACAGCATAAAGACAATGATCTGCGCAAGCTCACGCCAAACGAAACTGGGCTTTGGCTGTTCGGAAACGTCCAGATCCATGCTCCGCGCCGCACTTGAGGTCGCCATGAACAACCCAATGTAATAAAGGATCGCCGGAACGGCGGCCGCCGCGCAGATGGTCAGATAGGGCTCACCGGTGACATCGGCCATGATAAAGGCCACCGCCCCCATGATGGGCGGCGTGATCTGCCCCCCGCTTGAGGCCGCCGCTTCGACCGCTCCGGCAAAATGCGCTTTGAACCCGCGTTTCTTGATCAGCGGTATCGTAATGACGCCGGTGCCGACGACATTGGCCACCGCGCTGCCGGAAATCGTGCCGAACAACCCGCTGGCAATGGTCGCCGCCGCCGCTGGCCCCGAGCGGACCCGCCCGGTCGCCGCAAGCGCCAGCTTTACCAGCACCCGGTCGATCGTGAGAAACTCAAGGAAAGCGCCGAAAACGATAAAGATCAGGATGGTCGAGACGACTGTCGCCATGGGGCGGCCAAAGACCCCGTCAAAGGAATACCATAGAACTTGGATCAACTCTTCTGAGGTCATGCCCGCATGGCGCATGAACCCCGGCGCATATTGGCCAAAGGCCCCATAAAGCAGCACAAGGGCCGCAACGGTTGCCATGACCATGCCAACAGACCGGCGCGTAAGTTCGATCACGGCGATCAGCCCCAAAGTGCCCAGCCAAATGTCGGTGGAGGTCAGGAAATACAGCCCGGTTTCGATCTCTGCCGCTGCGCGAAAGTATTGAAAGACCGAGACGCCCAATAGCGCCGCCGTAAGCAGGGCCAAAGGTTTTTCTGCGCCAGTTTGGCCGCGTTCCATCTGGGTCAACAGGATTAACAACCCTCCGACCAGCAGCATCCCGACGCGCAGATAGGACTCGCTGAACACGCCAAAGACGGAAACGTAGAAAACGACGGCGATGATCAGTCCCGATAGCGCAAGGTTCAATCCGGTCACGGATTTTGAAAGCAGGTTTTGCATCGGTCCTCATCCCCCCTAAATGCGGCACCCCGGCAAAGACCTCCTCCGCCCCTGCCGTGATTGCGCAAAAACTAGACAGCGAAGGGNTAACGGTCCAACATGGATTTCACNAGGTGGAACGCTATGACGAAATTAAANCGCTCCGTTGAACGCGGGCTCAACATCCTCGAAGTTATCTCCAGCAATGGCGTGTGTTCCTTGGCCTTTCTGGCCGAGCGCACCGGCTTGCCCAAGCCGACAATCCTGCGCATCTGCGCCACATTGGTCCAGCAGCGCTGGCTGACCCAAAGCAGGAGCGATAGCCGCTACAGGGTCGGCTCCCGTTTCCCGCGGGTAAATTCCCGCCCTACGTCGATAGACACGCTGGTCGAAGCAGGTGCCTCTGCAATCCTATCGCTCTCTGATGCCACCGGACTTGGCGTGGACCTTGCTGCGCCAATCGGCAATGGCCGGGTCGAGATTGTGGACACAACGCGGAACTTTTCAATCCACGGTATCTTCCCCGATTGCATTGGCTACAGGCCCTCGCCTTTCCGCTCTGCACTGGGATGCGCTTTTCTGGCGGCACTGGAGCCCGCGCAGGAGGCAGAATATTCCGCCCGTTTGGCCGTCCACACCACCGGCAAAGACCGCACCGCTGCCTTGGCGCTGCCAGCAAAGTTGCGCGAGGTGCGCGCGCAGGGTTTCGCCATCCGAGAGGACGGCTATTGGGGGCGTGCGGTGGATTACGGCGGCATTCCAAGCGCGATTGCGGTCGCCATAAGCGCACAGGGTCATGCTGTCGGCGCGGTTAGCCTGATTTGGCTGGCCGAACAGCATAGCGTCGCCGCCATCGCCAAAGCGCATTTGAAAAAACTGACCGAAACGGCAGAGGAAATCGGCAAGCTCTACGCGGCCAACGTCGGTTAATTTCGTTGACCCGTCGTTCAGAGCTCGTCCGTTTGTTCATCTAAAGCGCCCTGCAACCGGGTTGTGCGCGGCCAATACGGACAGTCTGTAGGGGAGGAAGTCCGACAGGTTGAAGTCATCCGATGCCATCCGGAACGGCCCTCCCGCGATCGTTGCACCTGGAATTTTCTTGACGGATTGTCCCACGGCTCCCTATTAGTTGCAATTGTAACGATTCTGAAACGGCGGTTCTGGCATGGTTTATGGCCGACGCATGAAGGATCGAGGGGAGGGGAAAGATTGATGACTGGCACTGACAAAAGCGCGTTTAATCCGGGCGGAGGGGACAGGCCCAGCTATATGCCCGGTGGCGACTACTTCGAGCCCAAAGCGCTTTCCGATGCCCTGCCTCAAGTTATGAACAGCCCGCATAACTGCAGCTATGGCCTTTACGGGGTGCCGCTTTCCAGAGGAGAGGCACAGCCTCAGGATGATTACATCGACGGCTGGGCGGATATGAAAATGAAGTTCGACAGCACGCCGGGTATGAAATAGCGCGATGCTTACGCTTTATTCCTACTGGCGCTCGACCACATCCTACCGCGTGCGGATAGCGCTGAATCTCAAGGGTCTCCCCTATCGGATAGTCCCGGTGGACCTCGTGGCCGGGGACCAACGCAGCCCAGACTATGCAGCCAAGAACCCCATCAAGGGGGTGCCAACCTTGCTTCTTGAAGACGGGCGGGCGTTGACCCAATCGCTGNCAATCATGGCCTATCTAAACGAGATCGCGCCAGACCCTGCCCTTTTGCCCGAGCCTGCGTTTGAGCGGGCTCAGGTACTGGCCGCCGCACAGGTGATCGCGACGGACATTCATCCGATCAACAACCTCAAGGTGGTCAGCCACCTGAAAACCCATCACGGACTGACCGCGGATGAAGGAACAGCATGGATGCGCCATTGGATGACTGAAGGGCTGCACGCCTATCAAGCGCTGCTGCCGGACGGCCCGAAATTCAGCTTTGCCGATCACCCGCTGCTTTGCGACCTTTGCCTTATCCCGCAGCTTTACAACGCCCACCGGTGGGGCGTTGAGATGACACCCTTCGCGCGGCTGCTTGAGATCGAAAAGGAGGCCCTGCGCCTCCCGGCCTTTGACGCCGCACGCCCCGAAAATCAGCCGGACGCCAATTGAAGGGCAGCTCATGCCTTCATGGGCTGAAAGCGGCAATACCGCCGGGACTGATGCTGCGTGTCTCAATGGACGTCCGGGGCGACACCTCGAACGCCTCTGGCGATCTTGAAAACAGGCGGGCATCTAACCTGAAGCAATCGACATTGGCCCTATCACGCCTATTTTCAAATCTCACCGAATAGAGTTGTCGTCACTTTGCTGGTGGTCGCCCCCTAGCCGCATCGAATACTCTCGCATAAACAGTCTTTTTCTTCCGGAGCATCCATGAGCACCAAATATTTCGCGCCACACGGGGGACATCCCGGGCAAGAGCAGCTTCTCACTGATCGCGCAGTTTTCAAGGATGCCTATGCGGTCATCCCAAAAGGTACGATGCGGGATATCGTCACCAGCTTTTTGCCTTTTTGGGAGGATACGCGCCTGTGGGTCATCGCGCGCCCGATGAGCGGCTTCGCCGAGACATTTTCGCAATACATCATGGAGGTACAGCCCGGAGGCGGTTCTGAAAAGGCTGAATTGGACCCGGAAGCCGAGGGCGTATTATTCGTTGTGGAGGGCGCGGCCACTTTGCGTGTCGGGGGCGAGACTTACGAGCTGAGCCCGGGCGGTTACGCGTACCTGCCCCCGTCGAGCGCCTGGACCCTGCGAAACGAAGGCGAGGAAGTCTTGCGCTTCCACTGGGTGCGCAAGGCATATGAGGCCGTCGAAGGGTTGGATATGCCCGAAGTGCTGGTTCTGAACGAAAACGACATCGAACCGACGCCCATGCCGGGCACAGATGGCAAATGGTCGACGACCCGCTTTGTCGACCCATCCGACCTGCGCCACGACATGCATGTCACGATTGTGACATTCGAACCGGGCGGCGTTATCCCCTTTCTTGAGACACATGTGATGGAGCACGGGCTCTATGTGTTGGAGGGCAAAGCCGTCTACAATCTGAACAATGATTGGGTCGAAGTCGAGGCCGGTGACTACATGTGGCTCCGCGCTTTTTGCCCTCAGGCATGCTATGCGGGTGGCCCGGGGCGGTTTCGTTACCTGCTTTACAAGGACGTAAATCGCCATATGGCGCTCCGTCCCGGCGCCGCTTCATACCCTCAACATCAGCGCATCAAGGCTGCGGCCGAGTAACGCTGCCCCCGATTGCGAAGCTCAATTGGTGAGCCGCCTTGATGACGGGGCGGCTCAATTCTTCGACTTCAGACGCGCCGACCCTGCTGGTTGGCCCGGATATCGAGATTCCCGCGACAGCTTCGCCATTCATGTCGAATACCGGCGCCGCGATACAGCGCATGCCTTCGTTCCTCTCTTCATTATCAACTGAAAAGCCGCTTTCCCGAATGGCTTCGAGATTCTGGCGCAGGGCCGTCGGATCGATGATCGTATGTGCGGTAAACCGCGTCATCTGCCCCTTCGAGAGTAGTTTGTCCAAACGCTCAGGATCCATATATGCGAGCAACGCCTTGCCAATGCCGGATGCATGCATCGGAGAAAGGCTGCCGGGCGGGAAAAAGGCGCGGATGTTCGCATGTGTCTCCACTTGGCTCAGAAACAGGACCGCCTCTTCTTTTCCGACGCCGATATTAGCTGTTTCACCGGTCGTTTCCATCAGCTTTCGCATGATGGGTCGCGCTCGATCGACAAGACTTGTGCGCCGAAGGAAACGCGCGCCGATCACAAACGCGCGCGGACCAATGTACCAAACCTGCTCTTCGTGATCGAATTCGACCAGCCCCCTGCCCTCAAGGGTTACAAGGATACGGTAGACGGTCGCTGGCGATTGGCGCATCTCATCTGCCAACTTAGAGAGCGGCTTGCCCTGTGCTTCGCTGAGATACTCGAACACCTCCATGGCCCGGTCGAGCGATTTGATCGTGTTCTGCGCGGTCTTGTCCGTCCAGCCACGGGGCCTTCCGCGTGCTTTCCGACCAGTTCCTGAACCATTGTCTTGAGATTCCATAAGAACCCTTCGTTTCTATGTGAAAGACGAAATCACCATGTGAAAAATATAACGCACTGACAACACTCATCTTTACGCATTAACCCAAAAACTGAAACCCTATTTCAAAAAAATATCGGTTCGCCCTGGTCCGGTCTATTGTGAAGCCAACAACGGAAGGAGACCGTCCATGAGCTTTCAAAATCCCGTTTTCATCCCGGGCCCGACCAACATTCCCGAGAGCCTGCGCAAGGCTTGCGACATGCCTACGATCGACCACCGGTCACCGCTGTTTGGGCAAATTCTACATCCCGCTCGCGCAAGTGTTCGTAAGATCCTCAAAAGCGACAACGCAGAAATCTTCATTTTTCCGTCCACCGGCACGGGGGGGTGGGAAACTGCGCTGACCAACACGCTCTCATCGGGTGACAAAGTGCTTGCTGCACGCAACGGTATGTTCAGCCATCGTTGGATCGATATGTGCCAGCGTCATGGTCTTGCTGTGCAGACAGTCGAAACCGCATGGGGCGCAGGGATCCCAGCGGATCGCTACGAAGAGATCCTGACCGCTGACAAAAGCCATGAGATCAAGGCCGTTCTTGCCACGCATAATGAAACGGCCACCGGCGTGAAATCAGACATTGCGGCCGTGCGCCGTGCGCTGGACGCATCGGGCCATCCAGCGATGCTGTTGGTGGATGGTGTTTCGTCGATTGCCTCAATGGATTTCCGTTTCGACGAATGGGGCGTGGATGTTGCCGTGACCGGGTCACAAAAAGGCTTCATGCTGCCCGCTGGTCTCGCCATCGTTGGCTTCTCACCCAAGGCGATGGAGGCCACCAAAACCGCCTCTCTGCCCCGCACGTTTTTCGACGTACACGACATGGCCAAAGGCTACGCGAACAACGCCTATCCCTATACGCCTGCNGTGGGNCTGCTGAACGGTCTGAACCAAGCCTGCAACATGCTGCTGACCGAAGGTCTGGAGAACGTGTTTGCCCGGCACTTCCGGATTGCGGAGGGTGTGCGCGCGGCGGTGGGCGCTTGGGGCCTTGAACTTTGCGCCACGGACCCTTCGGTTTACTCTGACACTGTCAGCGCCATTCGGACGCCCGAAGACTTCAACGCCACCGATATCGTGACACATGCTGCCAACAAGTATGGCGTGGCCTTTGGCGTGGGGCTCGGTGAGGTCGCGGGCAAGGTCTTCCGGATTGGCCACCTCGGCAGCCTGACGGATGTCATGGCACTCTCTGGCATCGCGACCGCCGAAATGTGCATGGTCGATCTTGGATTGGACATCAAACTCGGCTCCGGGGTCGCGGCGGCCCAAGAATACTATCGCGGCCATACCGCGGCAGCGCAAAAAGACGCGGCGTGATGAAGGATTACCAGATGTACATCCCGACGTACGAGGACATGTTGGACGCCCACGCGCGGATCGGCCCCTATATTCGCCGCACGCCGATCCGCACCTCGGACTACCTCAACGAACTTGCCGGTTGCGAGCTGTTCTTCAAATGCGAGAACTTTCAAGAGCCGGGTGCCTTTAAGGTGAGGGGCGCCTCGAACGCGGTGTTCGGGCTTAGCGAGGAGCAGGCGGCCAAAGGCGTCGCAACACATTCCTCAGGCAACCATGCATCCTGCCTGTCTTATGCCGCTATGAAGCGCGGCATTCCATGCAACGTGGTGATGCCCCGCACAGCCCCTCAGGCAAAGAAGGATACGGTGCGCCGTTTTGGCGGTGTCATTACCGAATGCGAGCCGTCGACCAGTTCCCGTGAGGCGACCTTTGCTGAAGTGCAAGCCGCGACAGGCGGCGACTTCGTACACCCCTACAACGATTCCCGAGTGATCGCCGGACAGGGCACATGTTCGAAAGAATTCATTGAGCAGACGGATGGTCTTGATGCTGTGGTGGCGCCAATCGGTGGTGGCGGCATGATATCGGGCACCTGCCTCACCCTCGCGACCCTCGCGCCCGAAACTCATATCATCGCGGCCGAGCCTGAACAGGCAGACGACGCCTANCGCAGCTTCAAGGCGGGCCATATTATCGCCGACGATGCCCCCAAGACCATTGCCGACGGGCTTCTGGTCCCGCTCAAGGACCTGACTTGGCATTTNGTCTCAAACCACGTGTCCGAAATCTACACGGCNTCNGAGCAAGAGATCATTGAGGCGATGAAGCTGACCTGGAAGCATCTGCGCGTGGTCATGGAGCCATCCTCTGCTGTGCCGCTCGCGACAGTTCTCAAGAACCCCGAAGCCTTTAGGGGCAAGCGCGTCGGCCTGATCATCACGGGNGGCAATGTCGANCTCGACAAGCTGCCGTGGCTGAACGCCGCCTGATCTCAAATATCGACTGAAAAACGAAGGAGCACGGACATGAAAGATATGACCAATCTCGACGAATTCGAAGTGGGCTACGATATTCCGGCAAAACCGGGCATGGACGAGGCCGACATCCAAACCCCGAGCCTTGTGCTTGATCTTGACGCGCTGGAGCGCAACATCAAGAAAATGGGAGACTACGCCAAGGCGCATGGCATGCGCCACCGGACCCACGGCAAGATGCACAAGTCGGTCGATGTCCAAAGGCTTCAAGAAAAGCTCGGCGGTGCATGCGGTGTCTGCTGCCAAAAAGTCTCAGAGGCCGAAGTCTTTGCGCGGGGCGGCATCAAAGATATCCTCGTCTCGAACCAAGTGCGCGATCCTGCCAAGATCGACCGCCTCGCCCGTCTGCCCAAGCTTGGCGCCCGCACGATCTGTTGCGTTGACGACCTTGCCAATGTGGCTGATCTGTCATCGGCGGCGCAGAAACATGGCACCGAAATCGAATGTCTTGTCGAAATCGATTGTGGCGCGGGGCGCTGCGGTGTGACCACCACGTCTGACGTGGTGGCGATTGCCAAGGCCATCGACGGTGCCGAGGGGCTTAAGTTTTCCGGCCTGCAAGCCTATCAAGGCGCAATGCAGCACCTCGACAGCTATGACGAACGCAAGGCGAAAATCGATATCGCCGTGGCGATGGTCAAAGATGCGGTCGATACGTTGAAGGCAGAAGGTTTGGACTGTGACATCGTCGGCGGTGGCGGCACTGGCTCCTACTATTTCGAGTCCAACTCGGGTGTGTATAACGAACTGCAGTGCGGCTCCTATGCCTTCATGGACGCGGACTATGGACGCATCCTCGACAAAGACGGCAAACGCATCGACCAAGGGGAATGGGAGAATGCCTTTTTCATCCTCACAAGCGCCATGAGCCATGCAAAGGCGGACAAGGCGATCGTCGACGCTGGCCTCAAGGCTCAATCCGTTGATAGCGGATTGCCAGTGATCTACGGGCGCGATGATGTCGAATATATCAAGTGTTCGGACGAGCATGGGGTCGTGATGGACCCAAACGGCGCGTTGAAGGTCAACGACAAGCTGAAGCTGGTTCCGGGTCACTGCGATCCGACCGCCAACGTCCATGATTGGTATGTTGGTGTTCGCAACGGCAAGGTTGAATGCCTCTGGCCAGTTTCGGCACGCGGTCACGCCTACTGATCTAGCGATGTAAGACAACTGCCCCATGTGTCTGCCTCCGGCGGACACATGGGCGAACTGATTTGAAGCGTGTCAGAATACTCTTTTCCGCCCCAACCTGCGGCGCGACGTTCTCAAGCCATTGGCGAACCTCTCGGAGTCTTCTGAAACGAAATATTTGGAGAGATACATGCTGATCGTACCTGAACGTGAGATCGCCAACCTAATGACCCGCGAGGCAGCTTTTGATGCTATCGAGAAAGTCTTTGCCGCAATGGCCTCCGGCGACGCCTACAACTTCCCCGTCGTACGCGAAGCGATTGGGCACGAAGATGCGCTTTATGGCTTCAAAGGCGGATTTGATCGCGCCGGGTTGAGCTTGGGGTTGAAGGCCGGTGGATACTGGCCAAACAATCTTGAAAAACGCAACTTGATCAACCACCAGTCCACTGTTTTCCTATTTGATCCTGACACCGGCAAGGTCAAAGCGATGGTCGGGGGCAACTTGCTGACCGCGTTGCGTACGGCGGCGGCTTCGTCGGTTTCGATCAAGCACTTGGCACGTAAAAACGCGACCGTCATCGGCATGGTAGGCGCAGGCCACCAAGCCACCTTCCAGCTACGGGCCGCATTGGAGCAGCGAAAGTTCGAGAAGGTGATCGGCTGGAACTACCACCCAGAGATGCTGCCCAATATCGAGAAAGTCGCGCATGAGGCAGGGGTTCCTTTTGAAGCCGTCGATCTGCCCGGCATGACCGAAGCCGATGTCATCATCTCGATCACCTCCGCCTTTTCACCGTCTTTGATGGCCGATCACGTCAGCCCCGGAACCCATATCGCATGTATGGGCACAGACACCAAAGGCAAACAGGAGGTTGAAGCGGCCTTGCTGGCACGCGCCTCCGTGTTCACCGATGAGGTCGCCCAGTCCGTGAGTATCGGCGAGGCGCAACATGCCATTGCTGAAGGGCTTATCAAGGACACGGATGTTGCCCAGCTTGGCGCAGTCATCAATGGGACCAATCCGGGCCGCACGTCGGATCATCAAATCACCCTGTTCGACGGGACCGGCGTGGGCCTTCAGGACCTCGCGGTGGCGGCCAAAGTCGTTGATTTGGCCGTTGAACAGGGCGTCGCAATCGACGTGGACTTCTAAGCCAAGACGCATTGAACTGGCCCAGAAACCGAAAGACTTTCTTTCAGCGCACAAACGGTAGGTTTCATGTTTTTGCCAATATCCCTGCTGTTTGTGGGGGCAGTTCTTGTGTTGAATGGTCTTTGGATGTCTGGGCGCATCTCGGATCGAGAGATTGTTGTCATCAACTTTGCCACAGCGGCAATTACCGCCACAGTCGCCGCTGTGTCACTCGTGCGCGCCACGACCGGGGATGAAATCCGCTCTGTTGCCCTGACGCTGCTGTTCAGCGCGACCTACCTTTGGGTGGCGGTTAACCGGTTGAATGGCGCCGATGGCCGCGGTTTGGGATGGTTCAGCCTGTTTGTCTCTCTTTCCGTGTTGCCTCAGGCCTTTTTAGCCCTCGCCTCTGCAGCGAAATTCATTGATATCTGGCTGGGCATTTGCTGGCTTACTTGGTCGGGTCTTTGGTTCATGTATTTCGCCACTTTGACGTTGAAGAAACCGGTTCAAGACCAAACAGCAGTTGCCACACTCCTAAGCGGCGTGCTGACTGCCTGGCTGCCCGCCCTTTTCCTGATGTACGGAGCTTGAACGTGACCCGCCAGCTAAGTGTCTTTATCAACGGTTTTGGGCGCATCGGCAGGACTTTGCTGCGCCAGATTTTACAAAATGAAAGCCAGCCCGCCGTCAAAGTCGTTGGCATCAACGATATCGCGCCACTCGAAACTTGCGCGTACCTGCTGCGCTACGACAGTGTTTTCGGCCCTTTGCCTCTCCCAGTAGAAACGGGGGATCGCCAGATGATAATTGGCGGTCGCCCCATCCCCTTTACCTGCGAACCGGACCTGCGCGCTTTGGATTTACGCGGTGTGGATGTTGTTTTGGAATGCACCGGGAAAGTCAGGGATAGAGATTTTGCAGAAGCAGGCATCGACGCTGGGGCATCAAACATTCTAATCTCCGGCCCGTCCGAGGTCGCCGACAAGACGGTAGTCTTGGGCGCCAATGAACAAGACCTCGGCGATGCGCGGATCGTCTCCAATGCGTCTTGTACGACCAATGCGATCGCCCCCCTCCTCCGCACGATTGATCTAGGGCTCGGAATTTCCAGAGCACATATTACGACCATTCATTGCTACACCGGGAGCCAACCGACTGTTGACCAGCCCGGTGCCAGTCTTGAAAGAAGCCGTGCTGCTGCTGTCTCAATGGTTCCGACAACAACCAGCGCGCTTAATCAAATCTTTAACGTCTTGCCAGAATTTCACGGACGCCTCAGTGTCAGCGCCGTCCGGGTTCCCTGCATCTCAGTATCGGCAATCGACGCGACGCTGCAAATCTTGGAAAAGCCCGAAGGTTCTTTTGTCGAGTTCTTGCGCGAAGCCTTTGCAGACTCGACCCTCATTGGCCTGACAGAAGACCCCTGTGTCTCGACCGATTTTCGGAGCCGCCCTGAATCTCTGGTGATCGCCCTTCCCGAAACGCAATCGATCGAACAGCGCCAGCTGCGCGTCTTTGGCTGGTACGACAACGAATGGGGCTTCTCTGCGCGCATGCTTGAAATGGCGGAACGTCTCGCGGCGAGACGGTGATCTGCCGGGAATGACGCACCTCTGAAAGGTTGAAGATATATTTCAGATGAGGGCCGCGCTCTGTGAGCGATGTCTGAACCTTGGGCAAACCAGCGCTGGCGAGCTGCACGCTGGCACAGGTGCAGCTATCGTTGCGGCCTTTGGAGGTGGCATCGCCTAGTGTTTTGAAACCCCCATGTATCCTTTATCTGTTTGAGCCGTCCCCTTTGACGCTGCTTCCCGTTGGGCTGGCCAAGTCCCGAGATAAACCCGGCGATCCCGGCAGGTACTTCTTTCAGTCCTAGCACTTACCCACGAAAAAAATGCGGCGCAGAGACCTGCGCCGCATGTGCTTTTCCTATTTCGCAGCAATCATCTCACCGCGAATGTGGCATCAGACGCGGTCACTCTGCGCGAGTGATCCGCTCCCCTGTCCTGCCATACCGCCAGAGACTTCCTCGGTGGCTTCACCCGAAAGCTCCTCGGGCAGCACAAGATTAAGAACGATGGCGATGAGGGCCGCGGGCAGAATGCCCGAAGTCCCTAGGACTTTCAGCGTGCCCGGCAGATACTGAAGCGCATCCGGCTCAAGCTGCAGGCCCAGACCAAGCGACAGCGCGATGGCAAAAATTACCATGTTGCGACGGTTCCAGTTCACATCGGACAGCATCGAGATACCAGCCGCGACCACCATGCCGAACATCACGATGACACCACCGCCCAGCACTTCGATCGGGATCGAAGAGATCACCGCACCGATTTTGGGAACAAGACCGCATATGATCAGAAAAATCGCTCCGATTGTAACGACCATCCGGCTCATCACACCCGTCATGGCGATGAGACCTACGTTCTGACTGAACGACGTATTGGGCAGCGCGCCGAACATGCCCGAGATGGCCGTGCCGATCCCATCTGCATAGGTCGCCCCTTGGATTTCGCGGTCGCTCGCCTCGCGGCCTGCGCCCCCTTTGGTGATCCCGGAAACATCGCCAACAGTTTCGATGGCCGAGACGAAAGACATGGCACAAAAGCCGATAACCGCGGCGGCCGAGAATTCGATGCCAAAGTGTAGCGGGTTCGGCAGCGCAAAGCTTGCCGCTTGACCTACGCTGCCAAGATTGACCTGACCAAGCGCAAAGGCGACGACATAGCCAACCAAAAGACCGATCAGAACGGCCGACACAGAAAGCATGCCGCGTGTGAAGAACTTCAGACCGAGGGTCACCAAAATCACGGTACCTGCCATGAACCAGTTGAGCCCGGAGCCGTATTCTTCGGTGCCGATTGCAGGCACACCCCCTGCCGCATATTGAACACCGACCTTGACCAGAGCCAGACCAATCATGGTCACGACCAAGCCAGTGACCAGCGGCGGCAGTGCAAAACGAAGTCTCCCGATGAATAGCCCTAGAAAGGCGTGGAACAGGCCACCGGCGACGATCCCCCCATCAGGACCGCAATCGCGTCCACGCCCTTCCCGGCGACAAGCGGGATCATGATTGGAATAAAGGCAAACGATGTGCCCTGCACGATCGGCAAGCGCGCGCCAATCGGACCTACGCCGACCGACTGAAACAGCGTCGCGACCCCGGCAAAGAACATGGACATCTGTATCATGTAGATCATTTGCGGGAAATCAGGGCTGTTTGAGCCAAAGCCGAAACCTGCAGCGCCGCACACGATGATCGCCGGAGTGACGTTCGATACGAACATCGCCAGCACGTGCTGGATCCCCAGCGGCACCGCTTTTGTGAGCGGCGGGGTGTAATTTGGATCGCGGAGTTGGTCCGGCGTTCCGATGGATGCATCAGACATTATAATTGTCCCTCCCTATGGATGCGTGAGCCGGCGCTTTTTTTGCCGAGTTATTTATTATCGCTCGATGATGAATGGCTCATCGAACCAATGTTCCTCCAGATTTGGCCCCTCGCCGACGCGGTCGACGACCATGAAAAGCCCCGGATCGGACAGCGGACACAAAACCCCGTGCCAGACGTTGCGCCCGATGTTCACGCCCTGCCCCGGCCCAGCAATAAAGGCCCGTGGCGCAACCGGAGCACCGTCTTTATCTTCGGCTAGCACGACCAGATATTCGCCTTCCTGCATCGGCAGAAAAGCTTGGCTGCCCAAAGGATGACGCTCCATCATTTCCATTTTGAAAGGCATGGAGAACGATGTGGATTGAAAGACGCTGACCCCTACGCGACCATCAACGTCGAGGGTCGCCCGATCATGAAAACGTCCGCAACGCCCTTGGTTTATGAGCTTGTCGGGCGTGTCTGATGCATCGATCAGTTCTGCTAGCCCCGCAATGGCATCGGAATTAATTGTGGTTGCCGTCAAAACTTTGTTCATGATGCAAACCTCTCAATCAGGCGCAGTTCTGCAATTCGCTCAACCTGTCGGCAGGCTTCGGAGAACTCGGTATCGCGGTCATTTTTGATACGGCGGTGAAATGCCTCAAGAATGCTCGATTTGGTGTTATCCTTCACGGCGATGATGAAAGGAAAGCCGTGCCGCTCAACGTATTCAGCGTTGAGGTTCTGGAAGGTCTCCCGTTCTTCGTCGGTCAGCAAATCCAGTCCGGCACCCGCCTGTTCGGCAGTGCTTTCCTTTGTGAGGCGCCCGGCTGCCGCCAGTTTTCCCGCCAAGTCAGGGTGGGCGGTCAGCACACCCAGCCGCTGTTCTTCGGATGCGNTACGGAACACACGCGCCAGCGCGTTGTGAATGCCTGCTGCATTGTCATGGGTCGCGCCGAGTTCAAGATCAAAGGCACCCTCGGCAATCCAAGGGCTGTGTTCGAACATGCCACCAAATTCCGCGACAAAAGTTTCCCTGTCCATTTCAGATGGCGCGGTCCCCTCGGCAGGCGGGTGCAGGCTTGCCCAGTGATCGGCGATCTGTTCCCGTGTGGCGAACCAGACCCCGTCGTGTTTCGCGAAATGTTCCAAGGCGCGTTTCAATGCCATTGCGCGCCCCGGACGCCCAATGAGACGACAGTGCAAGCCGATCGAAAGCATCTTGGGCGCACCTTCGGCCCCCTCGGCATAGAGCATGTCAAAACTATCCTTGAGATAGCTCTCAAACTGATCACCGTTCGTGTATCCCGCTTGAATCGCAAAGCGCATGTCATTGCAGTCCATCGTGTAAGGCACGATCAACTGGTCCTTACCGCCAGCCCGCACCCAGTAGGGCAAATCATCAGCATAGCTGTCGGCGATATAGGCGAAATCGCCCTCCTCGGCGGCAAGGTCCACAGTGTTCATGGAGCAGCGTCCGGTGTACCAGCCGCGCGGGGCCTCCCCCACCACTTCGGTATGAAGGCGGATTGCCTCGCGGATCTGGGCGCGCTCTTCCTGCGGCTCCATATCCTTATGTTCTATCCACTTCAGACCATGGCTGGCAATCTCCCAGCCCGCCTCCTTCATCGCCTTGAGCTGCTGGGGCGCCCGCATAAGAGCGGTTGCTACACCATAAACAGTGATTGGCGTGTTTTTGAGCAGTTTGTGAACACGCCAGAACCCGGCGCGGCTGCCGTATTCATAGATCGATTCCATGTTCCAATGGCGTTGACCCTGCCAGGGTGCGGCCCCGGTGATTTCCGATAGGAACGCTTCAGACGCAGCATCACCGTGGAGAATATTGTTTTCCCCACCTTCTTCATAGTTCAGCACGATCTGAACGGCGATTTTTGCGCCATTCGGCCATTGCGCCGCTGGCACAGCGCCACCATAGCCGGTCATATCTCTTGGGTAACGTTTCACGCAAATATTCCTTTTCTTCTAAAACCCAACCTAAACAGGAAAAATGGATCTGTTTTTCAAAAAAATTTTAAAGGAGCCTTCTGTTAGTGGAGATTTGTCACTTAAAGGCATTCAGCCTAGAAACAGACAGCGTTTCAGGAGAAGTTAAAAATGGCCGGCTATCTTACAACTCATGTCCTCGACACCGCCCTTGGGTGTCCCGCCGAAGGGCTGAAAATTGAATTGTTTCGCATCAGCGGTGTTGAACGGCATCTGTTGAAAACGCTTACGACGAACAACGACGGGCGCACTGACGAACAAATCCTGCCTGAAGCAGAGTTCGAAGTGGGCGAATATGAACTGGTGTTCCACGCAGGCCCTTATCTGGATGCAAGCGGCACGCCGCCTGAAGACCCCCGGTTTCTAGGCGTCATACCGATCCGCTTTGGGATGTCCGAGCAATCGCACTACCACGTGCCCTTGTTGCTTTCTCCTTTCGGATACTCAACATATCGCGGAAGCTGAGGCTTCGGCCCACTGATTACTTCGCTAGATTGTCGCAGCGATGCGATCAACCATGAACTCCATGAAAAGGCGCGTTTTCGGGTCCTGTCTACGACGATGCGTAAATAGGCACGCCATCTGAATCGGCTCGGGAGGCGTCTTTTCGGCGACAGGCACCAAAGCGCCGGTCCGCAAGTGTTCTGCAATTTCGAAAACCGGCTTCATTGCGACGCCATGTCCGGCAAGTGCCCAATCGGTGAGCACGTCCCCGTCATCTGACTCATAGCGCCCCGAGACACGAAATCGCTTGGGGCCATCCGGTGTCGTTAGCCGCCATTGAAATTCGGTTGCCCCCGGAAAGCGAAGGCTCAGGCATTCATGCCCCTCCGCCACCAGCGCGCTTCCGCTCTCGGGCATGCCACGGCGCGCAATATAGTCCGGCGATGCGCAGAGCACCCGCTCCACGTCTGCGATTTTCCGGATGCGCAGATTGCTGTCCTCGGGCTGCCCCAGAAAGAATGCCAAATCCAGACCCTCTGTGGTCAAGTCCACTTTCCGGTCGGACAAACGCAACCTCACGCTGACTTCGGGATAGTTCTTTAAGAAACCGGGGACTTGCGGGGCGATTAACCTACGACCGACACCTAAAGGCGCCGCAACATAGAGCGATCCTTTCAGGTTCTCGGTGATGTTGACGATCTGCGCCTCAGCACTTTTGACGGCTTCGAGTATTTCAGTCGCGCCGCGGTAGAATGACTTGCCCTGCTCGGTCGGGGAAAGACTGCGTGTCGTCCGTTGAAAAAGCCTTACGCCAAGCCGTTCTTCTAGTTGCGAAATCCGTGACGACGTAACAGCTGGAGATATCCGCAAATCCCGCCCCGCGGCAGACATGCTGCCCAGTTCATAGACGCGCACAAAAGTGCGGATGTTATCGAAGTAGGACATTATTCTGTCTTTTTTGATGCTGCTTGGTCCTTTACGGCGATACCAGAACAAACCTGTCTCGCCTAGGGTGTTAGAAAATTCGAATCTAAGGAGACCAGCCATGTACGATTTGGCAATTCTGTGGGACTGGATCGCGTTCAGCGTCCGCTGGCTACACGTGATCACTGCAATGGCGTGGATCGGTGCGTCGTTCTATTTTATCGCGCTCGATCTAATGCTTAAACCAAACGACGCCCTGCCCGACGGCGCCTACGGCGAAGAATGGGAAGTACATGGCGGGGGGTTCTATCACACAGTCAAATATCTGGTCGCGCCCGCCCGGATGCCAGAGCACCTGACATGGCACAAATGGCAAAGCTACAGCACTTGGTTGTCAGGGGCGGCGCTCTTGATGATCATCTACTGGGTCGGCGGTGAATTGTTTCTGCTCGACCCCACCAAAGCCGATATTTCACTGTTTCAGGGCATCCTGATCTCCGGCGGCTCTCTGACGATTGGCTGGTTGCTCTATGATGCGATGTGCAAATCCAAATTGGCCGACCACCCCACAGTTCTGATGCTGCTTTTGTTCGTAATCCTTGTGATCATGTCATGGGGATACAACCAAATTTTCACCGGCAGGGCGGCGTTGCTGCATCTCGGCGCTTTCACGGCGACGATCATGACCGCCAATGTGTTTTTCCAGATCATGCCCAACCAACGGGTCGTTGTCGAAGACCTTAAGGCCGGTCGCACACCTGACGCGAAATACGGCAAGATCGCCAAGGTGCGCTCGACCCACAACAACTACCTTACCTTGCCGGTGGTGTTCCTGATGCTGTCGAACCATTACCCGCTGGCATTTGGAACAGAGTTCAGCTGGATCATTGCAAGCCTGATCTTTTTGACCGGTGTCACCATTCGCCACTACTTCAACACGATGCACAAAACCGGTTCCGGTCCGCATTGGACTTGGGCGGTGACCGTGTTGCTTATGGTTTTGATCGCATGGCTTTCCACCATCAGAACGGGGGAGACATGGGAGGACGCAGAAGCCCGAGATCTGACGGCATATGAGCAGGCCTATGCCTCTGCTGAGGGGTTCGAGAGCGCTTACGACACCGTCATCGGCAATTGCTCTATGTGCCATGCCCGAGAACCAGTCTGGGGCAACATGCAGTGGGCGCCAAAGGGGGTCTACCTTGAGACCCCCGGCGACGTTGCGCGTCATGCGGACCAGATCTATCTCCAAGCGGGCGTGAGCCACGCCATGCCCCCGCCGAATGCCGTACAAATGGACGANGAAGCGCGACGCAATATTGTCGCTTGGGTGCGCGAAGTGCGTAGCCAGTAACGTTCCGCATTCCGCTTTTATTTTGGGGGTGTATCCCTTCAGCATACGTTGTTCTCGACACTTGCGGGGTATCGTGAGATGAATAGCGAATGCAAGTTCGATCAACACTATCAAGAATCTGGAAATGGGTTAAGGGCCACCCGGTCTACTCGATGCTCATCGGTGGTCTGTCGATTGGCTTCATTCTTTATGAAGTGGGGGCATTTGTAATGGATGCTCGCGATTTTTTTGGATTTCTGTCTGAAAACGCCGATGGTATCTATCAGTTCAGTCAGACTCCGCTTTTTTCATGGATTTTACCGTTTCTGATCCTTTTAGCTTGCAGTGCTTTGATTCGTGCGGCGTCCATGGGGGACGAAAGAAGGCATAGAGCGTCCGAAGCGGCAAGAAACGTGTGAACGGCGGAGCAATACTCGGCCACGGTAGCGACGGCATAGTGTTGTCGCGGGCGGCGTAAAAG